>Ga0209745_1001230_pt1 | contig 15445 bp, 11 predicted proteins | sample BarGraNGADG00312_FD_184495 | JGI IMG/M metagenome (GOLD analysis project Ga0209745, IMG submission 184495) | Arctic peat soil microbial communities from Barrow, Alaska - Barrow Graham LP Ref core NGADG0004-312 (SPAdes) (version 2) | ecosystem: Environmental > Terrestrial > Soil > Wetlands > Peat... | reverse complement strand
TCCGGGCTGGGTCAGTGTCCCGCCGCTCCCGCCACAACGGCCGCCGGTCCATCTCGCCGGCGTCCACCGGGACCAGAGCCGACGGTTCGTCCGATGGATCTGATTCGCCGTTCGAGACATCCCTGGCAGGCCTCCGCCGTTTCGTGGATACAGGCCTTGCCTGGGTAGATTTCGTACAGGACGCGATACGCCGGCGGCGTCACGTTGGGCATCACGATGTTCGCACCTCGGACGAGGCCCAGCTCGCGTCCGGTGGCCGGGTCGATCGTGGCCAGCGCGGTCGTGCTGGGCAGGTTGGCCTCCGGGCAGACGAGCCGCGTGAGCGCCACCGCCTTCAGCGTCGCCTGCTCGCTGTTCGGCACCTGCTCGTCGGCGTTCGCACGCAGTTTCCCGGCCGCGTCTCCTCCCAGCGGCGTCCGCGGGCTCGGCAGGAATGGCCCGATGCCGATCATGTCGATGTCGAGATCGCGGAACAGCTCGATGTCGCGCGCGAGGATCTCCCAGGTCTGTCCCGGGATGCCCACCATCACGCCGCTGCCGATCTCGTAGCCCATCGCCCGCATCCGCTGCAGTTGCGCCACCCGGTCGGACAGCGTCCCTGGGAGCGAGGGATGGATGCGGTGATACAGCCCGGGGTCGGATGTCTCGAACCGCAGGAGAAAGCGATCGGCCCCCGCGCCCTTCCACGCCTTCAGGTCCTCGTCGCTCCGTTCTCCGAGGCTCAGCGTAATCGCGAGCCCCGTCTCGGTCTTGATCGCCCGAACCCTGTCCGCGATGAACTCGCGCGTCAACCCGGGGTCCTCGCCCGACTGCATCACCACGGTTCCGTAGCCGAGCCGCTTCGCCTCGCGCGCGCACTCGAGGATCTCCGCGGCGGTCATCCGGTAGCGCGTGACGCCGTCCGAGCACGCCCTGATGCCGCAGTAGAGACAGTGTCGAATGCAGTGATTGCTGATCTCGATAAGGCCGCGCAGGTGTACCGCGTCGCCGACGTGGGCGGCGCGCACGGCGTCCGCCCGCGCCCAGAGCCGTTCGAGGACCGCCGGATCGGCCTCGCGGAGCCAGCCTACGATGGTCTCGTGGTCGAGGCGATCAAGCCCGGGCGGCACCAAGCGCCTCCAGTGCGGCCGGGAACGGCTCCAGCGCGCGCTCGAAAATGCCTAGCGAGTACGCGATCGTCAGGCCGTAGTTGGTGATCGGCACGCCGGCCACGCCGCAGCGATGGATCCGCGACATCATTTCGCGCCGGTTTCCGACGCAATTGCCGCAGTGCACGACCAGCTTGAACGGCCCGAGGTCCGACGGAAAGTCGCGTCCCTGGACGTGCTCGAACTCGAGCTTCGCACCCACGTACTGCGTGAGCCAGCGCGGGATCTTCACGCGGCCGATATCCTCTCCCACCGGGTGGTGGCTGCACGACTCGGCCACGAGTACCCGGTCGCCGCCCCTCAATCGCTCGATCCCCAGCGCGCCGCGCACCTGTGCGGTCAGGTCGCCCTGGAAGCGCGCCATCAGGATCGAGAACGACGTCATCCGGATGTCGCGCGGCACATCGGCCGCCACTTTCAGGAACGCCTGCGAGTCGGTCACGACGAGCGCCGGCGGCCTGGTCAGCCGCTCGAGGGCGCGCCGCAGTTCACGCTCCTGCACCACGAGCGCCATCGACTCCCCATCGAGCAGGTCGCGGATGGCCATCACCTGCGGCAGGATCAGCCGCCCCTTCGGCGCTTCCTTGTCGATTGGCACCACCAGCACCGCCACCTCGCCAGCCGGCACAAGATCCGTCACCAGGCGGCGGCTGTCGAAGAAGTCGGACGGCGCCAGCGCCAGCAGCGCCTCCCGAACGCCGGCCACGCCGTCCCCGGTCAGCGACGAGACCGCCACCGACCTCACACGCGCGATCTGCAGGCGAGCAAGCTCGGTGGCCTCGGGCATGCCCACGTCGGACTTGTTGAACACGACCAGCACCGGCACGCGGCGCGCCTCGAGTTCGCCGAGCAGCGAATCCTCGAACGCCCCCCACCCGCCGCCTTCCGTGACGACCACCCCGAGATCCACGCGGTCGAGCACCGCCCTGGTGCGCTCGATGCGCAGCGCCCCGAGCGCCCCCTCGTCGTCCACGCCGGCCGTGTCCACGAACTGCACCGGCCCCAGCGGCAGCAGCTCCATCGGCTTCTCTACCGGGTCGGTGGTGGTGCCGGCGAACGACGATACGATCGACACCTGCTGCCGCGTGATCGCGTTGAGCAGCGACGACTTGCCGACGTTGCGCCGGCCGAAGATGCCGATGTGCAAACGAAGCGACCGGGGTGTGGGTTGCATCAGTATGACGCCTCGAGTCCTGAGAACTGATGACGGCAGGGACGCCGCATGCTGCACGCTGCCGGGGAACGTCAGCCTTTCGCGGTCATCCGCGTCGGAGCGAACCCCAGGCGGCAGACCGCCTCGGGGCTGATCGCCGAGTCGAACTGCTCGGCCGTCAGCCATCCCGATGCCACCGCCACGTCCCGCAGGCCACGGCCTTCGCGTCGCGCCGTCGCGACCAGTTGGCCGGCCCGCTCGTAGCCGACGAGCGGCACGAGCGCCGTCGCACTCGCGGTCGCGTTTGCGACCTGGCGCCGGCAGCGGGCCTCGTCCGCCTCGATCCCTTCCACGCAGTGCTCACGGAGGATCGTGCAACTGGCCGCCAGCAGATCGAAGCTCTCGAGCAGGCAGTGCGCCACCAGCGGCAGGAACGGATTCAACTCCAGGCTCCCCATCGCCGCGGCCATCGTCAGCGCCTGGTCGTGGCCGACGACCAGCAGCGATGCCTGTGTCACCGCCTCCGGGATGACCGGGTTCACTTTCCCTGGCATGATGCTCGAACCAGCCTGTCGGGCCGGAAGTCGGATCTCCCCGAACCCCGCGTCCGGCCCCGACGACAGCAGGCGGAGATCACCGCAGATCTTGATGAGCGTCGCGGCGTGCGCCTTCAACAGCCCCGACACCTCGACGAACACATCCGCGTTCTGCGTGGCGTCCACGAGGTTCTCGGCCCGGGCGAGTCCCAGCCCGGTGATCTCGCGGAGTTCGTCCACCACCCGGAAGATATACTCGCGCGGCGCGGCCAGTCCCGTCCCGATCGCCGTGCCGCCCAGGTTCACGACGCGAAGCCGCTCCTCGCACTTGTCGAGCCGCCAGCGGTCCCGGTTGAGCGCCTCGGCGTACGCCGACATCTCACGCCCCAGTGTCGTCAGCACCGCGTCCTGCATCTCGGTGCGGCCGACCTTGACGATGTGGGCGAACGCGCGTTCTCTGGCCTGAAACGCCTCCTGGAGCGCCACGACCGCCGGTTCGAGCGCCCGCAGCCCCCACAGCGCCGCCACGCGCAGCGCGGTCGGAAAGACGTCGTTGGTGCTCTGGTGCAGGTTGACGTGGTCCACAGGCGACACACGGTCGTAGCTCCCGCGTTCGAGCCCCATCAACTCGAGCGCCCGGTTCGCCAGCACCTCGTTGACGTTCATGTTGGTGCTCGTGCCTGCGCCTCCCTGCAGCGCGTCCACGACGATCGCGCCGGCCAGGGTCCCATCCATCAACTCCCGGCACGCGCGGTCGAGCGCCTCGGCCACCGTGGCATCCAGGTAGCCCTGCGCCCGGTTGACCCGGGCCGCCGCCAGCTTCACCGCGCCGAAGGCGCGGGCAAGGCTCGGGTGGACGGATCGCCCCAGCAACGGGAAGTTCTCCAGGGCCCGAAGCGTATGGATGCCGTGGAGGGCGTCTGCGGGCACCTCGCGGGTGCCCAGAGCGTCGTATTCGCGCCTGACGTTCACGTGGCCATTGTACAGCGGAGCGGCCGAGTGGCGCGGCAGAACAGTCGCAGTGCCGTCATTGTTTCAGTTGACAAGCCATTGCACCAAATATATTCTCGTGAAGTGACCAAGAAAGCGAACATTACGGTCGTCATCGACGAGAGAGACCGCCAGATCCTCCACCTCGTGCAGCGTGACGCCTCGCTCGCGCAAGCGGAAATCGCTCGGCAGGTTGGCCTGTCGACCGCCGCGGTGCACGAGAGGCTGAAGAAGCTTGTCGCGTCAGGCGTCATCCGGCGCTGGACCGCGGTGGTGGATGGCGCCGCCGTCGGCGCGGGCATCACGGCGTTCGTCGAGGTCTTTCTCGATCATCCCCGTCACGAACCGGCCTTGCTCGAACGGGTCTTGCGGCTGGACGAAGTGCTCGAGTGCCACCACGTCACCGGTGAGTTCTCGCTGCTGCTGAAGGTACGCGTCCGCAACATGGAAGCCCTCCAGCAGCTGCTGCTCCACCAGCTCGGCGCCCTCGACGGCGTGAGCCGAACCCGGACCGTCGTGGTGCTTTCCACGGTGAAAGAAGAAACCTACGTCGCCCCTGTCGTCGAAGGAGCCAACTGATGATGATCGCGACCACCCCGACGCTCACTCCTGCCAACGTTCACGAGACGCTTGGCCGGCACATCCTGGCCGATGGCTACGATATGGTGCTCGACATCGATCGCAGCCATGGCCGTCGTCTCTGGGACGCGCGGCGCGGCCGCCGCGTGCTTGACATGTTCTCGTTCTTCGCCACCTCGCCCGTCGGGCTCAATCACCCGAAGATGGCGGACCCGGTGTTCCGCGAGAAGCTGCTCCGGGCCGCGCTGGCGAACCCGACCAACTCGGATATCTACACGCTGGAGTTCGCGGAGTTCGTGGACACGTTCGGCCGCGTGGGCATCCCGTCGTATCTGCCGCATGCCTTCTTCGTGGCGGGCGGCGCGCTGGGCGTCGAGAACGCGCTGAAGGCCGCGATGGACTGGAAGGTGCGCCTGAACTTCCGGAAGGGGCTCACCACCGAGAAGGGACACCAGATCGTCCACTTCCGCGACGCGTTCCACGGCCGTAGCGGCTATACGCTGTCGCTGACCAACACGGCAGACCCGCGGAAGTATCAGTACTTCTCGAAGTTCGACTGGCCGCGCATCACGAACCCTGCGCTCCGCTTCCCGTTGGACGGGCGGGAAATCGAGCGCGTCGTCGCGCTCGAACGGGAGGCGATCGAGCAGATCAGGCGCGCGTTCGTCGAGCGGAAGGATGACATCGCGGCCATCATCATCGAGCCGATCCAGGCGGAGGGTGGCGACAACCACTACCGGCCCGAGTTCATGGCGGCGCTCCGCCAGCTCGCCGACGAGAACGAAGCGCTCCTGATCTTCGACGAGGTGCAGTCGGGCGTGGGGCTGACGGGCCGCTTCTGGGCGCATCAGCACGCGGGCGTGCGGCCCGACCTGATGTCATTCGGAAAGAAGATGCAGGTGTGCGGCATGCTGGCCGGGCCGAAGCTCGACGAAGAGCCCGAGAACGTCTTCAAGGTGTCGAGCCGGTTGAACTCGACGTGGGGCGGCAACCTGACAGACATGGTACGGTCGCAGCGCTACCTCGAGATCATCGAGGAAGACCACCTCGTCGAGCAGGCCGCCACCGTCGGCCAGCACCTGCTGGCCGGGCTCGAGGCGCTTCAGGCCGATCGGCCGGAGGTGTTCTCGAACGCGCGCGGCCGCGGCCTGATGTGCGCCATCGACTTCCCCGACACCGCCACGCGCGACAAGGTGGCTGACGAGGCGTACGAGATGGGCATGATGATCCTGGGCTGCGGGAGCTTCAGCGTGCGGTTCCGTCCGCCGCTGGATGTCACCGCCGCCGAGATCACCGAGGCCCTGAGCATCCTCGCCGTCGCTGCGGCGAAGGTCGTGTCACGGTAGGCGCTTGGCCACGACCCTATGCCTCACCCCAGCTGTCCGACCGCCTTCTCCACTTCGTCCAGGATCTCTCCCGATGTCACCAGCGCCTGCATCGCGTTGTGATCATCGAAGAGCGGGCGATCCACCTCGAGGTGCTTCACGTACCGGCGGATCACCTCGCGGGCCTTCTGCGTGCCGCGGCCAGGGGTGAACGTCCGGAAGTCGAGGCCCTGCGCGGCCGCCATGAACTCGATGCCAAGGACGCCGCAGGCGTTCTCGAGGATCTGCCCGTTCTTGATGGCCGTGTTCATCCCCATCGACACGAAGTCTTCCTGGTCCGCGGCGGCCGGAATCGACTGAATCGACGCGGGCGCGGACAGGATGCGCTGCTCGACGATGAGCGAGTCGGCCGTGTACTGGCTGAGCATGAGACCCGAGTAGAAGCCTGGCTCGTGAGCGAGGAAGTCCGGCAGCCCCTGGGAGAGCGCCGGGTTCGTGAGGCGGTTCATCCGCCGCTCGGACATCACCGACACCATCGTGATGGCCACGCCGGCCATGTCCATCGGCAGGCTCACCGGCGAACCCTGGAAATTCGCGCCCGTCAGCGTGAGCTTCAGCTCGGGCACGAAGATGGGGTTGTCGCCGACGCCGTTGAGTTCGATCTCCACCTGCGAGCGCGCGTAGGCGAGAGCGTCACGCGCCGCGCCGATCACCTGCGGCGTGGACCGCATCGAGTAGGCGTCCTGCACCTTCGTCTTCATCTGGCCGGTCGTGAGGTCCGACCCCGCAACGACCTTCATGATGTTCTGCGCCGAGGTGATGGCACCTTTGAACCCGCGCAGTTCGTGCAGTTTGGTGTTGTACGGCTTCAGGTTGCCGAGCAGCGCCTCGATCGACATCGCCGCCGCGATGTCGGCCTGCTTCAGCCACCGGAGCATGTCGTAGAGGTGCAGTGCGGAAATGGCGGTCAGCACATTCGACCCGTTGATGGCCGCCAGGCCGTCCCGCGCCTGCAGGCCGGGCACCGCGATGCCCGCCCGCTCCATGGCCACGCCCCCCGGCAGGCGCTCGCCCTGGTAGAACGCCTCGCCCTCGCCCAACAACAGCAGCGCCGCCTGCGCCATCGGGGCCAGGTCGCCGCACGCGCCGACGGACCCCTTCTGGCAGACCACCGGCGTCACCCCCTTGTTCAGCATCTCCACCATCGTCAGGGTGATTTCGGGGCGGCACGCAGAGTTGCCGTGCGCGTGGACGTTGATACGGCCGGTCAGGGCGGCCCTCACCGACTCGATGGGCAGCGGCTTGCCGATGCCCGCAGCGTGGTTGTAGACCAGGTAGCGCTGGAACTCCTTGACCTGATCGTCGTTCAGGATCTTCTCGGAGAACTCACCGATACCGGTGTTGGTGCCGTACATGATCTCGCGGGCGGCCAACTTCTCCTCGAGCATCGCGCGGCAGATTTTGATGCGCTCCAGGGCGGCCGGAGACAGATCCACCTTCGCGCCGAACCGCGCAATCTGTACAAGTGTCTCAATCGTCAGATTCGAACCGTCGAGCACGATCGTCATAGGAGTCCTTGAAAGGAAATGGCTCTTGGCACTGCCCCAACGGGAGGCAGGGCATCATACGTCGCCGCGAAGCGGCAGGTAAAGGGGCTGCAGTTTCGGCGAACGGCCAAGTCAGGCGTGCGGCAGGAGCCCTTGCCGGCACGGGGAGAGGGGCTGGCAGGAACCGCGAGGCGCAGAGACACGAAAGGCCCGTCGAGGGAGTACTTCAAGAAACTCCTCTCGACGGGCCTAAAAAACACCCGGGGGTTGATTGTCAGTCGCCACTGCCTCCTCCTTGGAAAGGCGGAACGTCTCTTGGCGAATCCCACGACCCGCCGTTGTGTGTGCCTCCTCCTTTCAGCAGAGCGTGGTCCGAGCCGTTACCGTCACTCGAATCCGCCACCGACGCGACCGGCGAGCGTGCCGCAGCCGCTGTGCCGGTGTCTTGCGGGGACGTGATCCGGAAGGATCAGGCCCCGGCTCGCATTCGGCGCAGCCGGACTCGAGTAAGTCCACCTTACGCCGCGAAACATCCCCCGTCAAGCACAGCCATTCTGCTGTTGGTGAATAGCGGGCCGAGGTGCTGAATCTTCCAGGTCTCCGGGCCGTAAGTGTTGAGGAGGTGGTGCTTGGTCTCGGCGTCGGTGACGGCGGGCGAGATCAACGCGCGGCCGTTCGGCGAGTTCAAGGGCGGGTTGTTCCGGTCGTTTTCGTGGAAGGGCCCCGGCAGCTTCACCTTGAAGGTCAGCCTCACCGCTGGCGACTTGAGGCTTCAGTAGTCGGGAAGGCGCGAGGCAGAAGGCGCGAGAACGGCGCGAGAACAAGTCGACGCGCGGTGTGCTCGTGACATACACTCGGTGGCCGCGAGTGGTGTTCCCGGCCCGCCTGCCCAGACTGGGTGCCGTGGCGCCACTGCGCTTGCCTGATGGAGAACCGACTATGCGCCGCCACACCTCCCTTTCGCTGCTCGCCCTGATCGCGATCGCCCTCGCCACCGTGCAGGCGCAGACGCCCGCGCCCGCCAGGCACGCGCCCCTGATGCGCGGCGTCGATCCTGCGCTGCTGAAGGGCCTGCGCTATCGCCTGGTCGGCCCCTCACGCGGCGGGCGCGTGACCACGGTCACTGGCGTACCGTCGCAGCCGAAGACCTTCTACATGGGCGTCGCGAGTGGCGGCGTGTTCCGCACGACAGACAACGGCGCCACCTGGGTGCCCCTCACGGACGGCAAGGTGCCCCTCGGGTCCACGGGCTCGATCGCGGTGGCCGATTCCGACCCGCGCGTCATCTACCTGGGTACCGGTTCTGACGGCATTCGCAGCAACGTCTCGACCGGGCACGGGGTCTACAAGACGGTCGACGGCGGGCAGACGTGGACCTTCGCCGGGTTGTACAACGCCGGCCAGATCGGCGCGGTGCGCATTCATCCGGCCAACCCGAACATCGTCTGGGTGGCGGCCGTCGGAGATGCGTTCAAGGCGAATGCCGAGCGCGGCGTGTTCAAGACGACCGATGGCGGCGCGACGTGGAGGAAGGTCCTGTTCGTGTCGGATGAGGTCGGCTCGATGGACGTGGAGGTGCAGCCTGGCAACCCGGACGTGGTCTACGCGTGGATGTCGCGGCTCGAACGGAAGCCGTGGACGATCATCAGCGGGTCGCGTGAAGGCGGCTTCTACAAGAGCACCGACGGGGGCGAGCACTTCACGAAGATCGCGACCGGGCTGCCATCACAGCTGATCGGCAAGGGCAATCTCGCCGTGACAGCCGCCAAGCCGGATCGCGTGTATGCCCTCATCGAGGCGCTGCCCGGCGGCGGGTTCTACCGGTCCGACGATGCGGGACAGACGTGGACGTTGGTCAACCCGCAGGCGTCGCTCTTGCAGCGGCCGTTCTACTACACAACGCTCGGCGCCGATCCCACCAATGCCGACGTGGTGTATGCGGGCGCGGAAGGGTTCTTCAAGTCCACGGACGCAGGCAGAACGTTTGCGTCGATGCGGACACCACACAGCGACAACCACGACATCTGGGTCAGTCCGAAAAACGGCAGCATCATGATCCAGGCGAACGACGGCGGCGCCAACGTCTCGACCGACGGCGGGAGCACGTGGTCGTCGCAGATGAACCAGCCGACCTCGGAAATCTACGGCGTGTGGGTGGACAGGCAGTTTCCGTACAAGCTGTACGGCGCGCAGCAGGACAGCTCGACCATCATCATCTCGAGCCAGGCCGATCCGTTCACACGCGAGGATTGGCGCACCGGGCCGGGATGCGAAACGGGCCCGATCATGCCGCATCCGGCCAATCCTGACATCGTCTACGGCTCGTGCAAGGGCCAGTACGGCGTCATGAATATGAAGACGGGGCAGGAGAAGCGATACTGGATTGGCGCCCAGTCGCTCTACGGAAATCCCAGCCGCGACCTTGTCTATCGCTTCCAGCGCGTGTCGCCCATGGCGACGTCGCCGCACGATCCGAACGTGCTCTACTACGGGTCCCAGTACCTGCACCGCACGCGCGACAAGGGTGTGACATGGGAGAAGATCTCTCCCGATCTCACCGCCAATCCAGACTGCTGCCAAGGGGCGAGCGGCGAGCCGATCACGCGGGACGTGACCGGCGAGGAGTTCTACAGCACGCTCTACGCCATCACCGAGTCGTCGCTCGAAGCGGGCGTGATTTGGACCGGCGCGAACGATGGTCCGTTCCATGTCACCCGGGACAACGGCAAGACGTGGACGAATATCACACCGAAGGACCTGCCCGCCGGCGGCCGCGTGCAGTGGATCGAGGCGTCACCCCATCGCAAGGGGTCGGCCTACTTTGCGACGTACCGCTATCTGCTCGGGGACTATCAACCGTACATCTACCGCACCGACGACTACGGCAAGACCTGGACCCGGCTCACCGATGGGAAGAACGGCATACCCGCCGACTGGCCGACCCGCGTCGTCCGTGAGGATCCGGATCGGGAAGGCCTGCTGTATGCAGGCACGGAATTCGGCATGTTCATCTCGTTCGACAACGGCGGACAGTGGCAGTCGTTCCAGTTGAACCTGCCCAACGTGCCCATTACCGATATCAAGGTGCATCGCCAGGATCTCATCGTGTCCACCCAGGGGCGGGCGATCTGGATCGTGGACAACGTCAGCGCGCTCCACCAGCTCACGCCGCAGGTGACACCAACGAGCCCGACGCTCTTCAAGGCGCGAGACGGCTACCGCACGCGCACGAATCCGGACGTGCTCGGACCGATGATCGAGTACTACCTGCCCTCCGTGCCGACGACCCCGGTGGCGATGGACATCCTGGACACGAAGGGCGTGACGGTGAACTCCTACAACAGCGAAGCCCCGGCCGCGCGCGCCGGTCGGAGCGGTGGGCGCGGGGGCGGCGGCGCAGCGGCCTTCGTCGATGCCGACGCACCCGTGCTGGAAGGTCGCATCGGAGGCGGCGGCGCCGTCGCTCGCGTGACGAAGACCGAGGGCCTCAACCGCTTCGTGTGGGACGTGCGGCACCAATCTGGCCTGCCGGCGACCCCCGGTTCGTACCAGGCGCGGCTCACCGTGGACGGCAAGACCTTCACACAGCCGTTCACGGTCCTCATCGACCCGAGGCTGGCCGAAGAGGGGCTGACGGCCGCCGACCTGCAGGAGCAGTTCGACCACAACACGCGGATGCGTGCGCTCGTGGCCAGCGTCACTCGGGTGGTCGCGCGCGTCCGTGAGGCGCAGACGCGGCTGCGTGGTGTCACGGGCGGCGACGCGGAGATGGCCAGGCGCGTCGAGGCGATCGCGGCCAAGCTGCTCAGCGAACCGGCGCGCTACGGCAAGCCAGGCCTGCAGGCGCACATCTCCTACCTCGCCGGGATGACGACGGGCGTCGATCAGAAGATCGGACGCGATGCAATCGCACGGTACGAAGTGCTGAGGAAGGAGTTCGACGCCGTCACCGCCGAGGTCGAGCGCGTGTTAGGGCCGGCTTCCCAGGAAGCCGGCCGAGCGGGAACCAGAGAGACTCGCTTGGGTTCCAGGCGGGGCTCTGCCCGAGGCCCGCGTTAAAGATCGGCGTCCTCGCCACTGGCCGCGACGGCTGGCGTAGCGCCGGGCCGAGGCGGAGAGGTCATGCCTCCCGGGAAGACCACCGGGTCCGCGGCCCGACCGGCCGAGGGGCCGAACCGTGCGTCCGGCATGCCCAGCCGCTTCTTCAACGCCATCAGTCCGCCAATCCTCTCGAGCGGGATCTGCACCGGCGGCGTGCCCAGCTGACCGGCAAGCATCAGGACGCGGCACGTCGTGTCCATCACCTCGGCGTACCATTCCGCGTGCGTGACCGAGTCCGCCCACGTCACCAGGCCGTGATTGGCCATCAGGATCGTGTTGTGATCCCTCGCGTAGGGAATCACCGCGTCGGCACACGCCTGCGTGCCGGGCGTCTCGTACGGCAGGAACGCGACCGGGCCAACGAAGACTTCGTGCTCGGCGAGCATGCGCTCGGGGGGCACCACGCCGGCCAGTGCGTACGCCGTGGCGTGCGGCGGATGGCAGTGGATGACCGCGCGCGCCTCGGGCACGGTTCTCAGGATCGCGAGGTGCAGCAGGATCTCGCTCGACCGCCGCCGGGGGCCCGCCACCTGGTTGCCCAGCATGTCCACAAGGCACAGGTCGTCCGCCTGCATATCGCCCTTGCTCATCAGGGTCGGCGTGCAGAGCACCCACTCGTCGGTCAGACGACAGCTGATGTTCCCGCCGTTGCCGTCCACGTACTGGCGAAGCCAGAGCTTCCGGCCAACGTCCACGATCTCCTGCTTGAGACGCGCGGCCTCTTCGGACCTGAACGCCGCGTCCGGTGTCCCCCACCGCCCCACATCGTGTCGCGTGTCGTCCATCACAACCACAGGCCCCCTGATCCCTGACCCCGCCTCGCCCCTACCGTGGCCCGAGGGCGACCGGCCGGTCGCCCCTGCGGTGTTTCCCTCGCCCGTCGCCCCTCGCCGGTCGACCCTGTCGAGTGATCCTATCCCACAATCCCCGCTCCGCGATGCGCGGCGGACGGTCGCTCTTCGGCCGTCCGCGCGCGGTAGCCGCTCGCGCGATACGTCGCGATCGGATCGATCGCCCCGCCCGCGCGGTGCCGCGCCATGGCGAGAATCGGCGACACGTCGGTGACGAACGCCTCCTTCAGGGTGGCCAGCGCCATGAGCGCGTCGTTCGCCTGCTGGTGTTGGCTGAGCGCCGCGCGGTCCACCGCCTGGGCCTGGACGAACGCCCGCACCAGCTCGGTCGCGCTCACAATCAGCGACTCGACCGGATCCGTGACGTTGTGCGACTGGTCGAGCATGTGACTCGGCTCGAAACCGGGAACCCCGGCGGACTCCGCATCGACCAGCTCGTTGAAGACCAGGAACAGCTGGAACGGCTTGATCGACCCCGCATCCAGGTCGTCGTCGCCGTACTTGCTGTCGTTGAAGTGAAAGCCGCCCAGCTTCCCGAACTGGATGAGGCGGGCGACAACCATCTCGATGTTGGTGTTCGGCGCGTGGTGACCGAGATCGACGAGCGAGAACGCGCGGTCGCCCAGTTCGCGCGAGCAGTGGTAGCTGGTGCCCCAGTCGTTCAGCACCGTCGAGTAGAAGGCCGGCTCGCACAGCTTGTGCTCGATGAACAGCCGCCAGCCGTCGGGCAGCGCGGCGTAGATCCGGCGGAGGCTGTCGAGGTAGCGTTCGAGACTCCCCCGAAAATGCTGCTGGCCGGGGAAGTTCGCGCCGTCGCCTATCCAGACGGTCAGCGCCCTGGCGCCGAGCGCCTGGCCAATCCTCAGGCATTCGAGGTTGTGGTCGACTGCCTGGTCGCGGACCCGCGGGTCGGTGTGGGACAGGCTGCCGAACTTGTACGAGTGCGCCTGCCCCGGCTGGTCTTCGAAGGTGTTCGAGTTGACCGATGTCAGCGCCAGGCCACGGCTGGCCGCCAGCGCCTCGAGCGCGGACGGGTTGTCCGGGCGGTCCCAGGGTATGTGCAGGGAGATCTCCGGTGTGACGCGCGTCAGGGTATTGATCACCGCGCAGTCATCCACCTTCTCGAACACGTTCCGCGGCTCACCGGGTCCGGGGAACCGCGCAAAACGCGTCCCCCCCGTGGCGACGCCCCACGACGGCACCGCCACCCGGAACGCCATGGCGGCGGCCGTCAGCCGCTCGATGTCCACGCCCCGGCGCGCCAGTTTCCGGCCCAGCGCCTCGTAGTCCTCGTCGAGCGCCGCCAGCCGCGGCCGATTGTCCTCTCCGATGTTCGCGTCGGTCAGGTCGAAACTCATGGCGCTTCCCCCCTTGCAGATGGGCATTTGAGCACATCTGACGGTTCGGGCGCCACGTCGGACATCAGTCTCTTCTGCGCGAGGTCTTCGACATCAACCCGGCCGAGCTTCTTTGGTTCCGGCTCAACCGGGTTATGTTGGCGAAATCAGTTGAACCCGGAGTCTCATGCTGGCATTCTTCCGGCGAGCGACGCGACGTCAGCGAAAACGGCCGTGTCGCGCGTAGGAGGGAAGGCGACGACATGAGCTGGCACCTCGCAATCGATCTCGGCGCCGGCAGCGGCAGGGCGATGCTCGCGCGCGTTTGTCCGGATGAACTCCGCCTCGAGGAGGTGCATCGCTTCCGCTACGCGCCCAGGCGCGTGGCCGGGCGTCTCCGCTGGGACATCGAGCGGCTGTTCGAGGGAGTACGGACGGGCGTGATCGCTGCCGGAGAGAGAACGGCCGGATTCGATGCGCACGTCGGCTCGGTGGGCGTGGATTCCTGGGGTGTGGACTACGGACTACTCGACCAGGCGGGGCGGCTTGTCGAAGAACCGATTTGCTACCGGGACGAGCGAACCGACGGTGTGATGGACGACGTGTTCGCCTCGGTGCCGCGCGACGAAATCTTCGCGCGCACCGGGATCCAGTTCCACCAGCTGAACACGCTCTACCAGCTTGTCGCCCACGTGCGGGACGGCGTGCCGTCTCACGCCAGCCGGCTGCTGCTCATGCCCGGCCTCTGCCACCACCTGCTGTGCGGCGCGCAGGTCGCCGAACGCACCGACGCGTCCACCACGCAGTTGGTGAACATCGGGACCGGCCAATGGGATGCCGATTTGTTCGGCCGCCTCGGGTTGCCGCTGGACCTGATGCCGCCGCTGGTCTCGACCGGCACCGATCTCGGGCCTCTCCGCAGCGGCCTGTCCGGGGGGCGCGGCCTCGACGGGACCCGCGTGATTGCGCCACCCACGCACGACACCGCGAGCGCCGTCGCCGGGACCCCGCTCGAACCGGGTTGGGCCTACATTTCCTCCGGCACCTGGTCGCTGGTGGGCATCGAGCGGATTGGCCCGATCCTCAACGACGACGCCTCACTCGCCAACTTCACCAACGAAGCGGGCGCGTTCGGCACGGTGCGTTTCCTGAAAAACGTGATGGGCCTGTGGCTGCTCGAATCCTGCCGGCGCGAGTGGGATGCGGCAGGCAGCCCGGCGGACCTGGAGTCCCTGATCTCGAGAGTGGCCGCCGTGGACCGCTTCGCCGGGTTGGTCTACCCGGACGACCAGCGGTTCTTCAATCCGCCGAGCATGGTGCGGGCACTCGGTGAAGCGCTGGCCGAAACCGGTCAGGAAGCGCTAGAGGATCCGGTCCTGCTGACGAGGGTCATCGTCGATTCGCTGGCGCTGCGCTACGCCTCGGTGATCGAGAGGATCGAGCAGATCACCGGAGAGTCGATTCGCGGGATTCACGTGGTCGGCGGCGGCTCGTTGAACGAGTGCCTGAACCAGGCAACGGCTGATGCGACCGGTCGTCCCGTCGTGGCCGGCCCGATCGAGGCGACGGCCATCGGCAACATCCTCGTGCAGGCGGTCGCGACCCTCACGCTGCCCTCGCTCGCGCACGGCCGCGAGCTGGTGCGCCGCACACAGGCGCCGCGCCGCTTCGAGCCGTCCGCATCACGTGCGTGGTCCGAAGCGGCGTGCCGCTACCAAGACCTCGAGGCGGGAGCCCGATAAGCCTGGGCCTCGAGCCCGTCATGCAGGGCGAGGCTTCAGCCTACCCTTCGACTCGCGTTGCTCGCTCAGGGCAGGCTGGCAACTACCCGATGAACTTCCCCCTCGCCGTGTAGTGGGTGTGCAGCAGCTTGTGCGA
>Ga0209745_1001229_pt1 | contig 15452 bp, 18 predicted proteins | sample BarGraNGADG00312_FD_184495 | JGI IMG/M metagenome (GOLD analysis project Ga0209745, IMG submission 184495) | Arctic peat soil microbial communities from Barrow, Alaska - Barrow Graham LP Ref core NGADG0004-312 (SPAdes) (version 2) | ecosystem: Environmental > Terrestrial > Soil > Wetlands > Peat... | reverse complement strand
CGAGATCGATCAGCGGCGAAGCCTGGGCGGGCGGGATCAGCTGCCGGTTGATGCCGGCCGTCGAGATGATGCCCAGGCGCAGCGGCTCTAGGGGCTCGCCCGGGAGGTCGCGTGGTGTTCGGGGCGGTCGGAGACCAAGCATGGCAAGGACGCAGGGAGCGGCGATATTCGGAAATATCGGCGCGACTGAGGACGCCGCTAGGCGCCGCGTCGCCGATCGCAGCCGACCCGCGGGACTTCTCGGGCGGGCCCCTAACCCCACGACGTCTCGCTCATCGGCCTGATCGCCGTCTCGAGGATGCGCAGGTTGCGCGGCCTGGTGAGGATGAAGAGAACGATCTCGGCCACGTCCTCGGCGCTCATCATCCCGGGCAGCGCATCGGGGGTGCGGCCGTAGCCCTCCTCGAGCGCGAAGTCGGTCGCCACGCCGCCCGGGCAGACGCTCGTGCAGCGCACGTTCTGCTCGCGCAGCTCGTGATCGAGCGCTCGGGTCAGCCCGACCTGCCCGAACTTGGAGGCGCAGTAGACGGCCTCGCCGGGCAGCCCGCGCCGCCCGGCCTCCGAGGAGATGGTGACCAGATCGCCCTCGCCGCTTGCGATCAGGTGCGGGATGCCGGCGCGGTGCGCGTAGATCGTTCCCTTCAGGTTGACGTCGATCATCTCTTCGAGATGCTCGACCGGCAGATCGACGAGCGAGTGGTAGGAGCCGACGCCGGCATTCGCGATGCAGATGTCGAGCCGGCCGAAGCGCTTCACAGTGTCAGCAACCGCGTCCTCGACCTGTTTGCGATCACGCACGTCGCAGACCAGGCCGAGCGCGTCCGGCAGGTCGAGGTCGGCGCCCGAGCGAGAGGCCAGCCCGAGCTTCACACCCTCGCCTGCGAGTGAGCGGGCAACGGCGGCGCCTATCCCGCGGCTCGCTCCGGTGATGAAAGCGACCTTTCCCTTTAACTCGGTCATCGCTCCTCCAATGATCACGTGGTTACCCGTCATCGCTTCGACGCCAACACGGTACTAGTTTCCGCGATCCCGCCAGCTCGGCGCGGTTCAGGCCGCAAAGGACGGCGCTACTCTGAATAGCCGTGGACGCAACGGAGATCAGCCCCGGGCTCTGGCGTTGGACAGGCTGGCGCGAGGAGTGGAAGGAGAACGTCGGCTCGGTCGCGTGGCAGGGCGGTGAAGCGATCTGCCTGATCGACCCGATCGTGCCGCCCGATCACGGCGACGAGTTCTGGCGCGCGCTCGACAGAGACGTGGAGCGCCTGGCTCTACCGGTGCACGTCTTGATCACGATCTACTGGCATGCAAGGCAGGCACGCGAGATCGTAAAACGATACGGCGCGCGGCTGTGGGGGCACGCGCCGGCCTGCGGCCCGATCGAGCGCCGAGCCGGAGCGATCAGCGACCTCTTCCTGGCCGACGATGCGCTCCCGGGCGGGCTCCGGGCCTTTCGTGCCCGTGGCAGCGAGGTCGTCTTCTGGATTCCCGAGCCGCGGGCGCTCGTCACGGGCGATGTGATCCTCGGTACCGAGGAAGGCGGATTGCGGCTTTGCCCGGAGACCTGGCACCCGAAGGGCGGCGGTCAGAGCAAAGTGCGTGAGAATCTGCGTGCGCTCGCCGACCTGCCGATCGAGCGCGTGCTCGTTTCGCACGGCCGGCCGGTGCTCGAGAACGGGCGCGCGGCCTTCGAACGCCTACTCAACGAGTAGCGGCGCGGCCGAAGCAAAGCGTTGATCCGGGCTCTCAGCTCTGCTCGGGGCGCGACTGCTCGAAGCGCACCGCAAGCCGATCGATACGCGAGCCTTCGACCTCGAGCACCTCGAAGCGCATGCCGTCGTATTCGACGATGTCGCCCGGCGACGCCCCGTGACCGAGTTGCCCGAAGACGAACCCGGCGAGCGTGTGGTAGTCCTCGATCGGCAGGGCGAGGTGGAACTCCTCGTTGAAGTCGTCGATCGAGAAGGTGCCGTCGACGTGGACGGTGTCCTCGTCGACCCGTTCGACCGATTCGTCGGGCAGGTCGAACTCGTCCTCGATCTCACCCACGATCTCCTCGAGCAGGTCTTCGAGCGTGGCGATGCCCTCCATCCCGCCGTACTCGTCAACGACGATCGCCATGTGCTGGCCGGTGCGGCGGAAGTCGGCCAGCAGCGCGGCCAGGTCTTTCGTCTCGGGCACCAGGTGCGGCTCGCGCAGCAGCTCCTCGATCTTCACCTGCTCGATTCCGGTCTCGATCATCTGCGAGAAGAGATCGCGGACGTGCAGGATGCCGACGATGTTCCCGGGCGTGTCGCGGTAGACGGGGTAGCGGGTGTACGGCGAGTCGATCACCGCGCTCAGGCACTCTCCCGCGGGCAGGTCGATCGAGAGCGCGACCACCTCGGGCCGCGGCACCATCACGTCCGAGGCCTCCTTGTCGGCGAAGTCGAAGACCTTGTACAGCATCTCGGTCTCCTCCTTCTCGATCTGTCCGTGCTCGCTCGAGGATTCGAGCAGCATGCGCAGCTCGGCCTCCGACAGCGGCGGCCCTTCGCCCGCCGGCGCCTTCATCCCGAGCAGAGCGAGCGCCAGCTCGGAGGAGCGCTGAAGCACCCAGATCAGCGGCATGAAGACGAAGAAGAAGACCCGCACCGGCGCCGACACCGCCAGCGCGACGCGCTCGGAGTAGCTGAGCGCGATCCCCTTCGGGATCAGCTCCCCGATGACCACGTGCAGGAAGGTCACGATCAGGAACGCGAGCGTGAAGGCGACAACGGTCGCGGCGACCCCGTTGAAGACGCGGGCCAGCACCGGCTCGCCGACGGCGCCGATAGCGAGGCTGGTGGCGGTGACGCCGAGCTGCATCGCCGCGATGAAACGCGGCGGAGTGGAGACGAGCCGAAGCACCAACCGGGCGCGGCGGCTGCCCTGCTCTTCGAGCTCGCGCAGGCGGGTGCGCCGCGCCGTCACCAGGCCGTACTCGGCCGCCACGAAGAACGCGTTCAAAAGAAGCAAAGCCGCGACCGCCAGAAGCTCGAGAGCCAGGCTCATGATCGCGCCTTCGGCGGCTGTCTATGCGGAAGCGACTCGTCGTCCAAGCAAGATCTGCGCAGAAGTATATGCGAGGCGCCCCGCCGGGTTCCGGCGCGGGCCTGTTCGAACCACCGGGTCTCGCAAAAGATGACCACGCTCGGATTCTCCCTCGCGCAGCACCCGTACCGCGCCCGCAACCCGTCCGAGGCCGTCCGGCGCTTCCGGCCGACGCGATTGCGGGTGCTCCGGCCTGCCGCTGTTTTCCACCGATCGGCGATGCTCATCCCCCAAAAAGGGCAGGAATCGGGTACCCCATACTCAAGTGGAGGGGCGACGGAGCCGATACGGGCACCGAGACCGCAAAACGTGCCCGGCAGCGGGCAACGCGGGCTGAAGAGGCGTCAAGAACCCGGCCACAGCACAAGAAAAGAGAGCCAACCCGTGCCACAGGACATCACCTGCCTGATCGTCGATGACCACGAGGTCGTTCGCGAAGGCCTGAGGCTTTCGCTCTCGCGCGCTTCGCACATTCGCGTGGTCGGCGAGGCGGCCGACGGAGCGAGCGCCGTGGCGCTGGCCGAGCGGCGGCGCCCCAACGTCGTGATCATGGACGTGCGCATGCCGGGGATGGACGGGCTGCAGGCGACGCGCGAGATCATGACCAAGGCGCCCGAGAGCGCGGTCCTCCTCTTTACGGCCCACAACGAGCGCAGCCTGCTCGGGCGCGGGCTCGAGGCTGGCGCTAAGGGCTACATCCTCAAGGAGGCGCCGCATCAGACGCTGCTCAGGGCGATCGAGAAGGTCGCCGAGGGCGAGGGATACGTCGATCCGGCGCTGATGCCGACCTTCCTGAACGCGCGCGACAAAGAGGACATGCTGACCGCCCGCGAGCGTGAGATCCTCCAGCTCCTGGCCGACGGGATGTCGAACGTGGAGGTGGCTGGGAAGCTCTTCATCAGCCAGGAGACCGTCAAGAGCCACGTCCGCCACATCCTCGCCAAGCTCGAGGCCGACACCCGCACGCACGCCGTGGCGATAGCGCTGCGCGAGTCGATCATCGACTAGTCTCCTGGCGCAGCCGCGACCGATGGAGGAGCGAGTGGCCGGAGCAGATCAGGCATCACGCAGACCGGCGCCCGACAAGCCCGGGCACAGCGAGAGCGAGCGGGCCCGGCTGGCCGATCAGCTGATCGCCGCCGAGCAGGAGGAGCGCAGGCGCATCTCGCTCTTCCTCCACGACGGTCCGGTGCAGTCGCTCTCGGGAATCGCGCTGATGCTCGACGCGGCGCTGCACCAGCTTTCGACCGGCAACCTCGCCGAGGCGACGCAGGTGATCGAGGCTGTGCTCGAACGGCAGCGATCGACGATCAAAGACCTGCGCGACCTCTCCTTCAACCTCGAGCCGGTCGTCCTGCGCGACCAGGGCTTCGAGCCGGCCGTGAAGACGCTGGCCGACGATGTCGGGATCGCGAACGAGATTCACATCGAGCTCGAGACCGGCTTCGCCGAGAATCTGGCCGAGCGCGCCCAGGTCGTCTTCTACCAGATCATCCGCGAGGCCTTCCACCAGGCGATCCGTCGCGGCCCGCCCACCCGCCTGGCCGTGGCGCTGCACGAGCTTTCCGACCGCCGCGTCGAGCTGATCATCGCCGACAACGCACCGGGCGAGCGCCGGCGCACCAGCTACGAGACGATCGACGAGCGGGCCCGCGTGCTGGGCGGCAAGGTGAGCGTGCGCGCGGCATCCGGCGGTGGCACCGTGGTGCGCGTCGTCGTTCCCGCCTACGCAGCGGAGCGCTGAAGCGCCTAGGCCATGTGCTCGTCGGCGTAAGCCGCGACGAGCGGATCCACGGTGTCAACGCCCTGGTTGTAAGCGGCGTTGATGCGGACGAACGTCTGCCATTTGGCCGGAAGGGCATCCTCGGGGAAGATCGCCTCGACCGGGCACTCCGGCTCGCAGGCGCCGCAGTCGATGCACTCCTCCGGGTCGATCACGAGGATCCGATCGGCCTCGTGGATGCAGTCGACCGGGCAGACATCAACGCAGGCCCGGTCTTTGACGTCGATGCACGGCTCGGCGATCACGTAGGTCATGCGGCTTACTTTAGCGGTGCGCCCGCACGTGGCGAGAGGTGGTCGTTAATCACTCCGCGATCAACTCCGAGATCAGTTCCTCGGCGCTCTCGACCAGCAGCGATCGATCGACAACGCGGTCGAAGCCGGCCTCCTGCGCGGTGCGCAGGTTGAACGCGTCGACGTGGCTGGCGTAGCCGAGCAGCGGAGTCTCGGGATAGGCGTCGGCGATCTCCGCCGGCTCGACGCGCGTGACGTCCACGACAACCAGGTCAGGCGGCTCGATGCTCTCGGTCGAGGTCAGCTGGTGCGCGGCCAGTAGCCCGCGCAGCTTCGCGGCGAAGAGCGGATCGACCCCGAGCAGCAGGATCCTGGGCACGCGAGCAGGGTAACACGGTCTCGCCTCTGCTACCTGGTGCGCAGCGACCGGGACCGCCGCTATCCCGATCGGGAATGTGAGGCGACCGAGGCGCAGCCGCTACTTCGGGATGATGAAGACCTGCGTCCCGATTCTGACGTGGTTGAACAGCCACTCGGCGTTGGGGATGTACATGCGGATGCAGCCGTGAGAGAGCGAGTAGCCGATCGAGCCCGACTCAGGCGTGCCGTGGATGCCGACGCCGGGGGCCGACAGGCCCATCCAGCGCGTCCCGAGCGGATTGCCGGGCCCGGGCGGAACCGGCTTCGCACCCTTCGCCCAGGGCGAGTTGGGCGGATACCACCAGGGGTTGGCCCATTTCACGATGATCTGGAAGTGTCCGAGCGGGGTCGGGTAGGCCGACTGGCCGGTCGCCACCGGGAAGCGCCGCCAGAAGCGCTCGCCGTTATAGAGGTACAAACGGTTCGATCCGCGCCTGATGACGATCACCGGGCCGAAGTTCTGCTTGGTCAGGTGCCGCGCGATCTTGCTCAGCGGGAGCGAGACCGCGATGCGCCGGTTGGTCGCGAACGCCGCCTTGATCACTCGCTGCGCCGCCGTGACCTTGATCGTCCAGCCCGGCCTTCCCTCCGCGATGACCGGGCGTGCGTTGCGCAGGAAGACGTGGGCGTCGACCGGCGTCCGGTTGAGGCGCCTGCCGAGCGCGAGCATGTACTTGTGCAGCTTGTAGGCGTTCAGGCTGACCTTGAGCGCCACCGCGCTGCCGGGTGGGGCGGTCTGGGCCGCGCTAAGCGCGGCATCGATACTCGCGACAGCCGCAACGTCGCTCGGAGCCATGGCCACCCGCTTGCTGCCGACGCGAAGCACGAGCTGCTTGTCGAAGGCCGCCTGGACCGCCGCCCTGGCGAGATCGACGCCCATCCCACCAACCGGGACGCCGCCGACCGTGACGTCGCTGGCGATATCGAGCGGCGTGGTCGTCGCGGGCGCGGTGGAGGTGGTCGTCGTGTCGGTGCTCGAGCTGCCCGTCGTGTCGGCGGATTGCGCCGGCGCGGTTGCAACGACGGCGAAGGACGCGACCAGGCCGGCAAGAGCTATCAGGAGCCCGAGAGCGAAGCTGGTTTTTTTACCCGATCTCATCGTGTGCCTGCGCGTACGGGCGCGGATCGTTCGTGATGATAGCGTCCACACCCATCCTCACCGCCGCCTGCCAGGCACTCTGCTCGTCGACCGTCCAGGCAAACACGGCTATCCCCCACTCGTGGCAGGCTCGCACCAGCGCGGCGTCGATGACGCCGTAGTGCAGCGTCACCGCGGCGGCGCCCGTCTGCTCGAGCCAGGCGCGGATCCGGCGGCGCAGGATCTGGCGGAGTCCGCGCACGGCGAGCGGGACGAACGGGGCGACGACCCTGCGCTCGGACAGGCGCCGCCTGTCGGCCGGGTAGGAAAGGCTGCGGGCGATCTCGGGCGCCAGCCCGCGCAGGCGTACGAGCTGTGACCGCTCGAGCGAACAGAGAAGCGCCCGCTGCTCGAGCCCGTGCCTGCGCAGCGCCTCGATCAGCTCGGGCTCCCGGCCGACGCTCTTCAGGTCGATCAGGAGCGTTCCGGCGCCGAGCCGCGCCCGGGCAAGCTCCAGCACCTGCTCGAGGGTTGCCAGCCCGGGATCGAGCCGGCGCAGCTCGTCCAGGCTGCGCGCCCCGGCGTCACCGCGAGCGGCGCCGTGACAGAGCTCGGCCAGCTCGAGCGAGTGCCCGGCCACGAGCGTCCCGTCGGCCAGCGCCACGGCATCCACCTCCAGGCCGTCGATCCCGTGCTCGAGCGCCAGTTCGAACGAACGAACGGTGTTCTCGGGGGCCAGCGGCGGCAGCCCGCGGTGCCCGATCACGAGCGGCGGCCGGGATCCTCTGAGCAGCGTCTCGGTCACGGCGCCGTCGGGAGCGTCCGCTCCTGGTTGGTCGAGTCGCCCTCTCTGGCCGCGTTGACGATCATCCGGTCGACCACCCACTCGACCGGGGCGCGATCGTCGGTCCAGGGGTCACTCGAGGCGGAGACCGGAACGATCTGGCGTTCGAGCATGCGGGCGAGCGGGCGCAGGCGGGCGGGAGCAACGCGAACGGCGCGCGAGAGCGTGCTCGGGCCGAGCGGGCGGTCGAGCCCGAGCACGAGCGCGTTGAAGCGGAGCGCCTGCCAGCGGTAGACGTGACCGAAGACCGTTGCCAGCGTGCCCGCCGTGTCCTCGACCAGGGCGTGGTCGCGCGGCAGCGAGGCGACGTTCAGGGCGACGATCCCACCCGGCCTGAGACGCGAGCGAACGAGCTGGTAGAACTCGCGCGTCGCCAGGTAGAAGGGCACGTAGGGCTGACGGTAGGCGTCGACGCAGATGATGTCGTAGCGATAGTCGTGCCCGAGCAGGAACGGCCGCGCGTCCTCGTTGTACAGATGCAGCAGCGGTCCCGGCCGCAGGCCGAAGAAGCGCTCGCCGATCGAGCTGACCTTGGGATCGATCTCGACGCCGTCGATACGCGCCTGGGGAAAGAAGTGGCGATAGGCGCGGGCGACGGTCCCGCCCGCGTTCCCGAGGATCGCGATGCGCCGCACGGGATGGTCGAGCAGCGACGGCGGGGTGAGGAAGAGATCCCAGTAGCCGCCGGTGAGCACGCTCGCGGGGTCGTAGACGGAGTGCGCGACGACGCCCTCGTTCAGCTCGAGCACGCGCTCGTTTCCGTCCTGGACGACGCGGATGAACTGGTAGGCCGACTCGCCCTCGTAGAGGACGCCGGTGCCCGGCTTGATCATTCCGGGCGGAAGCGCCGCCAGCGCGACGATGCAGGCGAGCGGAACCAGCCCCCGGCGCCCGAGCGCGAGCGCGCTGGTCGCCGCGAGCAGCGCCGAGGTGCCCAGCAGCGTGCGCTGGGTTCCGAGCAGCGGAATCGAGACGAGCGCGGGGACGAAGGTGCCGAGCAGGCTTCCCGCCGTGGAGAGCGCGAACACCGTCCCGGCCGTGTCGCCGGCCTTGCCGGCACCCTCCTGGTCGAGCGAGAGCCTGATTGCAAACGGCGTGACCATCCCGAGCGCCACCACCGGAGGCGCGAACAGGACGAGCGCGGCGAAGAAGGAACCGACGACCGCCCCGACCGCCAGTTGTGCGATTCCGTTGGCGCCTCGCTCCAGGAGCGGGTGCGCGACGAAGGGAACGACCGCCACGAACAGCGCCGCGGCGAGCACGATCAGCCCGAGCAGAGAAGAGCTCGGTCGGCGGTCGACGAGTCGTCCCCCGAGCCAGTAGCCGAGCGAGAGCGAGGCCAGGATCAGGCCGATGATGTTCGCCCAGACCATGGTCGAATCGCCGAAGTAGGGCGCGAGCAGGCGCGAGGCGCAGATCTCGGTTGCCATCGAGCCGCTGCCGGCGAGAAACACAAAGAGCAGCAGGACGGGCCGGCGCAGGGTGCCGCGCTCGCCTCCGAACAGAGCCCGAACGGTCATCAGCGCGCCCGGATGACGACCACGGCGCAGTCGTCGAAGAGCAGGCCGCCTGCGAACTCGCGGCAGTCGGCCAGCACCGCATCGGCGAGCGCCCTCGCTCCCAGGTGGGCGTGGCGGCGGAGGAACTCGTCGAGCCGCGGCGTGCCGTAGAGCTCGCGGTCGCGGCGCGCCTCGATCACCCCGTCGGTGTAGAGGACGATGGCGTCGCCCGGCGCGTATGCGATGCGAACCTGCTCGTAGCTTTGGTCGCCGATGATCCCGAGCGCGAGCCCGCCGATCGGTACGGACTCGACCGTGCCGTCGGCGCGCAGCAGGCGCGGCCGAGGATGTCCGGCGTCGGCGCAGGCCAGCTCGGTTCGGGCCAGATCGACGGTCAAGTAGATCATCGTGACGAACTTGCCGAGCTCGACCTCCTCGAGCACGACCTCGTTCATCGCGGCGAGAAACGCGCTCGGCTCGGGATAGCGGCGGGCCAGCGAGCGGAAGGTGAACTTGACCATCGCCATGTCGGCGGCGGCGTCGACGCCGTGCCCGGTGACGTCGCCCAACACGACTGCGAGTGCCCCGTCCTCGAGCACCAGGAAGTCGTACAGGTCGCCGCCGACCTCCACCCGCGCCGAGGCGGCGTAGACGGCGCCTACATCCAGGCCCTCGATCTCGGGCTCCTCGTCGGGCAAAAGCGAGCGCTGCATGGCGTCGGCGAAGGCCTTCTGATTCTCGTACAGGCGCGCGTTGTCGATCGCGAGCGCCGCCTGCCCCACGATTGCCAGCGCCGCCTCGACCGTCTCGCTGCGGATCGGCCGTTCTGGACTGAGCGAGACGAGGGTGACCGTGGCCAGCACCTCCTTCGGCGTGGCGACAGGGAGCACGACCGCGGTCGAGCCGCGATCGAGGAACGGCCCGAGCAGGCGCAGCGCCTCGCCGGCGTCGGGCGCATCCTCGCCGAGCCGTAGCACCAGCCCTTCCCTGATCACGCGGGCGATCGCGCCGGTCAGCGGAAGCGGACGGCCGAGAATGGCCTGCATCGGCTCCTCCAACTCGCCGCGGGCGACGTGGAGCGCCCGCGCCTCCAGCTTCTCCTGGCGCTCGTCGGGCATGTAGAGGACGGCGACATCGACGCCAACCAGCTCGGCAATCGTCTTTGCCGCCGCCTCGAGCGTCGTCTGCAGCGACAGGCTCTGGGCGAATGCCCGCGAAACGTCGTACAACGCCCGCAGCTGAGCGGCCGCCTGGCGCTCCGCGCGCAGCGAGTGCTCGAGCTCCGCGCCGAGGAGCGTCGCCTGCTCGTGCAGGCTGGCGCGGTGCACGGCCACCGCAAGCTGGTTGCGCAGCGCCTCCAACAGCAAGCGCTCGCTCGCGTCCGGAAATCGGTCTTTGGCGGGATACAGGGCGAGCAGCCCGGTCACCTCGTTCGCCGCCTCGAGCGGGAGGGCGAAGGCGGCCTCCACGCCCGATTCTGAGAGGACGTCGGCGAGCGATTCCAACCGCTCGTCTGCGCCCGTGTCGGCGATGGCCAAACCGCCCGCCAGCCGCCCGGAGTTCAGCGCCAGCTCGAGCAGGCGATCGGCGATGCGCTCGTGTGCGCCGCGCAGCCCACGGGCCGCAGCGCTATGCAGACCTCCCTCTCCGCTCAGGTAGACGGCCACGCGCTCGATCCCGAGCAGGTCGGAGATCCGCTCCACCGCGGCATTGAGCGTCGGCTCGACGGCGAGCTCCGACATGGCCTGGCCGCTGAAGGAGAGAAGCGCCTGCGTCCGCCGCAGCTCCAGCACGAGGTCGCCGCGCAGCGCGGCGTCTTCGAGCACCCCCGCGACGCGAGCGGCAAGCATCTGGAGCGAATCGAGCTCTCCCCCGGCCGTATGCTCCGCGGCGCCGAACCGTGCCTCGAGCACGTCGAGCGAACGACGCCCGAGCGGGATCGTCAGCGTGAGCATCCCATCCAGCCGTTCGCTTTGGGGCGCTCCCTGGCGGCGCGCGCGATCGGCCCGCTCACGGGCCGCATCGAGATCGGAGGCCGGTAGCGCGGCGGCGGTCCCGAACTGCACGACCCCCGGGTCGTCGCCCAGCCAGAGCAGAACCTGTTCGGCGCCCGTCGCCACCGCCACCAGCGCCGCGAGCCGCCGCGGCAGCCCGTCGGTGTCGAGCGCCGCCACGAGAGCGTCGGCGAGCAGCTGCTGGGCGGGCTCGCTCGAACGCGCGACGCCGTCGCCCGCGGCGGGCCGAGCGACAGGTTCGGGCGCGGGAATGGAGTGATCGCTCACGCCCGTAGTATCCCGCCGACGGCGCCTCCGGCGCTGAATCGAGCGCCGACCGACCCGGTGGGAAAGGGTGGCCCGGCGCGGCGCGCCCAGGCGAGGAGGATGCGCCCGGCGCAGGCGATCGGGCGGATCAGGGCTGCATGTTTGGGCCGTTAGGCCCTAAACTGAGGCTCCGGTGGGATACCCAGCGCGACAGACGCAGCACGAGGACGAGCAGCCCCCGATCGATCCGACGGCGATCACCCGCGCGTACGAGCGCGAGCGAGCCACCCGGCAGATGCGCGAAGAGAGAGCCCGTGCGCGCAGCCGAGCGCACCTGCGCTTCTACATCACGATGCTGGTAATGCTGGGCGCGGTCGCCGCGATTGCGCTGTTGATCTGGCAGGAGACAAATACGCTGTTCGGTATCTAACGAAGGTATCGAGAGACTGGAGACCGACAAGCCCTAGCTTCGGTGCGATACTTCCAACCCATGCAGACTCCAACGCCAGACCGCCCCCGTCACACCAACCCTCGCCCCCCGCTGGCGCGCCCTACGCTGCGCCACCCGGGCGGATTGATCTTCTCTCCAGAGACGCTCACCTGGCTCTCGGGTCTCGTGCTCAGCCTCTCTACCTTCATGAGCTGGTACAGCGGCTCGGGCGGCTATCAGCTGGTGTTGAGCGTGATCGGATGGCACACGGGGATCGTCGGCCAGATCGTCTTCTTCCTCGGGTTGGCCGTGCTCATGCTCGTGGCGCTGCGCGTCTTCGGGGTCGCGCTGCCGGCGAGCCTTCCGGAGAGTCTGATCGTGATCGGAATCGGCGTTCTGGCCACCATTCTCGTGCTCGTGCGCCTGATCTGGATACCCGATCGATTCCTGCCCGCGGACGGCCGCGGAATCGGCATCTGGATTGCTCTGATCGCCTCGTTCGGCGTGATCGCGGCGGGCCTGATCGAGGCCGGCGAAGAGCTCTAGCGACATCCGAACGCGAGCGGTGCGGCGAGCTCGGCGGTACTCCGTGCGCTAGACCGGGAGCACGTCACGGGCGCTCTCGACCAGTCGCCGCGGGTCGAGCGGGCTACCGAAGTAGGCCTCTGCCCCGAGCGAGAGGGCAAGCCCATCGTCACTCTCGTTGATGGCGCTGAACAGGATCACGGGGGGCGCCGCCTTGCCGCGCTGCTCGCGCAGGCGCCGCAGTGACTCCCACCCGTTCGCGCCGGCCATGGTCACGTCGACCATCACCAGGTCGGGGGCCTGGGTCTCGACCAGACGCTGACCTTCGTTCGCATCCTCGGATTGCTCGACCTCGTAGCCGGCAGGCTCCAGGCTGGCTCGAACGTAGGCGGTGATCCCTGGCTCGTCGTCGATCACGAGGACGACCGGGCCACGCCGGTCGCGGGTACCAAACTGCGAGCGCTGCAGGAACTGATCGAGATCGTCCTTCTGGAAGCGGCGGTGGCCGCCGGGCGTGGTGAAGGCGGGTACTCGCCTTGCGTCACACCACTTCCTGAGCGTGCTTTGGGCGACGCCGAGATAGTTCGCCGCCTGGCCCAGAGTCAGCCATTCGGGCTGTTCGCCGGCGCGACGCTGCTGGTTGAGCCTGTGAACAGTCATCTCTATCCGACATGGCATCCCCCGATTCGCTCGTTTTTAAGCGGCTCCGCGATATTCGGTCAATTTCGCCGCCGGCTAGCGGCCGAAAACGTAGGCTCGGAGCGGGGTTTCGGGCGGGGGGAGGCGGGTTCCCCGCCTCCCATCCCAAGTCGAGCCTAACCAAGAAACCCGCGCAGATCCGGGACGAGATCGAGCCGAAACTGCCGCGGTTCCGCCTTCTACGGCTTGGTGACCGTGATCGTCACCAGGCGTACCGTTCGCTCGATCGTCTGCGTGCCTTGCGCCCCCGAGCCGTGATCGAGCGCCAGCCCGAGCCCCGTCCCGAGCGCGAAGACCACAATCGTCGCCGCGACCATCGCCCCTCGACGCAGCCAGCTGGAGCGCCGCTCGGGACGAGCGTGCTCGGCGATGCGTGATGACGGGTACTGGGTCACGGCAGATAGTCCACGGCCGCGCGGGCGTAGAGGTGGAAGGCGGCGTCGAGCACGATAGCCAAATCGTGCGACCAACCTCGTACGGCTGAGCGCTCGGCAAGCACGTCGGTGGCCCATCGCTCCGCGCCGGTGTAGAACTCGACCGCCTCGGCGAGGGTGAAGGTCTGCCCGATCCGGCGCCTCAGCTCGTCGGAGATGGTCTCCAGCTCGGAGTAGAGGCGGTCGGTCGCGCTCGAGGCGCCCGCCAGCGCCTGGAAACGCCGGTAGCCCTCCTGCCATTGCTGGCGCGATACCTCAATCGTCGCGGACACGCCGGCGATGATACTCAGCGGGTGCTAATCGGGGTTGGAGCGGGCGACGTGCTTCTCGATCATGTGACACGTTTCGGGCCAGAGCGGGTCGAGCTCGGCGACGATCCGCTCGCCCAGCTCATAGCCCGGGTTGGCGAGCGCGAAGGCGACATGGGCATGTAGGCACTTGAGCTTGCGCCCGTCCCTGGAACCGGCGATCCCGAGCCCGAGCGAGGCGCCTGCGTCCAGCATCACGGGCGTCGCCTGTGCCGCCTTGCGGCGCAAGCGTCGCTGCTTGCGATTCGCTCGCCAGAGGCTCCAGCGCAGGCGGCGACTCTTCGCAACCAGCTCGCTCCAGCGCTCCACCCCGCCCGCGGCCTCGAGCCGCGAGACCGCCGTCACAAGCTCCGGGCAGGTCAGATAGAAGCCGGTCGGGAACGGCTTTCCGTCCTCGTCATACGGCTTCTGCTCGGTGACCGCCGGGTAGCCGAAGGGACAGCGCACGGCAACCGTCGAGAATGCGCGTGGCTCTCTGCCGATCTGAACGGCGACGATCGACCTGTCGTCCACCAGGCCATCTTACTTGCGCCGCACTCGCGCCCCGCGTGCCGTTCCGGGCCCTCGCTTCCTCGTACGCCGCGGACGCGCTCGCCTGGCTCAGTGACCGGAGCGAGCCTGGGCGCGAGCGTGCTTCCAGCCGTCGATGCCCTTGACGATGTACAGACGCTCTCCGGGCTTGACGTAGAAAAGGCGCCTTGCTGCGCGCTCGACCGCTTCGGTCTTCGTCGCGCGCTCCAGCTTCCGCTTCAGCTCGGCATGCTGCGACCTGAGCAGGGCAACCTGGGCGTGCTCGCTGCGCACGAGCTCGCGTTTGTCGTAGTACGAGCGAAGCGGCCCCGCGTAGAGAAGAGCGATCAGCACGGCCAGTGCCAGGAAAACGAGCCTGCGCGCGCTCGACCGCTGTCGCCGACGGTGGGCGCGCGCGGCTCGTCTTGGCTTCGTTCGCTTACCCCTGCTGGACACGGCTTGGACACGTTCTAAGTCACGGGCGACTGTCCTTCCGCTGGAGGACTATCCCGAGACAGAGCGAGGGGCCGGATTGCTCCGGCCCCTCGCGTCAGACGGTGAAGGTTCGCTCGCTAGTGCTTGGCGCGCGGGAACGAGCCCCAACCCGGGTAGACGGCCTTGTCGCCCAGCTCCTCCTCGATGCGCAGAAGCTGGTTGTACTTGGCGACGCGATCGGTGCGGCAGGGCGCCCCGGTCTTGATCTGGCCGGCGCCGGTGGCGACGGCGAGGTCGGCGATGGTCGCGTCCTCGGTCTCGCCCGAACGATGCGAAATGACCGCGGAGTAGCCGTTCTTGCGGGCCAGCTCGATGCAGTCGAGCGTCTCGGTCAGCGTGCCGATCTGGTTCAGCTTGATCAGGATCGAGTTGGCGACCTTGCGCTCGATGCCCAGCTTGAGGCGGTCGACGTTGGTGACGAAGAGATCGTCGCCGACCAACTGGATCTTGTCGCCGAGCTTCTTGGTGATGTCGCTCCAACCCTCCCAGTCGTCCTCCGCGTGACCGTCCTCGATCGAGACGATCGGGTAGCTGCTGCAGAGCGAGGCGTAGTAGTCGCTCATCTCGCTCGGGCTCAGGTTCTTGCCCTCGCCGGTCAGTACGTAGCGTCCATCCTTGAAGACCTCGCTCGCCGCCGGGTCGAGCGCGATCGCAACCTTGCCGGCGTATCCGGCCTTCTCGATTGCCTCGACGATGACCGCGATCGCCGCCTCCGTCGAAGGCAGGTCGGGGGCGAAGCCGCCCTCGTCGCCGACTCCGGTGGCCAGTCCGCGGGCGGAGATGACGCCCTTCAGCGTGTGGTAGACCTCGGTCGCGAAACGGAGCGCCTCGGCGAAACTGCTTGCGCCCACCGGCACGAGCATG
>Ga0209745_1001226_pt1 | contig 15465 bp, 13 predicted proteins | sample BarGraNGADG00312_FD_184495 | JGI IMG/M metagenome (GOLD analysis project Ga0209745, IMG submission 184495) | Arctic peat soil microbial communities from Barrow, Alaska - Barrow Graham LP Ref core NGADG0004-312 (SPAdes) (version 2) | ecosystem: Environmental > Terrestrial > Soil > Wetlands > Peat... | reverse complement strand
CTGGTCTTGTTCGTTGTGTTGTTGTTGTTCGGCGCCAAGCGCCTGCCGGACCTCGCCAAGGCCGTCGGGAAGTCGGTGAAGATCCTCAAGGACGAGGTCAAGGACCTCCACGACGACGACCGACCGGTCGACACCCCGCCGCCGGCCGCCGCTGCGGTCCCGGACCGGGACCCCGCGACGCGCGCACAAGTCACGGATGACATCGAACAGAAGCAGGTCTGAGCCACCAGTGAACGCACGCACCAGGTCGCGCCGGAGCGACCAGGGGCGGATGTCGTTGCATGCGAACCACCTCCGGCGGCTCGTGCACTGCGCGGCCGACAACACTCCCCTGGCGCTTCGTCGCGGTCGAGCTGCTCGTCGTAGGCGCGGTCTCGGGCATCGCAGTCGCCCTCGCCGCGACGGCGCCGCCCGCCCGGTCATCCCGGTCATCCCGGCGAACGATCCCACAGCGGCCGAGATCGTCATCGAAAACCCAGTGCGTTAGCTGCCTGAGGCGATCCGCGGCGCCTACGACGCCTCGTGAGCGGCAAAGCCGAACGGCGTTCCATCGGCATGCGGGACGGCGAACACGGGCCCGCACCCGCGGCGTGTTCTCGGCGTCGACCGCGTCCCGCTCGGGTCATGCCCGGTGGTTCCCGCGCATCCCTCGACCGGGTGTGACCAGGGTCTGCAGGGGCTCAATGTCGCCTGCTACGCGAACGGGGATCTGGCCGGACCCCTGCCGCGTTCGACCTCGGTCATGGCCCGGCCACTGTGGGTCGTCGCCGGCTACGGGCCCACCACCGCCCCAAGTCAGCGTCACGCGCAGAATCTGCCCCTTCCGGGCATATGATCCGAAACTGCGGTGTCAGCTCCCCGTGCCGCGGTCCCGCTGGGTAGCCACCATCGTTGCGGCGTCTTGTTCGCTCTCGAAGCCGCCATTCAGGACCCGATCGCGGCGACGACTGCGGTAGGCGTCGCGCGCAGAGCGACTATGGCAGTTGCAGCGTTCATGGAAGTGGCATCGCGGCGCCGCAGCGTGGACCGTCCTGTCCGAGCGCACCCATCGACGCACCCGTCTTCTGACCGAGAGCCTGCCTGTGGACGTAGTCCAACAGCCGCGTCATCGAGTCAGAGTTGGATTCCGCGCGTTCGGTTCGGGTCCTCGTCCACACCTTGCCGCCGGAAGGGCTGGGGCGCGAGCCAGCTTTGCCGGGCGGGAGGCGGATACTTGCCCGCCGAGAAGTTCGGTGATCGAAACTACGCTGATCCGGGAGGTAGTCGTGACGTCGGACGTGCCTACCATGACCGCCCGCAGGCGACGGATCTTGCCCCTGCTCGGCCCGGCGTTCGTCGCCGCGATCGCCTACGTCGACCCTGGCAACGTGGCGGCAAATCTCACCGCCGGCGCGCGGTACGGCTTCTTGCTGGTGTGGGTGTTGGTCATGGCCAACGTCATGGCGGGGCTGGTCCAGTATCAGTCCGCGAAGCTGGGTTTGGTGACCGGGCGAACACTGCCGGAACTGGTGGGCGAGCGGCTGCGGCGGCCCGCGCGCCTGGCGTTCTGGGCGCAGGCCGAGCTAGTCGCGGCGGCAACCGACCTCGCCGAGGTCATCGGCGGCGCGATCGCCCTGTACCTGCTCTTTGGGACGCCCCTGCTGCTCGGCGGGCTGCTCGTCGGCGCCGTCTCGATGGTGCTGCTTGCGGTCCAGAACCGGTACGGGCAGCGTTCCTTCGAATCGGTGGTCATCGGCCTGCTCGCCGTGATCACAGTCGGGTTCGTCGCCGGGGTGGTCGTCAACCCGCCCGACCCCGGCGAGGTGGCTTCGGGACTGGTGCCGCGGTTCGCCGGAACCGACAGTGTGCTGCTCGCCACGAGCATGCTCGGGGCGACCGTGATGCCCCACGCGATCTACGCCCACTCCGCTCTGGTTCGCAACCGGCACAGTAGGGCCAGCGCTGCCGATGGGCACGCCCACCTGCTGCGCGCGACCCGCCTGGACGTATTCGGGGCACTCGGCGTCGCTGGCCTGGTCAACATCGCGATGCTGCTCCTGGCCGCATCGAGTCTGCGGGGTGCGGCGGGCGCGGACACCATCCAGGGCGCCCACACAGCCGTCGTGTCCGCGCTCGGCCCGGGAATCGGGCTCGTCTTCGCGATCGGGCTCCTCGCGTCGGGACTGGCCTCCACCTCGGTGGGCTGCTACGCCGGCGCGACGATCATGCAAGGGCTGATCCACCGGCAGATCCCGCTCCTGGTGCGGCGGCTGATCACGATGATCCCGGCGCTGGTCGTGCTCGGTCTTGGCATCGATCCGACATGGGCGCTGGTGATCAGTCAGGTCGTGCTCAGCTTTGGCATCCCCTTCGCTATGGTCCCGCTGCTGCTTCTGACCAGCAACCGGGGATTGATGGGCGTGGACGCAAACCGCCCGGTCATGCGCTGGGTGATGGGCATCATCGTGGCGATCATTACGCTGCTCAACCTGGCGCTGCTCGCGCTGACGATTGCCTAGCCACGCTGACTGCAACCCCCGGCGTTGCCGGCGATCATGCAGTCGAGTTTGGTCAGGACTTCCTTGTTCATCTCGGCCATGCGGGTATGCCCGTTCGCTTCGGCCTCGTCGATGAGCATCAAGGTGCGGCCGTGGCGCTCGCGCAGCTCGGGAAGGACCTCCGGTCCGGTCAGGAACACCGGGCAGGTCGGGCACGCGTTGGTGTGCGGGCAAGACTTCTGGACCGGCAGCCCGCAGCAGCCGTGCGGCAGGGTGGAGTCGCCATGGCGTAACGAGTCTTGGCCCACTGGGCCTGGGCCAGCGGGTCGTCGGAATCGATGCTGACCCGCTCGCCACGGATGTTGACCTTGGTGGCCTCCTCCCTGCGCCGACGGACGGTCTGATCGGTGATCCGCGCGCAGTGGGCGGTCATCTGCGTTGACTCGTGGTCGATCAGGATCCGGATGACTGACATCGACAACAGCGCGGCTACCTGCACCATTCTGCTGGACGCAGCTTCGACGAATCGAGCCCGAGTTGGGTGGCGGTCGGTACTCAATGGGTGGTGCACGCTCCGGTGGGGACTGCAGTGCTCAGTCGGCTTGCCGTGCCCACATCCGCGGCGACTTCGCTCCAGACCAGGGCGTAGCCCACTCGGTCCTGGGTGACGGACTTGGCGAACACGATGCCTGCCACCTTTCCGTCCGTGGTGATCAGAGGGCCACCGGAGTTTCCCGGCTGGACGTCTGCAGCGAGCTCGTAGATGGACCGGCGCACCTTCCCCTGGTTGTAGATGTTCTGGCCGACGGCGATCGTGCCGTCAAGCACGACGGCGTCGCCCTCGCGCAGCGGACCATCGCCGGGGTAGCCCAGAACGGCCCCGGCCGCGCCAGGAGCAAGCGCGCCGGTGTCGGTAGCCAGTGTGGGGGCTCGCAGCGTGGGCACCTTGAGCACGGCCAAGTCCTCGTTGGGGTCGAAGTGCACGGCTGTCGCGTCGTGCTGCCCTGCGGGGTCGAAAACGGTGAGTTGACTCACCCCGGCTACCACGTGGGCGTTGGTGACGACGACGCCGGGCGCGACCACGAAGCCCGACCCCTCGACCTTCCCGCCGCAGCCCAGCCCGATCACCTTCACAACCGAGCCCTCGGCGGCCGCAAGGGTGGCAGCTTCCACAGCCTTGTCTGGGGTGATCACAGCGGACCGGGGCTCGCCAGCAAGGAACACATTCGGGAAGCCGTTCGGACTGATGATGCCCTTGAGACGGGAGACGATGTCCGGCTGTGTCGGCAGAGCCGAGTTGAGCGCCCGGATGATGGGCGCGGTCTGCACCTGCCGGCCCAGCCCGTACGCCTCGACGTTGGACACTCCGGAAGCGAGCAACCAGGCAAACACCAAGACGATGGCCGCTTGCAGGCCCGCTCCCAGGGTTCTGCTTACCCAACCCAGGTGCAGTCGGTCGCTGGCCAGGTCGAGTTTGTGCGCGGCGAAGCGCCCCACGGCCCCACCGAGGGAAGCCAGCACGAGCGTGGCGAAGACCGCGACCGCCAGCTTGGTGAAGGGTTGGCCGGCGAAGCGCATCACCAGAGGCGCGAGGCGCAGTCCCAGCAGGAAGCCGGCCACAAACCCGGCCGAGGGCAGTACCACCCAGCCCAGCCCCAAGCGGTAGCCGTGTGCGGCACCGATCAGCAACGCGACGATGATGATCACAGTGACGAGGTTCATGTCCATGTCCGCTCGGGGCAACGATGACGGCGTGCAGGATCCTCACCCAGATCCCTCTGGCGGCGCCTGGCGATCGCAGCGCATCCAACTGACTTGAGGCGACTTTCGGAGGGGATCAGCGCTCGGCTAACTCGACGAGCGATCGGGATCCTTGAGCAACGATAACGATCATCGCGGGCGACCGAACACCGAGCGCGTCGTCCAGCGCGCAGGCGGGACCCGCCCGACTGGCGAGGAGCCCATGTGCCCGCACCAGCACGTCCCGGTCATCCACGTCGGCAGGAGGTCCGCTGTCGGGGAACCGGTTGAGCGCGTCCATCACCTGCGCCAGGACGCGTCGGTCGAGACCCGCATCGATGGCGGCGGCTTCGTCGAGTGAGTTGTTGAGTGGTGCGGCATGTCGCCAGGACGTAGACGTCGGCGAAGTCGCGGGCTGCGGCCCGGTCGAACAACGCGATCACTTTGCGGCCGGCGAGCTCGTCGGGCGCGAACGTCGGTCCGACGAAGCTTGCCGCGGGTGGATTGCCGGATGCTGCGTCGACGGCAAGCTCGACCAGAGGGCTCTCGGGTCCGTGGATGATCAGCCGGCAGAAGGCTGCGGTGTCCGTGTGGCGCCCGACGTGCCAACCATGCCGTGCGGTGGCGATCTCGAGAGCGTCCCGTGCGGTGGGTATGTCGCCGACTCCTGGTCGGGTGAAGAACTCCAGGTGTCGCCTGCTCGAGAGCTCGACCGCCGCGTGCCGCGAGGCAACGGTATTCGTCGGGCACCACATGAGTGGTCGGACGGTGTCGTGGTTGCGCCGGGAGCGCTACCGGGTGGCGTCGTCGACCAGGTGCGACCGCAGGAGTTCAGCGGAGAGCCTCCGACCGCGCGTCGATCGGTCCCGTGATCACGGGAACCCCCGCGGCGATGCCGGCCACTGGACGGAAGGTGACCCCGAACTGCTCGCCACGCCAAAGCAGCGGAGGCAGCTCGATCCCTGGGGCGATCAGGTCAACCCACGGCCGGTACCAGGACAGTGCACCGGCGTCGAACATCTGCGTGCACTGGCTCGCGGAGTGGTGGTCCAGGACGAATGCGCCGGTGAGCTCGAAAGCCAGCGACGAGCTCGGCATGAGGATCCGCCTTGCACGCGCAAGAACCTCCGACTCGTTCTCCCAGAGCCACGCCAGCTTCGGACCAACGGCCTGGCTCGACAGCGCGGAGCCGCAACGTTCGAGGACCTCCGCCGAGTCGAGCGCGGTGTTCGGCTCGCCGATCTGCGCTGTCTCGCGGGTCGTGGCGGCCGGGCGTGCCCGTCCGTCACGAGCACACACGGCCCCATCCCGCTGGCACCCACTGCCACGACATCGACGTCCGCGGGCGAGGTGAGCTCGGTGGAGGTCTCGACGAACTCTTGCCACCACAGGTAGACGCACGTCTCGACGTGACCCGGAAACGGTCGCACGACGCTGCGGGCGCGAGTTGCCGACCGCAGAGTCTTCCGTTCTGGACCGACGAGTACGCCTTTGCTCGATGACGTGCCGATGTCGACGCCGAGAACCACCCGGGCGGGCACTACGCCACCCCGCCCGGCCGTGTCTGGACCCTTGGACGACCTTGTAGAGCCCCAAGCCGAGGCAAGCGCAGCCACCTGCCTGCAAGGCAATTGACGCAAGCCACAATCGCCGCCGCTCTTCACATCATTGAATGAGTAATTGATTACTGGCCACCATACTGAAAAGCAGAATCGCTGTCAAGCGATGGAAATCAAAGCCTAGCAATTCGTCTGCGATCTGATTCATTGGGCTCAGGGATCCATCGCCGAATGCGCACCGCGACCCGAACACGACCATCGTCAGAGCCGCCCCGAGCTTCTCGGACAATGGTTTGGAGTGGGCCACCAGGCTGAGGGGACTAGGAAATGGCGCCGAACAATGGGACACTCTCTCGCCGGAGTCCGCGCAGAAGGTGTGAAGGCGGTGACTGATTCGTCGCGGCCCATCGCGCAGATCGCCCGTGAGCTCGGTAGAGGTGAAGCCGCGTTGCGGAACTGGGTGAGCCTGTACCGGCGCGAGCACGCGCGCGAACCGACGTCGGCCTGCTCGCACCAGCCGCCCAACGCGTCCGGGTCTCCCGGCGGTCCGACTCCGCAGCACACCACGTTCCCCGACAGTGCCAGACTCTCCTGGCGGGCCGCGGCGACCATCCATTGCGCCCGCTCACGCAACCCGTTCGGGTACTCCCCGATTCCACTACAAACCCCACCTTCCCGTGGGCTCACACGCCCCGCCACGGCCACGGCGTCGCAGGTCAACACGAAGCCTTGACAACATCGTCACGGTGCCGCACAGTACTGCTCAGTCGCCGCGGATATCGATTACATGACCGGAGAGCGACTCATCGCTAGCCGTGAATCACCCGTGGAGGGAGTCGCCGCGCTCGGTGCGACCCCACCGGGCTGTCAACCAGCTGGTTGGGGGATCTGTCAGCTCCTTCTGGGCCGCCGCCGCCACCGGCGGCCTGCACCACACCCAAGAAGTCCGCACCGGTGATCGGGTCTTGGGTCGCAGTGGTGAGTCTGCGCTGTGTCATTCAATCCATTCCGACGGTATTGGAAAGTGGGCGTTCCATGTTTTCAGCTAGACGATTGGCGACGGTCGGTGGCCTAGTTCTCGCGCTATCGATCGCGGGGTGCTCGTCATCCCCCTCCGGAGGCAGCACGGCACTACCGAAGATCACGGGTCCTGGGGCGGACACGGTCGCCCCCTGGGCGGCATCCGGGACTGCGCCCAGCACGAAGATCACGATCTGTCTGTTCGCCGGGCCCGAGCTCGACTCGATGAAGAAGTTGGCACCGCAGTTCACGGATTTCAGCAAGGGAAAGATCACGGTCGATTTCGTTCCGATCCCGACCAGCTCGTCGAACCAGGGAACCCTCAGCCAGCTGAAATCTGGGGCCTCGACCTGTGACCTCGTCGACCAGAGCAGTACGAACGCCGGCCTGATCAACCAGTACCTCGAGCCGCTTCAGCCCTTCATGGACCAACCGTCCCTGTTCAACCCCGCGGTCTACAACCTGGCGGACTTCCCGAACGCGCTGCTGGCGCTGTCGAAGACCAAGGACGGACTGGTGTCGCTGCCGTACGGGAGCGACACGCCGCTCCTGATGTACCGCAAGGACCTGATGAAGAAATGGGGGATCGAGGTCCCGGTACCACCGAAGGCCTGGTCCTGGGACGAGTTCAACGCGGCGATCAAGACGATCAAGCCCCATCTGGCGGAGGAAGGGATGGAGAACCCGATCGCGATCGGAGGCGCCAGCAGCGTGTCGGGTGCAATCTTCGCCCTGCAAGCCATGTGGTCTGCAGGTGGAGACCCCCTCAACGGCGCCAAGACGTTCAACTTCAAAGACCCCAAGGTCGCCGAGGGCCTCAAAGAGTCAGTCGGCCTCGTGACCAGCAAGGACGCTTCACCTGGCACTGCGACCTATGACTATGCAGAGCTCCAGCAGTCGCTGGTGCTGGGCAGGGTTCCGATGGCTATCGAGTGGAACGCTGCCGCAGGCGACCTCGGAGACGCGGCGAAGTCGCCGAAGACCGCAGGCAACATGGCCTATGCCATGGTGCCGTACGCGGGCAACCCAAAGCAGCCGCGGACGTTCCTCAGCACGCACACGGTGGCGATGAACAAGAACAGTGCCAACAAGAACGCAGCATTCGAGTTCATCGCGTGGTACACGAGCAAGGATGTTGCCCGCATCTACGTAGCCTCAGGCGCTGGTAGCTCAGGTCGGACGTCGTTGCTGACCGACTCCAGCTTCGAAGCATCGCAGCCTCAGCTGAGTGCCCTCGGCTACTCACTTGCAGTTGCTCACGCGCTGCCAGACAGTCCGTACCTTCCCAGCATCCTGACGGACGTGATCGCTCCGAGCAGCAATGCGGCATACGCCGGCACGAGCGATGTCACCTCGGCCGTCGGCGCGATGCAGATCGCAGCGGAGGCAATGGTTCAGAAGGCCGGTGGCTAGAACGATGTCGGCCGCCCAACCGGTACAAGCTCTGTCGAATCGAGTACCGAAGGCATCGTTCGCTGATACATGGCGACGACCGCAGCGCCGGATGGTCATCCTGCTCTGCCTTCCTGCCTTCCTGCTCCTCGGCGTGCTGGTTGGGTGGCCGATCATCGACGGCATCCTCCTGAGTCTTCAACGAATCACTCCGACGGCCGAGCCAGGCTGGGTGGGTTTCAGGAACTACCAAGCGGCGCTCAGTAGCGGGGCGTTCTGGCACACGCTGGTCGTCACGTTGGTGTTCACGGTGATCTCGCTTGTCATCGAACTCGGCTTGGGCATGGCGTTGGCCCTCATGCTGGCGAGGGTCGTGCGGGGGGCCGGTGCGATACGGACCCTGATCCTCATTCCCGTGATGTTGACCCCCGCGGTAGCGGCGATCAATTTCCGGGTGATGCTCAACTACGACTACGGGCTGGTGAACTATCTCCTTGGCCAGCTGGGGCTGGCTTCCCAGCCATGGGTTTCCCAGGCCGGGGTCGGTCCGATGCTCTCCTTGATCCTGACGGATGTATGGCGGAGCACTCCGTTCTTCGTCCTGGTGCTCAGTTCAGGGCTCCTGGCTCTCCCGCAAGACGTCTTGGAGGCCGCAGACGTGGATGGAGCGCGAACCTGGCGCAAGTTGGTGCACGTCAAGATCCCCATGCTTGCGCCACTGCTCCTCGTGACGGTGCTCTTCCGCGTCATCGACCTGTTTCGTACCTTTGACATCGTCTACGTGCTCACCCAGGGCGGGCCCGGCACGAGCACCACCGTGACCAGCTTGCTCATCTACAACGACATGGCAGTCGGCAACTTCACGAGCTATGCCGCTACCGAGGCCACGATCTTCATGGTCCTGACGCTCCTTGTGAGCATCTTGCTCATCCGCGCTCTCAAGGCGCAGGAGTGAAGAGTCCTACGTCCAGAAAGAGTAGGCCCTGAATCATGTCCAGCGACGGCCCGCAGATTGCCAAGAAGCTCGGCGGCTCGACCAGTAGCGCGACCGCCAAAGTCGTAGACGAAGGACAGGACCGGCATGCTGCTCCGCCTTCGGGTCCGGCGAGGAGATGGAGCAAGACTCGCTGGGGGCTGTATTTCACCTACGCGGGTCTATTTGCCTGGGTGGCAGTAAGCCTATCGCCGGTCATATGGGCGGTCCTGCAGTCCTTCAAGGTGCCGACCGATATCTTTGCCATACCACCCAAGTGGTTCTTCCGTCCCACGATGCAGAATTTCGATTCTCTCTTCTCACAGACAGGTTCGTCGTTCTTCCGCTACATCGTGATCAGCGTGGTCGTGACGGCGGGAACGGTCCTGGTGACGCTCGTGGCAAGCTTGCCTGCCGCGTTCGCTCTCACCTTCCTGCCGATTCGGCGAAAGTTCTGGCCGGTGGTCCTGCTCGTTGCGGCCATGCTTCCGCCCATCGTGCTGCTTGTCCCCCTGTTGCTGTTCTGGCAGAACCTAGGGATGATTGACAATCCACTCGCTCTGGTGCTGACCTACTCGGCGGTGAGCGTGCCCTTCAGCGTGTGGCTGCTTCGCGGGTTCATGCTCCAGGTCCCGGGCGAACTTGTTGACGCGTCGCGGCTGGATGGGGCCGGCGACGTCCGACTGCTGGTGAGCGTGATCATGCCGGTGATCCGGGCTGGCATCGCTGCCGCTTCGGTGTTTCTCGTCATCTTCGCCTGGAACGAGCTTCTTTTCGCCAGCATGCTCACGACGCGAAACCGGACCGCCACGGCCGGGATCGTCGCCACGCTGATCACCGACCGCGCGATGGACTGGGGAACGCTCTATGCCGCAGCCACGCTGGTGGTGCTGCCGATCATCATGCTTACCTTCGCCGTCAGCGGTCACTTCGTGCGTGGTTTCACGATGGGGGCTGTCAAAGGCTGACTGCTCAGCAACGTTCAGGACACACGACGAAGGCGAAGGAGCTACATGAGCGAGGCCAAGCGGTCGGATGCCGATCACTGGCACCGGCGGATACGGCATCGTCGCAAGATTCTTGAGCGAGAGCGCGATGGAGAACGCACATGAGACCCGCCGGGAGTACCCGCCGGTCAGGGTCGGGTCTGCCTCTCGCCGACGTCGAAGCCGGTCTTGGTGGCACCACGGACAAGGCGCACCCGGGATGGGTGCGTCATGAGGACACCGACGCCGGGGATACCCTGAACTGCGCGACCGTGGACCCCTTCATGGTTGCGTTCGCGGAGCGGGTGCTCGTCCGCAAGGAGATCGCTCTCAGTCACGGTGCCGTCGTCGGCAAGGACACAAGGCAGAGGAACCCCGACCGAGAGCTCCACGCCCGTTTCTCCAACGACATGCCGGCATACCCCACGCCCGAGGCAAGGTGCACCGATCTGCCGATGACCGTCTACCACACCGATGTCGCCAACGACTTGGACCGGGCTTTCGTCGCGTCAGCGGAGCCGGCTCGCGACCTCCCGCCCCAGGGCGCGCGCGTCGGCTCACGGGAGGACTCTCCTGAGCTCGGTGCCGCGGAGAAACACGCTGATTTCCCCCGCCGGGTCAGTCAGTTTTCTACTCCGCGCGCACCCCTCACCGTTGGTCGGCGATGGATGCGAAGGAGCGCAACCGCCTCTCCAAGTTCGTCGGGTTCCCCTCCGTGGGGCCAAAGCAGGCGGGAACAGGCGCCTCCTCAAGGGACGGGGGGCCGCCGCGATGGATCGCTTCGTCACGACGGATTCGCCTCGGGTCGGGCGCTAGTCGGCTTAGCCCCACCGGGACACGAGTATCGGAACGAGAAGAGCCGGGCGGGTGTCGCCGCTCGTTGCAAAGGCAAGGAAATGGGGCCGTACGAGTGACTCGATGTTCGGGTACGCCGTCAGCAATGTGCGACTAGCCGTCCTTCTGACTGATCCAACAACACCCTGACGAGAGGTCTGACTATGGAACTGGCATCAGTACCAACGCTCACGATGAACGACGGCTTCGAGATCCCCCAGCTCGGGCTGGGTGTCTTTCAGATCGACCGGAGTGAGACCGCAGCACCGGTGCGTACCGCCCTGCAGGCGGGCTACCGGCTGGTGGATACCGCGCAGGGCTACAACAACGAGGAGGGCGTCGGCGAAGCGCTGGCAGGCGGCGTCCTCCCGGCCGATCAGGTCTTCGTCACGACCAAGCTGACGAACAGCGAGCACGGGCGCGCGAAGACGATGGCTGCTTTCGACGAGAGCATGCGCAAGCTTCGGCTGGACGTCCTCGACCTCTTCCTCATCCACTGGCCGTTGCCGATGTTCGACCAGTACGTCGAGACCTGGAAGGCGTTCGAGGAGCTGCAGAAGACGGGACGGGTCCGCTCGATCGGTGTCTCCAACTTCTCTGTGCGGCACCTGCAGCGGCTCATCGACGAGACGGACGTCGTCCCTTCGGTGAACCAGGTCGAGCTTCATCCCCACTTTCCCCAAGATGAGCTTCGGGCCTTCCATGCCGAGCACGGAATCCTCACCGAGGCGTGGGCACCGCTCGGACAGGGCCGTGGGTTGCTCGAGGACCCTGTGCTCGCGGACCTGGGGAACGCGAAGGGCAAGTCCCCCGCCCAGATCGTCCTGCGCTGGCATGTCCAGCTCGGAAACGTGGCGATCCCCAAGTCGGTCACGCCGTCACGGATCCAGGAGAACATCGACGTCTTCGACTTCTCGCTGGATGACCAGGAGATGGAGCTCATCTCCGGTATGGCGACGGGGCAGCGGCTCGGACCCGACCCGGAGTTCTTCGACATGAGATGACCGGGCGGCGACCTTCGCCCGTTCGCACGCCGGCGTGCGCCTTCGCTGCGCATCCCGCTGAGCCCGACGCCGCGACTTGCGCGGCAACGCAGTCCATCCCCGATCACTGACCACGAAAGGCTCGTGCACCGTGTTCACAGCTACGCAGCGCGTACCGCGCCCATCCCCCCAGCTCGCTGGACCGTTCTGGTTCGGCGCCAACTTCTGGTCCCGCCAGGGCGGCCCGTTGATGTGGCAGCAGTACGACAGTGTGCTGGTGCGCTCCGAGCTGGCTGTGCTGAAGCAGCATGGGGTGGACCTGTCCCGCTCGTTCTTCTACTGGCCGGACTTCCATCCCGAGGAAGAGCGCATCGACGAGCAGATGGTGGAGCGGTATGCGGACTTCCTGGCCCTCCACGTCGAGCTGGGCATGCGTACTGTGCCGACGTTCATCGTCGGGCACATGTCCGGTGCGAACTGGGACCCGTCCTGGCGCGCCGGCCGTGACCTCTACCGGGACGTCACCATGGTCGAGCGGCAGGCGTGGTTCGTCAGGGAGATGACCTCGCGCTTCTGCAAGTCGCCTGCGGTGGCCGCGTGGCTGATCAGCAACGAGATGCCGATCTACGGCGGCGGAGGTGGCCCGATGGGGACTCCGCACGAGGACGCCGCGCATGACGACGTGACGGCGTGGGCGCGGCTCATGGTGCAGGCGGTGCGGGCTGGAGGTGGGACCCAACCGGTATCCCTCGGGGACGGCGCATGGGGAATCGAGACCTCGGGGAAGGACAACGGCTACCGCCTGCGTCGGCTGGTGCCAGAGGTGGACTTCCTGGGGCCGCACACCTATCCGTTCAGCGACGACGTGGCCCGCCAGCACCTGAACGCCGCTTTCATCTGTGAGCTCTGCAGCAGCTTCGGGCGTCCGGTCGTGCTCGAGGAGTTCGGGCTGACCACCGACTTCGTCTCCGCAGAAGGGGCCGGGCACTACTACCGATCGGTGCTCTACTCGACCCTTCTCGCCGGAGCGACGGGATGGGTGGCATGGAACAACACGGACTTCGACCTGCCGGACCAGGACCCGTACCGCCACCACCCCTTCGAGCTGCACTTCGGCATCACGGACACCCAGGGTGCCCCCAAGGCGCCGCTGCTGGAGATGGCCCGCTTCCACCAGACGATGAAGAAGATCGACGTCGACCGGTGCTCGCGGCCGGACACGGACACAGCAATCGTGGTCAGTTCCTACTTGGAAGCCGACTACCCGTTCATCACGCCCGGGGACCGCACGCTCGTGCACGACGTGACCTTCCAGTCGTACGTGTCCGCGCGGCTCGCTGACCTCGCCCCGGCACTGGTGCGCGAGGTCGACGGTCTGGTCCCGGCACCTCTTGTGCTGGTGCCCTCGTGCAAGGCGCTGACCGCACCGACGTGGGCGGCACTGGAGCGGGCTGCAGCGGCAGGCAGCACGGTGTTCGTGAGCTACGCGGCGGGCGAGAGCCGGGGGCAACGGGGTCCGTGGCACCCCTTCCTCGACGAGTTCTTCGGAGTGAGCAAGCTGTTGCGGTACGGCTTGGCGGACCGGGTGCGCGAGGACGTCGTGCGCTGGACCCTGACTGAACCGGTCGGCGGGCTCGCCGAGGGCACCGAGCTGGCCTTCACCGCGGCAGGGACCGCGGACGGCAGGGTCTACCTACCCGTCGAGGCGACCGAGGCACGGGTCCTGGCCCGGGACGAAGCGGGCCGCCCTGCGCTCTTGTGTCGAGACGTGGGGGACGGTCGGATCGTGCTGTCCACCTATCCCGTGGAGTACTTCGCCGCCCGGACTCCCGAGGTCAACCCCGACAGCACGGTGCGTCTGTACGCGGCGCTGGCCGAGCTCGCAGGGGTGGCCCCCTCGGTGCGCGCCGGCGACCCGCGGGTGCTCACCGACCAGCTCGTGCACGAGGACGGCAGACGATTCGCGGTGCTGCTCAGTCTCGCGGACGAGACCGTCGAGGTGCCGCTGAGCCTGGCCGCGGGGGTGTCCTTGACGGACCTCGACGGTGGTCCGGCCGACGGGACGGTCACGCTCAGCCCGTACGGCGTGGCGGTCCTCCAGGTCCGCTCGTGATCGGGACGAGCCCGCGACTCGGCGTGGCGTCGTTGGGTGACCGGGGCAGGCCGCTATCGGCCCCGACCGACTGTGCACTCGGGAGGGCTGCCGCATGACCTACGTCGCCGACGAGAGCAGGTACGAGGCGATGCCGTACCGTCGGAGCGGACGCTCAGGCGTTCTGCTGCCGGCCCTTTCGCTGGGGTTGTGGCACAACTTCGGCGACGACACATCGCTGGAGCACCAGCGGGACGTCCTGCATCGGGCCTTCGACCTCGGAATCACCCATTTCGACCTCGCCAACAACTACGGCCCTCCGTACGGCAGCGCCGAAAGCAACCTCGGTCGCATTCTCGGGAGCGACTTCCGGTCGTACCGGGACGAGCTGGTGATCTCGACCAAGGCGGGCTGGGGAATGTGGCCGGGGCCGTACGGAGACGGCGGGTCCGTCAAGTACCTGACCGCCAGCCTCGATCAGAGCTTGACCCGGCTCGGCCTGGACTACGTCGACATCTTCTACTCGCACCGGGCGGACCGTGGAACGCCGGTCGAGGAGACGATGCGCGCGCTGGACCGGGCCGTTCGCCAGGGCAAGGCGCTGTATGCAGGTATCTCCTCCTACTCCCCCGAGCGGACTGCCGCGGCGGTACGCATCTTGCGCGACCTCGGCACGCCTCTGCTGATTCACCAGCCGAACTACTCGATGCTCAACCGCTGGCTGGAGCGAGGGCTTCTCGACACGCTTGGCGAGGAGGGCGTCGGGTGCATCGCGTTCTCGCCGCTCGCGCAAGGCCTGCTGACCGACCACTACCTCGACGGCATCCCGGCTGGGTCCCGTGCGACCCAGAACTCGTCCCTCCCTCCCGAGCTGATCACCGACGACGTACGCAGGAACGTTCGCGGGTTGAGCGACATCGCGCGCGAGCGAGGTCAGACTCTGGCCCAGATGGCCATCGCCTGGGCGCTCCGTGACGAGCGGGTGACGTCGGTCCTCGTCGGTGCGAGCAGCGTCGCCCAGTTGGAGCAGAACGTCGCCGCTCTGGACCAGTTGGACTTCTCCGCGGATGAGCTGGCCCGCATCGACCAGCACGCCGTCGACTCTGGGGTCGACCTGTGGAAGGCCTCGACGAGTCTCGGGGCCACCAGCAATGACTGAGCCGTACAGGTCACTGACTGAGTACCAGGGAAGAGGACCGAGATGAGAACGATGCGCTTCGGACCGCCCGGCACCGAGCACTGGGCGCGAGAGGCGCACGCGGCCGCGCTTCGTGCGCATCCGTACGCAGAACGTGTGGGGGTGTAGGGCAGGGCTGTTTCGTTCTCGGTTGGTCGGCGCGCCTCGGGCGACATGCCGGTGATGGTGGTCTGCGGGCGGGCGAAGAGCCGGTTCACACGGCAGCGTGTGG
>Ga0209745_1001225_pt1 | contig 15468 bp, 12 predicted proteins | sample BarGraNGADG00312_FD_184495 | JGI IMG/M metagenome (GOLD analysis project Ga0209745, IMG submission 184495) | Arctic peat soil microbial communities from Barrow, Alaska - Barrow Graham LP Ref core NGADG0004-312 (SPAdes) (version 2) | ecosystem: Environmental > Terrestrial > Soil > Wetlands > Peat... | reverse complement strand
ACGCCCGCCGAGCCGGCGCGACCGAGGAGGGGCGCGAGGGCGAACGCGAGCCCGCCGAAGAAGACTGCGAGGAAGCCGCACCAGAGAGCAAAGCCGATCGAGGACAGGAGCGGAATCTGGTCGCCGAGGGCCGCGTCGCCGAACAGCGTCGAGCTGGCAGTCGTCATGACGGCGAGGATCGCCATGGCGAGGCCCAGCATCGTGAGGTGCGCGGCCACCTTCTCGAGCGCGATCCGGCGCTTGCCGAACGGTGTCGACGCGACCAGGTCGAGGCTCCCGCGGCGAGCCTCGCCGGCCAGGGTCGACGAGAGGGCGAGGATCGACCAGAGCGCGGTGCCCAGGGCGAAGATCGCCCCGTACTTGAACGTCATGTAGCCGCCGAGCGTTCCGAGGCTCACGGGCTTCCCGAACAGGTTGACCATCGAGGCGGGGATGCTCCCGATGAGCTTGTCGACCTCCAGCCGGGATGCAGCCGTCGGGAAGATGCTCGAGACGGCGAGGCCCATGACGAGCGCCATCCCACCCAGGAGGCCTGCCGCGATGATGAAGGCCAGCCGCGAGTCGCGGATGGTCTTGCCATAGATGCTGCCAAGGCCGTAGACGCGGCTGAAGGACGACGCGACGGTCCGTCCGGCCGGGACGGACCCGACACCGGTGGTCATGGTCTGACGACCTCCGCCGCCTCGTGGCCGTACTGGGCCAGGAACGTCTCCTCGAGGGTCGGTTCGCGGCTGACGAAGTCGAGCAGCTCGTAGCGGGCGGCCGCCTGGACGACGGGTGTGATCGCGCCCGAGACGCGCATCCGTAGCGTGTGGTCCGATACGACGACATCCGAGACACCCGGCAGGCCCTCGAATGCCTCCGCGGGGACGCGGTCCACGAACCGGAGCTCCACCTCGTGGTGGGCGAGATCGCGCAGGCCCTCGACGCTGTCGACCTTCACCAGCCTGCCGTCACGGATGATCGCGACGCGGTCGCAGGTGCGCTCGACCTCGGACAGGATGTGGCTGGACAGGAACACCGTCCTGCCGTCCGCCTGCGCCTCGCGGACGAGGGCGTAGAAGGACTGCTGGATGAGCGGGTCCAATCCGGACGTCGGCTCGTCGAGCACGAGCAGCTCCGGGCGGTGCTGGAGTGCAATGACGAGGCCGATCTTCTGCTTGTTCCCCTTGGAGTACTCCTTGAACTTCCGCGTCGGATCGACGTCGAATCGCTCGATGAGCGCCGCGCGGTATGCCCGATCCACGCCGCCCCGGAGGTTGCCGAAGTACTCGATCGTCTGGCCGCCGGTCAGGCGGTCGTAGAGGGTGAACTCGCCGGGGATGTAGCCGATCCGCCGGTGGATCGCCACCGGGTCGGCCGATGACTCGATGCCGAAGACGCGGGCGACGCCCGAGGTCGGCCGGATCAGGTCGAGGAACGTCCGGATCGTGGTGGTCTTGCCGGCGCCGTTCGGCCCAAGGAACCCGAAGACCTCGCCCTCCTGGACGACGAGGTCGACCTCGATGATCCCGCGGTGGCTCCCATAGCTCTTGGTCAGGCGCTCGGTCTCGATCACATTCATGCGGAGGTTCCTTCCCGCGCCGCCCATTCGCGGCGCCAGCGGTCGAAGAGCTGCGGAAGCTCGCGTTCGAGGAAGCTGCAGAGGTCGGCGAGGGCCGCCAGCGTCGTGTGTGCGACGGTGCCCGGCGGGACAAGGGCGAGGCCGCGCTCGGCGATGCGCCGGAGATCGCCGCTCTTGTCGTTCCCGCGCTCCAGGAGGGACTGCCAGGCATCGTCCTTCGTGCGGAAGTAGTCCCGGCGATCGCCACGCTTCGTGATCCGCTCGGCGAACCCGGTCGAGATCAGGAGTCGGCTGGTCGTGCTGATGGAACCCCGGCTCGCGTTGAGCAGGGTGGCGAGATCGGCCGCGCTCTGCTCTCGCTCCTCGGCGATCATCAGTGCGCCGATGAGGCGTCCCGCCATCCGCGGCCAGCCCAGGTTCTCGAAATACCGGCCGACCTCCTCGATGTACGCCTCGCGCAGGGGCTCATCCTCGCGGGGCGCTCGGCTCTCATCGGGTCGAGGGGGATCGGCGTCCCAGGTGACCGCGTCCAGCACCGTGCTCGGGACCATTGATCCACTCTCCGCTACCGGTCGATCCGCGTCTGCGCATGTTCCTGACCGTTCAGTACATTCTAACAGTTCAGTTGTGTGCCGCCATCGTCGCACCGCGCGGCGACCGGTCGTTTGGGCGCGGGTGGACGGCGCACGGCCGGGCGGGGCCAGCTGGAGGAAGGCCCGACGCTAGGGCGTGGCACGGCCGGCAGCTGCCTCGGCCTTCTCCTTGAGGGCGGCCAGCTCGGCCTCGAGCCGAGGCCCGATCCCGCCACGGCCCAGGCGCAGGAAGGCGCGACCCACCCGCGAGCGACCTTCGAGATGGACCGATCCGGCCACCCGCGTCCCGCCCGCTGCCGGCGTGAGCTCCCAGCGGCGCTCGCCGACGATCGCGCCGCCGCCGATGCCGACCCGGAACCGGCGTGCCGGGCGCGCTTCCAGGCTCTCGACCAGCGTCCCGAGCACAACCGGCCCCACCCGGAAGCGGGCGTGCCGGCGGGCGCCGGCGGCGGGCCAATCCGGGCCGGCCGGATCGAGGTGCAACCGGACGTCGCGCCAGACCGGGCAGCCCGGGTCGTGGAGCGCGGTCCAGACGACGTCCGGCGGTGCGTCCACGAAAAGGCGACGCTCGACGGCCCCTCGCGGGAGGCGCGAGCTGGGACCCGCAGCCACGCTCAGCGCCTCGTGGGTCGGCCGGCAGCATCCATGCGCCGATTATCGCACCGGCGTGGCGGCCTCCCCGATCCGCCGAGGCCGCCGTCACACCCGGCGTGCGGATCGCGTCTGGCTTGGCATGCGGCGCCGAATCGCGGTCCTCGTGTTCCTGCCCCTGGCCATCGTCGCGACCGCGCTGGCCGGCCTGGTCTATGTCGTCGCGCAGCAGGATGGGCGGTGGCTCGCCAACGAGCCGCAGGTCCAGCTCGCCGAGGACGCCGCCGCGCGCCTCGACGCCGGCGGGACGCCGCGGGACCAGGTCGACGCAGTGCCGGTGGATGTCGCCCGCAGCCTCGCCCCGTTCGTCGTGGTCTACGGAAGCGACGACGCGATCCTGGCCAGCGGCGGGCTGCTCGACGGACAGCCACCCGCCGTGCCCGCCGGGGTCCTTGCCACCGCCCGCGCCGCGGGGCGCAACGCGGTCACGTGGCAGCCGCGTCCCGGAGTCCGCGTCGCCACCGTCAGCGTCCCGTGGAAGGGAGGCACGGTCCTGGCGGGGCGCTCGCTGCGGCTCGTCGAGGAGCAGGTGGACCGGCTCGGGCTGCTCGTCGGCGCCGGATGGCTGGCAAGCCTCGTCGCCCTGGCAGTGGCGGCGGCCATCGTCGCGCGCTTCTGGCCGGGGTCCGCTGCGACTGCCTGACGTGCCTCATGCCGGCCAGCCGGACCTGAGCTCCTATTTCCCGGCCCGATCCCTCGGGAGCGGCGGCAGGCGGCGCTTTCCGGCCACCAGGTAGTGGCCGAACCAGGCGCGCACCTGGACCAGGTTCTCCATCCGCCGGAACGGGGCGCCCGACCTCGTCAGCTCGTGCGTCTCGTTGGGCACGCGCATGAAGCGGACCGGCCGCCTGAGCGTCCGCAGGACGGCGAATAGCGCCTCCGCCTGGCTGATCGGGCAGCGCAGGTCGTTCTCCGCGTGCTGGATCAGGAGCGGCGTCCGGATCTGGTCGGCATAGGTGAGCGGCGAGAGCCGTCGGTAGAGCTCCGGGTCCTCCCAGGGCTGTGCGCCGAACTCCATCGTCCCGAAGAGTCCGCCGGCGAGATCACCCGTGAGCATGAGCATCGCGAGGTCGGTCACGCTCCGGCAGGTCATCGCGGCAGCGAAACGCTGGTCCGCCGCCACGATCCAGTTCGTGAGGTACCCGCCGTAGGAACCGCCCGCGACACCGAGTCGCTTCGGGTCGGCGAGCCCGGCAGCGACCGCGGCATCGACGTGGGCCAGCACGTCGCGCGTCGGGCCCACGGCCCAGTCCGGGACGTTCGCGGCATTGAAGTCCTGGCCGTAGCCCTCCGACCCGCGCGGGTTCGTGGCGAGGACGCTGACGCCCGACCCGGCGAGCACCTGGAACTCCCAGCACGGGGACCAGCCGTACAGGGTGTGCGGGCCCCCATGGATCTCGAGGACCAGCGGCGCGGGCTCGCCCGCCTCCGCCGCCGCGCAGGGCATGAGCCACCCCTGGATCTCGCGCCCGTCGACCGTCACCCAGCGTTCGACCGCCGGTCGCAGCTCGATCTCCTCGAGCGCCTCGTCGTTGCAGCGTGTGATCCGCCGCAGCTCGGCGCCGTCGGCGTCACCCGCCGCCCCGTCCAGCGCCAGGTCGGCGACGTGCACGTCGCCGAGCGCTGTCGGGTCCGACCTGACCAGCGCCACGCGCACGCCCAGGTTGGCGCGCCGGACGGCGTGCCAACCGGACAGGTAGTGGCGGCCCTCGGTGAGGCGCTCCACCTCGCCGTCGTCGATCGCGATCCGCCAGAGCTCGTAGCTGCCGCGGATCGGCGCCGTGAACAGGAGATGGCGGCCGTCCGGGGCCGCCCACAGGCGCGCGGGCTCGCCGGGCGTGACGTCGCTGCCCATGCCCGAGCCGGGCATCAGGTCGTGGCGGCCCGAGAGGTTGAGCCCCGCACCGGCCCGGGCGTCGCTGCCATCCGCCGCGAACAGCCAGATGTCGTTGCGGCTCCCGCCGGCTCGAGGGTAGCGGTGGCCCAGCACGGCCACGGTCCGCCCATCGGCCAGCCACGCCGGGGCACCGAACGCGGAGCCGCGGCCATCCGTGATCCGGACATCGCGACCGCTCGCCACGTCGACGACGCGGACGTCGAACTGCCACTCGAGGTCCGGGTCGCGTCCGCCCTGGGCGACGTACGCGACACGCGAGCCGTCGGGCGAGAAGACCGGGTCGTCGTGGCTCGTCCGGCCGGTGGTGAGGCGTCGGGCGGCGCCCGTGACCGCGTCGACGATCCACAGGTTCGAGACCCGGTCGTAGATGAAGCCCGGACCGTTCAGCATGTTCTGGAGCCGATCGAGGTAGCGATAGTCCGAGATCGGCGGCTCGCCGGGCTTCGGCAGCGCGGCCTTGCCACGCGCTCGCGCGTCGGCCGGGCGGGTCGGCGCGTGCGACGCGCTCCGAACGACGAGCGAGCCGCCATCGGGCGCCCAGGCGAAGCCGTCGACGCCGCGTGGGAGGTCGGTCAGGCGGCGCGCCTCGCCTCCGTCGACCGAGAGCAGGTGGACCTGGGTCCCGTCCTCGCGGTCAACCGGCGCGTCAGGCTCGTCCTCCGTGACGGGCCGACGATCGGAGAGGAAAGCGAGGCTGTGCCCGTCGGGTGAGAAGCGGGGATGCGTGTCGTGGCGCACCCCGATGGTCACCTGGCGAGCGGCAACGCTCCCGTCGGCCGGGGCAAGCCAGATCGCGTGCCGGTAGGCGTCCCTGCCCCGCGTGGCCGCCTGGACGGTGAAGGCGATCCATTCGCCATCCGGCGAGAGCTGCGGATCGGTCGGGATCCGGAACCGGTAGAGGTCCTCGGGCTGCGGCGGGCGGGACATGCACTGCCTCGAAGGTGGGTGGGCGGGCTGCGTGATGGGTGGCGTGGACGATACCAGCGGGCCGACCGAACCACGTCGCAACCGCGCGTGCACGCGCCATCGATCCGACGAACGAGCCGCTCCGCAAGTCGGACCACGAATCGGACCACGAATCGGACCACCTGGAGGGCCGTTTCGGGCACTTCCGCCGTGCAGCGCGCCACGCCGCGGGAGGATGATGCCGGCATACCGCAGCGGAGGCGATCGTCCATGCGCATCCTCCTTGCCGTCGACGGCTCGCCGTCCGCGTTGCGGGCGCGTGACCTCGTGGCCAGCCTCCCGTGGCCCGCCGGCTCCGTGGTCCGGGTCATCGCCGCGCTCGATGTCGCCCCGGCCCTCTGGGGCGGCCCCTGGATCCCCGCCGTCCCGGCGGGCGCCGACGAGTACGAGGCCCAGGCGCTCCGCGAGCTGGCAGACGTCATCGACGCGGCGCGCCTGCCGCTCGAGTCGGCCGGGCTGACCGTGGAGACCGACCTGCTGCGCGGGGCTCCCGCGTTCGCGATCCCCGAGGACGCGAAGCTCTGGAAGCCGGACCTGACCGTGGTGGGGAGCCGCGGCCACGGACCCGTTGAGTCGGCGCTCCTGGGGTCCGTCTCGTCCGCCGTCGTGGACCATGCCGTGACGCCGGTCCTTGTCGCGCGCGGCGACCACGTGCGATCGATCCTGCTCGCCGAGGACGGCTCACCGGCAGGGATGGCGGCGCGCGACCTCGTGCTGGGCTGGTCGGCCTTCGCGGGGATCCCGGTGCGGGTGGTGGGCGTCGTGGACGTGGCCGCGCCCTGGCGCTCGGGGATCGCGCCGACGATGTTCTCCGCGGCCATGGACCTCTACGCGGAGATGATCACGAACTCCCGGGAGACGTACGGCCAGGTGGTGGCCGCGACCGTGGCCACGCTCCAGGCCGCGGGCCGGACCGCGGAGGGCGACCTTCGCGAGGGCGATCCCGCCTCCCAGCTGGTCCACGCGGTCCACGACATCGCAGGCGACCTGATCGTGATCGGCTCGCGGGGGCATACCGGGATCAGCCGGATCGTGATGGGCAGCGTCGCCCACAGCGTCCTCCTCCACTCCCGGTGCTCCGTGCTGGTGGTGAAGCAGCCGCATCCGTCTCGGTAGGGTCGGTCCGGCCGCCCGCTCGGGGCCGACCGGCTTCCGCGCGGGTCCTACCGGCTTCCGCGCGGGTCCTACCGGCTCCCTCGCGGGTCCTACCGGCGGCCCCTCGCCGCGGCGAGCACCGTTCCGAGCGTGGGGCGCTGCCCGTACAGGAGGACGCCGGCCCGGTAGACCCTGATCGCCAGCCAGAGGGCGGCCGCGATCGCGACGAGGAGGAGCAGGATCGCGATCGCGACCTCGGCCGCCGAGACGTGACCCGTCATCAGCCGGACCAGCATGAGGTACGGGCTGAAGAACGGGACCAGGGAGAGCGGCGCGACCCACGGGGCGTCCGGCGATCCGGTCGCGATCGCCGCCGCGATGTAGCCGCCGAACGAGAGCAGCAGCATCGGCAACGCGACCTGCTGCACGTCCTCCTGGCGGCTCACCAGCGAGCCGGCCGCCGCGTAGAGCAGCGCCGAGAGCGCGAACCCGAGCAGGAAGAAGACCGCGAACGCGACGAGGATCCCCCCGGTCAGCCCGACCAGCGGCCCGTCGTCGGCAGCGCCGTCGCCGAGCAGCAGCTGCGCCAGCGGTCCCTGGAGGACGAGCGCGGCCACCGCCGGGACGACGATCGCGGTGTACTGGGTAAGTCCGGCCGCACCGACCCCCAGCACCTTGCCCCCGAGCAGCTCGCCGGTCGTGGCCGCGTTCAGCATCACCTCCATGACCCGGCTGCCCTTCTCCTCCGCCACGCTCGTCGCCACCCACATGCCGTAGGTCACCGAGGTGATGAAGACCAGGATGACGAGGATCGTCGCGAGGATCGCACGGCTGGCCGATTCCGCCTCGAGCGGCTGCACGGGTGCAGCCGGATCGGCGGCTGTGACCCGGAAGTCGCCGACCAGCCCGGCGACCGTGCCCACGCGGTCGTTCACCGCGACGGCGAGCGTCGCGAGGCGCATGAGGGTCACCTGTCTGCCCCCGGGCGGCGCATTCGTCAGGTACTCGAAGCTGGGCGTGCCTACGGCATCGCGGCCCACGAGCAGCAGGCCCGCCAGGTCACCGCGGACCACGCGCGCGCGGGCGGCGGGAACGTCGGCTGCGGGATCGATCGCCCAGGCCTGGCGCGTCGTCGGGTCGATCTGGGTCCGCCCGTTGAGGACGGTATCGAGCGACCGGATCGCCAGGGCCTGCAGCGCGGCGTCGTCGGCATGGACGGCCAGCCTGACGACCGCGTTGCGGTCCATGGCGCGGACCAGGATGGGAACGAGGCCGGTGCCCACGGCGACCGCGGCCAGGAGGAGCGTGGAGAGCACGAAGGCACGACTGCGCACCCGGACGCGGTACTCGCGCCGGGCGATCAGGCGCACGTTGCGGAGAAATGCGCCGACGCGGCGCGGGCGCATCGATGGCATGTGGACGTCCCCCTACGCGACCGCGACGCGGCCGGTGACACGCAGCGCATGCGCGACCACCGACGGCGCGAGCGCCACGCCGAGGACGAGCGCCCAGTCGCCGGCATCGAGCGGGGTCGCTCGGAACGCGTCCGCGAGGGCGGGGACGACTGGGATCGCTGCCTGGACGGCAACTGCCAGGACCCCCGCCGCGAGCAGGAAGCCGTTCGACGGCAGTCGCCAGACGGGCACGCTGATGCTCCGGTTCGCGTAGGCGCGGACCACCTGGCCGACCACGAGCGCCGTGTAGGCAAGCCATCGGCCGTGCTCGGGATCGCCGCCGACGACCCCCGCGAGCACCAGCGCGGCCGCGGCGGAGAACCCGCCCGCCACCGCAATCCGGACCAGGATCCCGTTGGTGAGGAGCGGCCGGGCGCGCGGCCTCGGGGGGCGGGTCATCGCCCCGGGCTCCTCGCTCTCGCGTTCGAACGCAACCGCCGTCGCGCTGTCGATGAAGAGCTCCATCCAGAGGATCTGGATCGGGAGCAACGGGAGGCTCGCCCCGCTCAGCGTCTGCAGGAGGATGAACCCCAGGAAGGCGACGTGGGTCGAGATGAGGAACACGAGTCCCTTCTGGACGTTGGCCACGATCCGGCGTCCCTCGCGGAGCGCGAACATCAGCGTGTCGAAGGAGTCGTCACCGAGCACGAGGTCGGCCGCCTCCTTGGCAACGGCGGTGCCGCTCCCCATCGCGACGGCCACGTCGGCGTTTTGGAGGGCAGGCGCGTCGTTCACGCCGTCGCCCGTGACCGCCACCGTGCGCCCTGCTGCCCGGGCCGCCCGGACCAGCCGAAGCTTCTGCTCGGGCAGGGCGCGCGCGACCACGTCCAGGCCCGGCAGCTCGCGCGTGAGGCGCTCGTCATCCCAGGTGGCCAGCTCCTCGCCCGTGACGACCCGGTCGCGCGCGATCCCGGCGGCACGGGCGATCGCCGCAGCCGTCAACGGGTGATCGCCCGTCACGACGAGCGTCTGGATCCCGGCATCGCGGGCGAGCCCAAGGGCATCACGCGTCCCCGGACGGAGCGTGTCGGCGAAGCCGAGCAGGGCGCGCGGGACCCAGCCACCCGGCGCGTCGCGCTCCGAGAGGAGAAGCAGGCGCTCACCGGCGGCTGCCGCGGCGTCCACCACGTGGCCCCACGCCGCGACCGTCGCCGGGCTGACCGCCGCGTCGAGCGCCAGCACCGTCTCGGGCGCCCCGAGGGCGAGCTCGCGCGTCCCGCGATCACCGTCACGGAAGATGACTCGCGAGTACGGCGTCCCATCGGCCGCCGGCCATGCCTCCTCGAGATGTGCCGGATCCGGCGACGACGGGACCCCGGCAGCATCGGCCGCGCGCGCGATCGAGCGGGCGAACGAACCCGTGGCCCCGCCGCCGGCGCTTACCCAGCTGTCTGCCTCGGCCCGGAGGGCGTCCGCGAGGACCAGGCGCCGGGCCCCGGGCTCCTCGAGCGTGCCCGTGAGCGTTCGCAGGGAGGCGACCTCCAGGCGGTTCTGGGTGAGCGTGCCCGTCTTGTCGGTCAGGATGAGGTCGACCGCGCCCAGGGTCTCCTCCGCGTTCAGGCGACGTACCAGCACCCCGCGCTTGAGGAGCCGGTAGGCGCCCAGCCCCAGCACCACCGCCAGGAGCACGGGCGGCTCTTCGGGGATGGCCGCGATGGCCGCCGAGATGCCGGCGATGAGCGTCTCGCCCGGCCCCGCGCCGCGAAGGAACCCCGCGATCGTGGTGATCGAGATGAGTCCGATCGCGACCACCAGGAGGATCCGTACGAGGCGGTCGAGCTCGCGCTGGACCGGCGATCGTCGCTCGGGGCGGCCGGAAAGGCCGCCGGCGATCCGGCCGATCTCGGTCCCCTCCCCGATCGCGACCACGATCCCTTCGCCGCGCCCGCTGACGACGGAGGTTCCGCTGTAGGCGACCGAATGGCGATCCGCGACGCCGGCCCCGGGCGCGTCCGGCTCGATCCGGCCGGGCTCCGGCACCGATTCGCCGGTCAGCACGCTCCGGTCCACGAGCATGCCCTCCGTCCGGACCAGCCGAAGGTCGGCCGGCAGGAGGTCGCCCGCCCGCAGGAGCACGACGTCCCCGGGGACCAGGCCCGCGGCGGGGATCTCGGCGACAGCTCCACCCCGCCGTACGCGGGCGACCGGAGCCGAGGCCGCGCGCAGCGCCTCGAGAGCCCGCTCGCCGCGGAACTCGGTGACGACATCCGCTCCCACGATCGGGAGGAGCCCGGCGAGGACGAGCAGCCCGTCGCGGACCTCTCCGACGAGCACCGCGAGGACGCCCGCCAGGGCGAGCATGAGCACGAAGGGCTCGGTCGCCGCATCGCGGAGCATGCCGAGGACCGACTCGCGCTCGACGGCCCGCAGCTCGTTCACGCCCGCCTCGGCGGCGCGGCGGCCGACTTCCTCGGGATCGAGGCCCGCGCCGGGCGTCACGCCGAGCGCGCTGGCGACCTCGGCTGACGGCAGCGCCGCGGCATCGGCCACGGAGGGCGGCTTCATCGTCACGTCGCGGACCATGATGCCCGCTGCGAACGGCGACCGCGCGCACCGGGGGGTCTGCCGGTGGCGACCGGCGTCGGGGCACGGCGTTGCCGGCTACGGCCTCGAGGCAGCCACGCCTACACTATGCCCATGGCATCGAGCTACCTGCGGGGCGACGACCTGACCGCCCCGCTCCGCATCCACGCCGATCGGCAGGCGGGGACCCTCCGGATCGAGTGGACGGACGGGCACGTCTCGACCTACGACTTCGTGCGGCTGCGCTGGCTCTGCCCGTGCGCCTACTGCCGGGGCGAGATGGGCCAGCCCGGCTGGCTGGATTCCAGCCCGACCCTCACCGGGGAGCAGACCCGGCTGGTCTCGATGGAGCCGGTCGGCGGGTATGCCGTCGCGCCGACCTGGGGCGATGGCCACCACACGGGGTTCTACACGTTCACCTCGCTGCGCACCCACTGTCCGTGCCCGGAGTGCACGGTCGCCCGTGCCGCCGCCGGCCACCCCGACGCGGCAATCCCGAAGGGAGCACCACGATGATCGTCGCCACCACGCCCTACCTCGCCGGGCACCGCGTCATCGAGACCAAGGGGATGGTCTTCGGCCTGGTGGTCCGGAGCCGCGGACTGGGCGGCAACATCATGGCCGGGCTCCGCTCGATCGGCGGCGGCGAGATTCACGAGTACACGGAGCTGCTCGAGGACACCCGGCGCCAGGCCATCGACCGGCTCATCCGCAACGCGACGCTCGCGGGCGGCAACGCGGTGATCTCGATGCGCTTCGACAGCTCGGAGATCGCGAGCACGATGTCGGAAATCGTCGCCTACGGGACCGCGGTCCTGGTCGAGGCGGACGCATCGCAGACGGCCCCGACGACGCCGCTCGAATGATCTCGGCTGCGGCTCGCGGCGCGCCGGTCATCGGCGCGCCGGCCGGGGCGCGGGTGTGAGCACGGGCCTCGGCATCGTGCGCGTCCTGCTGGCGTTCTTCGGGGCCCTTGGGCTCATCGTGGGGCTGGCCATCATCGTGGGCGGCGGTCCCGAGGCGTTCGCCGGGCTGTGGCTCGTCTTCACCGGCGGGATCCTCCTGCTCGCGGTCGCGTTCGAGCGGCAGCGCTACCGGAGCGAGCAGGCGGACCGTGCCGGATCCGAGCCCGGGCCCGGCGGCGGGGAGCGTCTCGACGCGCCGATGGAGGCGCGGTTCCGGCGGACCGACGAGTTCTTCGAGGACCCGACGAGCCGCCAGCGGATGCGCGTCTGGCTCGACCCATCGACCGGCGAGCGCCGCTACCGCGCCGAGGGGTAGCCCGCCTCTTCCGATGCCGGCTGCCCGGACTGGATCCCGCGGCGGTTGGCACGTGGGAGCGTGCTACGATCGCGGATCCGTGGACTCGCGCACTCCCGACCTCGCGTTCGTGACCGCCCCTGGAGCCGATTCTCCCGCATGACCACGCTTCGTGTTCGCTCTCCGCGCGCCGGAAGCCGCCGGCGCCCGGCAGCGCTGCCCTACCTGAACCGCGAGCTCTCATGGCTCGACTTCAACGCGCGCGTCCTCCACGAGGCCCGCGACGAGCGCAACCCGTTGCTGGAGCGGGCCAAGTTCCTGGCGATCTTTGCTTCCAACCTCGACGAGTTCTTCCAGGTGCGCGTGTCGGGCCTCCTCGAGCAGGTCGCCTCCGCGAGCGGCAAGCGCTCCCCCGACGGGCGCACCGCTGCCGAGCAGCTGGCCGCGATCCGCTCCCGGGTCCACGAGCTGGTCCGCGAGCACGCCCGGCTCGTGGCAGAGGTGCGCACCTCCCTGGCGGCCGAGGGGGTGGCGATCCTCGACCACGCGGCGATCCCCGAGCACCATGCCCGCCTTCGCGAGCGCTACCTCGAGGAGATCTTCCCGGTCCTGACGCCGCTCGCCGTCGCGCCCGGCCACCCGTTCCCGTATATCAGCACGCTCAGCCTGTCGCTGGCCGTGGTGGTCCGCGATCCCGACGCCGGGGAGCAGCGCTTCGCCCGCGTCAAGGTTCCCCAGATCCTGCCGCGCCTGGTCGCCGTCGACGCGCATGCCTACGTCCCCCTGGAGCAGGTCATCGCCGCGAACCTCGACGTCCTCTTCCCCGGCCTGGAGATCGTCGAGTCACATCCCTTCCGGGTCACCCGGGATGCGGACTTCGACATCGAGGAGGACGAGGCAGGGGATCTCGTGTCGGCCATCGAGCACGAGCTCCGCCAGCGGCGCTTCGGCTCGGCCGTGCGCCTCGAGGTGGAGGACGAGATGCCGGACGGCGTCCGCGACTTCATCCTCGACGGGATCGGCCTGCGCCCCGATGACCTGTATGCCGTCCCGGGGATCCTCGATGCGACCTGCTTCTGGCAGCTCGCCACGCTCGACCTGCCCGAGCTGCGCGACCCGCCCTGGAAGCCCATCATCCCGGCACGCCTGACGCCGCATGACGAGGGCGACGCGGTGGACGTCTTCGCCGCGGTTCGGCAGGGCGACATCCTGGTCCACCACCCGTACGAATCGTTCGGCGCGTCGGTCGAACGCTTCATCGCGCAGGCCGCCGATGACCCCGACGTCCTGACCATCAAGATGGCGCTCTACCGCACGTCGGGCGATTCCCCGATCGTGCGGGACCTGATCCGCGCCGCCGAGCAGGGCAAGCAGGTGGTGGTCCTCGTCGAGATCAAGGCCCGCTTCGACGAGGAGGCGAACATCGTCTGGGCGCGCAAGCTCGAGCAGGCGGGCGCGCACGTCGTCTACGGCCTGGTCGGCCTCAAGACCCACTGCAAGATCTCGCTGGTGGTCCGGCGCGAGGGTTCGGGCCTGCGCCGCTACGTGCACCTGGGGACGGGCAACTACAACCCGAAGACGGCGCGCATCTACATCGACCTGGGGCTGATCACCTGTCGCCCCGAGCTCGGCGCCGATGCGACCGACCTTTTCAACTACCTGACTGGCCTGTCGCGCCAGCACCAGTTCCGCCGGCTCCTGGTGGCGCCCGTCGCGCTGCGGCCACGCCTGCGCGAGCTCATCGAGCGCGAGGCCGAGCAGGCCCGGGCGGGACGGCCCGCGCGGATCGTCGTGAAATGCAACGCGGTCGTGGATCCCGAGCTGATCGAGGCGCTCTATCGCGCCAGCCAGGCCGGCGTCGAGGTGGAGTGCATCATCCGTGGCATCTGCTCGCTGCATCCGGGCGTCCCCGGTGTGAGCGACCGGATCCACGTCCGCTCCATCGTGGGCGAGTTCCTGGAGCACAGCCGGATCTACGGCTTCCTCAACGGCGGGCGCCAGGAGTGGTACACGGGCTCGGCCGACCTGATGGAGCGCAACCTCGACCGGCGAATCGAGGTCGTCTTCCCGATCGAGGATCTCGAGGCGCAGGCCCGGCTGGCGGAGATCATCGAGGTCATGCTGGCCGACGACCGGCGCTCGTGGCAGCTCGGGGCGGACGCGACCTGGCGCCGGACCGAGGAGGTCAACGCCGCCGCGGGGACGACGGACACCTTCGCGACCCTCAAGGAGCGCGCCGAGCGCGCCGTCGTCGTCGGCCGTGAGCCGCGCCGGCCGGTGGTGGCGGTCGGCTCGCTCGATCCGCGTGCCTGACGTTCCGCCGGGGCTGGCGAACGTGACGAGCATCCGGCAGGGCATCGAGGTGGAGCTCAAGTACCGCGTGCGCGACGCGGAGGCGGCCGCGCGGCTGGGCGCGCTCCGGACCCTCGGCGGCCTCCGCGTCGCGGGCCGACCGCGCCAGGTCCAGGTTGAGGACCGCTACCTGGACACGGCCGATGGCGCACTGGCTCGGGCCGGCTACGCCGTCCGCCTCAGGCGCGGCCCGCGGATGACGATCCTGTCCGTGAAGGCGTCCAACGAGGCGGCATCGGCGCTCCACAGGCGCGAGGAGCTGGAGGGCCCGGCCGACCTGTCGCTCGATCCGCATGCGTGGCCCTCCTCGGCCGCCCGCTCGCTCGTGCTCGAGCACGCTGGCGACGTGCCGCTCATCGAGACGGTCACGATCCGCCAGCTCCGCCGCGCGCGCACGTTCGCGGGTGACGCGCTCGAGGTCGAGCTGAGCGTCGACGACGTCGAGGTCGTGGCTGCCGGCCGGATGATCGAGCGGTTCCTCGAGCTCGAGGTCGAGCTCAAGACCGGCGACGAGCGCGGCCTCGCCGAGATCGCGGCGCTCTTCGGCGCGGACGACGCGCTCGAGCCGGTCACGACCTCGAAGCTGGATCGTGCGCTCGCGGCGCTTGGCCGGGGCGGGCGGCCGGCGCGCTCGCGGGCGCGCCCCGCATCGACCGCCGGCCCGGCATCGCCGGCCGCCGGGGCGGACCCGACGCCGAAGGCCACTCCCCCGCCGGCGCCGACCACGGACGGCACGCTGGCCAGCGAGTCGGCAGACCGGCCCGAGATCGCGCCGGAGGCCGAGCGGCCGGCCGAGGCCGAGCGGCCGGCCGAGGCCGCCGCCACCCTGCCCGCGCTCGCGGTGGGCAAGACGCCCGGCGTCACGCGCGAGGACCTGCTGGCGGAGGCGGGCCGCAAGGTCCTCCGGTTCCACCTGGCGAGGATGCTCGCCCGCGAGGAAGGGACGCGGACCGGGCTCCGCATCGAGGATCTCCACGGCATGCGCGTCGCCACGCGCCGGATGCGGGCAGCCTGGCGTGTGTTCGGCGACGGATTCAGGCTGGATCGGACGCGCCGAATGCGCCGGCGGCTCCGCGACCTGGCCGCCCGCCTGGGGGCGGTGCGCGATCTCGA
>Ga0209745_1001224_pt1 | contig 15475 bp, 10 predicted proteins | sample BarGraNGADG00312_FD_184495 | JGI IMG/M metagenome (GOLD analysis project Ga0209745, IMG submission 184495) | Arctic peat soil microbial communities from Barrow, Alaska - Barrow Graham LP Ref core NGADG0004-312 (SPAdes) (version 2) | ecosystem: Environmental > Terrestrial > Soil > Wetlands > Peat... | reverse complement strand
TCTTATTTGTTGCCATTTTTACCATGGCGCTATTTTACACCAATAAGGATCAGGTCTCTTTAGGGGTTTACGGCATAGAACAAGTGCTCGTGGTAGGTATCGATGCCGAAGCCGTCGATGAAGCGCTGCGTGTCCGGTTGCAGGAGGAAACACCCATAAATTACCAGCTCAATCGACGCCCACCATGACGTTGGTGGCCTTGATGACCACGTAAACGTCCTTGCCTTCGGTGATAACCAAGGCTCTCGGCCGATGCCTTGGTTATCACCGACACCACCTCGTCGCCTCCCTGAAGGCCTACGACTATCTCCGAATTCACCGCGCCGTGATTTACGCTCTTCACCTTCCCCTTCAAGACGTTTCGAGCACTTAGTCTCATGATCAACCTCCTTTTACCGCGTGAACTACCCTCACATTAGTATTCCCGATAAGGCTCCCCCTCCAAGTGAAGGTTTACATGATGTGGATCGACGCCGCCTTGATTACCGCCGTAACTTCCATGCCCGCCTCCAACCCCAACTCGCGCGCCGAGGCGAGGGTCACGTAGGCGACGAGCCGAAAGCCGCAGTCGAGCTCGATCTTGTCCAGAGCTCCCATGACGCTTACATTAGTGATGCGGGCGGGCAGCGAATTACGCGCCGAGCTTCTGCGGGCGGAGTCCGTCACGATGGTTATGTCCTCGGCATGGATAAGCACCTTAGCCGCCGAACCGGGTGGAAGCTCGCACGGCGCCTGTAGCTCCACGCCCCGTACCAGGACACGGGCCAGCCCCTCCCGGCAATCCAGCACCTCGCCGTCGAGCAGATTCTCGGCACCCAGAAATTGGGCCACGACCTCGGAATTCGGATGGCTGAACACCTCGCTCGGCCTTCCCTCCTGCAGCACCCGGCCATCGAAAATAAGGGCCAGCCGATCGGCTATTTCCAGCACCTCCTGGTAGTCGTGGCTGACATAGACGGCCGTAACCCCCATTTCGCGAACCAGCCTGGCTATATCCTTCCTCAGCACCTTCCTGGTCGGCGTATCCAGCGAGGCGAGCGGCTCATCCATAAGGAGCAGCCGCGGCTCGAGGACCATAGCCCTCCCCAGCGTCACCTTCTGCGCCTCCCCCCCGGAAAGGGTCATGGCATCGCGATCCGCCAGCTCCGCCAGGTCGAGCCTCTCGAGCATGACCTCAACGCGCTTTTCGACCTCATCCCTGTCGGTGCCGCGCACCTTCAGTCCATAGCCTATATTGGCGCGAACGCTTCGCTTGAAGAGCAGCGGCTCCTGGAAGATCATGGCCATCTGCAGCGCCAGTTTTTTCTTCTCCCCGCGATCCATCTCGCTCAAGCGCGAGCCGTCCCAGAAGGTGATTTCCCCATTGGTAGGTTTTTCCAGAAGATTAATGATCCTCAGGAGGGTGCTCTTGCCGGAGCCGTTGGGCCCGACGACCGCGAGCATCTCCCCCTCACGGATCTCCAATCGGTCGACGTCGAGAATCCGCCGCCCGTCGTAGGAGTGCTGGAGCCCCTCGATCTTGATAAAAGGGGTCATGCCTTCGCCTCCCTGCCACGCCCCCTTAATAGAGTGCGAGCCACCCGGGCCGGTTGGCTGAGGAGGGTCCCCTGCTGAATGAGGGTCAACACCCAGACCAGCAGAACGGTTATGGTAAGCAGGATGATACCGAGGGCGATGGCCATCTGGCTGTCCCCCCGACTGACCTCGAGCACGGTGGCCGTGGTAAGCGTCCTGGTATAAGGCTGGTTGTTGAGTGTGAGATTGCCACCCACCATCATCGCCGCCCCGACTTCGGAGATGATGCCGCCGAAGCCGGCTATAACCGCGGCGACCAGGGAGAGGCGGGTCTCTCGCAGCAGCGTAAGGATGGACCTCGCCTCGCCCGCCCCCAGCGACTTGGCCTGCATTCTGATCTTGGGGTTCTGGTTCTGCAGCGCCGCCATGGTTATGCCGGCGATCAGGGGCATGGCCAGCACTATCTCAGCGAAGATGATCGCCTTGGGGGTGTAGAGCCAGCTGAGGAAGCCGAGGGGACCCCTCCTCTTCAAGAAGAGATAGACGAAGAGCCCGACCACTACCGGCGGAAGGCCCATGCCGGCGTTTACCAGTGTTACCAATAATTTCCTGCCGCGAAAACGGTAGATGGCCAGGGCGGATCCTATCGGAATACCGAGCAGCATGCCGATGCAGGTGGCGATGCCGCAGACGAAAAGGGTGAACAGGGTGATCTTCATGACGTAGGGATCCAGGTGGACTATTAGCTTAAGCGCTTGGACCAAACCATTCCATATATCACCCACGTCTGATCACCTCGCTACAAGCCGTGCGCCGGAAATCGGCCCCGGTTTTGCCCGGGGCCGTCTTTTAAGGGAATTCTATATCAAAGCCCGACCTATTGGGAAAGCGCGTCAGGATAGAAAAGCTGCTGCCCGTACTGATCCACTCCGTAGGTGTTTAAGAATTCCTGGGCCTCGGGCGACAGCACGAAATCTTCAAACGCCTGCGCGCCCGCCAGGTTTATATCCGGATATTTATCAGGGTTGACCATCATCACGTGGTAGTTGTTGAAGAGCGCCAGGTCTCCCTGGGAGAGGATAGCCAGGTCCAGCTGGTCCTTCATGCTGAGGTAAGTACCCCGGTCGCTAAGGGTATATGCCTTCTCTTCAGCGGCGATGCGAAGCGTATCGCCCATGCCCTTGCCGCTCTGGACATACCAGGTGCCAGAAGGGGTTATGTTGGCGCTCTTCCACACCGTGATCTCCTTGGCGTTGGTGCCGGAATTATCGCCGCGGGAGATGAATTTGTTCTGGGTGTTGGCGATGGCCTTGAAGGCATCGACGGCGGAAGAAGTGCCTTTTATGCCGGCTGGATCCGAAGGCGGCCCCACGATGATGAAATCATTGTGCATAACGGCCTGGCGATTAATGGCAAAGCCATCCGCGACCAGCTTCTGCTCGTCGGCGGGGCTGTGCACCAGCATGACATCACACTCACCGTTGCGGCCCATGTCCATGGCCTGCCCACTCCCTACCGCGATCACCTTTGTGTTGTAGGGATTCTCGGCCTCGAACATCGGAACCCACTGGTCGAGCAGCCCCGAATCCTGGGTGCTGGTGGTTGTGGCCAGGATGAGGTCCGTGCGCGCCACCGTCTTGTTGCCGCCGCACCCCGCTATCAACAAAGCGACCAGTAGCACCGGCACGATCAAGATTGGGAACATCTTCCTTCCGGACATTAGGACTCCTTTCATCCGAGTGTGAAGAACTTAAAAACAACCCAACGAGCAGTTGGCAATCTTGATATTAAGGGTATTGGCGGCCTTCCCCACCTCCTGGGGCGGCACGCCCAGCTCCCGCGCCAGCTCGAGGGCGGCCGCGCAGTTTATGCGCCCTTCTTTCGCCCCAGCCTTCACGGCCTCCAGCACCTTCTCGTTCACCTCGCCCGACATGTACTCACCTCCCACTCGTCCCGCTACTCTCGATAGGACTATTTCCCAGGCCCTCTCTTTGCCCAGTTCCGAGACCACCACCATCTTGGCCTTGGGATTCAGCCGCTTGATTTCCTTCTCCAGTTCGAGCAGCTTCGCTCCGGAAATTTCGCTATCACCGTTTATCACGATGGTGTCCGCCTTGCGGATCGCGGTATGGGCCGAGGGCTTGAAGTCCTCGAAATTCGGCCCCATTATGAAGACCGCATAATCCGGATCCAGGTGCTCGAGGAGGCTGTTGCCCTCGACTATCAACACTGGCGCCTCAATGCCGCTAAGAGCCTCCATAAAATCCCGGAAAAGGCTCTCCCGAATGGTTCTCAGCCAGAGGACCGGCCTGGCTCCCGCCCTGTAGATCCTCGCCGTGTCGGTATCCACGTCCGAGGACGATTCGCTCTCGGAGATGATGGCTTCACCCGTAGGGGGCTCTTCATGCATGGATATCTTCATGCCGGCGCAATTACGGCAATGGGCAGTGAGGTAGGCGGCAAGCGAACTCTTGCCGATATCCTTATTCGCGCCCGATATGGTTATCACCAGATGGCGCTTGTCAGGCAAAGAAAATCCGCCCGGAGAGGACGGATTTAGGTCGTGCGACAAACCCCTCTCCTTTCCAATCACGGGAGGCGCAACCGTTTCCAGCGGCACCCTATCGGTCAAGCGCCTTAGCTTTCGCCTTAGGCCGGCTTGACTCGGAGAGCTTGAACTTCAGCTCAAATCATGCGTAGGCATTATAACCTTGGAACAAAGAGATATTCAATAAAAAGCCGCATATTATCGAAAAGCATAAAGAGGAAGGAAAAAACTGTAAGATGCAGCGGCTGACGAGAGATCGAGATGGACGACACAAAGAAAACGGCGGAACAACTGCTGGAAGAGATTTACAGCTTGCGGAAGCGAATTGCTGAGCTGGAAGCGTCGGAGGCCGAACTTTCCAGAATCCGCAAATATCTTGATCGCGGATCGGAATCGCTGCGCCTGCTTGTCGAGGAGTCCCTGGACGCGACCGGAGTGGTCGATGGTCATGGTGTAATCCGCTATATGAGCCCATCGATTGAAAAAATGACCGGCTATGCGGTCGAGGAATTAATCGGCAAGTCGGTCTTCGATTACGTGCATCCCGACGATATTGTCGAGTTGCAGGCCGATTTTTCGCGCGGCACCATGACCTTGGCCCAGACTTACAAGAGGCAGTTTCGCTATCTGCATGCCGACGGCTCCTGGCACGTGGTGGAGAGCACCGGCATAAACTTGCTCGAGGATCCGGCGGTTGCCGGCCTGGTGGTGACGGCCAGAGACATCACGAAAAGAATAATGGTCGAGAAGTCCCTCAAGGAAAGTGAAGCACGGTATCGCGCACTCATCGAGAGTCAGGGTGTCGGCATATGCGAGATCGATAACGAGGAGCGATTCAAATTCGCCAATGCCGAGGCCCACAATATATTGGGCGTGCCGGACGGGGAATTGCCGGGCCGCAGCTTGAGGGAATTCATGGATGACGAAAACTTCCAGATCGTCAGAGGGCAGACGCGCCTGCGGGAGGAGGGCGTGAGAAATACTTATGACGTGGCCATAAGACGCCCGAGTGGCGAGAGGCGAATACTGCGGGTGACGGCCACCCCAAGGCTGGATGAAAACGGCAAGATGGTCGCCTCGCTAGGCGTTTTTTCCGATATCACCGAGGGCAAAGAGGCGGAGGAAGCGCGCGAGCGCAGCGAGCGCTACTACCGCTCGCTTATAAGGTACGCCGGTGACATGATCACCATAGTCGATGCGGATTTGAGGTTTCGCTGGGGGAGCCCGACGGCGGGAAGGATCACCGGGCATGATCCCTCCAGCATCTACGGCAAGCCTTTGCTCGATTACATCCATCCCGACGACATAGCGGCGGCAAGGGGAAACCTCGAGAGCATCAAGGAGACCCCTGGCGCTTCCTTCACTCTCGAATCGCGTTTCCGCCATAGCGACGGCTCCTACCACTTCCACGCGGTCATGGTGACCAATCTGCTGGAGGATGCGGCCGTTCGAGGCCTGGTGATCAACTCACGGGACATAAATGAGAGGAAACTTATGGAAGAAGAGCTGTTGGCTCGCAACCAGGAGCTGGATGCCTTCGCGCGTACCGTCGCCCACGACCTGCGCACTCCGCTCTCCCTGATAGAGGGATACGCCCAACTTCTCCAAGAGGGCAAGAACAGCTATGAGGAGGAAAAATATTATCTGGTAAATATTGTCAATGCCGTGCGGCACATGGACGAACTGACCGAGTCGCTGCTCGAATATGCGCAGGTTGGACACAGCGGCGGCGAAATCGCGGCGGTGGAATCGGGCGAGGTCGTGCAAGAGGTCCTGCTGCAGCAGGCGACAATGCTCGAACAGAATAATATCGAGATCGAGGTCAAGAAGGGTCTGCCCGTCGTCATGGTTGATGAGATTAAACTGCGCCAGGTCTTCGCGAACCTCTTGGATAATGCGATCAAGTATATAGGCAACAACGGCGATCCACGTATAGAGATAGGAACTCGGCCCGCCGAAGGTGAGGTTATTTTTTACCTCAAGGACAACGGCAGAGGCATCAAAGAGGAGCAGCAATCCGAAATCTTCCAGCCCTTCAAGCGCTTCGCCGGCTCCGCCTCGCGAGGCCTCGGCATTGGGCTCTCCACGGTAAAGCTGGCGGTGCAGGGATGGGGCGGCAGGATCTGGGTCGAATCCAGCCCGGGACAGGGCTCGACCTTCCTCTTCACCGCCCCGCTTTAGGCCTCAACATCAACACCTAGAGTTATGGAAACATGTTTTTATTGCATTGCTTGAATGTGTTGATGTTGAGGCCTGACCCCGTTTAGGGGCGGAGACGGGTGCGCGAGATTATCTCGTCCTTGCTGTCTTGCGGAAGATCGTCGAAATAAGCGCAGTAGCCCGCCACCCTGACCACAAGGCCGGGGTATTTGCCCGGATTGCGGCGTGCATCCTCCAGCACCTCGGCGTCGATGACATTGAATTGCAGCTGCATTCCCCCCTCTGCGAAGAAGCCCTTTATGAGAGCCGAAAGTTTCTCGATCCCCTCTTCACCGGCCAGGTTGCCGGGATCGAAGCGCAGAGTGAGGGCACAGCCATTGGGCATCAGTTTGGAGTCCACGCGAGCGACCGATTGCAGCAGGGCGGTAGGGCCAAGCCGATCGCAACCGTTCGCCGGGCCGAGGCTGGAAGCGAAAGGTTTTCCCGCCTTCCTGCCGCTCGGCAACGCGCCCACCTGCTTTCCGAAGGCGACGTGGCAGGTAACCGAGTAGAAGCCGGGGACGTAATCGCCTCCCCTGGTATTCGCCCTCCTCGACAAGGCCTGGTGGAATATGTGGACGGCAAGGTCGGCGTACTGATCGACTCGGGGATCATCATTACCGAACTTCGGCGCCTTCTCAAGCTCGGCCTTCAACTCGTCATGGCCATCGAAATCGCACCTGAGGGCCGCCAGCAACTGCTCCATCGAGTACTTCTTTTTCCGAAAGATCACCTCTTCCAGGGCGGCTAACGAATCGGCGACATCCGCCACCCCGACGCCCTGGATACCGCTCGAGTTGTAGCGGGCCCCGCCTGCTGTCAGGTCTAACCCGGATTCCAGGCAGCCGTCGACCAGCATAGATGAAAAAGGAGTCGGGTTGAAATTCCTGTTGCCGGCCTCGACTACCCGGAAGTCCGATATCATCCTCTCCACCATGTAGTCCACCTGGTGCATAAAGGCATCCACGACCTGGTCCGGATTCTGGAAAGTATTGGGGTCAGGCGTGTCCGCTCCCACCTTCGAACGACGACCAAAACGGCTGCCACGGTTGAGCGCCAACTCGAGGCACATAGGAAGGTTGAAGAGACCGGCATCGGTTGAGAAAAAACTGTTGCCGGGCAGCGCCAGTTCGACGCACCCGACCACCGCATAGTTACGGGCTTCCTCCGCCGGATAACCATGATAGATGAGCGCGGCGACTGCCGCGTCATCGGAAAAGAGGGCCGGTACCCCGTTGCCTCTTATGGCCACTTCGGCCAGCCGGCTGACGTAAGCATCCGGTGAACCGGGGTGTACGCGCGCCTGGTAGTTGGGCTCACGCAGCCCTGCCTCCTCCATTGCTTCCAGAAAAAGGTAAGTAAGATCGTTGACCGCGTCCATTCCCTCGCGGTCGGTACCACCCACGATGGCCGCTTGTACCACCAGGTAGCCGCCATGGTATTGGCTGATCCGCTCGGAGAGAAGGAAGACGTGTTCGGCCGCCTTGGCCCCGAAACACAAAAGCAGCTCCTTGGCACCCTGTGGAGTAAGCCGCCCGGCCTCGATATCGGCCGCATAGAAGGGGTAGAGATACTGATCGACGCGCCCGAAAGATACGGCGGAATTGAGACTCTCCAGGTTTACGGCGAGATGTGTCAGCCAAAGCGCCTGCAGGGCTTCATGCAGCGTCTCCGGCGCCTGGGCCGGGACCTTGCGGCATATGCGCGCGATTTCGCACAACTCGGCCCTGCGCCCGGCGTCCGATTCGTCCGGTGCAAGCGCCTCCGCCCGCTCGGCCAGGTGCGAAGCGAAGGTGACAACGCCTTCACAGGCAATGCGAGCCGCCTCGTAGAGGTCCCCCTCCATCCCCCGCATCGACTCCAGGTATCCGGCAATCCCCTGGTCCAGCATCTTTTCGTAGTTGGGGAGGAAATGCCCGATGCCCCCCGCTTCATTTATCAGGTAGTAGGCCGGGCTCAACTGCTCTCTCACGTACCTCAAGAGGTGCCTGCGATCCTTAAAGGCGCGAATATTCATATTACGGGTCACCCAATACGGCATGACCTTGAAAATAAGGCGAAGCCTGTCCGGCCAGGATATTCGAAGCGGGGTCGTCTTTCTCTTGTCGATCCACAACAGGTCTTCGCTCATGAAAAGCCCGGCCAGCTCGGGCTGAGTTATGGCCGATATGCGCTTGGAACCGACGTTGCCGACGATCAGTTCATCGGGATATATATGCACCGATTTATTGGAGAGGACATAGCGCAGGGCACGGGCTTTACGCACGGAAACTGCAAGAGAGGCGTCATCGTGCTTTCGAAAGTACTCGGTTACCAGCAAGGCCCGCTCCGGACAGAGGTAGACAGGCGTGCAAAGTAGCTCGCTCTTGATGCGCTGATAACGCTCGCTCTGTTTAACGGAAGGACCGGACTTTTGCATTCTCCCTGCACCTCGTCCTAATTATAACGGGCTCCCGCCTTCCCCTCCACAAAGGGGGCTGACCCCAATGTGGAGACCCCGATGCGGAGGGCCCGCTAACCGGGTTTATATCAAGCGTTCTTTCAAGGAAGTCGATTACATTTAGGACAATTACGGCGGGCAAAAAAATGTGAGGATAAAATTGGAAGAGGGTTACAAGAGGATCAGGTTGGTATTGATCGAGGCCTCCAAGGCTTTGTTTTTCCGGGCAATCGTATCGGGTGCCGTCGTGCCCGGCCTGATCATGGCCCTTTTTTCGCTGACGGTATTCAAATTCGGCGGCCGCCAGTACTTTGCCTTTTTCTTGGCGGTAGTGACCGTGATTCTGCCCGTAATCATCATCGTTAGCATTATCTTTATCTTCATACAGCGAAGCTTGCTGCACGACCTCGCTGCCTGGTATCAACAGGAGCGGAACCCGGATTCAGAGCCGGACAGAGAGCTGGCTCAGCGCCTGCAGGCCAGGCTTACTTCCGTTGCCTACCTCCATGCCTGTGAAGTAGCAGGAGGCATTTTTTTCGGCATCTCCGGCGGTGTCTTTCTATGGAGAAATTACGCGGGCTTTTCCATGTCAGCCTCTCTCTATTACATCGCCCTGGCTTTTTTAATGGGCTGCGCCGATTTTCTGATCACCCTTTTTCTTTCTCAGAGGCTGATGCGAAAAGTTTTGCAGAAGTTCATTGCCGATTGCCGGGGCTTCGGCTTTCGCCCGGGAGGCGGAATGCGGCGCCGGCTGATCGCCTTTTCGCTTGTTTTTCTTCTGGTTACCCTGGGAATGACCTGGGTGGCTTCCTCGTACCTGTCCACCAACATGCTCATGGATGAGGTTGTAAAAAGAGGAACGGACAGTATCCAGCTTCTCGCGGCCACGCTGGACCCCGTTCTCAGCCAGAACGGCACGGACGAAATCTCGATCCTGGTGGAAAATAATTCCATAAGCAAGGATGAATGGGTGAGCATCTACAACGAGGCCGGGGTGAAAGTCTTCGAGCTGAAAAACGGCGGCCTTAAGGACCTCACGTCCAATACCGCACTCCTGGAAAAGGTCGATAAAGCCATAACGTCTTCATCGAGCGGCATGGAACATATTGGCACCCGGGACTACCTCATCTCGGCGGCCCCCTTCTCCGACAACGCCGGATGGTCCATCGTAAGGGTGAGCCTTCCCTCGGTATATGCAAACGTCATCGGCCGCACGCTGCCTACCATGATCCTGCTATTTGTTGTGGCCATAATGGTTGCCGCCTTCCTCACCTACCTGCTCTCGCACAACATCACCGACCCGATCGATCGCTTGGTCAAAATCTGCCGCACGGTGGCCAGCGGCGATCTGGCCGTCGAAGTGCCTGTTGATTCTCTCGACGAAGTGGGAGAACTTTCCAGTTCATACTCGGAGATGCTCGAGTCGCTACGGCATATAAGCGAGGGGTTGATCGATACCTCGGGCGAGGTAAGCGAGGGCGCGGAGAGCATAGTCGCCGTGGCCGAGCAGATCATGGCCGCCATCGAGGAGCTCAACGCCCTGGTGCAGGAGCTCTCCGGCCAGATCGAACACGAGGTGGACCAGATAAGAAGCGTCGAGGAGATCATGAAAGGCGTGGCTGCAACCATCTCCATGTCGCAGAGCCGCGCCGATGAAGGCTTCGAAATGAGTCATGACGCCGAGAGGCTGGTCCTCGAGGGCAGGGAACGCGCCCACCAAGCGGTCGAGAAAATAGCGGACTTCAAGATGGTACTCGACGATTCCATGCAGGCAATCATTTCCCTCGGAGAGAGCTCGCAGAAGATAGGGGCCATCGTCGATATCATTACCCGCATCGCGGATCAGACCAACCTCCTGGCCTTGAACGCCGCCATTGAAGCGGCCCGAGTTCCCGAATACGGCAAGGGTTTCGCCGTTGTCGCTGACGAAGTCAAGAAGCTGGCGCATGAGGCGGCCGAATCCGCGCAACGCATAAGCGATCTGGTAAGGGCCATCCAGCGAGATGTGGAAACCGCCAAGAGCCTCATGGAAAAGGGTACCCTTGGCATGTATGTCGGCATAGAGACGGTGGACAAGACCGACCAATCACTGATAGCTATATCCGAAATGGTGAGCCGGATGGCCAAAGTGGCGGGTTCCATAGCCGAGGATTCATCGGCCGAAATGTATCAGTCGCAGAGGCTCTCGGAATCGCTGCAAGAGATGCGGACCCAGATAGACAACAATATGGCGGCCTACGAGCAGATAGGAGCATCATCTGACCAGCAGACCAAGGGGACAATGGAACTGGCGAGCACCGCCGAGCAGCTTTCGGAGATAGCCCACAGGCTGTACGACATGGTCGCACACTTCAGGATAAAGTAGGGGGTCAAACCCCAGCCTGACCCCATAAGGGTGAATCCTCTACCCCTCAGCGGTCCGCTGGTGGACAGTCCTGTAAATACGGTGAGCACAGATGCGCCGCGCCGGCAAGGCGCCGGGACTGAGGCGTACTCAGCGAGTACGCCGAGGGAGCGCAACGCAGCAGTAGTGGATGCAGCTGCGTTCGAATGCCAGCGTATTTACGGGACGGTCCATTTTATGCCGGCTCCTCTTCCCGAACTCCGCACATGCTCTGCAGCATGCCGACGGCTTCGCGGATCAGCCGAGAGACGTGCATCTGGGAAATATTCAATTCGCGGGCGATCTTGGTCTGGGTCCAACTGTTCTTGAGCCGCAGTTGCATCACACGACAATGCCGTGCGGGCAAGCTCGCCAGGGCCCTCTCCAGAACGACATCCCTCTCCACCTCTTCATAAGCGGGATCCACCGAGCCGATGAAAAAGCTCAGGGGAGCTTCGTCGCTGCCCTCTCCATAAGTGCTGTCAAGGGAGAAAACGGAAGAGCACTGCTGGGCAGCTAGTGCTTCCAGGATATCCTCCTCGCTGGCGTGCAGCCGCTGCGAAAGCGTTCTCACATCCGGCTCCCGGCCTTGCTCTTCCCACATCTTGCGCGACTCGCTGTTGATATGCTGCCGCAAGTCGCGCAGTGGCCTAGGGAGGCGAATCAGCTCCAGGTGATCGCGATAGTGCTTTTTCAATTCACCCTCGACCGTCGGATAGGCGAAGGTAATAAAGGAGACTCCGCGATTGGGGTCATATCTGCCCAGAGCCTTCATGAGGCCCAGTGCCGCCAACTGGTAGGCATCTTCATAGGGCAAACGATCCGACTGATACTTGTGAGCAAATCTGTGCAAAAGGTCTTCGTAGCGCGCAAAGAAAGCTTCCTTGGCCGAAGCATCGTTCTCTTCACGTATCCTCTTGAGAAGCTCGACTTCCGCCGCTGCAACGCCTTTCCTCTCCATTTTCATACCTCCTGGGCTCAAATCTCCCGTTCTTCGATCAGATCTTCAATATCTTCGTGCAAGCTCCCGGCCGCCAAGTAAGGTTTACTCTTCGTATTCTTCGAAGAATTTCTCGGCGAGAGCGGGGCTTACATATCTGCGACCACTGACTACTTTCCTGATGGCCTGGACTACTTCCTCGACGGCGCCGCCCTTGGTAATGTAGCCGCTTGCTCCATCCCGCAGGGCGCGCATGGCGTACTGTCCTTCGTCGTGCATTGAGAGGATGAGTACCTTCGCGTCCGGCCGTATGACCTTTATCTCTCTCAAGGCCTCAAGGCCGTTTCCATCGGGGAGGCTGACATCGAGCAGAATGACATCCCATTGTATCTCGTTGATCTGCTTCATCAACTCGGCCACGTTGCTCGCCTCTCCTCCAACTTCCATGTCGGCTTCCTCTTCCAGAATCTGCCTGACGCCCCTGCGCACTATCTGGTGATCGTCAACAACCAGTACCCGTATCATGTTGCCTCCAGTTATCCTTCTCGTGACTGGATCTTGAACTAATCTAAGTCTGGCTTCGCCTGACCTATCGCCCTCTCGCCATACGCTGTTTAATGACCTGAGCATGAATCCTTCACCACCTTTTTCGAAACGGAGGGGTGCCCTCCGGAGATACTCACCGTGCGAGTTCACGAGGTATAAACACGCTCCTTCTTCTCTCCCTGATCTCTTCCGGTTCAACCTGCAAGCGTCCGGAGCGTCCGCAGCGAGAGCAGAAATAGACCCCTCTTGACATTCTTGTCCCACAGAGAGGACAGCTTGCTCCCGCTTGTGAAAGTAATATGCGTTGATGCCTTTTCTTCATCTTCCTCCACCTCTTTGAGCCCGTCCCCCCCCCGCGCTCCGTCTAAGAATATTCCGCCAGGATTTCCGACGCTATCGGCTGGACTCCTATTTAAAAGAAGGAAAAGGGTTGCATCTGATGTAGGTCGATTGGCAATCGGCTATCGGGGAACGGCTTATAGGGTTGTATGTAATCGTCTCACCGGATGTAGGGATTTTTCTTACATCAGACGGGGTTCAAATGCGGGGGCCTGCCCCTTTGCGGATGCGGGGGAGGCCGTGCGGGTTATTCGATGAGGCTGTTTTTTACGGCGTAATAGGTGAGTTCGGCATTGTTCGCCATATGCATTTTTTCCAGGACGCGAGTGCGGTAAGTGCTGACGGTTTTTACCGAAAGCAAGAGCTCATCCGCAATCTCGGCCGGCTTCTTACCGGAAGCTATCAGGAACATCACCTGGAATTCGCGGTCGGAAAGGGTTTCGTGCAGCGGCTTATCATAATCCCCCCCGACGGCGATAGCCAGCTTCTCGGCAAGGGCGGAACTGATGTACCTGCCTCCACCGACCACCTTCCTCAAGGCTTTTGCCAATTCGTCAGCGGCGCTCTCCTTGGTTACATATCCCGACGCTCCGGCCTTGAGCACCCTCACTGCATACTGGTCTTCCGGATGCATGGATAATATCAACACCGGCAGTTCTGGTCGCATGGCCTTTACGTCCTTCAAAGCTTCCAGCCCGCTTCTGTCGGGAAGGGTTATATCGAGTACGATGACGCTCCAGTCTTCCTGCCGCACGTACTCCATCATCTCGGAGACGCTTGTCGCCTCCGTGGTGGTCGTAATATCCGGTTCCTCGGCAAGCATCTGCTTGATTCCCATCCTTACGACGGGGTGGTCGTCTACGATCAATACTTTCATTGATCCTTTACCTCGCGTCCATCTTCATCTGTGTCCATTGTAACCTGACTGCAAGGGATACGGGCAATGAGGACGGTCCCCTTCCCCTGCTCCCCCCTCATTTCCACCTCGCCGCCGAATGCTAATGCGCGTTCCTTCATGCCCAGAATGCCCAGAGATCCAGGCGCCGAGACTTGTTCCTCATCTATTCCCCTGCCATCATCGAGCACTTCCATGGAAATTGAACCATGGTCCTCGTGTAAGCGCAGCTCGAGGCAGCTGGCATCGGCGTGGCGCGCGACGTTTGTCATCGCTTCCTGGGCTATCCGGAACAACGCTGTACTCAACTCCTTATCCAAGCCTTCCTCGTCGATATCCGAGGTAAGAACACATTCCAGCCCCGTGGCTTCCTTGAACTTCTCGAGCTGCCATTCGAGTGCGGCAAGCAAGCCGAAATCCTCGAGCATTCCCGGCCTCAATTGGGCTGAGATTTCGCGCACGGTTTTTATGGTATCGTCTATCAATTGAGACATTCCTTCCAGCCTCTCCTCCAGAACGCTATCGCCTGCTACCCTTTTCTTCAGAAGCGATACGCCTATCTTCAAGCCGGTCAGCGCCTGCCCCAGCTTGTCGTGCACGTCGAGGGCTATACTGCGCCTTTCCTCCTCCCTCACCGATTGCAGCCGCACCGACAGAGCACGCAGTTGAGACGCCGTCTCCTGCACTGCTTTCTCCTTGCTCTTACGCTCGATGACCTCCGCCTCCAGTTGCTGATTGATTCTGTCGAGGTCTAATGTCCTCTCTTTCACCAGCTCCTCAAGGTCATGCCGGTACACCTCCAACTCCTCCTCGGACCACATTCGCAGAAGCGCCACGGCGTATATGTCCGCCAGGCGCTGCAGCAGCTCCACGTCCTTCTGGTCGTAATCACGAGTCGAGTTGGCGAGCGATATCTGCCCGACCTGCGTCTCGCCCATGAGCGACGGCACCCATACGAACCTTTCGAGGGAAGCACCGTGAAGCGGGCCCTTGAACGAGCGCCTGTCACCTGAGGCCGAATTGGAGAAGAAGCCATGCCGTTTTTCCATGGCCAGGATAGGTATCTTGTCCATTTCCTGGAAGTTGATATTGCCATCCTTTGAGATAGTCATGTCAAGGGAGGCGTAGAGGAAATTCCCCGTTTCCGCATTGATATATCCAACGTATCCCAGGCTGCTTTCAGTCAGGCGCCGGGCTATTTCGAGAACCATGGCGGAGATAGTTTTGATCGAAGCTCTTGAGAGCAGAGTCCCGGAGAGATCCGCTATGGCCTTGTTGACTTCGACCTCTCTCGCCAGGGCATCCTCCGCTTCTTTCCGAGCTGTGACGTCGGTGATAAAGGATGACGTCCCGCGAAAATTCCCCTCCTCATCAAAGATAGGCGAGAAATTGATCCGGGTGTAAAGGCGAGAACCGTCGGAGCGCACGAATTGAAATTCATGTTCTTCCCCTATTCCCGCGCGGCGGCGCTCCAGATTCCTCTTGGCTACCTCACTGTCTTCCTCGCCAAGTAAATCGGATGCAGGCCGGCCTATGATTTCATCGCTGCTCCGGCCGAGCATCTCGGCCATGCGCCGGTTTATAAAGGTTGTGACGCGGTCCTCATCGATCGTCCAGATGCCCTCGCGCGCATTGTCTACGATCAAGCGATATTTCTCCTCGCTCTCGCG
>Ga0209745_1001222_pt1 | contig 15500 bp, 15 predicted proteins | sample BarGraNGADG00312_FD_184495 | JGI IMG/M metagenome (GOLD analysis project Ga0209745, IMG submission 184495) | Arctic peat soil microbial communities from Barrow, Alaska - Barrow Graham LP Ref core NGADG0004-312 (SPAdes) (version 2) | ecosystem: Environmental > Terrestrial > Soil > Wetlands > Peat... | reverse complement strand
GACAAGGAGCACGCCCAGGCCCGAGCCAAGCGCTCGATCGCGCTGGCCGCCGCTCAGCTCGTGAACGACGGTGATCTCGTGTTGCTCGACGCCGGAACTAGCACGGCGGCCGTTGCGGCCCTGCTGGCCGACAACGAGACTCTCACGTTGGCGGCAATTGGGTTGTCCTCGCTCGTCGCCGCGGCCGACGGGAAAGCGGAACTGATCGTGGTGGGAGGTCGCCTGCGCCGCCCGAACGCGGGGGTCTCAGGTTCCTTCAGCGAGATGATGCTGGACCTCATACAGCCGACCAAGGCGTTCATGGGCTGCGACTCGTTCGATATCGACCGGGGTCTCAACTGTCCGGACTTCGACCAAGCCACCCTGAAGATGCGCAGCATGAGCAGAGCCTCCGCCAACTGGGTCCTAGCGGACTACACCAAGTTCCGCACTCCGGCCAGATTCGCCTACTGGGCCAGCCTGGGGCCGACGACTGGCGTCATCACTGATGAGCTGACGTTGAAGACCAATCCTGAGGTGGTAGATCGCTTACGCGAACTGGGCCACGAGGTGATCATCGCCGCACCGAGGGGCGACCCAAACAATGACGAGCTTGCCGCGGCAGGATCCGCAGGCATCGAGACTGTTCCTGGCTCCCAGACGGCCCGGTACCCCGCGGGCTGCCCTGAGCTGCGATGACCCGCAGCGCCGCGGGTCATCGCAGGCAGGCGCGGGCGACGTCGCCCGCTAGCGAGGTGAGGAGCGGACCCGCGTGCGCCATGCAAAGCTCAGGGTCCGGCTCAAGGTCGGTAAGCGCGAATACCTGGTCGATGCCGGCCACGCGGGCACGGTCAGCAGCCAGCTCGGACCGACCGCATACCGCCACGACGCGCACCCCGGCTGCTCGGGCGGCGCGCGCCACCCCCGCCGGCGTCTTGCCCTGGAGCGTCTGCTCGTCGAGCGAGCCCTCCCCTGTGACCACGAGCCACGCCCCGCGTAGCTTCTCCTCAAACCCCACGAGGTCGAGCAGCAACTCGATGCCCGGCTGCATACGCGCCCCGAGGAGGGCGAGCGCGGCGAACCCAACGCCTCCCGCGGCGCCCGCCCCGGGGCGCGCGGCGTGGTCCTGGCCGGTCACAGCTGACACGACCTGCGCCCACCGTCGCAGACCCTCCTCCAGCCGGAACGCCGTCGCGTCCGCGGCACCCTTCTGCGGTCCGTAGACGGCCACCGCACCCTGGGCGCCCAGGAGCGGGTTGTCGACGTCGCTCGCAAGCACGACACGGGCATCCGCCAGCGCTGGGTGGAGACCACTCAGGTCGAGCGTCTCGAGGTCGGCGAGTGCCCCGCCGCCGGGGGGCAGCACGCGCCCGTTGCGGTCGCGCAAGACGGCACCGAGCGCGGACATCATCCCTGCGCCGCCATCGCTACTCGCGCTGCCGCCGACAGCCAGGACGATGTCACGGTAGCCGGCGGACAGCGCCGCGGCGAGCACCTGCCCGACCCCACGGCTCGACGCTTCCAGCGGCGCGAGTCGGCCGCCGGGCAAACGCACGAGCCCGCAGGCGTCCGCCAGTTCGACGACGGCCACCCCCTCACGCGCGGCGTAGCGCGTCACCACCGCCTCCCCGGTCGGCCCGTCAACCGTCACGGGGACGCCCTCGAAGCCGGACTCCTCGACCGCGACCAGCGTGCCGTCCCCGCCGTCCGCGACCGGGACAGCGACGACAGGAACCCTGGGCGCAACCGCGCGGATTCCATCGACGATGCACGCCGCGACCTCGCGGGCGCTCAGCGTTCCCTTGAACTTGTCGCACGCAACAAGCACATGCCCGGCCTTCCAACCGGCGTCGGTCTCGTCACTGCCCGCAGTGCCAGTAATGGGCGCGTCGCCGCACCGCACCGTTGGCGAGCCAGAGGTGGCGGCTTGCACCGCGGGGAGGGACACCGTCATGTCGAGCGACCACCTGAGCTTCGAGGATCCGTCGCGGGACTTCGTTCTTCCACGATGCGGTACATATAGTGCGTGGTGAGGCACCGTACGCCCACGCGGCCGTGGCGCATTGCGCCCAGGTGATCCGAGCCGTCATCCCATCCCCCAGGGCCCCAGCGGCCACGAACTCAATGAAGCCCCGCCCCCGGGCCGTCGGTGGATCCATGATGGTGTCCGAACATGGCCGTCATACCGTCGGGCTGACAGGATTTGAACCTGCGACCCCCTGACCCCAAGAACCATTCTTGACGCTTAGCGGCTGCATTGATTCGAGCGTTTGCGCAGGTCAGGGGTCCACTCGCGTCCACTGGAATCCATACTTGCCCAACGACTTTTTTGGGGCTTAGGCTTCCTGATGGGCCATATTTCAGGACCCCATGATAAACCCGTGACAGCCACGCAGGAAGGGGCGGGCAATGCCCAGGATACGGCGAGACCGCGGCGAGGGAACCCTGCACTTCGACGTCCGGACGGAGCGGTGGGTCGGGCAGCTCGACCTCGGCCGCGACCACGCCGGGAAGCGGCACCGCCCCAAGGTCTCCGGTCGGACGCGCGCCGAAGCGCGCATCAAGCTCATGGACCTGCGCGACAAGCACGAGGCCGGCGTCGACATCACCACCCGCACCCGCACCTTCGCCGAACTCACCGCCGCGTGGCTCGAGCGGGGCCTGCCCGCGGACCTGTCCGAGAACGCCCGGTCCAACTACGAACGGATGCTGACCCTGCATGTCATCCCGATCCTGGGTGACATCAAGCTGCTCGAGCTGAAGTCCGATCACGTCGAGGAGATGCTCGACGAGATGGCCGAACAAGGCATGGCGGGCTCGTCCATGCGCCACGCCCTGAACCTCACCCGCCGAGTGCTGCGCTTCGGGATGCTGCGCGACCTGGTGATCCGCAACGTCGCCGAACCCGTCCAGACCCGTCGCGGCCCCAAAGCCGGACGCTTCGGCCTGACCGTCGAGCAAGCCAAAGGACTCCTCGCCGCCGCGGCCGGCGACCGCCTGGCGAACATGCTCACCTTGTGCCTGCTGCTCGGGCTACGCCCCGGCGAGGCATCGGCCCTGACCTGGCAGTACGTGAAGACCGACGGCGACCGGCCCGCGATCACGATCGCCGCGAACCTGCGCCGCACTCCCCTGGGCGCCCTGATCCTCGTGCCCCCCAAGACGTTCACCAGCCGGCGCACCCTGGAGATCCCACCCCCGGTCGTGGCCGCCCTGACCAAGCAGCGCAAGATGCAGACGGCCGACGCCGCGGCGGCCGGACGCTCGTGGCAGAACACCCACGACCTCGTCTTCACCACCGAGGTCGGCACCCCCCTGGACCCGTCGAGCGTTCGCCGGTCGTACAACGACATCGCCAAGTAAGCCGGCATCGTGCACCTGCACCTGCACCTGCACCTGCACCTGCACCCGCACCTGCACCCGCACATGCTCCGGCACGCCGCCGCGAGCCTGCTGTCCGCGGCCGGCGTGCCGATCGAGGACATCTCCGACACCCTCGGGCACCGCTCCGTGGCCGTGACCGCCGAGATCTACCGCCACCCCATCGCACCCATCCGGTCCGGACACATGGTCGCCATGAATCAGCTGATCGACACCCCGCCCGAGCCCAAGCCCAAGCCCAAGCCCCGGGCCAAGAAGCCCAAGAGGACGAAGCTCAACGACGCCAACTCAGACCCCAGCGACCGATAGGTGCCGGCGGCCAGTTGGCGGCCACGCCTGCAGACACACCGATCCGTGCTCCGTGGACCTGGTCACGCTCCTGGGCCCGGGCTCGAGGGCCCCGACCCAGGTCCGCAGACACGCGGTGATGCAGTCGCTGCCTGAACGTCTCCCGCCGCGGCAGCCCGAGCAGCTCACAGGAAGTCGCTTCAATGCATCACTTTCGTGGTTTGCTATGTATTAAAGTACATGCGTTGCTTCACCTCTGATACGGTTGAGTGCATGTTCGACTCCCGTCAAGCCCGCCGCGCAATCGAGCGTCGCCTGACGCCGTGGCGCGCCCTGAACGCCACGGCGACGGCACGGCCCGTGCGCGGTTGGGTTCGCGCGATCCGCGACGCGTTGGGCATGTCGGCGGCCGAACTCGCCGCACGGCTCGGGACCACGCAAACGTCCGTAACCCGCCTAGAGGCCTCCGAGCGCGACGGCCGCATTCGCCTGGACACTCTCACGCGCGCCGCGAATGCCCTGGGGTGCGACCTTGTCTACGCGCTCGTGCCCCGGGTTCCGCTGGAGGACCAGGTCCGGGCACAGGCCGAACGGACGCTCGCGAGGGACTTCACCACTGTGGCGAACTCCATGCGCCTCGAAGACCAAGGCGTGTCCGGCGACGCGGCCCGCGACACCCGCGACGACCTCATCGCCAAGATCGCCGCCGACCGCGGGCTGTGGCGCAGTGAGTGAGATCGACGCGGAAGGATCCACACCACTGGACCCAGACGAGCGCGACGGGCTGATCCCGACGTACATCGCGACCCGCGACGATCTCAACGCCGCCGAGCAGGCGAACATCGCCTCCGCGCTCCTCGCGTTGCGGCGCCGCGCCCTGACCACCCCAGGGGTTCTCGACGAACTGTTCGTCTGGTCCCTGCACAAGGCGATGTACAAGGACGTGTGGACGTGGGCCGGCACCTACCGCACGTCCGAACGCAACATCGGCGTCGACCCGACCCTCATCGCCATCTCGGTCAGGGACCTCGTCGCCGACGCCGCCTTCTGGGTGGTGCCCGACAACGGCTGGCTCGATCGTGACGAAGCGGTCTGCCGGATCCACCACCGCCTGGTGGCCATCCACCCGTTCCCCAACGGCAACGGTCGCCACGCGCGCGCCTACGCCGACCTCCTGATGCGCACGCTCGGCGGCACGGAGTTCACCTGGGGATCCGCCAACCTCACCGACGGAAAGCCAGACCGACAGGCATACCTCAATGCCCTCCGCGCAGCCGACGCCGACCCCGACAACATCGACCTACTCGTCCGCTTCGCGCGCTCCTGAACACAGGATTGGTTCACGCTGAACAGTGTCGCGGGGACCCGGACCCCGCGCGTTGCCGTCACCGCCGAGATCTACCCCGACCCCATCGCACCCATCCGATCCGGACGCATGGTCGCCATGAACCGGCTGATCGGCACCCCGTCCGAGCCCAAGCCGCCAAAGGCCAAGAAGACGAGGTCCAACGACGCCAGCTCAGTTTCGTTGCCGGATCTGATCGGTATGAGCGGATGGACGCACCGGTGTCGCTCAGGCTGTTCGACGTGGCCGAGCGCCACGGCGGGTACTTCACCACCGCCCAAGCTCTCCAGGCGTCCATCAGCAACGAGGTCCTGACCCATCTCGTCGGGCGCGGCGTGCTCGAGCGGGTCGCGCATGGCATCTACCGCCTGGTGGCCTACCCGAGCCACGCCCACGGCGACCTGCTCGTCGCCACGTTGTGGGCCGGGCCGGACAGCGCCGTCAGTCATGAGAGCGCCCTCGCGGTCCACGACGTCGCCCAGGCCGCACCACCGGTCATCCAGCTCACGATCCCGCGGCCCTTCTGGGGTCGCCGGCCCGGGGTGCGGATCCACGTCGCGGACCTGCCCACGAGTGCCACCCGCTTGTGGGACGACGTGTCCGTGACCTCGGTCGAACGGACACTCATCGACGTGGCGACCACCTCGGACCCCGCAGATCGCCCGCGCTCATCGTCGAGGCAGCGACGGCGGCGGAGGACACGCCGAAGACTCGTTCGACGAGGGCGACCTGCTCCTGACGGTCCTGCACCGCGCTCGTGCGCGACGCAGTCCACGAGTGCCTCGAACGCGGGCTCACCACCCGGACCCGACTGACCGTCGCCCTGAGCGAGGTCACCGGCGGGCGAACCCAGATTCGTCGCGCCTGGGGCGTACGCCTGACCCCCTCGCCTGATCCTCGATGACCACGCGCTCGTGCAACGACCCCACACCCATGGCACTCTCGTCGTCGGCACATCCTGTCGCCGTTCGACGACAGGAGGCCGGACCGTGGCCGTTGCCCGAAACGCCAACGACGCGGGCGCTGCGATCCGCACGATGAGACTCCAGCGTGGTCTTACGCAGGGGCGCCTGGCTGAACTGGCCGGCGTCGGGCGGCAGTGGCTGGTGGCCGTTGAGCGAGGGCACGACCGGGCCGAGCTCGCCAAGACGATGGCCGTCATCTCCGCCCTGGGCATGACACTGACGTTCGCGCCCGTGCTTCCCACCGGCCCCGGCAAGCGCACTTGGTTCACCGCAGCCGACCTTGCTGGCGCCGTCCGCGAGGAGCTCGCGCGCGACGACACCAACTTCGCGCTCAGACTCCTCGCCCGGGCCCTGGCGGAGCTCCGCGAACTGGGCGACCCTGCCGACATTCACCTGTTCCTGACTGAGCCGCCCAGCACCGGCGATCATCGCTGGGACACGTTGATCGCGGCAAGTATCGGGCGCGAGTGCCGCAAGCTGGCCCTGGACGCGAAGCGCCGATCGACTGGCGGGCAGTGGCTTCCGGCCGAGCCGGTTTGCGCGTATTGTCCGCTTGAGCGCTGGTCGTCACCTCGGTTCTCCCGCTCATCGGTGTCGGTGGTGCGTCAGCTCGTCGCGAGCACGAGCGCCGCAAGGTCAGGGACGACGAGAACGTGCGCGCATGGCAGGGCAGGGTCCGAGCCAAGCACCCTGTCCTTGGTGGACTGGTGCTGGCCATCGCTGACAAGCCGATCAACCCGGACACGAAGGCGTGGGCCACTGGAGCCGATGGCGAGGAGGTGTTCGCCAAGTTCCTCGACAAGTTCGCCGGGACCGGGCCGTACTTCGTGCACGACCGGCGTATCCCGCCGGGCAAGTCGAACATCGACCACATCGTCGTCTCGCCCACCGGCGTCTACGTGATCGACGCCAAGAACTACACCGGCCGCGCCACTTTGGACGTCAAGGGAGGCATCTTCACACCGCGGGTAGAGCGACTCCTCGTTGGTGGTCGCGATCGCACGAAGCTCGTCGACGGTGTCCGTCGGCAAGTCGACAAGGTTCGAGAGCTGCTGACCCAGATCGGCGTGAGCCAAGACGTCCCAGTCCACGGGATGCTTTGCTTCATCGAAGGGGACTGGCCCTTGATCGGCGGCTCGTTCTTCATCGGCGGCTTCGAGGTCCTCTGGCCGAAGAGGGTGCGCAAGATCTCACTGCGGCCGGGATTCCCACCCGCATAGGGACTCTGGGTCGCGCGGCAAGCCCCATTGACCCGCGGGCGCGTGCGCGGACGTCAATATCTCGGGCCTATGGCCACAACATCCCTTCCGCGCGTCTGGCTGCTCTCACCGGCAAGCGATGACGAGCTGACAAACGAAGTTCCCCTACATCAGGACCCCTCCGTTCTGCTGGGCGCACGAAAGCGCGAGGCTAGACTCCGGCCATGCGTCAGTTCTCCCACAAACGGCCCCCCGTTCTCGCTGACGTCGCACGGGCCGCTGGCGTTTCGGTACCGACAGTCTCCCGTGTGCTGACCGGGTCGACGCCCGTTTCGGAGAAGACGAGGTTCCTGGTCAAGGCGGCCATCAACGAGCTGGGATACCGCCCCAACGAAGCGGCCCGCGCGCTCGTGCGAGGCAGGCAGTCAATGGTCGGGGTGATCACCGGCAACACGACCCGCTTCGGTTATGCGGGCACCATCCAGGGAATCGAAGAGGCTGCTCAGGCAGCCGGGTTTCTGGTGGCAATCACGGTGGTCGTCTCCGATCGGCCAGCCGACGTCGAAGCCGCCGTCAACTTGATGCTCGGGCAGCCGCTCGCCGGTGTCATCGTTCTCGACTTCGACGCCCAAGGCCGCCAGGCGCTCCTCGCCCTGCCCGAGACTGTGCCGATCGCCGCCGTCACGTCCAGCCCCGAGGGCCGGCCGGTGCGTCGCGTGCTCTTCGATGACCGAAAGGGCGGACGCGAAGCCACGGAGTACCTCCTCGGGCTCGGGCACCGCACGGTCCATCACGTGGAGGTTCCCGGCTCGGGCCGCCCCAGCGGCCGGATGGTGGGGTGGCGGGAGGCGCTGGTCGCAGCCGGAGCATGGGTGCCCGAGGTCGTCATGACCGACTGGACTTCACAATCGGGATATGAGGCGGGACTGATTCTCGCCCGAACGCCAGGGGTCACCGCGGTGCTCTGCGGCAATGACGAGATCGCCTTCGGGGTGATGAAGGCCCTCCAAGTCAGCGGACTGCGGGTCCCCGACGACGTCAGCGTCGTGGGCTTCGACGACCATCCGCATGCCGCATTGTGGTCACCGCGCCTGACGACGATGGCCCAGGACTTCGTCCAGCTCGGCGCATCAGTGTTCGAGCAGCTGCTCGGCGATCGAGTCGTCGCCGACCGGGTCGCGCCGATCGCACCCGCCCCGGCGGCGCCCCCGCCGCACCTCGTCATACGCGAAAGCACCGCACCGCCGCGCAGTTGACAGCTTGTCCCGCAGGGTGCGTAGCACTGCTTGCGAAAACGTTGATCATCCGAGTAAGGTCGCTCTATAGCGGCCTGATCAACGTTTGCATACGCTCCTCAGACCGCCGCTGCACTTCGGCAGGACTGTGCAAAGGAGCTCAATGTCTTCGACGATCCGCTGGGGCACGGGGGCGATCGAGCTCGAGATCGATCACTCGGCCGACGCCCCCTCGAGCCTGCGGGCAGTCGCGACCAGCCGGCCCGGCCCGGCCGGTCGAGGCTCGGCAGGCATCGACCGCCTTCAGCCGCTCGTGGAAATCCTCGCCCTCGGCGACGGTCACATGCTCTCGAACACCCGCTTCAGCCACACCGGCGTCGGCTCGCGACTGAGATACGTCAGTCACGTCAGCGACGAGGACACGCAGGGGGTCTGCACGTTCAGGCTCGTCCAGCGAGACCCCAAGAGCGCCCTGGTCGTGTCATCTGTCTTCCGCGCCTGGCGCGGTGTCGCTGCGGTCCAGACTTGGACCGAGATCACCAACGACGGCGACTCGCCGGTGATCTTGCAGATGGTGAGCTCGCTGGCAGCCGGAGCCTTCCTCGCGCCGGGCGAGCGAATCGCGGACGTGTCGCTTCTGCGCGGCCGCTCGGAGTGGTGCGGCGAGAGCCGGTGGGCACGGACCGCGTTGAACGGGCCCGAGGGGCTCCCCGAGATCAACACGTCGCTGCACGACCACGACGCCCGCGGCGCCCTCACCACGGTGAGCACGAGTACGTGGTCCTCCGGGGAGTACCTCCCCACCGGCATGCTCGAGAACACGGCCACGGGGACAGCGTGGGCGTGGCAGATCGAGCACAACGGTGCGTGGCGGTGGGAGATCGACGGGCGCCGGGAGGGCGCCAACGCCCTAGCCGTCGTCATCGCCGGACCCACCGACATCGACCACCAGTGGAGCGTAGAACTGGCGCCCGGCCAGAGCTTCACGAGCATTCCTGTCTCGCTCGCCGTGTCCACCAGCGGATACGAAGGCGCAATCGCGGCTCTCACGGCCCAGCGCCGCGCCATTCGTCGCCCGAGCACGCCGGACGCCTGCCTTCCCGTGATCTTCAACGACTACATGAATGCCCTGATGGGCGACCCGACCACCGACAAGCTTCTGCCCCTCATCGACGCCGCAGCCGCCGCCGGCGCGGAGTACTTCTGCGTAGATGCCGGGTGGTACGACGACGGGGGCGACTGGTGGCCGAGCGTCGGTGAATGGATGCCTTCAACGGCACGCTTCCCCAGCGGTGGAATCGAGCGGGTGCTCGACCACGTCCGCAGGAACGGAATGCAGCCGGGGCTCTGGCTGGAGCCGGAGGTCGTGGGTGTACAGAGCCCGATCGCCGACTCGCTGCCCGAGGCCGCGTTCCTGACGCGATACGGCCACCGGGTCGTCGAGCACGACCGCTACCACCTCGACCTTCGTCATCCGGCGGCGATCGCGCATCTAGACGCCGTCGTCGACCACCTCGTGAACGACCTCGGCGCACGCTACTTCAAGCTTGACTACAACGTCACACCCGGGGCCGGCACGGACCTGGACGCCCTGAGCGCCGGGCAAGGCCTTCTCGAGCACAACCGTGCGCACCTCGCCTGGCTCGACGCCGTCGTGCGACGCCACCCGGACGTCATCTTCGAGAACTGCGCGTCCGGTGCCATGCGGATGGACTACGCCATGATGTCCAGACTCGATCTTCAGTCGACCTCAGACCAGCAGGACTTCCGCCTCTACGCCCCCATTGCCGCGGCCGCGCCGGCCTCTGTACTGCCGGAACAGGCGGGGAACTGGGCGTACCCGCACCCCGGGATGACGAACGAGGAGATCGCCTTCAGCCTGGTCAACGGACTGGCCGGCCGGATGTACCTCTCGGGCCACCTGGACGGCATGAATCAGGACGAGCTGGCGCTCGTCGCCGAGGCCGTGAGCGCACACAAGACCATCCGCGGTGAGCTGGCGAACACGGTGCCGTTCTGGCCGCTCGGGCTGCCCGGCTGGTTTGACGACACGATCGCGCTCGGCCTGCGTAGCGTCACCACGGCCTATCTGGCCGTCTGGTACCGAGGTGCGCACACCCCTGAGATCGCGCTGGATGTTCCGGCGTTCGCGGGCATGGCCGTCGACGTGACCACGGTCTACCCGCGCAAGCTCGCCGACTGGCTGCCGGAATGGGACGGCGCCAGGGCCCGGCTCACGGTGACCCCGGGGATGGCGGGGCCCACTGCGCGCCTGTTCAGCCTCAAGGTAAGGGCGCTGTAGCACCACCGCAGTCACGTCCAACGTCGGGCGTCGGTCTGGCGCACAACAAGAGAATGGGAAGACACCGATGGGAACGCAGAGAATGATCAGGGCCGCGGCGATCACCGCGGCAGGAGCGCTGTTGCTCGCAGGCTGTTCCGCAGCAAACCCGGACGCGTCCAAAGGCGGCAGCTCGGCCGTGACCTGGAATGAGCCGACCGCCAGCCTGAAGGGCGTCACGCTCACCTACTGGACCGCGACCCAGACCGCGAAGATGGCGGACCAGGTGATCACCGCCTTCGAGAAACAGACGGGGGCGACGATCAACACGGTCGTCATCCCAGATGTCTATGAGACGAATGCCCCGACGAAGATCGCCTCCGGCTCGAAGCCCGACCTCGCCACCTGGCAGCCGACCGCCAGCATGCTCGCCCTGCTCCAGCCCAAGACCGGGCTGCAGAACCTGAACACTGCCCCCTGGTTGAAGACCCTCAGCCCCGGCGTCCAGCAGCTGGGAAAGGTTGACGGCTCGACCTATGCGGCGTTCGTCAATGTGCCCTCGGTCATCGGCATGTTCTACAACAAAGACGTCTTCGCGAAGGCGGGAATCACCCAGACCCCGACCAACTTCGACAAGCTTGTCACGGACGCGCAGACCATCAAGGCCGCCGGGACGGCTCCGTTCTACGGGGCAGTGGGGGACCGTTGGCCGACGCAGTGGTGGCCTCAAGTCCTTCTTGCAGAGAAGGCGAAAGCGGGGCTCTGGGATGCCGTCAACACCAACAAGGACGCCTTCACAGGACCAGACATCCAAGCCGCGATCGTGGAGTACAAGTCCCTGGTCGACGCCGGCCTGTTCAACCCGGACAACCTGACGTCCACGTACAACGAGTCTGGCCCCGCGCTACTCAATGGTGAAGCGGCGATGGTTCTGCAGATCAGCGGGTTCACGTCGCTGCTGCAGTCGAGCGCCGACACCAAGACGATCAACGCAAAGATCGGCTGGTTCCCGATCTCTAAGGACGGCAATCTCGGCACCATCGTCCCAGGCGGTGACAGTGCGCTGGTCGCCCCCAAGACGGGCAACGCGAAGCGCGAAGCGGCCGCTCGCCAGTTCCTGCGATTCTGGATGGAGACGGACTACAAGAGCTACGTCGAATCCTCCAAGCAGGTGTCGATCGAGCCGACCGTCCCCAGCCCGACGGACGTCCCTCAGGTAGCACTCGACGCGTCGAAGGCACTCGACACTGCGGTCGGGTCGATGCAGCAGCTCGCCGTGGTCAACCCGGACTTCTACGTCTTCCTCGCCGACATGGTGCAGGGGACCAAGACCCCCGAGGACGTTGGCAAGCTCACGCAGGCCCAGTTCGAGCAGTTGGCGAAGGCCCTCGGAGTCAAGGGCTTCTAGCGCGATCGCGAGGCGAGGCCGCTGACCCGGCCTCGCCTCGCCAGCCACCACCCTCGAGGGCGAAGAGAGAGACTGAGCGATGGCACACCCGATCGTCGACGCGGAACGCCAACTACAGCGACGCGATGCGCGGATGTCCGAACGGCGACAGGCGTCCTCGCACCCGGCCCGCTTCCTCTTGCCCGCGTTCGCGGTGCTAGGTGTCTTCTTCTTTCTCCCCACGGTCTTCAACTTCATCTACGCGTTCACGGACTGGTCAGCGTTCAAGAGCGACATCAACTTCGTCGGATTCGAGAACTTCGCCAGCCTGCTCGGGGATGGGTCCTTGTTCACCGCGTTGCGGGTCACCCTGATCTATGCGGCGCTTGTCGGAATCATGCAGAACGTCTTTGGACTGGGTCTCGCGCTGCTGTTCGAGCGTGACACGCGTGTCAACCGGTTCGCCCGGGTGATCTTCTTCATCCCCGTGCTCATGTCCGCGCTGGCCGTCGGCTACATCTTCCAGGCTCTACTCAAGCCGGCGGGCGCCGTCAACGAGATCCTCGCGTTGGTCTCTGGTCAGAACGTACACATTGCATGGCTGGGCGACACCACCTGGACGCTGGTGGTTGTCGCCTTTGTCAACTCGTGGAAGTGGATGGGGCTGGCGATGATCATCTTCCTGGCCGGACTCAAGACCATCCCAGAGGACGTCCTTGAAGCTGCGCGCATGGATGGTGCCAGCGCGTGGAAGACCTTTCTCAGGGTCAAGTTCCCGCTCTTGGCACCGGCGATCACGTTCAACTTCGCCACTGCGCTGCTGGGTTCGCTCAACGGCTTCGACACGGTCCAGGCGACGACAGCGGGAGGACCCGCGCAGACCACAGAGGTGCTCAACATCTACATCTTCCAGATCTTCGGCTACGGCCTCTACGCGCAAGCGACGACGATGAGCCTGGTGCTCTTCTTCCTTGTCCTCGTGCTCGCCTTTCCCGTCGTCGGCTACTTGCGCAAGCGGGAGAACGTCCTGTGAGCACCACGACGCTTCGACCGAGCCAGCCGGTCCGGTCCGGGGCCGCTGGTGCGGCTCGCAGCTCGCGCCGCAAGGCTGGCGCGTGGCACCGGCTGATCCAGCCGCTCCTGGTCGCGGCCTTGTGCGCTGTTGTGGTGGGGATCCCGTTGTGGCTCGCCCTGATCACCTCGGCCAAGAGCCAGGGCGAGGCGAACCTGCCCGACCTGTCGATGCCGACGCAGTGGCACCTGCTCGACAACTACCAGAGGGCGTTCAGCGAAGGCGAGGTGTGGCGGGGGCTGTTCGGGAGCCTGCTGGTGATGGTTCCGTCGGTTGTCGGGGTGATCCTGTTCGGCTCGCTCGCTGCATGGATCCTCGCGCGCCGCTCCGGCCGGTTGGCCGCGGTGCTCTACGCGGCTGCCATCAGTGGGCTCATCCTTCCGCCCGCCGTCGTCACCATCGTTCTGCTGCTTCGCCAGCTCGGTCTGGCCAGCACCCCGGTCGGGATGATCTTCATCTACATGGGGATGTACATGTCGATCGTGATCTTCTTCATCACCGGGTTCGTGCGCACCATTCCGATCGAGCTCGAGGAGGCGGCCCGCATCGATGGAGCCAGGCCGGTGAGGATCTTCTTCACGATCATCCTGCCGCTGCTGCGCCCGGTGATCGCGACCGCGACGATCCTGGTCTGCCTCTACATCTGGAACGACGTGTTCTACGCGTTCTTCGTGCTCGGCGGAGGATCGACGACGACCTTGCAGCTGAACCTGTTCCAGATCGCGAGCAGCAACCTCTACCAGAACAACTGGAACCTCATCTTCGCGTATGTCGTCATATCCAGTCTTCCGCTTCTTGTGGTCTTCATCTTCGCCCAGCGGAAGATCATCTCGGGAATCACAGGCGGAGCGGTCAAGTGAGTAGGCCGGCCCCGGCTCGCCCACGCGGTGCATCCCGGCGGTTTGGCCGCGCGCCAGGCGCGTGAGCGAGAGTGACGCTTGAGCCGGGCAGGACGACCCCCAGGGCACGGCTCGGACAGGAAGCGACTGTTGAGCGACAGTATTCTGTCCGGCCCTGCGACACATTTCTGTCCGAATACTTCGCTCTTGCACTTAACCGGGTGTTCGGTTGGGTCGTCCGGATGGGCCAAGAAGAGTCGGACAGTGGACTAGCTGTGGTGCCCCTCGCTCGCCTTTGGGAGATTGTGGACGAAGCGCTCGACAAACAGCAGTTCTCTGTCGATCGACAACTTGGCGGGCACGGCGTTGCCGGATCGATGCTTGCCCCGACATTCGCGGATTTGCTCGCTGCCAACGTCACCCTTTCGCCGGGTGTCGACGCGACTTGGCCGCGCCACGCGACCCTGGACGAGCATGCCTTGTACGAATGGTGCGACAACGCCGTCGACGACGGCGAGACCCTCATCGCGATGCTGGCCATACTTCTGACCATCCATCGGAGGTTGGGAACGCCAGCGCGCGTGGCCGAGTTGCTAGCCGATCAGCAGATCCTCGCTGAGGGCGGATCGCTCCGCGTCGGTATGGCAAGGTTCTTCACACTGTTGAACCGAAGGCTTCTGGCCGGCAACACGTTGTCGAAGTTGGCTCGCTGGGTGATCAAGGACTTCGTAATCGTCCAGCACGAGCGAGTCGCCACGGCCAAGCTGCCCGACGACACCTTCCGGGTCCGACGCGTAGGCGATCACGTCAAGTTCTCCATGCACGATGCGCCCGCGGCGTTCAACGACAGCCGCTTCGTAGCCCTCAGCACCACCGCTCACGAACTTGGTCTTGTCTCCTCACTCCGGGCGCCACAGCGAAAACTCACGACGGACGGGAACTTGCTTCTACACGAGGGCGACCTTCCAGGAGGCGCTCTTGACAAGGCAGCGCTGTCTTTCAAACCACGACCGGACGAGTCCGCGTGACTCCCCGGATTGCGCCGGCATCGCTGGTCCTGCCCGAACTGATCCAAGGCTCGTGGACGAGCGCCGTGATCCTCACGTACGGCGCGGACTCGTTCTTCTTCGAAGGAATCCTCATTGGCCAGCTGGCACAGGTCCCGCTCCGCGCGATCCTCGCCGATGGGCGCCATGTTGACAAGACCTTCCAGGAGGCTGCGGACACGGGACAGCGGCTCAGAATGGCCAACCGGACCTACCTAGCAGCACCCATTCGGCACGCGAGAGCTGCGCACGCGAAGCTGATCCTGCTTCTCGGTCCGCACTCAGGCCAACTCGTCGTCGGTTCCGGCAATCTTGGTCAAGTCGGCTATGCATCGCCAGGCGAACTGTGGCACATGTTCGGATATGACGACGAGGACCCCCGCCACCTCGTTGAGTTCGTGTACTCCTGCCGGCTGGCGGACCGGCCGGTCTGCTTGGCCTGCCCGGGTGAGCCCGTTCCGCGCCCGCTGGGCGCTGCTGGTG
>Ga0209745_1001220_pt1 | contig 15502 bp, 13 predicted proteins | sample BarGraNGADG00312_FD_184495 | JGI IMG/M metagenome (GOLD analysis project Ga0209745, IMG submission 184495) | Arctic peat soil microbial communities from Barrow, Alaska - Barrow Graham LP Ref core NGADG0004-312 (SPAdes) (version 2) | ecosystem: Environmental > Terrestrial > Soil > Wetlands > Peat... | reverse complement strand
TTGGTCGGCGCTTTCGGGATGGCGGCGATGCTGGCGCGCGGTTGCGGCATAGATGTGATCGAGATCCACGGGTATGGCGGCTACTTGCTGGACCAGTTCATGTCGACGCTGTGGAACAAGCGCGAGGACGAGTACGGCGGGGATCTCGAGGCAAGGATGAAGTTCCCTCTCGAGGTCGTGGAGGCCGTCGTCAACGCGGCGGGCGGCGAGGTCGGCGTCATGTTCAAGATGACTCCGGTGCACTACACCGAGGGAGGCAGGGAGCTTGACGAAGGGCTCGAGATCGCGCGGATGCTCGAGGCGGCCGGAGTCGATGCGCTTCACGTCGACGCGGGGTGCTACGAGGCCTGGCACCGGGCGATACCGCCGGTCTACGAGCCATTCGCCGTCCAGGCCGACATCGCCGCGGCGGTAAAAGCGGTGATCGGAATTCCCGTGCTCGCAAACGGCAAGCTGGGGGACCCCGCGGTGGCTGAGCAGCTCCTGCAGGACGGTAAAGCCGACTTCATCGGGCTCGGCCGCTCGCACCTGGCCGATCCGGAGTGGGCGCGAAAAGTAGCCGAGGGACGTCCCGAGGACATCGTGCCGTGCATCGGGTGCTGCGAGGGTTGCATGGCGAGAGGCTTCAGTGGCAAGTACGCGAGTTGCGCGGTCAACCCCTCGTGCACGATGGAGAGCAAGTACCGCTTGGAGCCTGCTGATGACTGCAAGCGAGTCATCGTGGTCGGGGGCGGCCCCGGCGGCATGATGGCCGCGATCACTGCTGCCCGGCGAGGCCACGATGTAACGATATGGGAGAGGACCGGCCGTCTCGGTGGCTGCCTCGTGGCGGCGTCGGCGCCGGATTTCAAAGCGGACGTCAGACGCCTCCTCGATTACCTCAGGCTCCAGGTGGAGAAGCTCGGCGTCGAGGTCATCCTGAACAAAGAAGCTGCCGTGCAGGACGTCGGGGACGAAGATCCCGACGCGGTCATCGTGGCTGGCGGGGCCAGACCCGTCATGCCTGAGCTGGACGGAACAACCGGACCCGAACTCCTGCTCGCAACGGATGTCCTCGAAGGTAAGGTGCCGGAAGGCGCCAGGGTCCTGGTGGCCGGAGCGGGCGTGGTGGGCTGCGAGACGGCGCTATACCTGGACGGGCAGGGCAGGCAGGTGACTCTGATCGATCCGCAGGGCATCCTGGTCTCTGAGCCGGTCTTCATGCTGAACCAGGCGAGCCTTACGGCGCTGATGGATTTAAGCGGCATAGAGAGGCTAGCCGGCGCGGAGCTCATCGGGCTCGCGGACGGAGGCGCCCTGGTGCGCCTGGAAGGGGAGGACCGGCTGCTGGAGTGTGACTCCATCGTGCTTGCCCTCGGTCGTGCTCCGGCCGCCGAGCTGGAAGAGTACGAAGAGCTCGAGAGCGTTGAAGTCCATATCATCGGTGACGCCGTCAGGCCCCGCAAAGTACTCGATGCGATCTGGGAAGGCTTCCACGCCGCCCGCCTCCTCTGACCCCGTTTGACCCCGTTGGGTCAGTCGATGGCGGGTTGTTCCTCGAGAGAGACTTCGGTGTCCGCGGCGGCGGGTTTGCGGTAGATCGCGATCATGATGACGACCATGATGTTCACGGCAAGGGCAGCAGTGTTCGTTATCAGGAACGCGCTGCCGGTATGTTCGTGGACCACGAGACCGATCGCATAGGCCTCCATCATCGCTATGCCGAGACACAGGAACATGAATGTCTTGATGTTCAGGTCCTTGACGGATTTTGTCCGTACGATCTGGCGGACCTGCGGGAAATACCCGAGAACCATGATCCCGCCGCCGACTATCTGCAACATGTAAAGAAAGTGCATGGCATGACCTTTCAGGGAGCGACCAACCGCCATACTTATTGTAACGTAGGGTCAAGACATTAAACCCACAGTGTCGATAAATGCGTGAGCAGCACCTTTGCACCAACGGATTGGATTCGATGAGCCTTCTCAACAAAAAGCTTCTGCGCGACCTGCTTGCGCACAAGACACAAGTGCTCGCCGTCCTCGTCATCGTCATCCTTGGGACGGTCATCTTCACGACGCTCCTCATCGTCCCAAGCTCCCTCGACACCTGGCTCAACAGGATCTTCGCCCGCACGCAATACGAGTCGTTCAAAGTGCAAGTCACTGCGGCGCCTTCTCATGCAATCGACAGGCTGCGGGCCCTGCCCGGAGTCACAGCGGTCCAGGGGACGATCGAGAGGGAGACATCGGCGGACGTCGGTGGAAAAGACCTGACACTGCGCGTGGTCTCGCTGCCGGACGCCGGGCGGCCCTCGGTGAACGGTCTGATGATGGAGTCGGGTGGATACCCCCTGGCTGGATCTCAGAACGCGTGTGTCGCTGAGCGGCATCTCGCGACGCAGTTCGCCCTCGCGCCGGGCGACTCCCTCAAGCTGATAATCGGAGGGAAGGACGTACCCGTGACCGTGGCGGGCACCGGTTCCAGCCCGAGGTTTCTGCGGCTCGTCGCCAACCAAGGCACAATCCTCAGCGACCCCGCCCAGTTCGGTGTCATTTTCATGCGCCAGAGCGACGTAGAATTGCTGTTCGGCACCCGCGAATACAACGTGATAGCGGCCCGTGTGCGCGACCCTCAAGCGGTCAACCGTACGATGAAGGCAGCCGCTGCCGGCCTCGCGCCTTACGGCGTGGTCGGTGCCAACACCGGCGCGCAGGAGCAAAGCACGAGGCTGATGCAGATGGACCTCCACAACATGAAGAATATTTCCGTCTTCTTCTTGCTTGTTTTTCTGTGGGTGTCCGCGCTCGCGATATACATCACCCTCGCGAGGATCATATATTCGGAGCAGAGGCAGATAGGGACGGCCAGGGCCCTTGGTTACGAGAAACGGTCGATCGCCGTGCACTTCCTCGAGTACGGTCTCGCCCTCGGAATAGCGGGCGGCATCCTGGGAGCTCTTGGAGGACTTTTCGCGAGCGGCCTCACGGTCGGGGTCTACGCCGGCACTCTCGGTCTGCCTCAGGTGCAGGGAGGCTCACGGCCGTGGGCAATGCTGGTCGCGGGTGTCGCGTTAGCCATCGTGCTCTCGGCGCTCGGCGCTCTGCTTCCAGCGCTTCGCTCGGCGCGGATCATGCCTGCCGCGGCAATGCGCATGGACGCAGGCGTCTCACTTCCCGAGCCGACCCTCGCGGCGAAGCGGCATCATCAGAGGAAGAAACTGCTGCCGGCCTGGCTCCGCTTCCCGCTCAGAAATCTCTCGCGAAATCGCAAGCGCACCGCACTGAGCGTGACCGGGCTGGTGCTGACACTGGCGACGCTCATCACCGTGAGCGGCGCGTTGGGCTCGATCGATTACATCCTGCGAAAGCAGTTCAGCGAGGTTACGACCTGGGACGTGGCGGCTTCCCTGCCCGAGCCGGCGGGCCCGGGCTTCCTGAAACAAGTCGAGCGCATCAAAGGTGTGGTCCGGGCCGAGCCCGCGATCGACTCGCCGGCAAGGCTCAGTGCCGCCGGCCGCTCCGCGGACGTGTCGTTGCAGGCTTACCTCCCCGGCACGCGGATGCACGGGCTGTTCCCGGCCGGCGGATCGAGCGCGCCACCAGGTCCCGGCGGTATGCTGGTCAACCGCTCTCTGACCCGGCTGATCCCGCTCGAGGTCGGTCAGACTGTCAGCGTCGACACCGCCGTCGGGTCCGCCCGGTTCAAGATCGATGGCTTCGTAAGGGAGCCGCTCGGCGTCGGCTGCTACGTGGACCTGGCGTATGTCCAGCGCCTCACGGGAAGCGATGCTTTCAACCTGGTGCTTCTCCGCACCGCGCCGGGAGCGGACACGTCCGTCTCCGAGGCGCTTCGCCATATGCCGGGCGTCAACAAGGTCGAGACCAAGAGAAACACCACGAGCGCCGTGGAAGCAACGATCAACAAGGCGATAAGGCCGATGTTCACGGTCGTGCTGATCATGGTCCTGGTCATCGGCTTCGCGATCATCTTCACGCTGACGAGCATCACGATGCTCGAACGCAGGCAGGAGATTGCCACTGTGCTGACGCTGGGCACGGGGCCATGGTCAGTGGCCAGGTCTTTCCTCATCGAGACGCTTTCCGTCGGGCTCGCGGTGGTTCCCGTCGGCATCGCCCTGGGATGGGTCCTTTGCTGGGTCCTTGTGTACAAGGTGCTCAGCACCAGCACCGCGCAACTGGCACCGGAGATGAGCTTCGCGGCGGCGACAGTGGTGTGGATATCACTGGCTTTCCTGGCCGTGATGGCACTCTCCGTCCTGCCTGAGGCCAGGCAGATATCGCGGATAGACCTCGCCACCGCCGCGCGCGAGCGCACGACGTAAAAGAGGTTCTCCAGGGCTGATACTAACCGATGGAGTTTTGCCGCCCCTAGCTCACCTGGATATCGATGCTCGATTCCCAGAGTCCGTGGATGTTGCACAGCGAAGTGGCTATGAGGGTCCCCGGCTTCTTCAGCATCGCCCAGCAGTCCACGGCGTGGTGCGTGTAGACCGGCCCCTCGTTCGCCCCCGCGACAGCCTCACCGTGCGCGTTGAACTCGAAGCGCCCGATCTCGTACGTGAACTTCTCGTCCGCCGGCGAGAAGTACAACGCGACCCACCGTATGTGGTGCTCGGTCGTGTTCGGGTGGGCGATCTCCTTGCCAATCATCAAGTTGATCTTGAAATTCTCGCCGGCCTTGACCTCGCCGGGGCAATCTATGACTGGTACGTGCTTTTCCGCTTTCCAGTCCGCGCGCTGGAACCTATCCCCGATATCCATTTCATTCCCCTTTCATTCCCCATTAGCTCACGGATTCAAGTCTCAATTCGCGCCGGCGCAGCAGAATCCTGTGAAAGCAATGCAAGTTTTGCGGGTGGGAGGCCGGGCGCTATTCCAAGCCCGGGGTTTCCTCGTAATCGTAGAGAGTGAACTCGAAGCAGGCCCCGCCGGCGTCCTCGTTGCGAGCCTCGATGGTCCCGCCGTACGTCTCGACTATCTTCCGAACGGTGGCCAGCCCTATGCCCGTCTCGCCCCCGCGGCCCTTGAAGAACGGCTCGAAGATCCTCGGGAAATCCTCGTCCGTGATTCCCGGACCGTTGTCTCTGACCTCGAAGCGGTGGCAGCCGACGCCCTCGATCTTGAGGCGACGCACCTCCACGACCGGCTCCCCGGAGTCGTTGTGCTTGACCGCATTGATGATGAGGTTGCTGAAAAGTTGATAGACCTGCGTCGCGTTGGCGATGACGACTCCGAGCCCCGCTTCGACCTGGACCCGCGCGCCCTTGTCGGCGATCCGTTGCGCCCTCTCGGTCAGTATGCGACCAACCGTCTCGTCGATGTCCACGGCGTCCACGGCCGCCGGTTTCTGCCCGGCCTCGGCAAGGGTCAGGAGATCGTTGATGAGGGCGAAGGAGCGGTCAGTGCTCGTGCGGATATGTCCGGTCAGCTGCAGCAGCTCATCCCGGTCCCAGTTCTCCGACGGCCCCTCCAGCTCCTCGGCCAGGATAGCGCCGGCGAGGTTGATCGAGCTCACGGGCCCGCGGAGGTCGTGGGAGACGGTATGCGCATAGCCATCGAGCTCGATGTTCGAGCGCGCGAGCTCGGCGGTCCGTTCCTCGACTTTTCGCTCGAGGTTGTCCCGCTCTTCGACCAGGTCATCCGTCATCTTGTTAAAGGCGGTAGCCAGGCTGCCTACCTCGTCAGTCCTGCCAAAGTCAGCCCTTCGCGTGAGGTCGCCGGCGCTCACCGCTTCGGCGACTCCGGTCAGGGCAACGATCGGACGCGTGATCGAGCCGGACAGAAGGAGCGAGACCACGATCACGAGCAGCGCGGTCGCGCCGAAAACGATGCCCAGCAGCCCCACCAGGCGGTTGACGGGGGCAAACGCCTCGGACCGGTCGATCTTGACCACGAGACCGAGCGGAGGGTCGTCGATGTGCTCTGTTGCTGCCAGAACCGGCTTGCCCCGGTAATCGACCGAATCGGTCAGCACTTCGCTCTTGTTCTGCAGGGCGATGTTGATTGGCACGTTGGCTTTTTCTCCTGGAACGATAGTGCTCAGCGCCGCCTTCTCGCCGAAGCGCGTCGGGCCCAGAAAACGCGCATTGCCTTCAGATGTCTTTTCCGCAAGGACGGTCTCACCGGTCTTTCCCAGGCCGGAGTAGTCTGTCATGAGCTGGGTCAGGTCTGTGGCGGAAGTCTCGATTGCCAGCACTCCGAGCGGCTTGCCGCCTATCTTGACGAGGCCCGCGAGGTACTGCACCAGCCCACCGTCCGGCCCCCTTGCGAAGGTGCTGACGTCATCGCCGTTCTTTCCTTTCTGGAAGTAGACGGACTGCGACTCGTCCTTGCCGACCAGGCTCTGGTCGGTGGAAGCGATGACCTTGCCGCTCATGTCGAGCACGGACATGTTCTTGAAAGCAGGCAGGGCCGACACCTCGTCCCGGAGGCTTTGTGTAATCGCGGCGAGAGAGGCGCGGTCGCGGTTCGCGGCGTATGCGGCGATACCATCGAGCAGGTGCGTCTGGCTTTTAGCCTGCGCCAGGCGGTCGCGGCTCTGCGACATCCTGGACTCGGCACGCTTCTTCTGGATGGTGGCCACGGATTCGAGCTTGTTCAACGCCTGGTCGCGCAGGGCGTTACGCCCCAGCACCAGGAACAGGCCGCTCGCCACAACCAGAGGCACCAGCGCCACCAATAAAAAGGAAACCAGAAATCGGATCCTGATATTCATGAAAACAACAGTAATGCAATGCGGGCGGTTGCTTCAATGACAAAAAACAAACGCGACCCGTTTTGTGGAGAGCACCCAAGAAAGTGTAATGAAGATGTGTAAAGTGAATGGCCCCTACTCGAGGAACTGGATGATGGCGTATGCGTAATCGTAGGGGTACATGTACTGAAGGCCGTGGCCGGCGCCTTTGAACTCGGCCACCTTGGCACCGGGGATCCTGTTGTAGAGGATCGGTGCGTTCAGCCAAGGCGTAGAGACATCAAGATTTCCGCCCGAGACCAGCACGGGCCTGCTGATCTGGGGTAGCTGGTCGTAAATGCCTGCCCAGGTCTCGTAAGCCTGGTTTTGCTTCTTGATGTTATCGACGCTCGAGAACTCCCTCGGGAATGGGAACTGCTTCCAGTAATTGGGGTTTGCCTCCATGTACCATCCCGGGTAGAGCGCGGCAAGAACCCTCTTGGCCGGGACGTTCACGTCCTGGAGGCTCTTCAGGATGTTCTTGTACTTGGGGGCCGGTATTTTCTGAGGCCCCCCGCAGTCGCCCGCGTAGCTCACGATCTTGATCACCTGGTCAGGGTGCCTGACCACCACGTCGAGTGCGATGTCCCCGCCGATCGACCATCCGAGCACGTTGGCCTGTCCGAACCCGAGCGCCTGGATGAGGCCCGCGGTATCGTCGGCGAACTGGTCGATCGTGAACGCCTTCGTGCCGGCAGTCGTCTTCCCCATGCCGCGGTTGTCGAAGACTATGACCTTGTACTTGGAGGCAAGGGCCTGCAGGAAGAGCGGCTCCCATGTATCCATCGTCGTGCTGTAACCCGTGATCATGACCAGTGGAGCACCTGTGCCGAACTGCTTGTATGCCATGTCGATGTCGCCGACCTGCACCATCTGCACGGTGGCCGTGTCGTAGTAGGTGTTCTTCGCGATCTGGCCGACGGTCCGCAGGGCCTGCTTCACCTGCGTGCAGCCGCCTAGAGCGAGGGCCGAGACGACGATCAGCATCACCGATGCCGTAAATAAGTGTTTCTTCATGTTTCAAAAGATACAGCACCCGCGCCGGGGGGTAAACAGACAGGTGCGAGCCGGGGCCTCAGTCGTAGGACCGCGCGGCATCCATGAGGGCGTCTATGTTCTCGAGAGGCGTCTCGATCGGAAGGTCGCAGCCAGTGCCGAGGACGTAGTTTCCGTTGCCGCCGAACTTGCCCAGGAGCGCGAGCGCTGCTTCGGTGACGGCGGCCGGATCCCCCTCGAGCATCGTTCCCACCGGGTCCACGTTGCCGATGATGACCATGTCATCGGGCGCGGCGGCAAGGGCTGCCCCGAGGTCGACCGGGCCGTCCAGGCTCAAGCCGTCGACGGCGGTCCTTACCATCACGTCGAGCAGGTGCGTCGAGTCTCCGCATATGTGCAGCACCGGCGAGCCCCCGCCGTCGCGCACGGCGCTTGCGACGCTCTTCAAAGGCTCGAGGCAGTACTTCTCGAACGCCGCGGGAGAGAGTATCACGGCAGTTGGCTCGAGGATCGCCACGACGCTGGCGCCGACAGCAGCAAGAGCCCGGGCGTATGCCTGACATACCAGAGTCACAAAGCTCATCAGGTCGTGCATGAAGCCGACCTCGGTGATCGTGCGCACCGCCACTTCCTCAGCGCCGCACAGCTCGGCGGCCAGCGTGAAAGGTCCAACGCAGTATGCCCCCATCATGCCGTCGATGTTCATCGCAACGCGGCTCACAACGTCAAGGAACAGCGGCAGGCGGCCGTCCTTCTTCGGGTCGGGAACCGAAAGCGACCCCAGTTTCCCCAGGGTGTCGATGGGGTGTTCGGTCACGCTGGGCGGGCCGTCCTCGGCGAACCGCACCGACAGCCCGAGCGCCTCGGCCTCGACAGTCAGGTCCATGACATGGAAAAGGCAGGGCGGATGGTACCGGTCCTCGAGGAACATCAGGCTCTCCATGTGCGGTTCCCTCGCGGTCAACACATCGGCAACGGAGTGCCCCGTCGCGGCGATGCCCGGGTAGCCGACCAGAGGTATGACCGGCCTCGCTCCCGACTCGCTGACTGCATCTATAAGTCTCATTTAAATCCCCATCAGCCGTTTGACCACTTTGACAGCATCGTTTGCGTCGGTGCCATAGCCATCCGCCCCGATCTCCAAGGCGAACTTCTCCGTGACAGCCGCTCCGCCAATCACGACTTTGACCCCGTCGCGCAACCCGCGTTCCTGAAGAAGAGATACGACCCTGGACATGTTAGTCCTCGTCGTGGTGAGGAGGCTCGACATGCCTATCACGTCCGCGCCTCGCTCTACAGCTTCGACGAAAGCCTCGGGCGCCACGTCCACCCCGAGGTTTTCGACTGCCATGCCTGCCCCGGTGAGCACCATCCCTACTATGTTCTTGCCTATGTCGTGGAGGTCGCCAGCCACTGTCCCGACCGCGACCCTGCCGAGCGGCTCGACTTTGCCGGCTTCGAGCAGCGGCCTCAAGAGCACGAGGGACGCCTCCATCGCGCGCGCCGAGATGAGGACCTCGGCGACGAAGTACTCCTTCTTCTCAAACTTCTCGCCCACGACCGACATCGCGGGGATCAGCCCGTCGTCCATGATGATCTTAGGGTCGCCGCCGCCTGCCAGCGCTCTCTCTGTCAGGCTCGCGACAACAGACATGTCGCCGGAGATCACGCCCTCTCTGATCCTTTCCAGCTCGGCGATCGGAACCGGCCCTGAAGTCATTTGTCCTCCCTAACGGAACTCGCGGACGGTCTCGAGCATTGCCACGATGTTTTCGACGGGGGTCGCATATGACAGGTCGCACCCCGACGAGACGACGAAGTTCGGGTACGGGCGCATCGATTCGAGCAAGTCCGCCGTCTTCTCGCGCACGAGCTCGGGGGTCCCTTCCAGGAGGACCGATACCGTGTCGAGGTTGCCGATAAGGACTACGTTCCCCGGCACGCGCCCGGCCGCTGTGGTCAGGTCCACCGCGCTGTCGAGGCTCAGGCCCTGGGCTCCGGTCTCGCACATGGCCTCAAGAAGATGCCCCGCGTCACCGCAGATGTGAAGGATCGCCGGGCGACCCACAGCACTGATGAGTTCGGCGGTGTAATGACCGGAGAACTCGCGATATGCGGCGGGGGAGAGGATCGACGCGGTCGGCTCCCCGATGAGGACGATCTCGGCCCCTGCATCCCGCAGCGCCGTCAGGTAGGCGACGCACACGTCCGTGCAGTACCGCATCAGGCGGTGCATGAAGTCTTTCTCGGTAATCGTGAACATTGCCGCGTCGCTCGCCCCGAGCAGCTCGGCCGCAAGCGTGAAAGGCCCGCTGCCTCCGGCGACCGTGGGAAGCGTGAACCGATTCGAGAGCCGTGACACCGCGTCGATCATGGCCAGCATGCGGGGCTGCTTGAGCGGGTCCGGGATCTTTAACTCAGCGACATCGGTTTCGCTGGTGAACGGGTGGTCGAGTACGCAGGGAGTATCGGCATCCGGCAGTCTCACCCGGCAACCACAAGCCTCGGGTTCGATCGTCAGGTCTGAAACCGTGCCGTCCGCCTCGAGACCGAACGTGTCTATGGCCGTGGCCAGCGTCTCGTACATGAGCTTGCCGTCGCGCAGGTTATCGCAGACGTTCGTCCCGGTGAGCGCGATCGCGGGATAACCGGCGGACGGGATGCAGATCCGGCGGCCGGAGAGGCGAGCCAGAGTGCCCAGGCTCATGTGACGCACGAAGGGCATTGCGATGAGACCCAGGGGCCTCATGGATTTCCGTCGCCCTACGTAGCCAAGAACATCGATGAGTGCCGCGCGAACCCCCTCCTCGCCATGTGATAAGACCCCGCCGCGTGCCAGCTTCACACGGATTCTATTGGCGGCGACATGCGTTGACAAGCCTTCATCGCGCCCGAACGGAATATCGCCTTTGCCGTCCGCTCACGATATCGCTGAACCGACCAGTTTGCACAGCAGCCGGTGCGGTGTGACCCTCGCCGAGCCGACGAGCGCTTTGTTCATGATGCCCGCGACTACGGAACGCTTCCCTGCTACCAGCGCGCGATAGCCTATCTCGGCGACCTGTTCAGGGCTCATCATCCCGATCTCGAAGACGCGGAAGTTCTGCGTGCTCGACCTCTCGAAGAATTGTGTCCGCGTCGCGCCGGGACACAGGGCGGTGACGATGACGTTGCTGCCCGCGAGCTCTTCGGAGATCGCCTCCGAGAAGAACAGCACGTACGCTTTCGACGCGGCGTACACCGCTTCATATGGGCAGGGGACGTAAGACCCCGTCGACGCGAGGTTCAGTATCTGTCCTTCGCCTCTCTCGACCATCCCCGGCACGAAAACGCTGGTCAGCCGCGTGGGGGCATAGACCAGGACGTCCAGCATCTTCTCCTGGTCGGCGAAGTCGGCTTCGGCGAACGCGCCGTAAACCGTGTATCCCGCGTTGTTGACGAGCGTGTGCACGGACACGCCCTTGCCCTCGAGCTCTTTGAAGATCTCTTCGGGGGCCGTCCTGACCGAGAGGTCCTTGGAGACGACCGTCGCCTCAGTCCCGTAGCTCTGCGTAAGCTCAGCACCCAGCTTATCGAGCTTTTCCTTATTCCTCGCCACGAGGACGACGTCGTAGCCTTCCCTCGCGAATATGCGGGACAGCTCCTGCCCGATGCCCTCGGATGCCCCTGTTATCAGCGCCGTCTTCATTTTTTTATCGGTCATCGCCGTACCTCCCGCATTCGCGTGGCCACACAACCGGAGACAAGTATATCGCGGCCGGCCGCGCCACCGGGGCCAGACCGCACAGGCGCAGTATAATTACTGTCAGTACCGGATCGGCGGGTGGGTTGAAGCTACAGGAGGCCTCAGATGAGCGTGAAAGTCCGAAACGCGCAGCAGGAAGACGTCCCCGTCATTGCGGAGATAATCCGCAATCTGGGGTGGTTCCCCTACGTGGAAAGCGAAACCCCGGCGGCGACCGAGAGGCGCGTGCTGGTGCACCTCGAGCTCGCGGACGCGGACGACAGCCACATGGTGCTGGTCGCTGACGACGAGGAGGGCAAGGCGGCGGGATATATCTCCGTGCACTGGCTGCCATACCTGCTGCTGTCCGGGCCCGAAGGATACATCTCGGAGCTTTTTGTCAGGGAGGACGCCAGGGGCAAGGGCGTCGGCACCGCCTTGCTCAACGACGTCAAGGAATTCGCGATCTCCAAGGGATGCTCCAGACTGATGCTGCTGAACAGTCGCGAGCGGGCATCATACGAGGGGGCCTTTTATGCCCACTTCGGTTTCACCGAGCGCCCGGAGATGGCGAACTGGATCTACACCTTGACTGAATAGCTGCTTCACGCGGCACCCGCCGAACTCGACCATGGAGAGATGGCTGAGTCGGCACGGCGAGCGCCAGGAGAGTCCGGGGGTTTCGGGCTTTGAAGGAGAGGCACATGAACGGAGCAGGCGATAGACTAGGTGAATGGCTCGCCGGAAGGGTGGACGCGTCGGGCATCGCGCCGGTTGACAGGTTCGTCGAAGCGCCACGGGAGCACCACCCTTCGTACCTGCTCGAGGGAGCGAAGAGCGTCGTTGTGACCGGCCGGGCGATTCCGAGAGGCATATTCCATTCGCCCGCCTACGGGCTCCATCTATTGCATCGAGCCAGCCACTCCGCCTACAACGAGTTGGATTCGCTGGGGCTCAAGCTTGCCATTCGGCTCGAGTCTGAGGGAGACCTCGCCGTAGTGGTGCCCGCCTATGCGCCGCTGACCGTCAGCGATTCGGGAACACGGGGGCTCCTCTCGCTCAAGCATGCCGCTGTCCTCGCCGGCCTGGGTTCGATCGGCAGGTCGGGGCTCGTGTACAACGAGGACTTCGGCTCGCTCCTGCGTTTCGGTGCGGTGGTCACGACCGCGGCCCTCGGGGGCTCGCCACTCGTCGATTCCGATCCCTGCCCGGCTGGCTGCACCGCGTGCGCCGACGCCTGTCCCGAGGGAGCGTTCGCGCCAGACTTCTTCAACAAGGTGGCTTGCGCGCTCAAGACATCCCACAGCATCTTCCAGCTGACCATGGCTCAGGACCGCAGTCCCGCAAATCGCGAACTCGTGTTGAACACCGCCGGTTACAACTACTGGCTCAACTGCTCTGAATGCCAGAGAGTATGTCCGCTGAACTCATAAGTCCGGCCCGGCCGGCCGTCGTTTTGCGCCACGGCCAGACATGGCGAACGTACTCTTCGGATGCAAAACTCGACCGCGGAGAGATTGGAGGTGGATTGAGTTGGGCGTTGTAGCGTCCAGGAAAGAACTATCGCCCCTTATGGATATCCCGGGGGTTGGAAGGAAGACGGCAGCGGACCTGTGGGGTATGGGCATAAGGTCGGCCGAAGACCTTACCGGCAGCGACCCTCAAGGTCTCTACGACGAACTTTGTGCCCGGCAGGGAATCGCCGTTGACCGCTGCATGCTCTACGTGTTCCGTTGTGCTGTCTATTTCGCTTCCAACGAGCGACGTGACCCGGAGCTGCTGAAGTGGTGGAACTGGAAGGACGCCTGAGTGCGGCTAACAAAAAGCCGGTGCGAGAGAGCCTACCCCAAATGGTTGCTGGATGCCATCAAGTGTCCGGAAACCAAGGAACCACTTCAGGTCAAAGGAGAACGCCTGGTGAGGGCGGACGGTAAGGAGTATCCAGTCATCAATGGGATCCCGTCTCTCGTATATCCTCCCGCGCTCGCGGGCCAGGACAAGAAATGGAACCAGTTCTACGATCTTTGTGCTCCCCTTTACGACTTGAGCGAGAGGATGTTCGGAAAGCTCATCAACGGTGTCGACATCCGAGAGGCTCGAAAAGAAATAGTCCCGCACCTTGGTCTTCAACCTGGCATGAAGGTGCTGGAGGTCTCTCCAGGTCCCGGAGTCTTTCAGCAGTATCTCAGGGACGAGATCGGCGCGAGCGGTGAACTGGTAGCGCTGGACCTGTCCATCGGGATGCTGAAGCAGCGCCAGAAGAAACAAGGCCGGCTGGGGACGTACTTGATCCAGGGCAACGGGATGTATCTGCCGTTCATGGACGGGAGCTTCGATGCCCTGTTCCATTTTGGAGGCGTCAACCTCTTTAACGATCCCGAGGCGGCACTGTCAGAGTTCGTCCGGGTGGTCAGGGAGGGTGGCATAGTGGCCTGGGGAGATCGGTCGGCGCCTCGGGCTTGACATGTTCTGACCACTTCCACCCCGGATCAAGGACCGGTTTTCTAACTCGTCAAGCGCTGTAGCAGCCAACGGCCCTAACTGCTAGACTCGACCACGGAGAGATGGCCGAGTGGACTAAGGCGCACGCCTGGAAAGCGTGTGGGCGGTGTGATCCCGTCCCGTGGGTTCGAATCCCACTCTCTCCGCCACAACAATCCCTTTACTGATTCGTAGATGATGGCGCTCACTCAGGTACTTGCGACGTTTGGCAATCGACGAGGGCAAGCGGGTCAGGGAACGCGGGCGTCTTCCTCGCTCGAAACCGGCGGGAGGAGGACCTCGCCCTCCGGTACCTCGTGAGAAGGGTAATTCCTCATCGCGATCACCCCGTACGTGCCGGCCGCGATTGCCGCCAACCCTCCGACCACTACAGCCCAGCGTGGGCTCGCATGCCCTCCTATCCACCCGACGACCGGACCGCCGATGAACGTCGAGCCCAGGAAAGCGACTGTCCACAGGGACATGACCCTGCCGCGCATGGCCGGGTCGCTCTCGAGCTGGAGCACAGTGTTCCCGAGGGCATAGAACATGATCGAGAAGACTCCCACCAGGGCCATCGCTATCACCGCGCCCGCAATGTTCGGCATGAGAGCAACGGCAATCATGCCGCCGCCGAACGCGAACGCGGCCCAGAGCAACCCGCGCGGCGCGGTCCTGTTCTGGCCCGCCGCCACCAGTCCTCCGACGACAGCGCCGGCTCCCATCGCGCACGTCAGCCAGGCATAGGAGGTGGCGCTGCCATGGAACGTGAATCTCGCGAGCAGGGGCAGGGTGACCCCGAACTCGTAAGTGAGGGTCCCGATCATGGCCATCATGATGAGGACGTCGCGCAGGACGGGGGTGGTCCAGACATAGCGAAGGCCTTCGCGCAACTGCCCTCTTGCGCGCACGACGGGCTCCACTGCCTCGAGGTCGGCGCTGCGCATCATCAGAAGGCAGACCAGAACCGCGGCGTAAGAGGCTGAGTTGAGGAGGAAACACCAACCGATTCCCAGTGTCGCGATCACGACAGCCGCGATGGCGGGGCCGATCACTCGCGTGAGGTTGACCTCGGTAGAGTTCAAGGACACGGCGTTTTTCAGCTCGTCGCGCCCCGCGAGCTCGTGGATGAACGACTGTCGCGTCGGGTTGTCGATCGAGTTGACAATGCCGAGCAGGGCGGCAAGGACGAAGACCATCCAGAGCCTCACGGCATCAGTTATCACCAGCGTCGCAAGAATGAGCGCGAGCATCCCTGAGCAGGATTGAGTAATGTAGAGTATTTTGCGCTTGTGAAAGCGGTCGGCGACAACTCCGCCAAAGGGCGCGAGCACGAGCATTGGAAGGTACTGAAGCGCGATCACGAGGCCGAGCGCCGTTCCCGAATGTGTGATCTGCAGCACCAGCCATGACTGTCCGATCACCTGCATCCACGTGCCCGAGAGCGAGATCCCCTGGCCGATGAAATAGAGCCGGTAGTTGCGGACCTTCAACGAAGAGAAGGTGTTCCGGCCAAGGTTTCGGAGCGTTCCGGCTATCTGAAATTCTCTGGACATGATCGGG
>Ga0209745_1001219_pt1 | contig 15504 bp, 7 predicted proteins | sample BarGraNGADG00312_FD_184495 | JGI IMG/M metagenome (GOLD analysis project Ga0209745, IMG submission 184495) | Arctic peat soil microbial communities from Barrow, Alaska - Barrow Graham LP Ref core NGADG0004-312 (SPAdes) (version 2) | ecosystem: Environmental > Terrestrial > Soil > Wetlands > Peat ... | reverse complement strand
ATATGGATATATGAATAATGGATCCATCCTGAATGGCAACGCTTATTATGGAGTTACCCTTCCCATGGGCGGTGCTTATGGCGGCCCCCTCTTTTTTACTCATTATTCATTCCTTGGCCTTGATCCTCGTAACCTCAAAGATGTCTATGTAAATTACTGGGATCAGAATGTGTCGCATACCCTGATCAACTGGAAATACTGCGAAACAAATCCAATTAATTACGTGGGTTACAGTGCCGATTGCTGGGGACTTACTGCCAGCGATGACCAGTCAGGGTACAGCGCACATTCACCTACAAATGACCTGGGTGTGATTAGCCCTACAGCAGCTGTCTCATCCATCCCTTATACTCCGGATCAGTCAATGGCTGCCATCAGACATTTTTACTATATGCTGGGTGACAGGCTGTGGGGAGATTACGGTTTCCATGATGCCTTTAATGCGACAGAAGGATGGTGGGCCACTTCCTACCTGGCAATTGACCAGGGACCGAGCGTATGTATGATAGAGAACTACAGGACAGGCACATTATGGGATCTTTTCATGTCATGTGATGAAGTTAAGGCAGGATTAGATAAGCTTGGATTTACATACTGAAACTTATGAGAACTCTCTACTTTTTTTTGTTGCTGATTCTTGCTTCTGCAGTATGCAACAAACCACAGGAAATTGACTTCAAATCGAATGGAAAGGTTGATTTTCCATTGACCGCTGACGAAGCATTGATGCTCGATTCAATTCAGCAAAAGACCTTCCTTTTCTTTCTGAATGAACGCCATCCTGAATGGAGCATTATAAAGGATCGTGCTGCAAGCTGGGCGCCTGCCAGTATTGCATCAACGGGTTTTGGCATTCCCGCATTTGCAGTTGGGGCGGAACGGAAATGGATAACTCGTGAACAGGCTGCCCGGATGACGCTTGACATACTTGATTTTTTCGTAAGTTCGGTTCAGAGCGCCGATACCAGCGGAACAGGCTACAAAGGATTTTATTATCATTTCCTGCGGATGAATTCCGGTACCCGTGCATGGAAATGTGAGCTCTCATCGATAGACACAGGTTTGCTGATGATGGGGATAATCTTTGCGCGTAACTACTACAATCTCGACAATGAAGCGGAAAACCAGATCCGTTCAAAGGCAACATTGCTCCTCGACCGGATTGACTGGAATTTTATGGCGATGCCTGATACCGGTAAATATGCCAATACGATATCCATGGCCTGGACGCCCGAAAAAGGCCTTCACGATATGGGGTGGAGCGGATATGACGAAGCTCTGTTCCTTTACGTCTTAGCGGCCGGCAGCGGAATGGAAAATGCCGAAAAGAGCTACAACGCCTGGCTGACATCCTATAAATGGATGACGCCCTATAAAGGACTTTCGCATGTTGCTTTCCCTCCATTGTTCGGCCATCAGTTCTCACAGGCATTCATCGATTTTCGCGGAATAGCTGACCGGTACATGAAAGAAAAAGGAATTGACTACTTCGAAAACTCACGGCGGGCAACATATGTTCAGCGTCAGTACGCAATTGACAATCCAAAGGGCTGGGTAGGTTATGATTCGCTCTGCTGGGGCATAACGGCAAGTGACGGACCCGGAGATCAGTACAATTTTGATGATAAGAAGTTTCTGGGCTATGCAGGAAGAGGAACCAGCGGACCCGATTACAATTACTTTGATGACGGAACAGTAGCTCCCTATGCACCCCTGTCATCCTTGCCATTTGCACCTGAGATAGTTTTTCCGACCATTAAGTCAATTAATGAAAAGTACGGCCAAAACTTATGGGGCAAGTACGGATATTATGATTCCTTCAATCCGACAGCCAAATGGTTCGATAATGATTTTGTCGGCATTGATGAAGGTCCGATGCTGCTCATGATAGAAAATTTCAGAACAGGGCTCATTTGGAACATCGTTAGGAAAGACCCGATAATACAAAAGGGATTGAACAGGCTCGGATTCACAAACCTCTGATAATTGATACCCGGCTGAATAATCTGAACAGATAGCATTATAATGAAAGGTCACATGAATAAAGGAAATGCTATATTCTTCCTGCTGTTTTTTGTAACGGCAGCAATCAATGCTCAGATCAGAACGCTCGACGATTTTGAAGACAAAACCGGATGGACACTCAACAAGTCCGATGGAGTAAACCTTGTCTTATCAACTGACAAAGGATATTCGGGAAATGCGATCCGTTTCGATTATGATTTCACCAAGGGTACAGGCTATGGCGGGATACAGAAACTTTTTCCTGTTGACCTGCCCGATAATTATGAATTTACTTTTTATTTAAAAGCCGAATCTCCCGCAAATAATTTTGAAATAAAATTCATTGACAGCACCGGTAACAATGTATGGTGGGTAAATAACCGCAGTTATAGTTTCCCGGATGAGTGGACGAAAATCCGCATAAAGAAAAGACATATCAGTTTTGCATGGGGGCCGACAGCTGATCAGAGTCTGAAACGAATTGACAGAATAGAATTTACAGTCGCATCTGTTGCAGGCGGTAAAGGCACGGTCTGGATCGATGATCTTAAGTTCGAACCGCTCCCGCCTGAAACAAATTCCTGGCCGGCACCGGCAGTCACAACCTCATCACACAGGAAAAATCATTCTTCAGGTTTAATGGTAGATAATTCAGATGACACATACTGGCAAAGCCGCAAGGTAAAAAAACAGAATATTGTTGTTGACTTCAGGGCAAAGAGGGAGTTTGGCGGTTTGCAGGTAAACTGGCTTAAGGATAAATATGCAAAAAGCTTTGATGTCCTTTTATCAGAGGATGGCAAAAACTGGGAGAAAGTTTATTCCGTCAGATCAAATAATGATGATGTAAGTTTTATTAGGCTTTCCGAAGCAGAAGCAAAGTACCTCAGGATAGATCTTTTAAAGGCAAACTATGAGAAGGGCTTCGGTGTTGCTGAAGTAAAGTTCCTTGATATAAAAAGTTCCCTGACGCCTAATGATTTTCTTATCTACACAGCAAAGAATTCACCTGCAGGTAATTACCCGAGATACTTTTCGGAGCAGGCTTCCTACTGGACAATCACCGGTGTTAATAATGACGTAAAGGAAGCTTTGTTGAACGAGGACGGAATGGTTGAGGTTGACAAAGCTCTTTTCTCGATTGAGCCTATGATAAAAACCGGCAGCATGCTCTATAACTGGAGCAATGTAAAGCCGGTTCAGTCAATGGGTTTTCCTGACAGTAAAACTGAATTTACTTTTCTGCCGTCGGTTACCTGGCAATGTGCTGATCTGAAATTTGTAACCGGAGTTACTGCCAGCGGAGAGGCTAACAGGAATTCCGTGCTTGACATCGGTTATTATTTTGAAAATCTTTCAGATAAGCCCATCGATTTTGAGTTCTATCTGCTGGTAAGACCATACCAGGTCAACCCCTATTACCAGGTTCTGAATACCGTCGGCGGAGCCGGAAAGATATATTCGATAAAAGAAGCAGCGGGCGGTTACCTGGTTGTTGACAAAAAAGTGGTGCTGCCTCAAAGAGAATATGATTCATTCGGTGCATGCAGCTTTGACGAAGGAAATATCGTAGATCTCATACGCAAAGGAGATCTGCCTCGGGATAAAATGGCTGAGGATCAAAACGGGCAGGCAAACGGCATCCTGAAATATTCGTTTCATTTAAATGCTGATGAGAAGACAGGTTTTTTTGTGGTTGTGCCATTTTATAGCAATGATCCGATCAGCCAAAATTTAAGCAATAAGTCTGTTGGTGCTGAATTTGAAAATACGGCCAGCTTCTGGAAAATGAAGGCTGATCATATAAAATTTAATTTGCCAGAATCTGCAAACAGGATTGTAAACACTTATAAATCAAACCTGGTTTACATCTTAATAAACAGGGACAGGGCCGGTATCCAGCCCGGCTCACGCTCATATGAGCGCAGCTGGATACGCGACGGTGCTCTTACTTCATCAGCCCTTCTGAAATCCGGTATAGTACCTGAAGTGAAAGATTATATCGACTGGTACACAGGGTATCAGTACGAGAATGGCAAAGTCCCTTGCGTGGTTGATTTCAGGGGTCCTGACCCGGTTCCGGAAAATGACAGCAACGGAGAAATGATTTACCTGCTCCGGGAGTATTTCAATTTTACCAAGGATACTTCTTTTCTCAGGTCAAAAAATGAAAATGTACTGAAAGCAGTTGACTATATTGAACTGCTTATTGCCGAAAGATCAACGGATCATTTTAAGAACGGGAATGACAGTGTAAGAGCTTATTACGGCCTGGTCCCTGAATCTATCAGTCATGAAGGTTATTCAGCCAAACCGATGCACTCATACTGGGACGATTTCTTTACCATGAAAGGGCTGAAAGATGCAGCAGAAATCCAGAAGATACTTGGCGAAACAGAGAATTATGAAAGGATAGTAAAGGTACGCGATGCTTTCCGGAAGAACCTCTACAGCTCCATTGATCTTGCCATGAAGGCCAGAAAAATTGATTACATACCAGGCTGTGTCGAGCTTGGTGATTTTGATGCGACATCCACAACTATAGCCCTGACTCCGTGCAACGAGCTGAGCAACATGCCAAAGCCGCAAGTTTATAACACTTTCAACAGGTACTATGAGTTCTTCAGGAACAGGAGAGACGGGAAAATTGACTGGATAAATTATACACCGTACGAAAATCGTCTGATCGGCTCATTCATAATGCTTGATCAGCCTGAAAGAGCGCACGAATTAATAGAGTTTTTCCTGAATGATCAGCGTCCGCCAGCTGGCGGATGGAATCTCTGGCCTGAGGTGGTCTGGAAAGACTACCGCCATGCCGGTTTTATAGGAGATATGCCTCATACCTGGTGTGGCAGCGATTTTATCAATTCTATACGGTCGATGTTCGTCTATGAAAATGAATTTGATCAGACACTTGTGCTTGCTTCTGCTCTCTACCAGGATTGGATCGATGCACCTGACGGGATGTCTGTCGAAAACCTGCCGACCTACTATGGAGAGGTTTCTTACTCAATTAAAAAGGATAGCAACAAATATTTCTTTTCAATTTTCGGGGATTTAAAACTTCCTGAAGGAGGGATCAGAATAAAGAATTTCAACGGAGCGAAGTTGCCGTTAAGTGTAACCGTTAACGGAACTGAGACGAAAGACTTCAGTAAAAATGTAATTACGGTTAAAGAGGTTCCTGCCGAGGTAGTGATTAATTATTAATCACTGCACCAATAAACATTCTTATGAAAACTGCGGAAGCAAGTACGGTCATCACAACAGAAGAGAAACATCATATTCCATTTGGACAGATGGCAGCCTATGGCGCCGGCGGTATTATTCCCATAGCACTCTTCAATATTGCCGGGATCCTGGTAGGTTTGATGGGCAACATAAGCCTGGGTCTAAGCGCTTTCTGGCTGGGATTAATATTGATTGTTCCACGTTTATGGGATGCTCTTTCCGATCCCATTATCGGGCACCTGTCTGATAATACCCGTACCCGCTGGGGAAGGCGTCGCCCTTATCTGCTTTTGGGCGGAATACTGGTTGCGGTCTTTTTTGTTGTCATGTGGTGGATCCCCAAAGGCGATATGGTCCGTACATGGTTCCCATCTGAATCGGGCTACCAGGCGTTTCAGCTTGCTTATATCCTTGTAACCCTTCTGTTATTCTTTACTGCTGTAAATATTTTCGAGATACCTCACGGCGCCCTGGGCATGGAGCTGACCAATGACTACCACGAACGTACCCGTCTTTTCAGCGCCAAGAGCTTTGTAGGCAATCTTTTTGCAATGAGCACGCCGTGGCTTTTCGCGCTGGCTAACACTGAAAGATTCAGAGGCACGGGAGGCAATGAAGCCGATGGCATGCGCTATGTCTCAATACTTATTGCTGCGATCATCATCCCGCTTTCATTCTGGTGGACTGCCAAGCTGCGCGAGCCGGGATTTGCCAAAGCTTCAAAGCAGGAAAAGACACCGTTCTGGAAAGACATGAAACGCACTTTCAACAACAGAAACTTTACCAATCTCACGTTTACTATTTTCACGCTGGCCATGGGTTTCAATTTTGTCAATCTGCTCGGGTCGTACATTCCTATTTTTTATGTTTTCGGGGGTGATAAGGTTGCAGGCGCGAGACTTCTCGGAATTAATGGAACCATATGGGCAATTACCGGTGTACTTGCGGTCTTCCCCCTCAACTGGATAAGCCCAAAGCTGGGGAAACGCAATACCCTGGTACTGGCCATGATCCTGATGTCTATGGCACAGCTTTCGAAGATCATCTGCTACAATCCGCATCATCCGTATCTGGTTCTGATCCCTACCTTCCTTCTTTCTGCGGGCATGCTTTTCTTCTTTACCCTCGGATCTTCCATGGTAGGAGATATATGCGATGAAGATGAATTAAAAACAGGTTATCGAGCTGAAGGGAGTTATTATGCCATCTTCTGGTGGTTTATTAAAATGGGAACCGCTCTGGCCAGTTTTGTCGCAGGTGTCCTGATAGTCTTTACGATGTTTGACCAGACACAGGTTACCAAGGTTGACAGCCTGCAGGGGAGCATAAGAGAGTTACGAAGCAAGGTTCAGTACTGGGAGGGATACAAGGGTCTTGGAGGGACGACAGCGGAATGGCTCAAAAACACCAAAGCCGAAACTTCAGAAGCCCTCAGGGACGCCAGTGATTATGTTATTTACCTTGAAAAGGAATCCGTAAAAAAACCGGATAAGAAGAAAGCCGGTACTACAGCTGTTCAAACCCAGAGAAAGAACGTACTGTTAAATTCATTGACTTCTACGCAGTCAATTGTAACTGAGCTGGAGAAGATCCAGGTGCGTATTGAGGGCCTGGGGTCCCAGGCTCCGGACTCCCTTGTGAAGTCTGTCATAGCAGATGCCATGCCTCTCACGCTTCAGGTCAAGCTGTTAAAAGCCAGGGTGAATTCATTTGAGCTCCTGTCACACCTTGAAGCCAGATCGATGGAGACAAAGAACAGCAAGCAGCATTATCAAACGCTTATGCAGGAGATCACAGGAATTAATAACCGGCTTGCAGATATGAACAAGGAACAGTCTTTAAGTGTCCTCGATAAGGATCTCGGAACCATTGAAAGTGAAATCAGGCCGTTGACAAAACAGACGCCTTACACTCTTCTTATGATGCGTGTTGTTGAGATCGGGCTTCCCGTGCTGCTGTGTTTATTCTCTTTTATCTTTGTCATACGGTATACACTTACAGAAAAACGCAGCAATGAGATTAAAGAACTGCTCAGACAAAGAAGTGTTGGTCGCTCAAACGGAAACGGCACTGCCGGAGCACCAGCGGCAGTATAAAAGGAAAATCAACTGAGATGACATTCACGGTAAAGAAAGGAGGTTTTTATCTTGACGACAGAAAGGTTTTTCTCAATTCGGGAGAAATACACTACTTCAGGATCAGGCATGAACTGTGGGATAAACACCTGGAAACAGCCGGGGAGGCCGGCCTTACAACAGTAAGTACTTATGTTCCATGGGCATGGCACGAATCAGAAGAATCTGTCTTTGATTTTGAGGGAAAAACATGTCCGGAACGCGACCTTAGTGGATGGCTGAAGCTCTGCAAGGCGCATGGGTTAAATTGTATCGTAAAACCGGGACCATTTATTCTGGCTGAGTTCCGGGGAGCTGGATTGCCGGACTGGTTTCTCGATAAATACGGTTCCGAAGTCAGGATGCGCAACAGCAGAGGCGAGCCGGTTCAGAGCGACGGTGTAAGTCTTTTCAATCAGCATTATCTGGATAAAGTTGCTCTTTGGTATGATAAGATCATGCCGCTGATAAGCAAAAACCAGCTGTCAGAGGGCGGTCCGGTGATAATGATGCAGATATGCAATGAGATTGGTGTATTCTCATGGCTGGCAAAGCAGGGCGATTACGGAAATGCAGTGAAGGATCATTTCATCTCATACCTGTCACATAGATTCAAAGACATTACTGAAGTAAATAGTCTTTGGGGAACAGATTATCAGGATTTTGCTGATGTAGATCTTCCGCCTGACGGCAATCTTCCTTATGCATCAAGGGGAGACCGCGGACGCGATTATGAATGGCACTGTTTCTGGAGGAAATATTACGGAGACTATCTGAGAATGCTTACCGGAATGGTTCGTGAGAGGGGAGTAACTGTTCCTCTTTATCACAATCTTCCCGGCTGGATCTTCGGACACGGTTATGAATTTCCGGTCAATATTACTATGTACGAAGATTTGTTCGGTGACAAGAGTGAGATCATTTTCGGGGTTGATCATATTCCTGAGTTTTTATCCTATCGGAATATGCATGATGACAGGATCATCAATGACATAACCTCGGCCATGCAGGGAGACAAACCTTTGTTTGCCGCCGAGTTCCAGAGCGGCTCGCGTGAGTATCACGTGGTGACTAACCCCCGCGAGATGGAGCTCTTTTACAAAGCAAGCATTGCCAACGGGCTGACCGGTTGGAACTACTACATGTTCTCTCAGGGGTGCAACCCCAGGCATAAGGGTTATTCCGGAGAGACCTTTTACTGGTTCAATCCACTTACACCTGAAGGTGAACGCACGGGTGCCTTCCCTCTGGTGAAAAGGATGAGCCAGATTGTCAGGACTTCCGAAAACCTGATAGTTAATGCAAAACGCAAGGCCGAAGTATGTGTTCTTTTCTATCCTCCATATTATGCAACTGAGCTGGAAAGGCCTGTTGGTGCGTCTTGTGACCTTCAGTTCACGCCTTCCGCAATTCGCAGACCGGCATATTTCGACGGTTTGCTGAAAGTATTGCAGATACTCAACATCGACTACGACATGGCTGACCTGAGCAAAGCCTCTGCCGGCAGCCTGAAGAAGTACAAACAGGTTTGGGCATTCAGCACCGATGAGATGAATGCCGCCGATCAGCAGACTGTTGTTGATTACATCGGTGCCGGCGGCAATGTTGTTTTATTTCCTTATCTGCCTGACCGTGAGATGTCTCAGATGCCGTGCACAGTCATTAGGGACGCTCTTTCAGTTTACCCGTCAGGGAAAGAGGTCATTGATTCGCCTCTGATAGATATATTCGACCTGAAAGACATCAAGTGCACCAACCCAATGATCTCCTATTCTGAGGCTTCACTCACCGGTGCGGAAATTATTGCCAGGTCACTTCACGGCAGTGCCTGCGGTTTCTCCAAATTACTGGGACGAGGGACTGTTATCCACCTTGGAACATGGATTGGCTTCGACACAGAAGGACACAAGCCGGTTTACGAGACAATCCTGAAAAGATCAGGTGCCAAGCTCAGACAGGCATCTGCATCCTGTGAATTTATTACTGTCAGGGAGCGGTTCACGGATAAGAATTCAGCAATACTGTTTGCCGGTAATTATTACAATGAAGAACAGACCGGCAAGGTCACCTATACCCACCCCGAAACCGGTGAGACAGTGAATCTTCCATTCTCGGGGAATGAAATGCTCTGGCCGGCACTTTATGCAATTTTGACTCCGGTATGTCTGGAAGTTACGGACGGATTAAAGATACTGCACAGTACCTCTGACATCCTCGGTATTTCTGCGACAGACAGCCAGCTTGAGATCACACTGTACGGCGATCGTGACCTTGCAGGAGAGATAGTCTTCGAAGGCAAAGATGTCAGCAGAATAATATCCGCAACGATTGCCGGCAAGACAGCTAAATTGATTCAATATGGCAAACGCATTGGCTTTACTTATAATCATGAACACAGGAAAGAGTTGATTCTTAATATCAGACTTAACTAAATGAACATCAGGAATTCCCTTGGGCTTTCCATTGATTTTCTGGATAACGGATCACTGCGAAGCATTGCTGTGGATCCTATACGGATAAGCCTCAAACCGATGACTCCTTTTTCAAAATCAGGAGCAAATATCTGGTTGAGAAAAAGAAAGAATCCAATTGAATCTATTGCTCTCCTGGGCCCGCAAAGTAACAGCTGCTTCACGTTTGAAGACAATTCATTTATCGCAGCGGGCAGATGGGAGGAACTCAATTATACCTGTGTGCTTCAGCTGTCTGAAAAAAGCCTCAGCTGGCAGTGGATTATTGAAATTGAAAATACCTCTCACGACACTGTTGAAATCGATCTGGTATACGTTCAGGATGTAGGGCTCAAACCTGTCAATTCGGGATTGATAAATGAATACTATGTCAGCCAGTATCTCGAACGACGCATTCTTATGGATAAAATTCACGGCTCCGTAATATGCTGCCGTCAGAATATGAAAGAATCTGCCGGCAATCCCTGGTTAATGATGGCATGCAAAAGTAAGGCCATGGCAGCAAGCGTTGACGGTATGCAATTCTACGGCAGAACATTCCGGGCGACCGGGATACCTGAAGGTCTGATGGCCGAAACCCTGGGAGGAGAATATTCAGGAGAATCATCTGTCACTGCCCTCCAGGAAAAACCCTTTAAGCTGCCTGCCGGCGATAGGCATAAAAGCATATTCGTTGCAACCTACCTGCCAGACCATCCTCAGGCTACTTCGGAGAATGATCTGGAACGGTTACCTGATCTCTTTTCTGAATTTGGTGACGCAGAATTATCTGCCGGCTCACGTGATTTGATTACTCCAGCCAGAAATATTTTCAATACATCTGCATTCCTGCCGGCCGATGATCTTACCGACCGGGAGGTTGACGGTTTTTTTGGCAATGAGAGGCGGCATGCTGAAACGGAAAACGGACGGTTACTGTCATTCTTCTGCAAGGAGAACGACCATGTCATGCTTCGTCTGAAAGAGACTCTTACTGACCGTCCGCACGGTCATATTATGCAGGCGGAAGCAGGATTTTTACCCGATGAAAATGTTATTTCTACCAATTCATTTGCCTGCGGTGTTTTCAATTCGCATCTCAGCCAGGGCAATACGAATTTTAATGTCCTGCTTTCTATATGCTCCAGCCAGTTCAATCTTTCGCCTGAAACAGGGCAGCGGATATTTGTTACCATCGACGGACGGCAATACCTGCTGGGAGTTCCCTCTGCCTTTGAGATGGGTTTGAATCATTGCCGGTGGATTTACAAACATGGTGATCATTGCTTTCAGGTACGGACCTGGACATCAAAAAAAGCCCCGCAGGTCAATATTGACTTCAAAGTGATTAGCGGTAATAAGGTTAAGTTGATGATCACCCATCATTTTGATGATCTTAACGGATGGAGCATTAAAGCCGGGAGTAAAGCCAGTGAGTATGTAGCCAAACCAAAAACCGGCAGTATGATAGCGGATAAATTTCCGCACCCTCAGTTCAGAATAAAAGTCAACAACCCTGATGCTGTTTTCAAGGCATGCGGAGATGAGGCACTCTATTCTGATCATATGAATCATGGAAGCTCGTTGTTTGTCCTTGGCGTGCAGGAAACATCTGCTTTCTGCATGAGCATTTTAGGTGAGGTAAGTACTTCTGCCGATTTTGTCACTATCGAAAATGCAGACAATCAGTGGCTGTCTGAATGCCGGGATGCAAGGGCTGTATGGCAGAACCTCAGTTTGAATCTCTCCCTGAAAGGGAAACAGGAAAATCTTGCAGCCATTCAGGAGATCCTTCCGTGGTATGGCATGAACGCACTGACTCATTATCTGACACCGTACGGGCTGGAGCAGTTCAGCGGAGCTGCCTGGGGTACGCGCGATGTCGCACAGGGGCCATTTGACATGTTGCTCTGCATGGGGAAGTATGAGGAAGCCAGGCAGGTGTTATGCATTATCTTCTCCAATCAAAACCCTGACGGAGGATGGCCACAGTGGTGGATGTTCGACAGCTATGCGAACATAAGGGCCGACAGTGCTCACGGTGATGTGGTATACTGGTGTATTATTGCTTTGAGCAATTACATCAGGGTCACCGGTAAACTGACGATCCTTGATGAGATCCTGCCGTTCTACCACGAAAAAGGTCCCGGTCACGCTGAAAGCAAACCTCTGAGCAAACATATAGACAGGCTGATCAAAATGATAGTTGATTCTTTCGTGCCGGGTACGGCTCTGGTACCGTTCGGCGGCGGTGACTGGAATGACTCATTGCAGCCTGTCAGCAGGGATCTGGCGCAGAGAATGATTTCGAGCTGGACGGTCGAGATGAATTACCAGGCTTTCAGGCAATACCAGGAGGTATATGAACAGGCTGGCGATGCAAAGAAAGCGATGGAACTTAAGGATATCTGCATCAGGATCAAGGCAGATTTTAACCGGCATCTGATGAAGGATGGTATCGTGGCTGGCTATGGCCTGGTTGAAAAAAACGACACCGTCAGCCTGCTTCTTCATCCGCGTGATGACAAGACAGGCGTACATTACAGCATCCTTCCGATGGAAAGGGGTATCATCAGCGGTATTTTTACCAGGGCACAGGCCCGCCATCACCAGGTTCTCATCGAGCAGCATCTCAAGGGACCGGACGGCGCGAGGCTGATGGATCGCCCTCTGAAATACAACGGAGGTATACAGACGTTCTTCCAGAGAGCCGAGAGCAGTACTTTCTTCGGCCGCGAGATAGGCCTTATGTATATGCACGAGCACATACGCTACGCCGAGGCACTGGCCCGTACGGGCAATGCGAATGCTTTCCTGAAAGCGCTCCGGCAGGCTGTTCCGGTTGCATACAGGGAGGTTGTGCCCTGCGGTGACATACGGCAGTCAAACTGCTATTACAGCAGCTCGGATGTGATTTTCAGGAACAGGTACGAAGCTGATGAGATCTATAACGAAATATTGACCGGTAAAATTACTCTCAGGGGCGGATGGAGGGTCTATTCCAGCGGCCCGGGGATCTTTATCGGCATAATTGTGACACGGCTGCTCGGATTACGGCTTGAATACGAAAATGTGATCATTGATCCCGTTTTGCCGTATTACCTCGATGGCCTTTCTGCCTCCATAGACTTAAGAGGCATTACAGTAAGATTTAATTATACTGTAAAAGAAGGCAACTTTTCTCCTAAGGCAATATATATCAACGGCAGGAGGGTAGGAATTACTCATGAGGAAAATAAATACCGCAAGGGAGGAGCAATTATCCCGGCTTATAAATTTGCTTCATTGATCACTCCTCATGATAATGTCGTGGAAGTTTACCTTTAGGCTGTTAATTAAGATATTTTATGAACAAACAGATATGAGCAAATGAAAAGACGCAATTTTATTTCACAGACAGCATTAACCGGGGTCGGACTAACCATTGTACCATCTCGTTTAATGGGCGGTGGTGGAAGAACCGCACCAAATGAAAAATTAAATGTGGCTCTGGTTGGAGCAGGGACACAGGGATTAAAACAATTAGCCGATTGGCTGAAACGGGATGAATTGCAGTTCATCGCGGTATGTGATCCTAACAGGGAAAGTTCTGACTATCCCCAATGGGGTCTACCACAGGGGGAGAAAAAAGGTGCTTCGGGAGGAAGGGAGGTCGGAAGAAAACAGATCAACGATTTTTACGCTGGCAAGAGCGGTGTTCAGTCATATAAAGGATGTACCGCATATGCCGATTTCAGGGAGATGCTGGAAAAGGAGAAGGGGCTTGATGCCGTTTTCATCATGACTCCTGATCATCTGCATGCAACTGTAGCCCTGGCAGCGATGAAGAAGGGGATTTGTGTGGCTACGCACAAACCCATCTCCAACTTTATGAGCGAAACACGCCTTGCCTGCAATACTGCAAAAAATACGGGTATAGCCACCCAGTGCTTTGCATTCCAGGATTATGACGAATACTATACCATTAAAGCCTGGATTGAGGCCGGCTTAATCGGCAATGTGAAAGAGCTTCACCGGTGGACGAACCGCCCGATGTGGCCGCAGGGCTCACCATACCTGCCCGCTGAAGCGCCTATACCTGACGGTTTCGACTGGCAGTTATGGCTGGGGCCATCCACTGACCGTCCGTATTCACCCGAATACACCCACACGGTCTTCAGAGGATGGTATGAATTTGGAGCCGGTTGTCTTGCAGATATGGGATATTACGGTTTCTGGAAAGACTGGCGGATGCTTAACCTCGGTATGCCGGTCTCAGCCGAAGGTGCATCAAGCTTTACCTGCCAGGTTCGTGATTTCAGAAGCTTATGGGTGAAGAACGACGTCAGTTATCCGCATGCAGCCACACTTTACTGGGAGGTACCCGTCAAAGGCAAGGACAGGATGATGGATGTATATTGGTACGAAGGGGGAATAAAACCGAGGACGCCGGCATCATTAATAAAAAAAGGACTGAAAATGCCGGAAGACGGGGTTATGTTTATAGGCGAACATGGCACCATACTGACAGATTACGGATATGAGAATGCGGTTTTGCTCGATATCAAGAACGGGGAAATGGCAAAAGATTCCGTCAAAATACCTCCGTTTACACTCATAGACCAGACAACGGAAATGATAACAGCCTTCAGGGGAGGCCAGCCATCAAGAGGTAACTTTGAAAATGTCCAGACAATAGCTGAGGCAATATGCCTCGGGAATCTGGCCATACGCATGGATAACCGTCTGGAATGGGAAAATGAAAACATGAAAGTGACGAATTTGCCGGCAGCAAATGAATTTGTATCCCGTGTCTACCGGAAAGGATGGGAACTGTAAGTGAATTTAACTAAGAAACTAAATACATTAAACTATCATGACAAAGATTAAACTAATTCTTTCGATGATCATACTGGTGGCGTTTACCGCGGTATGTACTGCCCAGGATGGGAATATTTATGCAGAGCAGGGATTTACCAAAATCTTCAACGGAAAGGACCTGACCGGATGGATAGCCCCAGAGGGGGATAACGGCCATTGGTCGGTAATTGACGGCGTTATTGACTACGATGCCAGGTCAGAGGCTAAGGGAGATAAAAATCTGTGGACAGAAAAGAAATACAAGGATTTCCAGCTGCACATTGAATGGCGTTTCAAAGGTTACGGAGACCACCTCTTTCCTCTTCCTACCATCATGCCAAATGGAGAATACTGGCGTGACGGGAACGGGAAAATCATTGAGCCGCTTGGGCCAAACTCTGACTCTGGTATTTTGCTGAAGGAGTCAGGCCAGGTAAACCTGTGGTGCTGGTCGGTCGGATCCGGTGAACTATGGTCCGTAAGAACAGATGAGTCAATGTCTCCCGAAGTACGTGCCGGGGCTGTACCCAGGGAAAACGCCGATAAACCTGTCGGGCAGTGGAATGCATTTGATATAATACTGAAAGGGGACAGGATTACGGTGATCAACAATGGTATAACAGTGATTGAAAATGCGCTCTATCCCGGAATGGCTGAATGGGGACGGTTGGGACTGCAGCATCATGGCGGCATCAATCCTGAAACCGGAAAGCTTCAGGGTGCTTCAAGTCTTGTGCAGTTCCGGAATATCTGGATAAAAGAACTGTAAAGAAAATAAGCTGCTGATAGATGAAGGCTAAAGCGTTACTTGCTTTTATTCTGAACAGGCAAAAGTATCTTTTCATAGTTTTTTTATTGCTCTG
>Ga0209745_1001217_pt1 | contig 15516 bp, 11 predicted proteins | sample BarGraNGADG00312_FD_184495 | JGI IMG/M metagenome (GOLD analysis project Ga0209745, IMG submission 184495) | Arctic peat soil microbial communities from Barrow, Alaska - Barrow Graham LP Ref core NGADG0004-312 (SPAdes) (version 2) | ecosystem: Environmental > Terrestrial > Soil > Wetlands > Peat... | reverse complement strand
TCCGCATTGTCCTGGGCCATACCGTGGCCTCCGCTGTAGTCATTACCAGGGCCACCCTGTCCGCATTGTCCTGGGCCATACCGTGGCCTCCGCTGTAGTTCACTCCCGGTTAGGCTCAGCACGTGAAATCCTGGCCGTCACCGTTCATTCCTGCTGTGCCCGGCACCGGGCTGCCGGTTCGTGTCCACGACACCGCATCCGGAGCCGTGCGCCAGCTGACGCCAGGGCCCACGGCGCGGATGTATGTCTGCGGCATCACTCCATACGACGCCACCCACATCGGCCATGCCGCTACCTACGTGACCTTCGATCTGTTGGGCCGGGCACTGCGCGACGCAGGCCATGAGGTGCTCTACGTCCAGAACGTCACGGACGTGGACGAGCCGTTGCTCGAGCGTGCCCAGCGCGATGGTGTCCCGTGGCAGGCGTTGGCAGACATGGAGATCGCCCTCTTTCGCGAGGACATGACCGCTCTTGGCGTGATCGCCCCGGACCACTACGTCGGCGCCATCGAGGGCGTGCCGTCAGTCGTCAAGGCAGTGACCAACCTGCTGTCGGGCGGCACGGCATACTGCGTCGATCTTCCCGAAGGTGAGGGAATCACCGGAGCCGGCGACATCTACTTCGATCTCTCATCCGTTCCGGACTTCGGTTCGGTCTCCTCGTGGGATCGGGACCAGATGATGGCGGTCTACGCCGAGCGTGGGGGAGACCCTGAGCGTGCGGGCAAGCGCGATGAGCTGGACCCCTTGTTGTGGCGCGCCGCTCGGGCCGGCGAACCGTCCTGGCCCGGCGGCGACCTTGCTGACGGTCGACCCGGATGGCACATCGAGTGCACGACCATCGCCCTTGACTACCTCGGCATGACGTTCGACGTGCAAGGAGGGGGAACCGACCTGATCTTTCCTCATCACGAGATGAGTGCAGTGCAAGCCTGTGGCATCACCGGCGCCTCGCCGTTCGCGCTCGCCTACGTCCACCAGGCCATGGTCGGGCTCGACGGCGAGAAGATGAGCAAGTCCAAGGGCAACCTGGTGCTCGTATCGACGCTGCGGCAGTCCGGGATCGACCCGATGGCCATCCGGCTGGCTGTGCTGGCGCACCACTACCGCACGCCCTGGGAGTGGACCGATCAGGTCCTGGCGGACGCGGCAGTGCGACTTGCAACCTGGCGGGCAGGGCTGTCCGGCAACGGCGGTCCGCCGGCCGACTCGACCATCGCACGCATCCGCGAGTGTCTTGCGGACGACCTTGACGCACCGGGCGCCCTGGCCGCGGTGGACGAGTGGGTCAAGGCGAGCCTGGAACGGGACGGCCGCCTCGAGCTCGGCGACATGGCGCTTGGTGCCCCGGGGATGGTCAGCCGCGCACTCGACGCGCTGCTTGGCATCCGGCTATAGCCACATGGCGCAGGCCCGTCATTGATGGAGCACCTGCGACGCTGCGCCATCAGTGACGCTCCTGCGCTATCTCAAGAGCTCGGCCATTCTGACCCAAGCTCTAGCTGCCGGATGGGTCCTCGCCGCGACGGCGCAGGTAGCGCTCGAACTCGCGCGCGATGGCGTCACCGCTGGCCTCCGGGAGGTCCGCGGTGTCCTGGGCCTGTTCGAGCGAGTGGATGTACTCCGCCACCTCGTCATCGGACTCAGCCAGCTCATCGACTCCGTGCTCCCACGCCCGTGACTGTTCGGGGAGGTCACCATGCGGGATGGGCAGGTCGAGCAGCTCCTCCAGCTTGGTGATGAGCCCTAGGGTGGCCTTGGGTGATGGAGTGCCTCCCGCATAGTGCGGAACGGCGGCCCAGCAGGACAGCGCGGGCAGGTCTGACTGACTGGCCGCGTCGGCCAGCACCCCGACGATGCCGGTGGCTCCTTCGTACCTGCTGGGTTCGAGGTCGAGACGGTGAGCAATGTCCTCGTGCTCTGAGGTGGCGGAGACCGGAAGAGGCCGGGTGTGCGGCACGTCGGCGAGCAGGGCACCCAGTGTCACGAAGGTGGTGACACCCATCTGCTGGGCGAACTCGAGCAGCTCGATGGTGAACGAACGCCAGCGAGTCGACGGCTCGATGCCCTGGACGAGGATGATGTCGCGGTCCAGCGAGGTGGAGGTGGCCAACAGGATGCGGGTCGTGGGCCAGCTGATTCGGCGCTTGCCGTCATCGAGGACGACCCTGGGACGGCTGACCTGGAAGTCGTAGTAGTCCTCTGGGTCGATGGCTGCGACGGGCTCGGCCTTCCACACCTCGGTGAGATGCTCGATGGCGGCTGTGGCCGCTTCGCCCGCATCGTTCCAGCCCTCAAAGGCGGCGATCATGATCGGGTCGCGCAGTTCTGGCACATCTGCGAGCTCAATCACCGGGGGCCTCCGATAGCTGCTGAGTGGTCTGAAGTGACCAGACTACGGAATCACGGTTGGGTGGGCCCACATCCCGCCGATAGACTTCTCGTCGATCGTCAACCGAGAAGGCGGAACACTGTGAGCAGCCGCTCTGACCTCTTCCGCACTGCTCTTGCCGAGCGGGTCCTGGTTGCCGATGGCGCGATGGGCACCATGCTCCAGGCTGCGGACCCGTCCATGGCCGATTTCCAGGGCTACGAGGGCTGCAACGAGATCCTCAACATCACCCGCCCGGACGTCGTTCGCAGTGTCCATGACGCCTACTTCGCCGTGGGGGTTGATGCGGTCGAGACCAATACGTTCGGCGCCAACCTGGCCAACCTCGGTGAGTACGACATCTCCGATCGCATCTACGAGCTCGCCGAGGCCGGCGCCCGGATAGCCGCCGCCGCCGCCCGGCAGTGGTCGACTCCAGAGCATCCGCGGTTCGTGATCGGCTCGATGGGCCCCGGGACCAAACTGCCTTCGCTGGGCCACGTTGCCTTTGCGACCTTGCGCGACGCGTATGCCGAACAGGCCCGCGGGCTGATTGACGGAGGCGTCGATGCCATCCTGATCGAGACGTGCCAGGACCTGTTGCAGGCCAAGGCCGCGGTGATCGGTTCCAAGCGTGCACTGGCTGCGGCCGGAGAGAACTTGCCGGTCATCGTCCATGTCACGGTCGAGACGACGGGCACCATGCTCATGGGCTCCGAGATCGGCGCGGCACTGACTGCTCTGGAACCGCTCGGGATCGACGCGATCGGTCTCAACTGCGCGACCGGTCCGGCCGAGATGAGCGAGCACCTGCGACATCTGTCGCGGCACTCCCGCATCCCGATCAGCTGCATGCCCAACGCAGGGCTGCCCATGCTGACCAAGGAGGGCGCGGCATATCCGCTCACCCCTGAGCAGCTCGGAGCCGCGCATACGCAGTTCGTCAAGGAGTTCGGGGTCTCCCTTGTCGGTGGCTGCTGCGGTACGACGCCCGCCCACCTCGCAGAGGTCGTCAAGGCTGTTGGCTGGACGCCGGTCAAGCCGCGCCGACCGCGACCCGAGCACGGTGTGGCCTCGTTGTACTCCGCAGTGCCCTTCCGTCAGGACACGTCGTTCCTGTCGATCGGTGAGCGCACGAATGCCAATGGCTCCAAGGCGTTCAAGGAGGCAATGCTCGCCTCCCGCTGGGACGAGTGCGTCGAGATCGCCCGCAACCAGACCAGGGACGGTGCCCACCTGCTCGACGTCTGTATCGACTACGTCGGCCGTGACGGTGTGCAGGACATGCACGAGATCGTCAGCCGGTTCGCCACGGCAAGCACCCTGCCGCTGGTTCTCGACTCCACCGAGCCCGCCGTGGTCGAGGCCGGCCTCGAGCTGCTGGGAGGCCGCGCGGTCGTCAACTCCGTCAACTACGAGGACGGCGAGGGAGAGGGTTCGCGATTCTCGAGGATCATGCCCGTGGTCAAGGAGCACGGCGCCGCCGTCATCGCCCTGACCATCGACGAGACCGGTCAGGCCCGGACCCGGGAGCACAAGGTTGCCGTGGCCGCCCGGCTCATCACCGCGCTCATGGGCGAGTGGGGCATGAACGTCCAGGACATCATCGTCGACACCCTGACCTTCCCGATTGCCACGGGTCAGGAGGAGACGCGTCGTGATGGCCTGGAGACCATTGAAGCCATCCGCGAGATCAAACGTCTCTATCCGGAGGTTCAGACAACCCTGGGTGTCTCGAACGTGTCGTTCGGCCTCAAACCAGCCGTCCGGGTGGTCCTCAACTCGGTGTTCCTGCACGAGTGTGTCAAGGCCGGACTCGACTCGGCCATCGTGCATGCCGCCAGGATCGTGCCGGTCGCGCGGATCCCGGAGGAGCAGCGCCAGGTGGCCCTCGATCTCGTCTATGACAGGCGTGTCTGGGCTGGTGAGCCGGGGGAAAGCGAGCTGACCTACGATCCGCTGAGCCGCCTGCTCGAGCTGTTTGAGGGTGTGGACCAGGCCTCCTTGAAGGACGCTCGGGCCGAGGAGCTCGCCGCCCTGCCGCTGGAGCAGCGACTCGGCCGGCGTATCGTCGACGGCGAGCGCCAGGGCCTCGAGGATGACCTGCAGGCCGCGCTCGACAGGGGTGACAAGGCCCTCGACATCATCAACGACAACCTGCTCGACGGGATGCGCACCGTGGGCGAGCTGTTCGGCAAGGGCGAGATGCAGCTGCCGTTCGTGCTGCAGTCTGCCGAGGTCATGAAGGCCGCTGTGGCCTGTCTCGAGCCGTTCATCGAGGGCAATGCTGATGGCTCTGCGCGTGAGGCCAAGGCGCGTATCGTGCTGGCCACGGTGCGGGGCGACGTCCACGACATCGGCAAGAACCTGGTGGACATCATCTTGTCCAACAACGGGTACGAGGTTGTCAACATCGGCATTAAGCAACCGATCGCCGAGATCGTCCGGGCAGCCGAGGAGCACAACGCCGACGCGATCGGCATGAGCGGACTGTTGGTCAAGTCAACAGTGGTCATGAAGGAGAACCTCGAGGAGCTCAATTCCCGCGGGCTCGCCGGCCGCTGGCCGGTGCTGCTCGGTGGCGCTGCCCTGACCCGCGCCTATGTCGAGAACGACCTGGCGGAGGTCTATCAGGGTGAGGTCCGTTACGCCAGAGACGCTTTCGAGGGCCTGCGCCTGATGGACGCCGTAGCGGCCGCCCGCTCAAACCCCGAGCTCAGCGTCTCCGACGCCCTGCCAGAGCTGCGCAAGCGCCGGGTACGCGCGGTGGCGGCTGCGGCCGATGATGACGCACCCGCTGACACCACGCGTTCGGACGTGGCTCAGGACAACAGCATCCCGAAGCCGCCGTTCTGGGGCAGTCGGGTTGTCAAGGGCATCGCCCTGGCCGACTACTCGTCATACCTCGACGAGCGGGCGACGTTCCTGGGTCAATGGGGGCTGAAGGGCGAACGCGGCGAGGACGGTGCGTCCTACGAGGAGCTGGTCGAGACCGAGGGCTGGCCTCGGCTGCGCATGTGGCTCGAGCGGATCAAGACCGAGGGCCTGCTCGAGGCCGCCGTCGTGTACGGCTACTTCCCTTGCTACAGCGAAGGGAACGATCTCGTGATCCTTCATCATGAGGAGGGTGCCGACTCGGCAAAGGTTGGCAGCGAGCGGGCACGTCTCTCCTTCCCGCGCCAGCGTCGTGACCGCCGGCTGTGCCTGGCTGACTTCTTCAAGAGCAAGGAACGCTACGAGGCCGACGGCGAGCCCGACGTCATTGCCTTCCACCTGGTGACGATGGGCGCCCGGGTTGCCGAGGCGACCGCAGAGCTGTTCGGTCGCGACGCCTATCGCGAGTACCTCGAGCTTCATGGCCTGTCCGTGCAGCTGACGGAGGCACTGGCCGAGATGTGGCATGCGCGAGTGCGCGACGAGCTCGGTTACGGTGCCGAGGACAAGGACGACCTCGGCGCCATCCTGCGTCAGGGCTATCGCGGGTCTCGTTACTCGTTCGGCTATCCGGCGTGTCCGGACCTGGCGGACCGCGGTGTCCTGGTCGCGCTCCTCGAACCGTCGCGCATCGGGGTGACTCTCTCGGAGGAGCTGCAGCTCCACCCCGAGCAGTCCACTGATGCTCTGGTCGTGCACCACCCCGAGGCCAAGTACTTCAATGCGACATGACAGTGATGCGACATGACTGAAATGCGACATGACCTGTGGCCCCACATGACCGCGGTCCTTCCGGCTGCGGTTCTGTGGGACATGGACGGCACCCTTGTGGACACCGAGCCGTACTGGATCGCAGAAGAGCGCTCTCTGGTGGAGCAGCACGGCGGCGTGTGGACCGACGAGCACGCACACCAGCTCGTCGGTAACGACCTGCTGGTCTCGGCCGAGTACATCCTGGCTCATTCGCCGATCGAGCTGACGCCGGTCGAGATCGTCAACGAGCTGCTGGCCGGCGTCGTCGCCAGGGTCGCCGACCATGTGCCGTGGCGCCCGGGCGCCCGAGAGCTGCTGGCCAGCTGTGTCGCGCAGGGGGTTCTGTGTGCACTGGTCACCATGTCGTGGGAGTCGCTGGCCACGGCCGTGGTGAAGAACCTGCCGAAAGGCAGCTTCGCCGCAGTCATCACCGGAGACGTGGTGAGCCATGGCAAGCCCCACCCCGAGCCCTATCTGGCAGCCGCGCGGCTGCTCGGGGTCGACCTCGGAGCCTGTATCGCGATCGAGGACTCGCCGCCGGGCGTCGCCTCCGCGGTGGCGGCCGGAATACCGACGATTGCCGTGCCACATCACGTCATGGTGCCGGAAACGATGGGGGCTGTTCAGATCTCGACCCTGGCCAGTCTCGAACCGCAAGACCTGCTCCTGCTCTTCCGTCAGTGATCACCGAATCTGACAGGCCGTTGGCGATGACTGCGACATTGTGGTTGCGAGGGCAGCCGAAACCTCACGGTCATCGCCAACATGAAGGCCGCTAGCGGGCCCGTGAAGCCCAAGAGCTGGTGTTCGCCGCGGCAGCCAGGTTCTGCGCCAGCTCTTCGTAACCGCTGGCCACCAGACCAGCCGTGACGCGCACGTGGCCACCTCCGCCGGGCAGGATGTCGAACGGCGTTCCGGGTGTGACCCCCACCCCCTGGCTGGCCAGCCGGACGATGGCAGCCGACTCGTCGTGCACGGGCACCCACAGGTTCAGTCCGTCGCCGCTGGTGACCTCAACGTCGCGTGAGGTCAGTGCGGCGACCAGTGCGCCACGTCGACGGGTGTACTCATCCCGGGCGTGGTCGACCTGCGCGACGGCGGCGGGGTCGGTGAGCAGGCTCAGCAGCACGCGCTGTAACAGCCGGCTGCTCCAACCCTGTCCCAGCTGTCGGCGGTGGATGACCTCGCGGAGCAGATCGCTGGGTCCGCCCATGGCAGCCAGACGAAGGTCAGGTCCGTGGGACTTGGAGAAGCTTCGGATGTGGATCACCTGGGCCGGGAGCCACTGTCCAAGGCTGATCGGCGCGCTGGCGGCGACGGCACCGGCCGAGTCGTCCTCGACGACCGGCACGCCGGCTTGGGCAAGGATTGGCGCCAGGTCCCGGGCGCGTTGCTCGGTCATCGACGCACCCGTCGGATTCTGCGCTCTCGGCTGCAGGAACACGGTGGCGGCCGGAGTGCGCAAGGCCGCAGCCAGTGGCTCGGGGCGCAGCCCGGCCTCGTCGACCGGGACACCCACCACCTCCACACCGATGGACTCGAGCAGGTCCAGCAGCGGCGGGAAGCCCGGGTGTTCTACGACCACCCGGTCGCCGAAACGGAGCAGCGACCGAGACACCAGGTCCAGGCCGTCCATGGCCCCGTCCACGACCATCAGCTCCTCGGGCGGGTAGGGCCATTGGGCCAACAGGACGTCCAGCAGCCCGGGCAGGACCGGATCATCCAGATAGCTGCCGGGGATCCCGGCGGTGGTGAGCTCGCTCAGGGCCGGTCCGAGGTTCGGCAGCAGCGCTGGGTCGGGGATCCCTGTGGACAGGTCGAGGGCGAAGTCGAGCTGTCGTTCGAGGGCCCGACGGTATCGGCCGGGGACGGGGTCCTGCAGGCCGGCGACCGTGGTGCCACGGCGACCGTCGGTGTGAATGGCGCCGGAACGAGCCAGCAGCGCCCAACCAGCACTGACCGTGGTGGGGGACAGACCAAGCCGGGTGGCCAGGGCCCGGATCGGTGGGAGCTTTGCGCCTGGCTGAAGAGCACCATCACGAACGGCACGGCTCACCGCCTGGGCAAGGCCTCTGGCGCTGGGTGCCTCGAGCCGTTCCGCGATGGCTGACATCAGGGTAGTCATATTTGTAACATAGCAATAGCCGCATTGTGTGATCAACTAGGTGACACGTATTGTGTCGCCATGACACAGCGAATCTCACACTGGATCGATGGTCGCAAGACCCCGGGCACCTCCGGCCGCACGGCCCCCGTCTACAACCCGGCAACGGGTCAGCTCAGCGCCGAGGTGGAGCTTGCCAGCGGCAGCGAGGTCGATGTCGCGGTCGCCAAGGCCGTGGTCGCCGCCAAGGACTGGCGGTACGCGTCCTTGTCCCAGCGGGCAGCTGTGCTCTTTGCCTTCCGCCAGCTGTTGCACGAGCGCACCGACGAGCTCGCGGCGATCGTCACGGCCGAGCACGGCAAGGTCCTGTCCGACTCAGCCGGCGAGATTGCCCGCGGCCTGGAGAATGTCGAGTTCGCCGCCGGCGTGCCACAGCTGCTCAAGGGCGGATTTTCCGAGCAGGTCTCGACCGGGGTGGACGTCTACTCCATCCGTCAGCCCCTGGGTGTGGTGGCCGGCATCACCCCGTTCAACTTTCCGGTGATGGTGCCCCTGTGGATGTGCGCCAACGCCATCGCCTGTGGCAACTCCTTCATCCTCAAGCCGAGCGAGAAGGACCCCTCGGCGTCGCTGTTCCTGGCCCGGATGTGGAAGGACGCCGGTCTGCCGGACGGCGTGTTCACCGTGGTCCAGGGCGACAAGGAGGCCGTCGACGCACTGTTGACCCACACCGACGTGGCCGCCGTGAGCTTCGTCGGCTCGACGCCGATCGCCAGGTACATCTACGAGACGGGCACCGCCGCGGGCAAACGTGTCCAAGCCCTTGGCGGAGCCAAGAACCATGCTCTGGTGCTGCCCGACGCAGACGTGGAGATGGCTGCCGATGCGGTGGTATCCGCGGCATACGGCTCGGCAGGTGAGCGTTGTATGGCGCTGTCCGTCGCCGTCGCCGTGGGTGACGTTGCCGACAGGTTGGTCGACGCGCTCGCCGCACGGTTGCCGAAGCTGATAGTCGGTGATGGCACCCACCCGGACACTGATATTGGTCCGCTCATCACGGCTGCGCATCGCGACAAGGTCGCGGGCTACATTGGCGCCGGCGCCCAGGCGGGTGCCACTCTGGTGGTTGACGGTCGTCAGGCTGATGTGCCCTCCGGGGGTTTCTTCCTCGGGACGACCCTGATGGACCATGTCACCCCCGAGATGACCGTCTACACCGACGAGATCTTCGGGCCTGTGCTCTGCGTGGTCCGCGCGGACACCTATGAGCAGGGTCTGGCGCTGATCAACGACAACCCCTACGCGAACGGGACGGCGATCTTCACGCGTGATGGCGGGGCGGCCCGGCAGTTCCAGTTCGACGTCGAGGTCGGCATGGTAGGTATCAACGTCCCGGTTCCGGTGCCGGTGGCCTACTACTCGTTCGGCGGATGGAAGGCCTCACTCTTTGGCGACTCGCACATGTACGGCGCCGAGGGCATGAGCTTCTACACCCGCGGCAAGGTCGTCACCACTCGCTGGCCCGACCCAGCCACCTCCGCAGTTGACCTCGGCTTCCCCCGCACGAGATAGGAACTCTTCGTGACCCAGACAGGATCGCCCCAGAACCTTTTCGACGAGGCCCGAGTACGCGCCGACGACCGCGCGCACGTCTTCCACTCATGGTCCGCCCAGGCGCTGATCGACCCGATGCCGATCGCCTCCGCCTCCGGGTCGCACTTCAGCGACTACTCGGGCAAGCGCTACCTGGACTTCTCCTCGCAGCTGGTGAACGTCAACATCGGGTACCAGCACCCCAAGCTCGTCGCTGCCATCCAGGAGCAGGCCGCCAAGCTCGCCACCATCTCGCCGGCCTTCGCCAACGATGCGCGCAGCGAGGCCGCCCGGCTCATTGCGGAGCTCGCCCCGGGAGACCTCGACACCGTCTTCTTCACGAACGGCGGGGCCGACGCCAACGAGAACGCGATCCGGATGGCGCGTCTGCACACCGGACGGAACAAGGTCCTGGCCGCCTACCGCAGCTACCACGGTGCGACCGCCGGAGCCATTGCGCTCACCGGTGACCCGCGCCGGTGGGCCTCCGAACCGGGCCTTCCGGGGGTCATCCACTACTGGGGTCCGTACGCCTATCGCTCCGCGTTCCATGCGACCACCGAGCAGCAGGAGTCCGAGCGCGCACTGTCGTATCTGCGGGACCTCCTGATGGTCGAGGGATCGAACACCGTGGCTGCGATCATCCTGGAGACCGTGGTCGGCACCAACGGGATCCTGGTCCCGCCGCCCGGGTACCTCGCCGGGGTCCGCGCACTGTGCGACGAGTTCGGGATCGTCATGATTGCCGATGAGGTCATGGCCGGTTTCGGTCGCTGCGGCGAGTGGTTCGCAGTGGACCACTGGGGCGTGACGCCGGATCTGATCACCTTCGCCAAGGGAGTCAACTCCGGGTATGTGCCGCTGGGTGGCGTGCTCATCTCGGACGATATTGCGGCGACATTCGCGGACCGGGCCTTCCCTGGCGGGCTGACTTACTCAGGTCATCCGCTGGCTTGTGCCGCCGCAGTGGCCTCGATCAACATCTTCCGTGAGGAAGGCATCGTCGAGCATGCGCGTTCGCTGGGGACCGACGTCATCGGCCCTGAGCTGCGCGCGCTGGCCGAGCGGCACCCGTGCGTTGGTGAGGTTCGCGGGCTCGGTGTCTTCTGGGCGCTGGAGCTGGTGCGCGACCGCGCCACCCGTGAGCCGTTGGTGCCGTTCAACGCCAGTGGCGCGCAGGCCAAGCCGATGGCGGAGTTCGCAGCCAGGTGCAAGGACCAGGGGCTGTGGCCGTTCGTTCACTTCAACCGGACCCACGTCGTGCCGCCGTGCATCACGTCCGCCGAAGAGGTGCGGGAAGGTATCGCGATCCTGGACGACGCGCTGAAGGTGGCCGATACGTATTACATCGGGCACTGAGGTCAGTCTGTGGTCGGCGGGACCTGCATGTCGTAGGTCATCCAGGTGGTGCGCTCGGCCACTTGGTCGTACTTGCTCCGGGCACGGTAGTTGTCATCCGCGGTGATCCAGCGGATCTTGCTCCAGCCACGCTGACGCGCGATCGTCCGTAAGGCCTCCAGGAGCGCATCCACCGCACCCGTGCCGCGTGCGGCCGGCGTGACGAAGAGGTCATCGAGGTGGCCTGCCACGGCGGCAGCCAGCGGCCTGAAGTACGGACGGTAGTGGGCCAGGCCAACCGCCGTGCCGCTCGCGTCACGAACCAGCAGTGCCTTGACGTCGTGGTCGGGGTCGGTGATCCATGACCACACGAGATCAAGCTGTGCGTCCGTCACGGCCTCGCGGTAGAAGTCGGCGTACGCCCGATACAGCTCTCGCCAGATCGCGCTGTCGTCAGGGCCTGGTGGTCCGACGGTGAATGGCATCTGCATGCGCCAAATCTAGTCATCCGCGGGAACGACGGCAGCCATTGCGTGCGGGTCAAGAGCAAGGACAGCCGCACGCTCGGGCAAGGGTGGGGGAGTGCCACCCCACGCCGGACACAGGGCGCGGTGGTCGCACCAGTCGCAGAGTCTGGACTTGCTCGGCCGCCAGTCACCGGTCTGGGCTGCGGTCTCGATGGCATGCCACAAGGCCTTGAGCTTGCGTTCGACCGCGAGCAGGTCCGCCTCGTCGGGGGAGTAGCGCACGATCTCGGAGTTGGCCAGATAGACCAGCTGCAGCATCTGCGGCACCTGCCCACGCAACCGCCACAGCACCAACGCATAGAACTTCATCTGGAACAGCGCCTTGCCCTCGAAGAGCTCCGAGGGTGATCGGCCGGTCTTGTAGTCAACGACCCGGACCTCGCCGGTGGATGCGACGTCGAGCCGGTCTACATAGCCCCGCAGCGTCAGCCCGTCCAGGTCGGTCTCGACGTAGAGCTCACGCTCGGCTGGTTCCAGGCGGGTCGGGTCCTCCAGGGTGAACCATCGCTCGATCAGGGAGACGGCGTCGCCGAACCAGCTCGCCACCGCGGCCGGGTCGCTGTCTTCGACGAGGTCGGCCAGCTCCGGCCTGCCCTCGAGCAGCGCCTGCCACTGCGGTTCGACCATGGCGGCGGCGGCCTCGATGGTCCGGGCGGATGACGGGAGGTCGAACAGCCGCTCCAGCACGGCGTGAACCAAGGTGCCACGGGCCGCGGCAGCACTCGGCGGCGACGGGAGCTTGTCGATCACGCGGAAGCGATAGAGCAGCGGACACTGCATGAAGTCTGCGGCCCGGCTTGGGGACAGTGCGGCAACCATGCAAGGCACTGTAGGTGGGCGCACCGACATAGGGCGCACTGAGGTGAGCTCATTGACTCTGTGCGGATTGACATAGGGTCGCTTCATGGCCGCCAGCACCCAGGACTCGACGAGTCCCGCCCCTGGCTGGCGCCTTGCCACGATCGGCGGGGTGCCGGTCTACATCGGCAGGTCATGGCCGGTCGTCGCCCTGATCATCGTGGCCACCTTCGGCCCCGGCGTCGCCAGTAACCGTCCAGACCTTGGGCTAGGCGCCTACGCCGTGGCCCTTGGCTTCGCTGTTCTGCTGCTTGTCTCGGTGTTCGCTCACGAAGCGTCCCATGCGGTCGTGGCCACCCGGATGGGCTATCGCGTGAACCGCGTCGTTGCTGACCTCTGGGGTGGGCACACGGCATACGACTCCACCACGGCGCGACCCGGAGCCAGTGCGCTGGTAGCCATCGCCGGCCCTGCCGCCAACGCACTTCTGGCTGTGGTCGGCTGGCTCGCCATGCCTGCCGTCCCGGTCGGCGGCATCACCTCCGCGCTCGTCGGCGCGATCGTCTGGACCAATGCCTTCGTTGCCGGGTTCAACCTGTTGCCCGGGCTTCCGCTGGACGGTGGCTTCCTGGTGGACTCCCTCGTCTGGCGAATCACCGGCAGCCGCGAGAGCGGGCTCATTGCGGCTGGCTGGTGCGGGCGGGTCGTGACAGTTCTCGTGGTCCTGTGGTTTGTTGGGCTGCCGCTGCTGAACGGTCAGCCCCCGGATCTCTTCAACGTCGTGTGGGGCCTGTTCATAGGGTCCTTCCTGTGGGTGGGCGCCACCAACGCGATCCGCGCCGGGCGGGGGAGTCGCCTGCTGGGCGCCATACGGATTGACTCGGTATGGCGGCGCGCGGCGTCCCTGCCTGCGCGCGCAAGTGCCGCCCAGGCGCTTGCCCTGCGCGCCAGTGGACCGGGCGGCACTGCAGTGATCGTCGAGGACGACGGGCGCAGGGCGATCGGGCTCATTGACGACGAGGCGCTGCAGGCGATCCCCGAGCAGTCTCTTGGAGGTGTCGCGGTCACCGCAGTGATGCGTCGGCAGCCGGACGGATGGGTCGTCGAGGCCACCGGCGACCAGTCGATCGCCACGGTGGTGATTGCCATGCAGCACCTCGGCATCGGCGCCGTGCCGGTGCGTGGTCCTGACGGGCGGATCGCCGGCATCGTGCTGGCCGGCGATCTTGAGGCCGCGCTGTCTCGAAGGCCTGCTCCGCCGACCTAGACTGGTCCGTCATGAGCCCGCACAGTCCCGCCAACACCCCGCGTGCCACTGGCGCCCATCTTCGCCGCGGATTGTTCGCCGAGGGTGAGCGCGTGCAGCTGACCGACCCCAAGGGCCGGCTCCACACGATCACCCTGGAGCCTGGCAAGGAGTTCCACACCCACCGTGGTCGGTTGGCGCACAACGACCTCATCGGTGCTCCGGACGGGTCGACCATCAAGAACACCGCAGGCGTGGAGTACCTCGCCGTCCGTCCACTGCTCTGCGACTACGTCCTTTCGATGCCGCGCGGCGCCGCGGTGGTCTATCCCAAGGACGCCGCCCAGATCGTGGCCATGGCCGACATCTTCCCAGGCGCCCGCGTGGTCGAGGCCGGTGTCGGGTCCGGTGCTTTGAGCATGTCTCTGCTTCGGGCTGTCGGCGACCTTGGCCACCTTCATTCGTTCGAGCGCCGTGAGGAGTTTGCCGATATCGCGCGGGGCAATGTCGAAGGCTTCTTCGGCGGTTCGCACCCGGCCTGGCAGATCACTGTCGGCGACCTGGTCGAGACCCTGCCCACCGCGGTCGACCCTGGCTCCATCGATCGAGTCGTCCTGGACATGCTGGCTCCTTGGGAGTGTCTGGACGTCGTGGCTGGTGCCTTGGCTCCCGGTGGCGTGCTCATCTGTTATGTCGCCACCGTCACACAGCTTTCCCGGGTGGCCGAGGCATCGCGCGATCATGGGGGCTTCACCGAGCCCTCAGCCTGGGAGTCGCTGGTTCGTGGCTGGCACCTCGAAGGACTGGCGGTTCGACCCCAGCACCGCATGCATGGTCACACCGGCTTCCTGATCACCACCAGGCGGCTCGCCCCGGGCGTGACGCCTCCGCTGCGCAAGCGTCGCCCGGCCAAGGGCGCCCTCGACGGGGACAGCGAGCTGCCCACCGGTGATTGGTCACCCGAGGACATGGGGGAGCGGTCAACCTCGGAGAAGAAGATTCGACGCGTTCGCCGATCTTTGACGGATAGACCCACCACTTAGTCCTGCGTCGGGTTAGGGTCGAATTGTCGGTTACCAACGTGCCGACAGGCGATTTGAGGAGGTCCAGTCATGTCCGAAAACTCCCCCAAGCATGAGGACGAGCAGGGGCCCTCGGCCGAGCCTATCGACCAGGCGGAGGCTCTGCGTCAGCAATCTCTGCTGTCGGAGGAGGTCGCTGGCCTGCGCCGTCGACTCGCGGACTCGCCGACCCGTTCTCGTGACCTTGAGAACCGCGTGCTGCAGCTGCAGACCGCGCTGTCGACCCTGTCGTCCCAGAACGAACGTCTGGTGCGGACTCTGCGGGAGGCCCGCGAGCAGATCGTCACCCTCAAGAGCGAGGTCGACCGGCTGGCCCAACCGCCATCGGCCTATGGCTTGATCATCGAGTCCTACGACGACGCCACCGTCGACGTGCTGACCAGCGGTCGCAAGATGCGGGTCGCCGTCTCGCCGTCGGTGGACCCGGGCGAGCTGTCCGCGGGTCGCGAGGTGATGCTCAACGAGGCCCTCAATGTTGTCGCAACCTGCGGCTTCGAGCGCATCGGCGAGATTGTGATGCTCAAAGAGCTTCTGGGAGACGACAGGGTTCTGGTGGTGGCGCATGCCGACGAAGAGCGTGTCTGCCGGATGGCCGAAAGCCTGGACGGGGAACCGATCCGGGTCGGCGATGCCCTGTTGTTGGACACGCGTTCGGGCTTCGTCTACGAACGGATCCCCAAGGCCGAGGTTGAGGACCTTGTCCTCGAAGAGGTGCCGGACATCGACTACAGCGACATCGGTGGGCTGGCCGGTCAGATCGAGGCGATC
>Ga0209745_1001215_pt1 | contig 15522 bp, 16 predicted proteins | sample BarGraNGADG00312_FD_184495 | JGI IMG/M metagenome (GOLD analysis project Ga0209745, IMG submission 184495) | Arctic peat soil microbial communities from Barrow, Alaska - Barrow Graham LP Ref core NGADG0004-312 (SPAdes) (version 2) | ecosystem: Environmental > Terrestrial > Soil > Wetlands > Peat... | reverse complement strand
GAGGCCCTCGCCCATGAGGTAGATGCGGCCGCGCGGCGAGTCCATCTCCTCGCCCCAGAGCGCGTAGGTGGGGCAGGTGGGCAGGCAGAACCCGCAGTGGACGCAGTCGGCAACCATTGCCGCCGACGGCGGCCGGTGGTCGTCGAACGCTGGCTCGCCAGAGAGCGCGGGCGCCAGGGATAGTGATGCGTCCGTGCCGAGCGTGCCGGTGGTGATCGACCCCGGTCGCCCGGTCCGGTTCGGGGGTGCCATCTAGATACCTCCGACGAAACGGCCCGGGGCGAGACGGCGCCCGGGGTCGAACTGGCGCTTGACCGCATGCATGAGCTCGAGGCCGCCCACCGGGCCCCAAACGTCGAGGTCGGCCTTGCCGTCGCCGGGAGCCTCGAGCACGACGACGGTGCCGCCGAAGGACGGCGCACGCATGCGCAGGCTTTCGACGCACCGAGCCAAGGCATGGGCGTCACCCGCGCCAGCCAGACCGACGGTGACCGCTCCCACGGCAACACTTCCGCGCAGGTGTGCGGTGAACCCGGTCTCGGCACAAACGTCGTCCAACGCCGTGAGCAGGTGCGCAAGCCCGGCGATCTCGTGGGTGAGCTTGAGCAACACCTCACCGCCCACGAGGGGTTCGGCGCCCCACCAGCCAGGTGCGTCCTCACCGGCGGTCGCGCCGGTGCCCATGAGGTCGAGCGCCGCGTTGGTGCGGCTCTCGACACCGGGTGGAATCCCTTCGAGCAGAAGGGAAAGCGTGGCGTCGCCGGTCGCGGGTCGATCCAGCTCAACGGCCGTGGGGACCAGCTGTGAGTGCACCACCTGTTGCACGAGTGCATGTATGCCGCCCGGGTGGCTGACAGCGACGCTCACCCACTGGCGCGCCTCAGGCAAGGGGTGCAGGCGAAAGGCCGCCTGAGTGATGACGGCCAGCGTGCCGAGCGACCCGGTGAGCAGCTTGCCGACGTCGTAGCCCGCGACATTCTTGACGACCTTGCCGCCGGCATGGGCGACCACACCGTCGGCGCGGACGATGGTCACCCCGATGAGAAGGTCACGGACCGGGCCGTGCAGCAGCCGGGTTGGGCCGTTCGAAGCCGTGGCGACGAGGCCTCCGACCGTGCCCCGCCGAGGGGGGTCAACGGCCAGCCACTGGCCGGATCCGGCGAGGTCGGCCTCGAGGTCGTCCAGCCGCCGGCCCGCGCCCACCACGACGATGAGGTCGCCTGCCGCGTGCTCTACGACGGTGTCCATGCGGGTGGTGTCGAGCACCAGATCGACCCGCTCGGGCCTGGCACCCCAGGTGAGCTTGGTGGCAGCACCACGCACCACGACGGCCAGATCGTTGTCGGCGGCGACCCGCATCACTGCGGCGGTCTGCTCGGTGCTGTCGGGCATCGCGACCCAGCGGGGCGGCATACGGTCCACTGCATCTGCCTCTGTAGCGACGGCGGCCTGGCCTTCCGTTGCAGCTCTGAGGTTTTCGATGATGACGTCGCCCATCAGAAGACCTCGGCGATGCCCGCGTCGGCCAATGGATGGGCGCCCTTGTGACGGCCGGGGACCTCACCGCACAGGCGCGGGGTGGGGAAGATCTTGCCCGGGTTGGAGATCGACGAGGGGTCGAAGGCGCAACGCACCAGCTGCATCGTGTCGAGGTCGTCGTCGCTGAACATCCGCGGCATGTACTTCGCCTTGTCAGAGCCAACTCCGTGCTCACCGGTGATCGAGCCGCCGTACTCGATGCACAGGTCCACGATCGCACCCGAGACCTGCTCGGCCCGGTCGGACTGGCCCGGCACCGCGTCGTCGAACAACACCAACGGGTGCAGGTTTCCGTCGCCGGCGTGGAAGACGTTGGCGACACGCACCCCGGCTTCAGCCGAGATCGCCGCGATCCGCCGCAGAACCTCCGGCAGGGCGGTCCGCGGGATGACACCGTCCTGGACGATGTAGTCAGGGCTGATCCGACCGACCGCGGCGAACGCGGACTTGCGCCCCTTCCAGAACAGCGCCCGCTCGGCGTCATCGGCCGCGATGCGGATCTCGAACGCGCCGTTGTCGCGACAGAAAGCCTCCACCTGGTCGAACTGGTGCTCCACCTCGGCGGTCGGGCCGTCGAGCTCAACAATGAGCACGGCGCCCGCACCGTCCGGATATCCGCAGTGGACCGCCGCCTCCGCGGCCTCGATCGCGAGCGCGTCCATCATCTCGATCGCCGCCGGAATCACACCGGCCCCGATGATGGTGGACACGGCGGCGCCGGCCTGGTCGGTGTGTGGGAAGGCCGCGAGCAGTGTGCGCACCGTCTCGGGCGTCCGGGTCAGCCGGACGGTTACTTTGGTTGCGATGCCCAGGGTCCCCTCCGATCCCACGATCGCGCCCAGCAGGTCGTAGCCCGGGGCGTCGACCGCCTTGCCGCCGATCTGTACGACGTCGCCCTGCGGTGTCACCAGCTCGAGCCCGGTGACGTGGTTGGTGGTGAAGCCGTACTTCAGGCAGTGCGCCCCACCGGAGTTCTCGGCGACGTTGCCACCAATCGAGCAGACTTGTTGACTCGAGGGATCGGGGGCGTAGTAGTAGCCCTGCGGGAGGGCTTCCCGGCTCAGCTGGAGGTTGATCACGCCGGGCTCGACGACGGCCCGCTGGTTGGGCCGGTCGATCTCGAGAATCTCACGCATCCTGGACATCACGATCAGCACGCCGTCCGCGTGCGGGAGGGCTCCACCGGAGAGGCCGGTGCCCGAGCCTCGGGCTACGAACGGCACGTTGGCGGCCGCGCACGCGTGGACAACGGCGGCCACATGCGCCGTCGTGTCGGCCAGCACCACGAGCGCAGGCACCACCTTGTACTGCGCGAGACCGTCGCACTCGTACGTGCGCAGGCGCTGGTGATCCGTGATGACCGCGTCGTCACCCAGTAGTGTTCGCAGCTGGTCTGTCAGGTCCAGGAGATCGCGCGCATCCATTCGTCACGGCATCCGCTCGTATGCCGGGAGCGTGAGGAACTCGGCGAAGTCGTTGGCAATGGCGACGTCGACGAAGGTGGCCCGGGCCTGCGTGTAGTCACCGGGCACCCCAGGCAGCTTGGCGATCTCCTCGTCGACGATGCGCTCGACCAGCTCGCGGGTCACCACCTCGGCGGTGTCGGCGAGGACGATGTCGTTGTGCAGCCACTGCCACACCTGCGAACGTGAGATCTCCGCCGTGGCCGCGTCCTCCATGAGGTTGAAGATGGCCACCGCCCCGGTCCCGTGCAACCAGGACGCGAGGTACTGGATACCGACGCTGATGTTGTTGCGAAGGCCGGCCTCGGTCACGTCGCCGGGCGTCGCGGCGACGTCCAGCAGCTGACCGGCGCTGATGTGAACGTCCTCACGAAGCTTCTCGAGCTGGTTGGGTCGATCCCCGAGCACCTTGGTGAACGCCGCCTTGCACACCTCAACCATGCCGGGGTGCGCGACCCATGACCCGTCGAACCCGGCGCCGGCCTCGCGGGTCTTGTCGTCCTCGACCTTGCCGAAGGCGGCCTCGTTGACCTCGGGGTCCTTGCTGGGGATGAAGGCGGCCATGCCACCGATGGCGTGGGCGCCGCGCTTGTGGCAGGACCGCACGAGCAGCTCGGAGTAGGCGTGCATGAAGGGCACGGTCATCGTGACCTGGGCGCGGTCCGGGAGCAGGAAGTCGCGTCCGCGAGTCCGGAACTTCTTGATCACGCTGAAGATGTAGTCCCAGCGACCGGCGTTGAGCCCCGAGGAGTGCTCGCGCAGCTCGTAGAGGATCTCCTCCATCTCGAACGCGGCCGGATAGGTCTCGATGAGGACCGTGGCGCGAATGGTGCCCGAAGCGATGCCGAGCGCTTCCTGTGCGCGGACGAACACGTCGTTCCAGAGCCGCGCCTCCAGGTGGCTCTCCAGCTTTGCGAGATAGAAGTACGGCCCCTTGCCGGTGTCGATCTGGCGCTGGGCGCAGTGGAAGAAGTAGAGACCGAAGTCGACCAGGCTGCCCGACATGGGCGCTCCGTCCACGACGATGTGTTTCTCGGGCAGGTGCCAGCCGCGCGGCCGGACGACGATGGTGGCGAGGTCCTCGCCGAGCGCATAGGTCTTGCCCTCGGGTGAGGTGAAGTCAATGGTGCGGTCGAGGGCGTCGCGCAGGTTGAGCTGGCCCTCGATGACGTTGGCCCACGCGGGGGTCGATGCGTCCTCCATGTCGGCCAACCAGACCTTGGCCCCGGAGTTGAGGGCGTTGATGGTCATCTTGCGGTCGGTCGGTCCGGTGATCTCGACGCGACGGTCGACCAGGCCCGGCGCCGGTGACGCAACCTGCCAGTCGGCGTCGCGGATCTCCCTGGTCTCAGACAGGAAGTCGAGCGTGCCTCCGCCCGCCAGCTCCTCGTAACGGTCCTCACGGGCCTGGAGCAGCGCCAGCCGACGAGCGTTGAAGGTCCGATGCAGGTCGGCGAGGAAGGCCAGAGCCGGCGCGGTGAGCACCTCGTCGTAGCGCTCGCCGTTGTCGCCCGTGATCTGCACGCCGTCGGGGGTCGTCATTGATGCTCCTCGCGTCATTGCTTCTCGATGTGACTACTTCCGCAATGCGGAATTTGTTTATCTGTCTTTAGAACAGTAGACAGACACGAAGACGAGGTCAATGTTTCAGCGACGCCCAGATGCCGGAGCCGACGTGGACTGGGGCTGGCCTGAAGCGAGGTCATCCGAGAGCCGCCGGGCGGCATCGGTCAGGAGCGGGACGGCCCGGGCCACGAGGTCGTCGGTCATCCGGGTGGCCGGCCCTGAAACGGACATCGCGATCCGTGAGGGGGCCCGGGGCACCGCGACAGCGACGCAACGCACTCCCAGCTCGTGTTCTTCGTCGTCCGTGGCATATCCGCCCTCCAGCACCTGCTTCAGCTGGGTGGCGAACGCATGCGGGTCCGTGATGGTGTGCTCGGTGTGAGCGTCCATGCCGGTGCGGATCAACAGAGCCTGGACATCTGCGGGGTCGATCAGGGCCAGGAGCGCCTTGCCCACAGCCGTGCAGTGCGGCGAGATCCGTCGTCCGACCTCGGTGAACATGCGCATGGACTGCCGGGACTGGACCTGCCCGACGTACACGATCTGGTCACCGTCGAGCATGGCCAGGTTCGCCGACTCGCCGAGGCTGTCGACGAGGTCCGTCAGGTAGGGCCGGGCCCAGGTGCCGAGCATGCGTGCCGAGGACTCGCCCAGCCAGATCAGCCGGGGGCCGAGGGCATACTGGCGGGAGGGCTCCTGACGCAGGTAGCCGAGCTCGACCAACGTGCGCACAAACCGGTGGATTGTGGGTAAGGGCAGGTTGGCCCGACTTGCGAGCTGGGAGAGTCCCAGTGTCCCGCCGGCGTCAGCCATGGTCTCGAGGATGCGGAAGGCCCGTTCCAGCGACTGCACGCTTCCGGAACGCCGGGGGGCCTTCTCACTAACCTCTGCGGCCGGCATCGGCGATCCCTTCGGTTCGCGGTCTTCTTCCAAATGGCAGAAGATGATATCCACAATACAGAACCCCTAGCCCAATACGATGGCCATGGCACGACTCGACAGGTCGCGATCACACCGATCGACGATCACCAACGAAAGGGCGACGGCATGCTGACGCTGGACGAGGCCATGAGCCTGTGCACCGCCGCGCGGGACGCGGCATCCGAGCTGGGAGCACCACCCATGTCGTTCGCCGTCATGGACGTCGGCGGTCACCTGCTCGCGTTCGCGCGTATGGACGGGGCTCCTTGGGTGAGCGCCGACGTCGCCCTCGGTAAGGCGTGGACGTCCGCGGCGTACGGCGTACCCAGCGCCACGCAGAAGGAGAAGATGGCACCGATGCCGAACTTCGCGACCGCCCTCATCACGATGACGCATGGCCGATTCACCCCGCAGACCGGCGCGGTTCCGATCTACCGCGGGGGCGCGCTCCTTGGCGCACTCGGGGCCAGCGGTGGCACCGGCGAGCAGGACCAGGACGTCTGCGCCAGGGCCGTCTCAGCCAACGGGTTCAGCACCAGCAGCTAGCCAGGGTTCCGCGCTTGCTAGCGGCGGCGCTGGCAGCGACCGCACCAGAACAGGTTGCGTCCCGCAATGAGCTGGGTGCGGACTCTGGACCCGCATACGTGGCAGGGCTCGCCGGTCCGCTTGTAGAGGTAGAAACGTCGCTCGAACCGGTCACCGAGTCGCGCCCCGGTCAGTGCAGCCGTATGCACGGACGCCGAACCATCCGCGACCTCGGCCAGGGCGTCGGCGACCTGGTCGTCCATGGTGAGGACCTGGCCGAAGGCGACACCGAGCGGCATCAGCGAGACCAGGTCATCCCACATGGCCCGCCAGGTGGCGGGCCGGATCTCCTTTCCGGGGCGGAACGGGTCGACGCGGTGCCGGAACAGCACCTCGCACCGGTACACATTGCCGACCCCCGCCAGCACGGCCTGGTCCATCAGCAGCTCGGCTATCGGCTTGGTGCTGCGCGAGATCCGGCGCAACGCCAGACCCGGGTCGGCGCCGGGGCGCAGCGGGTCGGGGCCGAGTCGGGCCTGGATCTGGTGGACCTTCTCCGGCGTGACCACCGCACACACCGTCGGCGCCCGCAGGTCCCCCACCCACGTGTCGTTCAGCAGCCGCACGCGAACCTGACCTTCGACCGGGACGCGACCGTCCGGCATACCGGGCCGGGCAGGATCCGGGCCAAGGTGGTGACGCATCACGGAGAACCTGCCGATCAGCCCGAGGTGGACGTTCAGCCAGCGCTCCCGCTCGAACTCGACGAAGAGGTGCTTCCCCCACGCGGAGGCGTCGATCACGGTGAGGCCATCGAGCAGTGCTGCTCCGTCAGCGAATCGGCCCTGCGGGCTCGACACCGCTGCGGGCCGACCGGCGAAGGCGTGGGCGATGCGCCCCGCCAGCGCGTGGGTGATGTGGCCTTCGGGCATCGGTCAGCTGGCCTCACCGCGGGAGGCCCTGGCCCGCTCGACGCTGCGCTGCAAGGCGGCCAGCAGGTCAACCACTTCACCGCCAGAGCCGTCATCCTTGGCCGCGGGCACCTGTTGCACCTCGCCACCCTCAAGCTTGGTCTTGACCAACGACTCGACCGCCACCTGGTAGTCGTCCTCGTAGTCGTCCGGGATGTAGTCCCCCGCCAGCGACTCGACGAGCATGTGCGCCATCGCCAGCTCGGCCGGCTTGGCATCGAGGTCCTCGCCGAGATCTGCGAACTGGGGGGAGCGGATCTCGTCCGGCCACAGCATGGTCTGCATGACGATGACGTCGTGACGAACGCGCAGCACCGCGATGGTCATCCGGGCGCGGATCGAGACGGTCACGATGGCCATCCGGTCGGCGGCCTTGAGCGCATCACGCAACAATGCGTAGGCCTTCGTCGCCGTCTTGTCAGGCTCAAGATAGTAGGACTTGTCGAGCACCATGGGGTCGATCTGATCGGCGGGCACGAACTTCTCCACGGCGATCTCGCGGCTGCTGCGGGTCGGCAGGTCCGCCATGTCCTCGTCGGTCAGCACCACCATCTGGCCGTCTTCGGTTTCATAGCCCTTGGCGATGTCGTCATAGGACACCTGGTCACCGTCGATGCTGCAGATGCGCTGGTACCTGATCCGGCCGCCGTCGGTGCGGTGCACCTGGCGGAACTGCACGTCGTGGTTCTCCGTGGCTGAGTAGAGCCGCACCGGGACGTTGACCAGGCCGAAGGACACGGCGCCCTTCCAGATGGCACGCACGATCAGATCACCCTCCAACTCGTTGCGGATCCTTGTGTCGGGGACCCGTACTGTCCCGTGCGTCAGGATGGACCCATGCGCCCCATGCTGGCTAGTCAGGGAGACACGATTCCCCGCGGTCCACAGTGGGCACATGAGGTCAAATGGGACGGAATGCGCGTGTTGGCCGATGTCGCCGATGGGCACGTGACACTGTTGTCCCGCAACGGGAACGACGTCACCGTGAGCTTCCCGGAGCTGAGCACCCTTGCGGGACCCGGGATGCCCGACGACATGCTGCTCGATGGCGAGGTCGTGGCCCTCGACGGTGGGCTCCCCTCGTTCTCCGTGCTCGCCGAGAGGATGCACGTCAGCGACGCCAGGAAGGCAGGCAGCCTGGCGGTCGCACGGCCGGTCACCTTCATGGCGTTCGACCTGCTACGTCTGTATGGCGTCGACCTCACCTCCCGCCCACTGGCCGAACGGCGGGCGACCCTGGAGCGGATCGGAATTGCCGGCCCAAGCTGTCAGGTGCCACCCACCTATGACGACGGGGACGCGCTGCAGGCCGCAACCCTGGAGCAAGGACTGGAAGGCGTTGTCAGCAAACGACTCTCGTCGAGATATAGCCCGGGTCGACGCAGCAGTGACTGGCTGAAGTTCCCCCATCGCGCATCGATGTCGGTGGTGGTCGGCGGATGGCGACTGGAGGTCGACAGCCCGTCACGGCTCGGCGCGCTGCTGGTCGGTCGTGCGGAGCCAGGTGGCCTGAGATATCTGGGCCGGGTCGGCAGCGGCTTGGCCGGCAAGGCACAGGTCGCCGTCTTGGATGCGTTGCGGCCGTTGACGATCGACACCTCACCGTTTGCCGATGAGATCCCGAAAGTGGACGCGCAGGGCACGGTCTGGGTTCGCCCCGTGGTCGTCGTGGACGTGCAAGCGCTGGGACTGTCCACACAGGGCAGGCTCAGGCAACCGGCATACCGTGGCCTGCGACCTGACCTGTCGCTCGGCGACCTGCATGAGGAGGACTGAGTTCGCTTGCCGGACAGGGAAGTCGACGCGATGGCCGTGCTTGTCGAAGGCCGTCGGCTTCAGTTGAGCAACCTTGACAAGGTGATGTATCCGGCGACCGAGACCACCAAGGGTGAGGTGCTCAACTACTACGCCAGGGTCGCTCCGTTCCTGCTCCCCCACCTGGCAGACCGCCCCGTGACCCGCGTTCGCTGGCCGCACGGCACGGGTGGACCGTCATTCTTCGAGAAGAACCTGCCGTCGGGAGCGCCGTCATGGCTGCGCTCTGTCGCCGTGCCCACCAGCGGTTCGCGTTCTGAGAGCGGCAACGACACCATCCGTTACCCCGTCGTCGACGGAACCGCGGCGCTGACCTACCTCGTGAACCTCGCCTCGCTCGAGCTCCACGTCCCCCAATGGCGATTCGATGCCGATGGCCGGCCGCGTAACCCCGATCGGTTGGTGATCGACCTCGACCCGGGAACCCCCGCCGGGCTGCACGAGTGCGCGCAGCTGGCTCTGCTGGTGCGTGAACGGCTCGCGCGCATCGGGCTCGCCACGGCACCAGTCACCAGTGGCAGCAAGGGAATGCAGCTGTATGCCGCCCTGCCGGGCGCGCAGGACGCCGACACGATCCGCGACATCGCGCGAGAGATCGCACAGGATCTGACCAGAATGCGACCCCGGCTGGTCGTATGGAAGATGACCAAGTCTCTACGCCCTGGCAAGGTGCTGTTGGACTGGAGTCAGAACGTCGCCGCGAAGACGACGATCGCGCCGTACTCGTTGCGCGGTAAGGACGCCCCCTATGTTGCCGCTCCCCGAACGTGGGCCGAGGTCGAGCGCGGCGCCGAGAGTCCGGACGCCTTGGGGCAGCTGGACATTGACGACGTCCTGGCCCGGCTGGACAGCGATGGCGACCTCTTCGACGCAACCCTCTCCCCCACCCCCCAGACCTAGGGATCCTCTCGGCCAGGTCGGGGCCAACCCTGGGGACTCAACAGAGCCGAGTCCCCAGGTTCGCGCGTTCAGCCGCGAGGGGGCCGGGTCAGCCTTTGGCTTTGTCGTAGGCAGCCTGGATCACGGCCGAGATGCGGCCCCGGCTGCTGACGTCGTGACCGTTGCTGCGCGCCCACTCACGAACGGCGCTCAGGTCGCCCCTGCGCTGGCCGTTCCCCGCCAACCTACGCGTGCTCTTGCGGCCGCCGGAGCGACGCGCATGACCCGTCCACGTCGCCAGATCGTCACGCAGCTTCTTGGCATGCGCGGCGGTCAGATCGATCTCGTAGGACACGCCGTCGAGCGAGAAGGACACGGTCTCAGCCGCCTCAGCGCCAGTGATGTCGTCAACTAGCAGAACTTGGACCTTTTGCGCCATGGAAACTCCCGAATCAGTAACTTCTTGAGCCGATGATCTGTGTTCACCAGCTATTGCGCGTCCCACCATACGCGAAAAACCTTATGATGCGGAATCCCGCTCGTCGACATTGTTCGATTGTCTCGTCGGGGACGTAGAATGCTCTTGCTCGGCTTCCCACTTGGAATGCGCCAGGCGTTCGCGGCGATCGCCTTCGAGCATTGCCTTGATGACCACGTAGAACAAGAAGGCGACGCCCGCGGACGGCAACAGTGCGCCAAGGGCGATGACAACGGAATGCAAGCTCATGCTCACTCCGGCTTCAACAACGGGAACAGAATGGTTTCGCGGATTCCGGCGCCGGTGAACAGCATGACCAGGCGGTCGATGCCAAGACCGAGGCCACCCATCGGCGGCGCACCGTACTCCAGGGCACGCAGGAAGTCCTCGTCGAGCTGCATGGCCTCCACCTCCCCTGCGGCAGCCCGCAGGGACTGGGCGGTGAGCCGATCCCGTTGGATCACCGGGTCGACCAGCTCCGAGAAAGCCGTGCCGCGTTCGGTGCCACCGATGATCAGGTCCCACGCCTCGATGAGCCTGGGGTCCTTGCGGTGCTGACGGGCCAGCGGCTGGGCCGAGGGCGGGTAGTCACAGACGAAGGTCGGCTGCAGGAGGGTCGGCTCGACAATCTCCCCGAACAGCTCCACCACCAGCTTCTCGGCCTCCCAGTCGGGGTGGACCGGCACCTCGCGGCGGGTCGCGATCGCCCGCAGTGCCCGGACATCGGTGTCCGGTGTGACATCTTCGCCCACTGCCTCGGAAAGGCCTTGGTAGACGGGTAACCATCGCCAATCCCCGTCGAGGTTGATCTGTCCGCCAGGGGTCTCGATGATCCGGGAACCAAAGGCGTCAGCCGCCGCGAGGACGACCCCCTGCATGAGGTCGGCCATCGTGTGTTGGTCGCCAAAAGCCTCATAGGCCTCGAGCATGGTGAATTCCGGGCTGTGCGTCGAGTCGACACCTTCGTTGCGGAAGATGTGGCCCATCTCGAACACCTTGTCCACACCGCCGACAACGGCTCGTTTGAGATACAGCTCCAGGGCAATGCGCAGGGACATCTTGATGTCGAAGGCATTGAGGTGGGTCGGAAAGGGTCGGGCCGCGGCGCCACCATGGACGAGCTGCAGAACCGGAGTCTCGATCTCGATGAACCCACGGTTGTGCAGGGTGTCGCGCACCGCACGAACAATGGCCGCGCGGTTGCGGACCATGTCACGCGCCTCCTGGCGCACGATCAAATCGGCATAGCGCTGCCGCACCCGGGACTCTTCGGACAGCTCGTTGTGCATGGTCGGAAGTGGTCGCAGCGCCTTGCTCGCCATCGCCCATTCGTCGGCCAACACAGAGAGCTCGCCTCGCTTGCTCGAGATCACCCGGCCGTGCACGAAGACGAAGTCGCCGAGGTCCACGTCGGCCTTCCAGGCGGCCAGGGACTGCTCGCCGACCTCGGCCAGGCTGAGCATCGCCTGGAGGCGCGTGCCGTCGCCCTCCTGCAACGCGGCGAAGGCCAGCTTGCCGGAGTTACGGATGAAGACCACCCTGCCCGCGACGCCGACGACGTCCTGGGTCTCCTCGGCGGTCTCCAGGTGCCCGTATGCCGCGCGCACCTCGGTGAGCGTGTGCGTGCGAGGCACGCCCACGGGATACGGCTCCCGGCCCTCGTCCAGCAGGCGGGCCCGCTTGTCCCGTCTGACGCGCATCTGCTCAGACACGTCGGTCTGGGGAACGGCGGGGGTCTTGGTCACCCGGCAAGAGTACCCAGCAGACGTGTGCGCCCGACCGGTAGTTTCGAGCCATGAGGGAGCTCGAAAGTGCGAAGGTGTTCGGCGCACGTCGCACGTCGTTCGGGGCATACGCAAGGACGTACGACGCCGTGCGTCCGGAATGGCCGTCAAAGACGGTTGCCTGGATGCTCGGATCACCAACAACCGCAACGGTATGCCGGGCGGTCGACCTGGGCGCCGGGACCGGCAAGGGATCGCGGGCGATCGCCGCTCTCGGGCACGAGGTCATCGCCGTCGAGCCCTCGGACGGCATGCGCGAGACGCTCAGGCTATCTCTGGAGTCGATCCCCGCGAAGGTTGCGCGACGGATCACAACCTTGCCTGGCGGCGCCGAGGACATTCCGGTCGAGAATGGCTCGGTCGACGCGGTGACGGTCTTCCAGGCGTGGCACTGGTTCGACGCGAAAGCTGCCGCTGCGGAGTGCGCGCGGGTGCTGCGCCAAGGCGGCTGGCTGTCAATGGGCTGGCACCACCGGTCTGAGGATGTTGCGTGGTCGCTTGAGCTGTCCGACATCGTCGAGCGCCGCGAGAACCTGCCGGACGAGCACGACGCTCCAAAAGTGGGGCCGGAGTTCGAGCCCTTCGAGACCGAGCTCTTCACCTACGGCATACGGCAGAGCGTCGAGGACCTGGTGCTGCTCGCCTCGACCTGGTCGTACGTGGCGATCCACCCCGAGCGCGACCGGGTCCTTGCCGACGTGCGCGCGTTGGGTCGCAGGGTGGCCGACGCTGACGGAATGGTCGAGATCCCGATGACAACCCGCTGCTATCGGCTCCGTCGGGGCTGAGACGCCTGGTTAGAAGAGCGCGGCGCCGCTGACCTTCAGCTCGAGATCGAGCAGCGCTCTCTTTCGGTCGAGGCCTCCGCCGTAACCGGTGAGGCTGCCATTGGAGCCGACGACACGGTGGCACGGGATGACGATGCCGATGGGGTTCCTCCCATTCGCCAATCCGACCGCGCGAGCGGCACCGGGAGACCCGATGCGTTCGGCCAGCTGACCGTACGACTCGGTCTCACCATAGGGAATCTCCTGTAATGCGGCCCAGACACGCTGCTGGAACTCAGATCCACGTGGCGCCAGAGGAAGGTCGAAGGTCGTGAGCTCACCGGCAAAGTAGGCGTCGAGCTGGTCAGCGGCGGCCTTGAACGGTTCAGCGGCACGGCCATGCGCGTCGGGCTCGCCGAGCTCGTCGTCGTCGGGGCGGTGCCGCTGCAGATCCATGTAGAGGCAACGAATCTGGCCATCCTCGGCCACGATGGTCAGCGGGCCGACCACGCTGTCAATCACGGTGTGGGTGCGCATCAAGCTGCCTCCTCGTCGGGCATGCGGTTGATCGGGTGGTCAGTGGTGGCCCAGAGATACTGCACGGCATAGGAACGCCAGGGGCGCCAGAGGTGTGAGTGGTGGGTGAGTGCCTTGGGGGTCGCCGGAATCCCCAGCTGCTCGGCGGCGAGCTTGATGCCGAGGTCGCCGGCCATGAACGCGTCGGGATCGCCCAACGACCGCATGGCGATGCTCTCGACGGTCCAGGGACCGAAGCCGCGCAGGGCGTTCAGCCTGGCCCTCGCCTCGCGCCAGTCCGCACCAAGGTCCAGGTCGAGCCGTCCACTCGCCAAGGCATCGACCAGCCCCATGAGGGTGGCGCGTCGTGACTGGGGCATGGCAAGACCGGACGGATCCATGGCGGCCAGGACCTGCGGGGTGGGGAACAGGTGCGTCAAGCCACCGTGAGGGTCGTGAACGAGATCGCCGTATGAGCGGACCAGCCGCCCCGCGTGGGTGCGAGCCGCTGCCGTCGAGACCTGTTGTCCGAGAACGGCCCTGACCGCGAACTCGGCTGGGTCCACCGTCCTCGGGACGCGCCGACCGGGGCTGCTCGCGACAAGGGCCGCCATCGTCGGGTCTTGGGACAGCACGGAGTCGACGGCGACAGGGTCGGCGTCGAGGTCGAGCATCCACCGGCATCGGCTGATGGCACTGGCCAGGTCGCGCTGGTCGGTCAGCGAGATCTGACACACCACGTGGTCGGTTGCCGGTTTGAGCGCGGCGACGGCGTGTCCGTGCGACAGCCGGATCGTCCTGCGGTAGGCGCCCGCGCGCCATTCCTCTACTCCCGGAACGGCGGTCGCCGCCAGGTGACCGAACAGGTTGTCCGGACAGAACGGCTTTCGGAAGGGCAACCGGAGAGACAAGGTGCCAGGGATCTCGGAGGTGACCCCCGGCATACCTCTCTTGGGGTGTTGGCCTGCCCTGCGCGTGGCTTGAGCACGAAGCTCCGTCGGCGAGAGTGCGAAGACCTCTTGGACCGTGTCGTTGAAGGTGCGGATGCTGGCAAACCCGGCAGCGAAGGCGACCTCACTCGCGGGCAGAGAACTCGTCTCGATGAGAACCCTTACGGTTTGTGCCCTTTGGGCTCGCGCGAGGGCAAGTGGACCCGCCCCGACCTCGGCGATGAGCTGGCGCTGGATCTGGCGCACGCTGTAGCTGAGCCGGTTTGCCAAGCCGGTCACACCCTCACGATCAACGACACCGTCCGCGATGAGCCGCATGGCCCGCGCGACCAGGTCCGTACGGACATTCCACTCCGGCGACCCAGGACTCGCGTCGGGCCGGCAGCGCTTGCAGGCCCGGAATCCCGCCTGCTGCGCCGCGGCCGCGCTGGGGTAGAAACGCAGATTCTTCAGGTGTGGCCGCGCCGGGCAGCTCGGGCGGCAGTAGATGCCGGTGGTCACCACCGCGCAGAAGAACCACCCGTCGAAGCGTGGATCCCTGGACCGTATGGCGCGCTCGCAGGCTTCCGTGTCCTCATGCACGTTCACCAGCATGACTCAGGGCAACTTTCTGCACTAGCGAAAATGCGACATCATCCCTGTCCCATACGGGTCTCCAGGGGGGCGCAAATGCGTTGACTACCCATCGACGTCGACCGAGGATGGGCGCCGTGACCCACCTGATCCTGATGTGCGGCCTACCGGGGTCGGGAAAGACGACGCGCGCAGTGACGCTGGCAGCGAGCCTGCCGGCCTTGAGGCTCTGCCCCGATGACTGGATGGAGGCCTTGGGTTTCCACCAGTACGACGAGCAAGCCCGTGATCGGCTCGAGGCGAAGCATTGGGAGCTCGCGCAGGAGCTCCTGTCGCTGGGCATCAATGTTGTCATCGAGAACGGCTTCTGGGCTCGGTCCCAGCGAGACGTGGCGCGACTGCAGGCGCGAGAGCTCGGCGCAGCGGTCCACTTGGACTACGAACCGATCGGCATCGACGAGCTGTGGGTCCGCCTTCAGCAAAGGAACGCTGCGTGGCAACCGAAAATGGTGACGGTTACGTGGGAGCAGCTCCTCGAGTGGCAGGGACACTTCCAGCCCCCCAGTGACGATGAGCTGGCGCTGTTCGATCCGCTGAGCGCTCATCTAGGAGGAGCCTGAACCGGCCGACCCCGCCAACCCTAGCCGCAGCCTGTCCGCGATGAAATACCGTGTGCTGCAATAACATTCGTTGTGGATAAGCCTTCCGCTTGTCGGGCTGGTCACCTATACTAGAACACATGATCGACAAGTTCTCGCAGGCCCTCACGCTACGG
>Ga0209745_1001214_pt1 | contig 15524 bp, 16 predicted proteins | sample BarGraNGADG00312_FD_184495 | JGI IMG/M metagenome (GOLD analysis project Ga0209745, IMG submission 184495) | Arctic peat soil microbial communities from Barrow, Alaska - Barrow Graham LP Ref core NGADG0004-312 (SPAdes) (version 2) | ecosystem: Environmental > Terrestrial > Soil > Wetlands > Peat... | reverse complement strand
TGAATGACGAGATTTTCATAATTCCAGGTCTCACCTGCTTTTAGTGTTTCCAGACCTTCTACAACATCGTCGTTGTTAATAAGTCTCAGATACATACTATCCACCTGATTAAAATGCCTTATTCCAGATACCAATCCCCCAATGGTAAATACAATTATGCAAATCAGAAACATGGACATCTGCATATTTTCAACTTTAAATTCGCCGACCATCAGGAACATTAAAATTGCAAGCGGCAGTCCGAAGTAAACAGATCCGTGCAAAAAAATGTACAACCATTTCTTTTTTCTGCCTTCTTCCCATCGCTGAATAAATTGCTCGCCTTTTTTACCCGTTTCTTTCATTCCTGACTCATTGGTTTATAGTTAAGCCTTCACTAAAGCCTATAATAAAGCTTCCGCTATTATGGACTTATTTATTCTTCCTTTCTTTCTTGTTCATCACTATTTTCATAGTGTATCCCCACCCCAGTCCGCAAATCAGCCATAATGGTATACCAATCAGGAGAGCTTTTGGTGTTATTTCATGTTCTGCAATCAGCGGATATAATATTTCCATTGCAATAAACATAAAGAGTCCAAATAAGAGTCCTGAGATTAACCACACCCTGTTTTTATTTTTCTTTTCCGGGACTCCGGGACCAGAATTCCTGAATTCAATTAATTCAACCGGGGCTCCGTTATGCTCAATCATTGCAACTGTAATGCCTTCTGCAGTTTTATTTGGCTCAGTAATTATCTTCAGACTATGTGTCCTCAGTTCCTTCTCCAGGTCGTCAACTTCAAAAGCAATATGAGGAACGGTCTGTATCAGGGGACTTACCGGACTGTCATCTTCAAACCTCATCCATTCCACACCGAACGGACTTGTGCTAAATCCCGAGACGTATAATTTAAATTGCGGCAGGTATTTCTCACCAGGCATAACCTTATTTGTTGGTATACCCATGTGATGGTATTTCCAACCCCATTTTTCCACCGCTAACGGAGATTCGAAGTCAAGTCTGGATGTGTTCATCTGTTTATTGAAATTCAATTTACCGATTGTGTAAAAAGCAAATCCTTTATGTTCTTAGGGTCATTAAACGTTGTTATGAATATCAGCCAGAAAATCTTTTCAAAGAACGCTTGGTTTTATCATAGAAATCTGCAGCACTTCCTTAAAGAAATTTTCAAGTTTCTGAATATCGAGATTGCCATCTGTTCTTACTCCGCTGCAAACATCAACTCCAAAAGGCCTGACAGTCTCAATTGCCTGCCTTACATTTTCCGGTTTTAATCCACCTGCAAGAAATACCGGGCACTTTGAATTAATCCGGATCTGCCGGCTCAATTCCCAGTTGTGTACCCTACCGGTACCACCAAGCTCCTTGATTTTTAAATCAGGATTACCGCTGTCGAGAAGAATAGCGTCAACGGATTCTGAGATGCTGATTGCTGCCCTGACTGAATTTTCATCAATTACATGAATGACCTTGACAATTTTTATCGAGGGGAGTGCACTTTTTAACTGGGCATATGTTCCCTCAGAAAGTGAATCTACAATCTGAATAGTATTGGTGTTTGTTCGTTGATGGTGCTTGATTATTTCATTCACCGAAGTCTCACTGGTAAGGAGGAATGTCGCAACCGGAGGTGGAACTAAAGAGGCTATTTCCTTAATTAAATCATCAGAAATCGGACCCGGCCCGCTTGGCATTTTAGCGACTAATCCAATTGCCGAGGCTCCAAAGCCTATTGCAATCCTTGCTTCCTCAACGCTATTAATGCAGCAGATCTTGATTCTGATCATTACAAAATGCTGTTCATCCCATAAGCCGGCCAGACCACCCTTTAATGACTCAAGCTTGCCTGTGCCCTAATAAAGGACCGATATGTGCTTCGAATAAGGACGTAATATTCTGATAACGAGTATAATTAGGTTAGGCTTAACACAAACCTCCGTTTCGTCAGTCACACTAAAAGTTTTCTGCAAAAACTAATTCCTACTAACTTTCACGGACTGACAGAAGATATGTAAATGCAAACATGGAAATGTAAAGAATTTATGGGATTTAAACAAGCAAATCCGAATAAAATAAACACTAAATTAAAGAGGCTGTCTCTAAAGGTGAGATCAGCCTCTTTTTGTTGATTTTATTCAAATCCCCAGGGGGGCACTTTCAAATAATCAAATCCCCAGGGGCCTTTCAAATATTCAAATCTCCGGAAGATAAATTGACTTTTTATACATTCCTCGATATATGTTAATACTTTCCTTGTCTATACAAGACCTGCAAAACCCATGAATGCCAGAGCAAGAATGCCTGCCGTAACCAGAGATATTGGCACACCCTTCATTCCCTGAGGAATATTCACCAGCTCCATCTGCTCCCTTATACCTGCCATAATAATAAGGGCAAGACCAAAACCAAGAGCTGTGGCACCTCCATAGATAACACCGGTGACGAGGTCATAATCCTTTTTAATTACCAGCAGCGCGACACCAAGGACAGCACAGTTGGTGGTAATGAGAGGAAGAAAAATACCGAGCGCCTGGTATAGCGGCTGGCTTATCTTCTTGAGAACAATCTCTACCATCTGCACAAGAAAAGCAATCACAAGGATGAACGTTATCGTCTGCATGAAAGCTATGCCGAGGGGTACAAGCACATAAGTATATACGAGGTAGGTCGCCATTGTGGCCAGGACAATAACAAATACAACTGCACCGGACATGCCAAGAGCAGTGCTGACCTTATTGGAGACGCCAAGGAATGGACATACACCAAGGTATTGTGCCAGGACAACGTTGTTGACCAGTATCGCTGAAATTATCAGTAAAATATATTCCATCTCAGTCCCTCCTTATGCTTTTTTAGCCTTATTGATCTTATTTACAACGGCAATCAGATATCCGAGAGCAATGAATGCCCCGGGTGCCAGTATAAATACGAGTATGCCGTCTCCTTCAATGAATTTAAGCCCGAAGACGGACCCGCTGCCAAGGATCTCTCTTATTGTACCTAGAACTCCCAATGCCATGGTGAAGCCCAAACCCATACCGGCACCGTCAACAAATGATGACCATACAGTATTTTTACTGGCATAGGCCTCAGCACGGCCAAGTACAATACAGTTCACAACAATCAGGGGAATAAAAATCCCCAGAGTAGCATAAAGAGCAGGCACATACGCCTGCATCACAAGATCAACAATGGTCACAAAAGTGGCAATGACCACAATGAAGGCAGGAATACGCACCTTGTCGGGAATGACATCTTTCAGAAGCGAAATGAAGACATTTGATCCGATAAGTACGAAAGTCGTGGCAAGCCCCATGCCCATACCGTTAATGGCTGAGGAAGTCGTTGCCAGGGTAGGGCAGGTGCCAAGCACCAGCACCAGGATAGGGTTTTCTCTCAGAAAACCCTTTGTGAAGTTGTTAAACTGGCTCATTTCAGACCTCCTTTTTCAAATGCGTTATAAGCTCTTTGCACACCGTCACAGAATGCTCTCGAACTTATGGTGGCAGCTGTAATGGCATCCACCGGACCTCCATCCTTCTTTACTTTCAGGGCGAAGGTAGCAGGGTCCTTATCCTTGAACTGGTCCTTGAACTGAGGCTTCTCCGGAGTTCCCTCGGGAACCATCTTGGTGCCCAGTCCCGGTGTCTCTTTCTGCTCAAGAACGCTTATATTATAAATGGTTCCGTCAGGATTAAATCCAACCATAAAACCTATGTAGCCGCTAAATCCTTTGTTGGTATAAGATTTAACTGCATATCCAACGATCTCCTCACCTTTCTTTGCAGGGTAAACCTCAAGGCTGTCACCCTCGCCGGTCGGCAGCATAAACATCTCCTCATTCGGATTGTTGGTAAATTCAGGTACTACCTGTTTTATGGCATCAAGCTTTTTGTTAAGCAAGGAAATCTCAATTGGCTCCTTCGTAAACTCATAGACAAATCCAAGGGCGGCAGAAGCGCACAAGGAAATGAGTGTGAGCGAAAGCACCATGTTCCTGAGTGTCGATTGCATCTTAGCCATGCTTCACCTCCCTTCCGAACCTGCGCGGTTTAATATACATATTAAGCAACGGGACGAAGGCGTTCATGATAAGAATAGCGAATGACACACCCTCGGGGTAAGCGCCCCATGTCCTTATCAATACTGTTATCACCCCGATGCCGATGCCGTAAATTATCATTCCCTTGTGTGTCATCGGAGAGGTCACATAATCAGTAGCCATGTAGATGGCACCCAGCATAAGACCTCCTGTAAGCAGATGGAACAGGGGATCAGCAAATTTCGTCGGGTCAACCAGCCAGAGTATACCTGTGAAGAGAGCTACAGTGAACAGTACAGTGACAGGGATATGCCATGTGATAATCTTTTTCCAGAGGAGATAAATTCCCCCGATGATCAGGGCTAACGCCGCCACCTCGCCCATTGATCCTCCCATCTGGCCGTAAAACAATTGCATGTGTGAAGGAATCTTTTCCATAATGGCGGAGACGGCATCACCGTTCTTTACCCCCTCACTCAGCAACCCCAGAGGCGTGGCACCTGTAACGGCATCAGCATATCCGGTCTTAAATCCTGTTGGTACCGGCCAGCTGGTCATCTGGACAGGAAATGAAATCAGCAGGAAAACCCTGCCCACCAGCGCCGGGTTGAACGGATTGTTGCCTAGTCCGCCGAAAGTCATCTTTGCAACTCCTATTGCGATTATTGCACCAATAACAATTATATGAACCGGCAGATTGGAAGGCACATTGAATGCAAGGAGCAATCCGGTAACAACTGCTGAACCATCAGATATAGAAGGTTTTACTTTTAAGATGAATTTCTGTATGAGATACTCTACGGCGACACATGATAGCACTGAGGTGAGAGTAACAATTATAGCTCCGATCCCGAAATAATATATTGATGCTGCAAGCGCCGGCAGAAGAGCGATCACCACACCGTACATCAGCTTGCGCGTTGTCTCAGGACTTTGCTGATGCGGCGAGGGCGAAACATTAAGGATGTTATTCATATTGTTTTACTGCTATTTCGTAATACGTTCACGTGCCATGCGCATCACCGTGGTCTTGCCCAGCCTGATATAATCGAGCAGGGGTCTCTTTGCCGGGCACGTATAGGCACATGCCCCGCACTCCATGCAGTCAGTGATCTTCTCTTTTTCAGCCTTCTCCCACATTGCCTTCTCCGATGCTGCTGCCAGGAGGTACGGCTCAAGCCCCATAGCGCATACTGTTGAGCATTTGCCGCACCTTATACAAGGCAATACCTCGCTGCGACGGGCTTCGTCAGCGGGAAAAAGGATTATTCCCGACGTGCCTTTGGTCACCGGCACATCGGTCATCGCAAGAGCCTTGCCCATCATGGGCCCGCCATTGACGACCTTTCCGGTGTCTTCCGGCATCCCGCCTGCAGCTTCTATCAGACTTGAAACAGGTGTGCCTATCCTTACAAGGAAGTTACCCGGGTTGCTGACTGACTTCCCGGTAACGGTCACCACCCTTTCAATCAGCGGCTTGTTTTTCTGAACGGCTTCATATACAGCGAAAGCGGTGCCTACATTCTGGACTACAACACCTACATCAAGGGGAAGGCCTCCTGAGGGTACCTCACGCCCGGTGCATGACTTGATAAGCTGTTTCTCACCTCCCTGCGGGTACTTGACCTTCAGCGGCTGCACCGTGACACCTTCGAAATCTTTGGATAGAGCTGTAAGATGATTTATTGCATCAGGTTTGTTGGCCTCAATGCCTATTATTGCTTTTTCAACCCCCAGTGCTTTCATGATGATAGTCGTACCTGCGAGCACCTCAGCGCCCTTCTCAAGCATCAGCCTGTGATCAGCAGTCAGATAGGGTTCGCATTCAACACCGTTTATGATGATCAGGTCACACTTTTTACCGGCCGGTACTGTCAGCTTGATATGTGTAGGGAAGGTAGCTCCCCCGAGACCTACAAGACCGCATTGCTGGCAACGTTCAATGATCTGCTCTCGTGTCATCGTGATTTCCTTCACCAGGATGCTGCTGCGGTCAATAGTGTCAACCCATTCGTCGCCCTCAACATCAATTACCACTGACATTTGCTTGTACCCGGTGGTGTCAGTCACAGGCTCAATTTTGTTCACCTTGCCTGATACCGGGGAGTGAATATTTGCGGAGACAAAACCTTTAGCCTGGGCAATAACCTGTCCGGTCTTTACTGCAGCACCCTTCTCAACAACTGTCGTCGCCGGGGCGCCTATATGCTGTGATACAGGCACCGTCACCTGGGCAGGCAGTGGCAATACCACGATGGGCTTGTCAGCTGTGAGCTTGTTCTCAGGAGGATGTATGCCACCTTTGGGGAATGTCTTGAACACGGTAATATTTTTTTATCTGGTTATCAATATATTATTAGACGGCTTCTGTTATGGCCGGCTCTGCCGGTTTTTCCTCTTTGACCGGGAAATTAAACTCAAGGATGGCTGCTGTGGGGCATTCGCTCACACACTTGCGGCACAGCTTGCATTTGAATGAATCTATAAAAGCGAGGTTGTCTGCCATGGTGATTGCCTCATAAGGACATATCTTAACACACTTTCCGCATCCGATACAGGCCACCTTGCATGCCTTACGTGCCGGACCTCCCTTGTCCTTGTTCATGCAGGAGACGTAAATCTTACGGTCTTTTTTGTTCCGTTTGCGCAGCTCAATGAGGTTCCGGGGGCATGCTTTGACACAGGCTCCGCATGAGACACATTTCTCATCAATAATCACCGGCAGTTGTGTCAACGGATCCATATACATAGCGTCGAACTTGCATGCTATGACACAATCGCCGCAGCCCAGGCAGCCGTACTGGCAGCCAGTGTTGCCTCCGTAGAGAGCATGCGCCACCCGGCAGTTGGTTGCACCGTCATAGAATGACGTACGGGTGCAGTTTTCAGGCGTGCCGTTACATCTCAGAACAGCCACCTTAGGCTCTACTGCTAAAGCCTTGCGGCCCAGTATATCAGCAACTTTGATCATTGTCTCACCACCACCCACGGGACAATTGAGGCCTTCAAATGATTCTGACTTTACAAGCATCTCAGCCAGGGCACGGCAACCGGTATAGCCGCAGCCGGCGCAATTGGCGCCAGGCAACACCTCGGTAACCAGGTCTATGCGCGGGTCTTCAACGACCTTAAACTTCTGCGCTACAAAATACAGTATCACCGCTGATGCCAGACCAAGGAGGCTCAGCATGATGACAGTCAACAAAACAATGGAACTCATCTGTCAGACCTTTATTTTGAATTCAAACTTCTTTTCAATCCTGCCCCTCAGGAGCCAAACGATAAAGTAATAAACTGCCAGGGATCCAAAAGAGAGGAGTGCTGAGCTCAGCTCACCTGCCCCTGACGCTGTCAAGACAATAAATACAGTTATAAGTACAAGAAATGGGATCACATAACCGATAACCAGTGCGCGGAAACCCTGCGACTGCTCCATTTCCACCGTGACTTTATCACCGGGACTAAGTTTTGCGTCACTCCTGGCATTGATAATCCTGACATCACTGTTGCCCAGTGAGCAGCCTGATTTTGCATGGCACCCAGAGCAGGCGCTACCGGTCAGGATCTCAATATCAACGGTGCCATCGCCCAGTGCTTTAAGAACTATTCCTTCATGAGTGATTATCTCTCCTTGCGGCATCGCGAAATTATTGAACCGGCAATTTTAAATAATTGTCCGGAAATAAAACATAACAATGGTCATTATTTTACGCTAACTAATCTCACTCCAGGTGTACGTCTTGCCGAACAGCCTCTTCAGATTGACTTTCAGCACCTGGTTGTCGTTTCTTTCAAGTTCGGGGTCGTCGGCAAGGATCTCCTCGGCATGTGAACGTGCCAGGTTAAGTATCTGTCCGTCTCTTCCCAGGTCGGCTATCTTCAGGTCAAAGGCCATGCCGCTCTGCTGCGTCCCCTCGAGGTCGCCCGGACCGCGCATACGCAGGTCAGCCTCTGCGATCTCAAAACCGTCGTTGGTGCTAATGATTGTGTTGATCCGCTCGGACGCATCAGCAGAACGCTTGTGTGATGTCATGAGTATGCAGAACGACTGATCGGCACCGCGACCCACACGGCCACGCAACTGGTGAAGCTGTGAGAGCCCGAAACGCTCTGCGCTCTCAATGACCATTACACTGGCATTGGGTATGTCAACGCCCACCTCAATCACCGTTGTGGCAACCATGATCTGTGCCTGCCCCTTGCGGAACAGATTCATCGATATCTCCTTATCACGTGCAGTCATGCGGCCGTGAACAACACTGATACAATACTGCGGCGGCGGAAAGGCGCGCGCCATGCTCTCAAGCCCGTCCTCAAGATCCTTATAATCAAGTGTCTCAGACTCTTTTATGAGCGGGTACACAACATATATTTGTCTTCCTTCTTCGATCTGACGGCGCATAAAGCCAAACACCTTCTCGCGTTCAGCATCGGTGAACGACATCGTTTTTATCGCCTTGCGTCCCGGCGGCATCTCATCAATGACTGATACATCGAGGTCACCGTACAGTGTCATGGCAAGGGTGCGCGGTATGGGTGTCGCCGTCATCACCAGCACATGCGGCGGACAGTCGCTCTTCTGCCACAGCCTGGCCCTCTGCGCTACACCAAAACGATGCTGCTCGTCTATTATCACCAGTCCAAGATTTTTATATTTCACGTTATCCTCAATCAGGGCATGGGTACCAATCAGGATTGAAATGCTCCCGTCCAGCAATCCATTCTCAATCCGGGTCCGCTCGCTGCGCTTCGTCGACCCTGTCAGCAAGGCTACCCCGGCATCAATGCCGCCGACGAAATGGCTTATCGAATTAAAATGCTGAATGGCAAGCACCTCCGTCGGAGCCATCAGGCAGCTCTGAAACCCGTTATCTGCTCCTATGAGCATGCTCATCAACGCAACCATGGTCTTACCGCTGCCCACATCGCCCTGCAGAAGCCTGTTCATCTGCCTGCCGCTGCCAAGATCGGTGCGTATCTCGCGTATAACCCTCTTTTGCGCTTCAGTAAGGGTAAACGGAAGATTGTTTTTGTAAAATGAATTGAGCCTGTCACCGACGACGGAGAAAGTGAAACCACGCGTGTTTTTAGTCCTGCTGCCCTTATAGCGCAACAGGTTGAGCTGGATATAGAACAGCTCTTCAAACTTGAGCCTGAAACGGGCATTTTCAAGGTCAGTGTTCGAATCCGGGAAGTGGATCCGGAACATAGCATCGGAGAGGCTTATCAGCCTCATCGGTTTCAACAGCGCGTCAGGCATTGTTTCAGCAAAGCGAAGCGCAGACTGCGAAAATATGGTGGCCATCAGCTTGGCTATGACCTTCGAGTGAAGGAAGTGATCCTTCATCTTTTCGGTGGTGCTGTACTGAGCCTCGAGGGCTGAACTGACCCTGGAGGCCTTCTTCTCTGCCTCTTCAACCTCAGGATGAACTATGTTGAAGGCGCCGCTGAAAAGCGTCGGTTTACCGAAGATAATATATTCTTTTTCAACTTTATATGCATTCAGCACCCACTTCTGCCCCTTGAACCATACCAGCCTGACCATGCCTGTATCATCATAAAAGTCAGCGGTAAGACGCTTTGCTGACCCGCCGCCCTCGGTAGAGTAACGGCGTATCTTTCCCTTTATCTGAACATACTGCATGTCGGTGTCAAGCTCGCTGACAGTGTAAAAGCGTGTCTTGTCAACATACTTATACGGAAAATAATAAACGAGATCCCTGAAAGTATGGATATTTGCCTCCGCTGCCAGCAGCTCGGCCCTCTTAGGACCCACTCCCGGAAGATATTTTATCTCTGTATCAAGCAGTTCAGACATCAGTTTAGACAAAAAAGATACTCATCGAAAATACTTAAATTTGGGCTGCTTTCAAATTACCTGTCTGAAGAAATGAACTTATACCCGGCAGCCGCATACCTCAGACACCTCCTCAGTGCCCGCAGTACTGCGGGACACGGAGTTCACAGTCCATATGTCTTTGATTTCCTGACAAAAGTGGTCAGGAACAAGACAGATGCGAAGATCGCCAGTCAGGTTGAAAGCCTTCGCCGTGCGATGCTCTCTGATAAGCGCATCATCATGGTGACGGATCTCGGGGCAGGTTCTGTGACCAAAGCAGGAGGGGAGCGACGACGTGTGGCTGAGATAGCCAGGACAGCGGCGCTGCCGGCAAGGGAGGCAGGACTGCTTGCAAGGATGGTGGCTACTGAGACAGGCTCAGCATCCCGGGGTCATGCTTCGACAGGCTCAGCATCCCGGGATACAGGCTCAATACAACGGGATACGGGGATAATCCTGGAGCTGGGAACATCGCTGGGGATAAGCACACTCGCCATGGCACTGGCAGCGCCGGATAGAAGGGTGATAACGGTGGAGGGATGCCCCGCACTGGCCACCATAGCCCGTGAAAATTTTCGGCGATATGGTGCATCCAATGCGGAAATAATGAACATGGAGTTCAGTGCAGCACTTGAGAGCCTGAAAAGGGATGGACTGAACGTCTCTTTCGCATTCATCGACGGCAATCACAGAGGCACGGCGCTGACTGAATATGTCTCAAAGATCGCTGCGATGGGAGAAGAGATGATCATCGTGGCTGATGATATCCGCCTGACAAAAGAAATGTTCCTGGCATGGAAGTCCATGGCAGCATCAGGAATTGCTCCGGTCACTATGGAGACACTGCGTCTCGGGATATTTTTCCTTAAACATAGCATAACACCGGGCAGATACCGGATCAGGTATTAACAAAAAATAACAGGATCATAACATATTTATAGAGTTATTTGAACTAATTTCGGGACTTTAACAAAACAGGCATGGATAAGGTCATAGAGATACACGAGATTGTAAAGAATTACCAGGTCGGAACGGTTATAGTACGTGCCCTCCGCTCGGTATCACTCACTATCAACAGGAACGAATATGTGGCCATTATGGGCCCGTCAGGGTCCGGCAAGTCAACGCTGATGAACATCCTGGGTTGCCTTGATACACCTACTAAAGGACAATATATTCTTAACGGAACCGACGTCAGCAAGATGGAAGATGACCGTCTTGCCGAGATAAGGAACAAGGAGATCGGCTTCGTCTTCCAGACCTTTAACCTGTTGCCGCGTTATTCAGCCCTTGAGAATGTGACACTGCCTCTTATCTATGCCGGTATACCGCGCCATGAAAGGGAAGAGCATGCAAAAGTCACACTTGATGAGGTCGGACTCGCTGACAGGATGACCCACAAGCCCAATGAGCTGTCCGGCGGTCAGCGGCAGAGAGTAGCCATTGCCAGGGCACTGGTCAACAAGCCTTCAATAATCCTTGCCGATGAGCCTACCGGAAACCTTGACAGCAAGACATCATTTGACATCATGGGCCTTCTCGATAAGATCCATGAACTGGGTAACACAGTCATCGTTGTGACCCACGAAGAGGATATCGCACGCCACGCTCACCGCATAATAAAGCTTATGGACGGCGAGGTTTCAAACGATTACATCAACGAGAACCGGATAGAAGTAAAACTGAAATAGATATACTTCATTTCCTGCAGATGAAGATATATACCAAAACCGGAGACAGAGGAGAGACCTCTATCATAGGCGGCAAAAGGCTTCCGAAATATCATCCTCGCATTGAAGCCTATGGCACTGTTGATGAGCTTATTGCATGGATAGGGCTCCTGCGCAGTGCAGATCAGCACTGTGTCAGCCGCGAAGAACTCCTTATGATACAATCTGCACTCATGTCGTGCTGCTCGGTCATTGCCACAGACCCTTCGGCAGAAGAGCCCGTTAACATAAACGCCGCTGACACATCAATGCTTGAGCGTTCAATAGACGCCATGGAAGCCCGGCTGCCGGTACTGAATTCATTTATACTCCCGGGCGGACATCCTCATACCGCAAATTGTAATATTGCAAGATGTGTGTGCCGGCGGGCTGAAAGGGCTCTCCTTCGCCTTGATAAAGAAGAAAAAGTGGACCAGGAAATCATCAAATACCTTAACCGACTATCCGATTATCTCTTCGTACTGACTAGATGCCTGAGCTATGATGCTGGCATTGAAGAGGTTAAGTGGCTCCAGGATAAAAAGGCAAAATAATCGATAAAAAAGTCGGGCCACTCTTTTATTATTCTAAATAATTTTATATTTGCGGACTTTAAGGAAGGTAACAAAAATCTTTCAAAAAAATGTATTGGACACTTGAATTGGCGTCAAAACTCGAAGATGCTCCATGGCCAGCAACCAAGGATGAGCTCATAGACTATGCAATACGGTCAGGTGCCCCTATGGAAGTCATAGAAAACCTGCAGGAGATAGAAGACGAAGGCGATATTTACGAAGGTATTGAAGATATCTGGCCTGACTATCCATCAAAAGAAGACTTTTTCTTCAACGAAGACGAGTACTAGTCACTTCTCTTCCCGGCCGCAGTTGCGGTAACCATCTAAAGCCATCAAGCCTCATTTCACTGTCCGGCTTTTCCTTCGGAGGATTAAGCGTACCGTCAGGACTCTGGTTCTGGTATATCTCAGCTATCTTACCGTCCTCGAGCAAGATCTCTATGCTGGCGCTCTTTGCCCTGTTCACACCCACGAGTTGTTTTCCGTCAACGACATAATAGATAGCTTCACCATTGCCCGTCACCTTTATACGGCGCAGTTTATTGTCAACAAAGTATCCTGACAGGTTCTTGCCGCTGATCTGGTCATAGCGGGCAGTATCGACCGAGCTGACCACGAAGGCTGAATTGTAAAGCTCCATATGATCGGCTTTGCGGTCTTTTGTGAACAGGGCGATGGAGTCTGATGAAAGCTGGCTCTCACGCGACCATACTACAGGGTCATCATACAACCTGATGACCGAGTCCATGAACGAGTAAGACAGTGAGTCGCATCGCCCCTGCATCTCCCTGCTGAAGATGGTGCATGCGTTATATGCCTTCAGCAGCCTGTGATCTGCACCTAGGGTATCTGTCTGGGGAATCGCCCTGAGGGTATCGGCCCGCAGAGTGATGGTGTCATCATTGGAAAACATAGTAAACCACGGAGCATGGGTAAGAATAAACTTTTCAGGACGCTTCAGGTACCAGGCATAACCTCCTCCGCAAATGACATTATCCGACGTGTCGGCTATGGCAACGTTCCCAAAGCCTTCTCCCTGCCCTTTATTCTCATCGTACCAGAGCGTGTCACCTGTGATACGCTGCTGACGGTTGTCAATGACAGAATTTTTCATCAGCTGAGAGATATCTTTTCTCGTATCGCTCCACCCTTTCTCGCAGTAGAGGTAGATACTGTCACCGACGGCTTCTGTAGGCCCTTCAAACCAAACGATCTCATTATACGTGTCATAACGCATCGTGTCGGCATGCATTATGAAATCAGGATTGACGATCTTCACACTGTCACGGAAGTGAAGCATTTTTCTGTCGGCATAGTATATCCCTGTGATACTGGTGAGTGTGTTTTCACCATTGAGAATTCGTCCGCCGTCGTTATAAACTGCTATCTGGGTATTGGTATCATAATCAATCTTGCGGGTGAAGAGACGCGTTTCATTATCTGCAAGCTCCACACTATCAGTCATTACAGCCTTTCCGGTGTCACCATCATAAAACAGGTAGTTACCATATATATGAATGGTGTCGCCCTGTCTTATATGGATGTTACTGAAGGCGTTAACCTGGTTGGTGTCATCATAGTACACGGCGCTGTCGCATGTCATGTACAGGTCATTATGCTTCAGGCTGACGTTGCCATTCAGCTTGTTGCGCGGCCGGCCATTCAGGCGGCCGTATTGCATTTCATCGGAATGAAGTATCTCAACCCTGCGGCGTGCCGGTTCATCCTGCGCAGCAGACTGCAGCGGCAGGAGAGAGAGGATAAGAGGCAGAATAAAACAAAAATCTCTCCGGGTTATTATCTGACCTATTCGAGCCATCCGGTATAATGAAAGCCGCAGCCGCGGAAATCATCGCTGACACGGACATATGTCTTTTTTATCTTTCCGGTGATCCAGTCCTGGTATGCTCTGTTCTTCTTGTCCATCAAAGCAGCTTCTGAAAGGTAATTGTAATCTTCCTTCGGGTTGACCCTGTGGGGTGCAACTTCGTCATCAAGTCTGACAATGACATAAACGCTGTTTCCCTTGGCATCAGTTGTCCGGAAGGGCTCAGAGATCTCTCCCAGCTTCATGTCACGCACAACCAGGTTGATCTCACGTGGCAGCTCATCAAGGGTGAACCATGTAACGCGATCCGATGGATTCTCCTGCACCATCTTGCCGCCGTTAGCCCTGGTAGCCTTATCAGACGAGTATCTTAAAGCAGCCTTGTAGAAGGTAAGACTGTCTAACCGGACAAGATTGGCAATGCTGTCAAGTCTCAGGATGGCCCATTCAGTCTGTTCGGCTGTAAGTTTCGGTTTCATGAGTATATGCCGCGAGTTGACCATCTCTCCCTTACGGTCAATGAGCTGTATGATATGGAAACCGAATTCGGACTCGACAATTTTGGAGACAGCACCTTTTTTCAGGCTCCATGCTGCCTCGGCATATGGTTTGGCCACCTCGCCTCTTGTGACATAACCCAGCTCTCCGCCTTTGGGAGCTGTACCAGGGTCTTCTGAATACAGCACGGCCAGCGCACTGAAGCTCTCACCGCCTACGATGCGGCTGCGCAGATCAAGCAGACGCTGGCGCACCTCAGCCTTACTGGATTCCATGTCAGGAGGCTCAACGGAGATGATGCTGAGCTCGACCTTCCTCGGAACCAGCGGCAGAGAGTCTTTTGACATAGTGTTATAGTATTTTTTTATCTCGTCAGGAGTAACTGTGATATCCTGAGCTATCGTTCCCTGTGTCTCCTGTACGATATACTGGTTCGTGAGCATCTCACGAAGGTCTTTCTTTATCTCTGCCATGCTCTTGCTGAAGTAGTTCTCAAGAGCCTGCTCTGAACCGGCACGCCTGATATATTCCGCCAGTCTGTTGTTCAGGTCGGCCTCAACATTGTCGGGCGACACCTCAATGGAGTCTATCTTCGCCTGATCAAGGAAAAGTTTCTGTATCATCAGATCCTCCAGAACACGGCAGCGAAGCTCCTCGACAGGAGTAGGATCCCTCTCAGCCTTCATCTGCATTACCTGACCCTCGATGTCAGAGAGAAAAATGACTTCATTCCCTACCACAGCAACAATCGATTCAACAATCTGCTGACCGGAAGCGCTGTACCCTGCTAGCATCAACAGCGCGTTTAATATGATAATTTTAATTTTCATGCCTGGAATTTGTCATTAATAGACTTTCAGGGTATTGCTCCTGACTGCCTCGTTATAAATACCGTCTTCAAGTTTCTGCAGAAAGTCATTCCTGCGGTTGTTGAGAATAATAGTCCTTACCTGTCCATGAATGTATTCGAACGGGGCCACACTGTTTCTCAATTTGTATTCTCTTATAGCAACAAAATAAGTGAATT
>Ga0209745_1001212_pt1 | contig 15530 bp, 17 predicted proteins | sample BarGraNGADG00312_FD_184495 | JGI IMG/M metagenome (GOLD analysis project Ga0209745, IMG submission 184495) | Arctic peat soil microbial communities from Barrow, Alaska - Barrow Graham LP Ref core NGADG0004-312 (SPAdes) (version 2) | ecosystem: Environmental > Terrestrial > Soil > Wetlands > Peat... | reverse complement strand
TGCGACGAGGTGTCTGCGCAGCGTGCGGAGCAGCGCACCGGCGAGCGCGTCCGCGTGCTGGTGGAGGGCTCGACCGACGACGGTGCCCCGCTGGGACGGGCAGCGCACCAGGGCCCGGAAACCGACGGCAGCACCACCATCAGCGGCGTCGGCGACTTGTTGGCTCCGGGTGTCATGGTCTGGGGTAGTGTCACGGCCACGGACGGGGTTGATCTCGTCGTAGAGTTGGAGGGGCAATGACGCAGCGGCCGACCGGCGCGGGTGTGCCCCACTGGCTCCCGAACGCGCTGACCGTTCTTCGCCTCGTGCTGGTCCCGGTCTTCGTGTTCCTGCTCTTCCTGCACCCGACCGAGTTCACCTGGCGCCTTGGCGCGACCGCAGCGTTCGTTGTTGCCATTCTCACCGATCTCTTCGACGGCAGGATCGCCCGGCGCTACGGCCTGGTCAGCGACTTCGGCAAGCTGTGGGACCCGATCGCGGACAAGGCCCTCACCGGCGCAGCGTTCATCTCGCTCAGCATCCTCGGCGAACTGCCCTGGTGGGTGACGATCATCATCCTCGTCCGCGAGTGGGCCATCACCTGGATGCGTGTGGTCATGCTCAAGTACGAGGTGATGGCAGCGGCAGCCGGCGGCAAGCTGAAGACGGTGCTGCAGTCCATCGCCCTGATCATGTTCCTGCCGTACCCGATGCCGCTGTTGCAGACCATCCTGCCGTTCTGGTTCGTGCTCTCCTGGCTCGTCATGGGGGCGGCGTTCGTGCTCACGGTGGTCACCGGCGGCATGTACGTGCGCGACGCGTGGCGCCTGCGCGCGGAGGCGATCAAGGCAAAGAGTGGACAGGCCTGATCCCGCTGCAGACGTCGTGGCCGCGCTCACGGCGAGGGGCCAGACGCTGGCCACGGCCGAGTCGCTGACCGGCGGGCTGCTCGGCGCAGCCATCACCGCCGTCCCGGGGGCTTCGGCAGCCTACGTCGGCGGCGTCGTCGCCTACGCCACGCCGATGAAGCATCGCCTCGCCGGCGTGGACGCCGACCTCCTCGCCGCAGTTGGCCCGGTCTCCGAACGGACGGTGATCGCCCTCGCAGCAGGGGTACGGGCAGCAACGGGAGCAGACTGGGCCGTTGCCACCACCGGGGTTGCCGGTCCCGCCTCTCAGGACGGCCACGAGCCGGGCGAGGTCTGGGTGGGAATCGCGGGGCCCACGCTGGCTGCGACCGCCGTCCGCTACGACTTCACCGGCGACAGGGCGGCCGTCCGGACTGCTGCTGTGCAAGCGGCACTTGCGCTTGTGGCCGGAGCGCTGGCTGCCGACTGACATCGGCGGGAACAGCGACTTCCTGCGTGGCGTTGAGGCATCGTCGGTGAGCTACGAGGATGGAACAGGTAGAGTCGAACCATGATCCATGAAGTGCGCGAGCGACCGCTGTTGATGCGGGAGCTGCTCGGAGAGTCCCTCAGGGAGTTGCGCACGTCCTCGAGCCTTACCCTTCGTGAGGTCTCCGGCAGGGCTCGGGTGAGCCTCGGCTACCTTTCCGAGATCGAACGCGGCCAGAAGGAAGCTTCCTCAGAACTGCTGAATGCGATCTGCGGAGCCCTGGACGTGCCGTTGTCGAGCGTGCTGCGGACCGTGTCCGACAAAGTGGACGCACATTCCGGCATCACCCAGCTCCCGGTGCGCAGCCACCGCGTGGCAGCCTGAGCCGAACGGATGCGCGAGGCTGACCTGCGCGCCCGGCTGGAGACATACCTCGGTAGCGGCTACTCCCTGATGTGGTCCGAAACGGTCGTCCTCGGTGCCCTCGGGCAGCGGACGGTGAGCCAGGCGTTGGCCGGCGGGGTGCCCTGCAAGCAGATCTGGCTGGCGGCCTGGGAGGCTCTCGAACTACCCCTGCGGGAACGCTGACCACCTCGGTGTGTCGCTGTCATTTCGAACACCTGTTCGCCTAGGCTGTGGACCAACACCCGGCAAGCCGTGGGTTTTCCACAGCCCCTTAGCTCTCTGACCGATTGTCGGAGGCGGTGCCTAGGGTGTTGACGACGGGCAGGTACATCCAGATGGGAAGGACGCAGCAGATGGCGATTGCGGACCGGGAGAAGGCGCTCGCTGCGGCGTTGGCGCAGATCGAGAAGCAGCACGGCAAGGGGTCGGTGATGCGGCTCGGTGACGAGATCAGGGTGCCGATGGAGGTGATCCCCACCGGGTCGATCGCGCTCGACGTGGCCCTCGGCATCGGCGGGCTGCCGCGCGGACGGGTCGTTGAGATCTACGGGCCGGAATCCAGCGGCAAGACCACTGTGGCGCTGCACGCCATCGCCAACGCTCAGGCCGGAGGCGGCATCTGCGCCTTCATCGACGCAGAACACGCCCTCGACCCCGACTACGCCGCCAAGCTCGGTGTCGACACCAACGCCCTCCTGGTCAGCCAGCCCGACAACGGCGAGCAGGCCCTCGAGATCGCCGACACGCTCGTGCGCTCCGGTGCGATTGCACTGGTCGTTATCGACTCGGTGGCCGCGCTCACCCCGCGGGCAGAGATCGAGGGCGAGATGGGCGACAGCCACGTCGGCCTCCAGGCCCGGCTGATGAGCCAGGCGCTGCGGAAGATGACCGGCGCCCTCTCGACGTCGAACACCACGGCGATCTTCATCAACCAGCTGCGCGAGAAGATCGGCGTCATGTTCGGCTCGCCCGAGACCACCACCGGTGGCCGGGCACTGAAGTTCTACTCCTCGATCCGGCTCGATGTGCGCCGCATCGAGACGCTGAAGGACGGCGCCGAGATGGTCGGCAACCGCACCCGGGTGAAGGTCGTGAAGAACAAGGTGGCCCCGCCGTTCAAGCAGGCCGAGTTCGACATCATCTACGGCCTGGGCATCAGCCGTGAGGGCAGCCTGATCGACATGGGCGTGGAGAACGGAATCGTCCGCAAGGCGGGCGCCTGGTTCACCTATGAAGCCGACCAATTGGGCCAGGGCAAGGAGAACGCCCGCACCTACCTGAAGAACAATCCCAAGATGGCCGACGAGATCGAGAAGCGGATCCTCACCAAGCTCGGTGTGGGCGTGGTCGCAGAAGGCGTGCCGGACGGCATCGACCCGGTCACCGGCGAGGTCGAGTTCTGAGTCCAGCCATGGAGGACGACGAGGTCGAGGTCCCGGATGGGCCGGACTCTGATCCTTACGGCGTCGCGCGCGATATCGCGCTGCGGCAGCTGACGGTGCGGGCCCGCACCCGGGTCGAACTGGCCCGGGCGCTGGCTCGCAAGCATGTGCCCGAAGATGTCGCGGAGAGCGTGCTCGACCGGCTCACCGAAGTGGGCCTGATCGATGACGCCGTGTTCGCCCGTGACTGGCTGGCGGCTGGCGGCCGGCGGCAGAAGAGCCGCCGCGTGCTGCTGGGTGAACTGGCCGAGAAGGGCGTCGACAGGGATCTGATCGACGAGGCCGCCAACGAGCTCGAGGCCGAACGCGACTACGAGGTGGCCAGGGGCTTCGCCGCCCGCAAGGCCAGAGCGTTGGCCGGTCTGGAGCCCGCTGTCAGATACCGCCGGCTGGCCGGCGCACTGGCCCGCCGGGGCTTCCCCGCGTCCGTCGTTGCCCAGGTGACACGCGAGGCACTGGCCGACCTTCGGGAGCCCGAGGACTTCGACTGAGGTCGCTGGGCTCAGTGCTTGCGATTGGTGGTGGGTAGCCCTAGCCTGCCCTTGGGTACGCCTACGGACCCGACTCTTGAGCGATTTGACGATTCCCTGGGGCTGAAACCCCGCTGATAACTGTGCCGGCTCCGCCGGCAGTGCTTGGCAGCGCCCTCGGCCCTGCCGTGTTCGCTTGAGTTCCGGGTCCTTGGCGTCCCCGCACCCGCCAAAGGAGGACGCCATGGACGCGACGGTCATGCTGGGGATCGCTGTTGGTGTTCTCGCGCTGGTCACCCTCGCCGTAGTGGTTCTCCTGGTGGTCCTGGTACGCGGACAGCAGGCGGGCAAGAGCCGGCAGCCCGCCCGGCGTGGCCCGCAGCAGCCCGGCCGGCCCGATCGCGGCCCGCGGCTGCCCGGACCGACACCCGTGGCCAACGTCCCCCCGGTAGCTCAGGACGAGGAACTCCGGTCACGGCGCCAGGCGGCCGATCGCCGCGAGGAACTCCTTGCAGAGCGCGAGGACCGGCTCAACCGGTACCTCACCGAACTTCACAACCGCGAGGCCCACCTCGACCAGATCGGCGAAGAACTCGATCGGCGCGAAGCGCTCCTGGACGAGGCGGAGGCGCAGCAGACGCAGGCGCTGTCGACGGTGGCCGGCCTGTCGGCCGAGGACGCCCGGGTCGAGTTGATGGCCCACGTGGAGAAGGACGCCCGCCTGCATGCTGCACAGCTGACCAGGGAGATCGAGTCCGAGGCCAAGCAGAACGCCGAAGCGAAGGCGCGAGCGATCATCGTCACCAGCATCCAGCGCATCGCCGCAGAGCAGACCACCGAATCGGTCGTTGCAGCCGTGCCGTTGCCCGGGGACGAGATGAAGGGCCGGATCATCGGCCGGGAGGGTCGCAACATCCGGGCCTTCGAGCAGATCACCGGCGTCAACGTGCTCATCGACGACACCCCGGAGAGCGTGCTGCTGTCCTGCTTCGACCCCGTCCGTCGCGAGACCGCACGCCTCACCCTCACCGAACTGGTTGCCGACGGCCGCATCCATCCCGCGCGGATCGAAGAGGTGCACGAGCGCAGTCAGCGGCGTGTGGAGGAACTGTGTATCCGCGCAGCGGAGGACGCGCTGATCGAAATGGGCATCACCGACCTCGCCCCCGGGCTGCTACCAATCCTCGGCGCCCTGCAGTACCGCACCTCCTACGGCCAGAACGTGCTCAAGCACCTGATCGAGTGCGGCCACATCGCCGCCTTGCTGGCCGCCGAACTGGGTCTCGACCCGGAGATCTGTCGCCGCGCCGCCTTCCTGCATGACATCGGCAAAGCCCTCACCCACGAGGCGGAGGGTTCGCACGCCAAGGTGGGCGCGGACCTCGCCCGCCGCCACGGCGAGCACCCCGACATCGTCCACGCCATCGAGGCCCACCACAATGAGGTCGAACCGCGCACGGTGGAGGCAGTCCTCACCCAGGCAGCGGACGCGATCAGCGGCAGCCGTCCCGGCGCCCGCAGGGAGAGCCTCGAGATGTACGTGAAGCGGCTGCAGCGGCTGGAGGACATCGCCAAGGAGCACGAGGGCGTGGACAAGGTGTTCGCCATGCAGGCCGGCCGCGAGATCCGGGTAATGGTGGTCCCCGAACTCGTCAACGACGCCCAGTCGCAGGTGATCGCTCGCGAGATCGCCAAGCGGGTGGAGGAGGAGCTCACCTACCCCGGCAACATCAAGGTGACGGTGGTGCGCGAGTCGAGGGCGATCGCGCTGGCCAAATGAGACTCGGTCAAGTGACCTTGGCCAAATGACTAGGTAGGATACGCCGACATGCGCACCTACGAGGTGGTCACCTACGGGTGCCAGATGAACGTGCACGACTCTGAGCGCATCGCCGGGGTTCTCACCGACGCCGGCTACGCGCCCGCAGGACCGGGCACCCAGGCCGACGTCGTGGTGTTCAACACCTGTGCCGTGCGCGAAAACGCCGACAACCGCCTGTACGGCAACCTCGGCCACCTTGCACCCGTGAAACTGGCCCACCCGGGCATGCAGATCGCGGTCGGCGGCTGCATGGCACAGAAGGACCGCCAGGTGGTTGTCGACAAGGCGCCGTGGGTCGACGTGGTGTTCGGCACTAACAATCTGGGGTCGCTGCCCGTCCTGCTGGAGCGCGCCCGCGTCGAGTCCGAGGCCCAGGTGGAGATCCTGGAGTCCCTGGAGCGCTTCCCGTCGACCCTGCCGACCCGGCGCGACTCCGCGTACGCGGCCTGGGTGTCGGTGAGTGTCGGCTGCAACAACACCTGCACCTTCTGCATCGTGCCGGCCCTGCGCGGCAAGGAGTCCGACCGCAGGCCCGGCGACATCCTCGCCGAGGTGCGTGCCCTTGTTGACGAAGGGGTGCAGGAGATCACCCTGCTGGGCCAGAACGTGAACAGCTACGGCGTCGAGTTCGGCGACCGCGGCGCTTTCGCGAAACTGCTGCGGGCCTGCGGCGGCATCGAGGGGCTAGAACGCGTGCGGTTCACCTCACCCCACCCCGCCGCGTTCACCGACGACGTGATCGCAGCCATGGCAGAGACCCCGAACGTGATGCCGTCGCTGCACATGCCGCTGCAGTCGGGCTCCGACGCCGTCCTGAAGGCCATGCGCCGCTCCTACCGCAGCGAGAAGTTCCTCGGCATCCTCGACCGGGTACGGGCGGCGATCCCGCACGCCGCAATCACCACCGACATCATCGTCGGCTTCCCCGGCGAGACCGAGGACGACTTCGCCGGGACCCTCGACGTGGTGCGCGCCTCCCGCTTCTCTGCGGCATTCACCTTCCAGTACTCGATCCGGCCCGGCACCCCGGCCGCCACGATGCCCGACCAGATCGCCCGCCCGGTCGTGCAAGAGCGCTACGAGCGGCTCGTCGACCTTGTCGGAGAGATCGCCTGGGCGGAGAACCAGAAGGTTGAGGGCCAGAGGGTGGAAGTGCTCTTCGCCGACGGCGAGGGACGCAAGGACGCAGCCACCCACCGGATGTCAGGCCGGGCGCGCGACAACCGGCTGGTACACGTCGCCGTCCCGGAGGCCGCGGTTGACCGCCCGCGTCCCGGCGACCTTGCCGATGTGGTGATCAGCTACGCCGCGCCGCACCACCTGAACGCTGATGGTGGCCTGATCGACCTGCGCCGCACCCGTGGTGGCGACGCCTGGGCTGCCCGGGACGCCGCGCGCACACCGGCTCCGGCAGGCACGATCCTCGGAATGCCCACACTCTCCCGGGGAGTATGACCGAGGGGCCGACCGTGTGGTCGACCCCTCGGGTTCGTCGTAGCTGCAGGACGACCGTCCTGCGCCAGATCAGTGGAATCAAATTTCTGGGCTGTGTCAGCAGCTCCACCCAATCGGTCCTTGAACCTCTGGGCCTGATCCCACCTGGGCCGTGTACTGGCCGCCGGTCTTGTCGTCAATCAGGGTCCGACGTGGTCGATTCCCTGGTGGACGTCAGCTTCGTGGTCGGGCACGGCACCCTCGATCTGTTCGACGATATCCATGCGACCTCCTTTCTGCTCCGGGGCCGAGCTGCTCTCGGCGTCGCTGTCCATTGTGAGCCTCACCGGCAGCCCTGCCAAGGACGAAGCAGGAATCAGTTGGCACAATGGCGGCTGTGACGATCCCGGTGCTGGCCATCAACGGACCGACGGCCAGCGGCAAGACCGCCATGGCCGTCGCGGTGGCCCGGTTGCTCGAGCCCGACGGAATCACGGCTGAGGTCGTGAACGCCGACTCGATGCTGGTCTACCGCGGCATGGACATCGGCACAGCCAAGCCCGCGTTCACAGAGCGCGGGGGTGTGCCGCACCACCTGGTCGACATCATGGACGTCACCCGTGCGGCAACCGTTGCCGACTTCCAGGCAATCGCCCGAGCCACCATCGCTGACCTCAGGGCCGCAGGGGTGGTGCCCATCCTCGCCGGAGGGTCCGCGCTGTACGTGCACGCCATCCTCGACGAGATCGACTTCCCCGGCACGAACGCCGCAGTCCGGTCCCGGCTGGAGGCTGAACTGGACGAGGTTGGCCCTGCAGCGCTGCACGAGCGGCTGGTAGCGCTGGACCCGCAGGCCGCCGCCGGCATCCTGCCGGGCAACGCTCGCCGCACCGTCCGCGCCCTCGAGGTCATCGAACTGACCGGCAGCTACACCTCCACCCTTCCCGGGTGGCACTACGCGCTGCCCGACGTGCTCCAGTACGGCCTCGAGGTGCCGCGGGACGTGCTGGACGCCCGCATCGAGGCCCGGGTGCACCAGATGTGGGCCGACGGCTTCGTCGACGAGGTCCGCGGGCTGGTGGACCGCGGCATCCGCGAGGGCCGGACAGCGTGGCGAGCGCTGGGCTACCGGCAGGTGCTCGCCTTCCTGGACGGCGAACTGACCGAGGCGGAAGCGATGCAAGCGACCATCGCCGGAACCCGGCGCTTCGCGCGCAAGCAGTTGGGATGGTTCCGGCGCGACCCCAGGATCGAATGGCTCCCCGCGGAGGATGCCGCCGCAACGATGGCGTCGGCCGTGCGGGGTAGGGTGCTGCTCGGATCGTAGGAGGCACGGCATGCTGCTGGATTTCGCGAAGGGTCACGGCACCCGGAACGACTTCGTCGTCTTCGCCGACCCCGACAACCTCCTCGACCTGAGTGCACAGCAGGTTGCCTTCCTGTGCGACCGGCGCGGTGGCGTCGGCGGCGACGGCATCCTGCGCGCCGTCCGCGCGAACCAGGTGCCCGAATGGTCCGGCGAGCCGGACGTCTGGTTCATGGACTACCGCAACGCCGACGGCTCCATCGCGGAGATGTGCGGCAACGGCGTCCGCGTGTTCCTGCGCTACCTGGAGGAGGAAGGGCTGGTCACCGGCGAACACGTCAGCGTTGCCACCCGCGCGGGGCTCCGCACCGGACGCTTCCTGCCCGACGGCAGGATCGCGGTCACGATGGGGCCCGCCACCCGAGGCAGCGATGTGCGGCTCACGGTCGGTGGGGACAGCTGGCCGGCCACTTCCGTCGATGTCGGGAACCCCCACGCCGTCGCAGAACTCGAGACCGCCGCGCAGCTGGAAGCTCTCGATCTCACCGTCGCGCCGGCCTGGGAGCCCGCCACCGCATTCCCGAACGGGGTCAACGCCGAGTTCGTCGTCCGCGAGGCTCCCGGACACATCCGGTTGCGCGTCCACGAGCGTGGCGTGGGCGAGACCGAGTCCTGCGGTACCGGTGTCGTTGCTGCGGCCGCGGCAGCAGGGCAGTCTGACCACTGCACTGTCGAGGTCATCGGTGGCACGCTGGAGGTTGACCTGACCGGTCCCGAGGCCGTCCTCATCGGCCCTGCTGTCGTCGTGGCGCGCGGCACCTGCCTACTGCCAACCTGAGAAGACAATGACTGAACCGTTCTACGAAGAGCCCGATCCCGAAGAGGTCGACGGCGACCAGCAGGATCTGGCCGACCGGCTGTCGTTGCGCCGGGTCGCGGGCATGTCCACCCAGCTGGCCGACATCAGCGAGGTCGAGTACCGCGAACTCCAGCTGGAGCGTGTGGTCCTCGTCGGCGTTTGGACCGGCAGCAGTGACCACGACATCGACTACGCGATGGCAGAGCTGAAACTGCTTGCCGAGACGGCCGGCTCGGAGGTCCTCGAGGGCCTTGTGCAGAAGCGCAAGGCGCCGGACCCGGCAACGTTCATCGGCCGGGGCAAGGTCGACGAGGTGCGCCAGGTCGTGATCGCCACCGGCGCGGACACCGTGATCTGCGACGGCGAGCTCGAGCCCGCCCAGCTGCGCAACCTCGAGGACAAGGTCGGGGTGAAGGTGATCGACCGCACCGCCCTGATCCTCGACATCTTCGCCCAGCACGCCAAGAGCTCAGAGGGCAAGGCCCAGGTCGAGATGGCGCAGCTGCAGTACCTGCGCCAGCGGCTGCGCGGCTGGGGCGGCAACCTGTCGCGCCAGGCCGGCGGACGCGCGGCAGCCGGCGCCGGCATCGGCGGCCGTGGCCCCGGCGAGACCAAGATCGAGACCGACCGGCGCCGCATCAAGACCCGCATCGCCATCCTGCGGCGCCGCCTGCGGGACCTGGACTCTGTGCGCGACACCAAACGCTCCCAGCGTTCCCGCAACCAGGTGCCCAGCGCTGCGATCGTCGGCTACACCAACGCAGGCAAGAGCTCGCTGCTGAACCGGCTCACCGGGGCCGGCGTGCTGGTGGAGGATGCGCTGTTCGCCACGCTCGACCCCACCACCCGCCGCTCCCAGACCGCCGATGGCCGCGTGTTCACCCTCACCGACACCGTCGGCTTCATCCGCCACCTCCCGCACGACCTCGTGGAGGCCTTCCGTTCCACGCTGGAGGAGTCGGTCCTCGCCGACCTGCTGCTGCACGTGGTTGACGGTGCTGACCCCGACCCCTTCGGCCAGGTGAGTGCCGTCCGCACCGTGCTGAACGAGATCGGCGCTGCCGAGGTGCCTGAGCAGCTCGTCATCAACAAGATCGACGCCGCCGATGCGGACATGCTGATGGCCCTGCGTGGCCGGTTCCCCGACGCAGTGTTCGTCTCCGCGCGCACGGGGGAGGGCATGGACGCCCTCCGCGCCCGCATGGAGGAACGGCTGCCGCGACCCGCGATTGAGGTGCACGCCCTCGTGCCCTACGACCGGGGCGACCTGATCAACCGCATCCACACCACCGGCGAGTTCGTCTCCAGCGACCACACCGAGCACGGCACCCGCGTGGTCGCCCGCGTCAACGCGGACCTCGCCGGCGAGCTGGCCCGCTACGCGATCGATGCCGACACCTGAGCTGACCGGCCGGATCCTCACCGCGGCGATCGAGGCGATCGACGGCGACGAGCGTCCCGGCCAGACAGAGATGGCTGCGGAAGTGGCCCACACCCTCCAGGACGGTGAGCACCTGCTCGTCCAGGCTGGCACGGGCACCGGCAAGTCGCTGGGCTACCTTGCACCAGCACTCGCAGCACTCAGCGAGAACCCGGAAGGGCGGGTGGTGATCGCCACGGCCACGCTGGCCCTCCAGGCGCAGCTGGCGACCAAGGACATCCCCGCGGCGGTGGCGGCCTGCGAGCAGGTGACCGGCAAGGTGATCAAGCACGCTGTGGTCAAGGGACGCAGCAACTACGCCTGCCTGCTGCGGGTCCGCGAGGGCGGGGGCGTCGAACAGGACGCGCTCGTGCCCGACCCCGCAGCCACAACCGCTGCGGGCGCAGAGGTCGTCGCGCTGCGCACCTGGGCGGAGGAGCAGGCGACCGACGGCGGGCTGGCCGACCGTGACGATGCACCCAGCCACGGGCCGCAGTCCTGGGCGCAGGTCTCCGTACCGGTGCGCGAGTGTCTCGGAGCCCAGCGGTGCCCGTTCGGCAGCGAGTGCTTCGTTGAGGCGTCGAGGGACCGGGCACGGCAGAGCCAATTGGTGGTCACCAACCACGCGCTGCTGGCCATCGACGCGCTGCACGGCGGGACGGCCCTGCCGGAGTACGACGCCGCCGTGATCGATGAGGCACACGAGTTGGTCGCGCGGGTCACCGGGGCAGCGAGCGTGGAGTTGGGCCCTCAACAGGTCGAGCGGGTGGCGAAGCGGTGCCTCACCTGGCTGACCGACGAGACCGGGCTGGCGTTCCTCGATGCCGCCGACACCCTGCAGCTAGGCCTGGACGACGCGGAGGTCGGGCGGGTGCTCGACCCGGACGCGGGGATGGTCGACGCCTTCCGTTCGGTCAGGGACGCGGCGAGGAAGGCCACCTCGGGCCTGGGTGGGGGCGAGGAGGACGCCGATCGGCGCCAGGCGCAGGCGGCGGCGCAGGAGGTCTTCGACATCGCCGAGCGCATGGCCGGCCTGTCAGAGTCCGACGTGATCTGGGTGTCCGAACGCGAACGCTTCGGGCGGCAGGCGAACTGCGCCCCGCTCACGGTCGCGGGCCTGTTGCGCAGCAAGATCTTCGACGAGCATCCTGTCGTGCTCACCTCAGCGACGCTGCGCATCGGTGGCGACTTCGCCGCGGTTGCCGCTTCGGTGGGCCTGGAAGGCAAGGACCCGGCCCCGTGGCGTGGAGTCGACGTCGGGTCGCCCTTCGACTACCGGCGCCAAGGCATTCTCTACGTCGCCAGGCACCTGCCACCCCCGCACCGCGACGGCATCAGCCCCGAAGTGCTGGCGGAGATCGCAGAACTGGTCTGGGCGGCCGGTGGGCGCACCCTGGGCCTGTTCGCGTCTCAGCGGGCCGCTGAGACCGCGGCCGTGCACTGCCGCATCCAGATCCCCGGCCGTACCATCCTGTGCCAGGGCGACGCCCACCTGGCCGAGCTGACGAGGGCGTTCGTCGCCGACGACGAGGCCAGCCTGTTCGGGACGCTCTCGTTGTGGCAGGGCATCGACGTCCCGGGGGACACCTGCCGCCTGGTGATCATCGACAAGATCCCGTTCCCGCGTCCGGATGACCCCTTGATGCAGGCGCGGCAGCGCGCCGTCGCTGAGGCCGGGGGGAATGGCTTCATGGCGGTGGCTGCCACTCATGCCGGCCTGCTGCTGGCGCAGGGCTCGGGACGCCTGATCCGCACGCTCACCGACCGTGGGGTCGTTGCTGTGCTGGATCCGCGCCTCGTCACGGCCCGCTACGGGAACTACCTGCGCGCATCGATGCCGGACTTCTGGATGACCACAGACTCGGAAACCGCGATCGCGTCGCTGCGACGCCTCGGGGCCGATAAGCCTTGAGGCGCGCGCTCAGGACTCCAACAGCGCAGTAACCGCCGGCGCCAGGTCGTCGGGGACGTCGACGACCTTGGTGCGGCTGGTGGCACCACTGACGAGGGTCACGTCCCGGGACGGACACCTGAGCGCCTTCGCGAGCGCCTCCAAGGCCGCTGCCGTCGCCCTACCGTCCACCGCAGGTGCCTGGACGGCAACCACGAGGGCGGCGGCGCCGTAGCGTCCGCCCACCCTGGTGCGTCCGGCGCCGGGCTTGACCCGGATCTCGAAACGGATGGCTACACCCGACGCAGGACCGCGACGACCTTGCCGAGGATGGAGGCATCGTTGCCGTCGATCGGCTCGTAGGCAGGGTTGTGCGGCAGCAGCCACACCTGGCCCGGCGTGCGCTTGAATGTCTTCACCGTGGCCTCCTCACCGAGGAGCGCTGCCACGATGTCGCCGTTCACAGCGTCGGGCTGCTGTCGGACCACGACGTAGTCGCCGTCGCAGATCGCGGCTTCGATCATCGAGTCGCCCTTGACCTCCAGCAGGAAGAGGGTGCCCTCGCCGACCAACTGGCGGGGGAGGGCGAAGACGTCCTCCACGGCCTGTTCGGCCAGGATCGGGCCGCCGGCGGCGATGCGGCCGAGTACCGGAACGCTCACCGACGGGGCGTTCTGCGCGATGTCGGGGTCAAAGGTCGCGGGAACCTCGTCCGGGGCGGACATCGAGTCGGGGAGCCGCACCTCCAGCGCCCGCGGACGGTGCGGGTCACGGAACAGGAAGCCCTTGGCTTGGAGCACCTTCAGCTGGTGCGCAGCGGAGGACGAGGAGGCGAGTCCTACGCGGTCGGCGATCTCGCGGATGCTCGGCGGGTAGCCGCGATCGACGAGCGCGTCACGGATCACCTCGAGGATGCGACGCTGCCTCGCGGTGAGCCCCTCTGCGTCGGCGGGTCCGTCGGGCAACTGGCTGACCTTCGTGCCCAGCTGGGCTGCGATGTCCTCCTTGCGCGGACGACCGCGCTTGCGGCTTACGGGTTCGAGCTTACTTGGCATGCACAGTAAGTTAGCGCCGGCGGAGGCCGGAATCAAACACATGTTCGACGTGTCGCACAGTTCGGAGAAGTTCTGTCAGTGGCGGCTGTTTTGATGATCCCAGTCCCGACACGCGGGCGAACAAATGTTCGAATCATGCTTGATCCGGGCGATGTTCTGGGGTAGAACAGGTATCGAACACCTGTTCGGTAATGAAGGAGATGGATATGAGCGCCCTGCTGGTAGACGACCTGATCGTTCCGCTGCCGACGCGTCCGGCAGCCACCGGCTGGCGGCACGTCGAGACCGCCGCTCGTCCCCGGCCGCGGCTCGTCACCGCGCCGACGCCGGCCACTGGCCGTACGTCCGGTCAGGCCGCGCCGCTGCGCCTCACCGACCGGGGGATGGCCGTCATCGTCGTGTTCTTCCTCGCACTGATCGCCACGGCTGCCGTCGTGCTGGTCACCAGCTTCCTCAGCGTCAGCAACGACCGCGTTCCGGCCCCCGGCGGCCAGCCGGCCCTGGTGGCTCTGCAGGGGTGAACGCGAAGGCAACGCCGGCTGGTCGGGTAATCGACCAGTCGGCGTGCGCAATTCCACCCCTCCCGCGACACGCGCACACGCTTGGCCTTGCGAGTCGCCCATGGCGTGCGTAACCTCTACATGTAGTAGTTACAGCGTTGTCTTTCATCCACAGATAGTGTTCGTGATCCACACACCGTCCACAGCTGGATCCACCGACCCGGTCCCCAGGAAGGAGCCAGGGAAGTGCACTGCCCGTTCTGCCGTCACACCGACACCAGGGTCCTGGACAGCCGGGTCGCCGAGGACGGCACGAGCATCCGCCGGCGCCGGCAATGCCCGCTGTGCGAGCGCCGTTTCACCACGCTGGAGCAGATGCAGCTGGTGGTGGTGAAGCGGTCGGGCGTCGTCGAGCCGTTCTCCCGCGAGAAGGTCATCACCGGGGTCGCGAAGGCATGCAAGGGCCGTCCGGTGTCCGAGGCCGACCTCGCCAGGCTCGGCCAGCGGGTCGAGGAGACCCTGCGGGCCAGCGGACAGGCAGAGATTCCGGCCGACGAGGTCGGCCTTGCGATCCTCGGACCGCTCAGCGAGCTGGACCCGGTCGCCTACCTGCGTTTCGCCTCCGTCTACAAGCACTATGACTCGGTCGAAGACTTCGAAGCCGAGATCGACCAGTTGCGTCGTGTCGCGCTGGTCACGAACTGATCACCCCCTTACCCCAGATAAACCGAAAGGCAGTCGAACCATGACCGAGACCGCGAAGGCCACCACCCGTGGAGGCCGGAAGTCGCCGGGGCTGAAGATCAACCGGGTCTTCACTACGGCCGGGGTGCACCCCTACGACCAGGTCACCTGGGAGTCTCGGGACGTGGTGCAGACGAACTGGAGAACCAATGAGGTCGTCTTCGAGCAGCGCGGCGTGGAGTTCCCCGTGTTCTGGAGCCTGAACGCCTCCACCATCGTGACCACCAAGTACTTCCGCGGCGCCCTGGGCACCACGCAGCGTGAGACCAGCCTGAAGGCGCTGATCGACCGCGTGGTGAAGACCTACCGCAAGGGTGGCGAGGACAACGGCTACTTCGCCGCGGATGAGGACGCCGAGATCTTTGAGCACGAGCTCACCTGGATGCTTCTCAACCAGTACTTCAGCTTCAACTCCCCGGTCTGGTTCAACGTCGGCACCACCAGCCCGCAGCAGGTCAGCGCGTGCTTCATCCTCAGCGTCGACGACTCCATGGACTCGATCCTGAACTGGTACAAGGAAGAGGGCTTCATCTTCAAGGGCGGCTCCGGTGCCGGCCTCAACCTCTCCCGGATCCGGTCGAGCAAGGAGCTGCTGTCCTCCGGCGGCACCGCGTCCGGCCCGGTCTCGTTCATGCGCGGCGCGGACGCCTCCGCTGGGACCATCAAGTCCGGTGGCGCCACCCGACGCGCGGCCAAGATGGTGGTGCTGGACGTAGACCACCCCGACATCTACGAGTTCGTGGAGACGAAGGCGCGCGAGGAGGACAAGATCCGCGCGCTGCGTGATGCCGGCTTCGACATGGACCTTGGCGGCAAGGACATCGTCAGCGTCCAGTACCAGAACGCCAACAACTCGGTGCGGGTC
>Ga0209745_1001211_pt1 | contig 15530 bp, 13 predicted proteins | sample BarGraNGADG00312_FD_184495 | JGI IMG/M metagenome (GOLD analysis project Ga0209745, IMG submission 184495) | Arctic peat soil microbial communities from Barrow, Alaska - Barrow Graham LP Ref core NGADG0004-312 (SPAdes) (version 2) | ecosystem: Environmental > Terrestrial > Soil > Wetlands > Peat... | reverse complement strand
TGGTCCGCTCCGGATTGATGCAGTTCACCCGCACCCCTGCTCCGGCCCACTCGTCCGCCAGCGCCTGCGTGAGATTGACCGTCGCGGCCTTGGCCGAGGAGTACAAGCTGTACCCGCTACGTCCCCGCGTGTACGAGCTGGAGGTGAACAGCAGCAGCGCTCCACCGGACTCGCTCAGATAGGGGTAGAACTCTTGGGCGATGAGGATTGGGGCGATGTAGTTCACCTCTGTGGCGGCATAGATCGTCTCCTCCGAGGTCTCCTCCAAGGTGCCTCGGGGCAGGACGCCGGCGGTGTTGACGACGAAGTCCACCCGACCGGTCTCCGCAAGCACCGCCTTTCGGGCGGCGACGATGTCAGACCGGCGTTCGACGTACGTGCGGGTCGAGGAGCGGCTGAAGATCTTCACCGTCGCGCCGTAGCTGGCCGCCATCATCGCCACATCGGCTCCGATACCGTAGCTGCCGCCGAAGACGACGACCGTCTTGCCCTCGAGGGCGTCGTGATACTCCTGTTCGGTGCGTTTCTGGGGCAGGTCGTGGCTGGTGAGCTGGAAGAGCTTGTCGGCCAGGTAGACGTCGATCGGCTCGGTGACCTTCATGTTGCGCTCATCACCCAGGACGACTGCGATCGGCACGTCCGGCAAGTAGCGAAGCACCACAGTGCAGTCGTCCGTCGCGGTGAAGTCGGGATCCTTGACCGCGAGCTCGTAGGCGCGGGAGATGACTGAGAACCTGAACGCCTGCGGCGTCTGACCACGACGGAGCTCCGAGCGACGCAACACGTCGCTGATCTCGTCTGACTCGTTGACCTGGATGATCGTGTCGGCCGAGGGGATGGCCGTGTCGACGGCCTCGTGCCGCTCCAGCGCGGCGACGCAGTCGGCGATGATCCGCTGGCTCAGCAGGGGCCGGACGGCGTCGTGGAAGAGGACGTTGCACTCCTGCGGCCCCAGCGCTTCGAGCGCGCGCGCCGTCGTGGCATTGCGGGTGTCCGCGCCCTCCAGAATCTGCGTCACCTTGTCGTAGCGTCCGCCACGAACGATCTCGCGCACGGCGTCCAGGTGGCCTGGTGCCATCATCACGATGATCTCGTCGATCAGCGGGCTGCTCTGCAGCACGCCGATCGTGTGCTCGATAATCGGGCGGCCGGCGATCTTGATCAGCTGTTTGGGAATGTGGAGCCCGACCCGGGCTCCCACCCCACCGGCAAGGACGACGGCGACATTGCGTAATGAACTCACCTGGCGAGGCTACCGGGTGACCGCAGCGGTTCGCGACGCAGCGGTCGCGTGCGCCCTCAGCTGGCGTCGAGGACGTCGAGGACCGCCTTGGTGAAACCGTCTCCCGGCTGACCTGACGGATTGTCGTCGCCGACGTAGTTTCGCCGCACCTTAGCCCTAGTCACGACGAGCGGGTCGGCCCCGACGAGCTCGTCAAGGACCAGCTCAAGGTTGGAAAGATCCGGTGCGATCACATAGGCGGCCTCCGTCACTGGATGCTCGTCCCGGAACCGCTGCACCGGCCCGACCGCCACGACAGCCATCGGCTTGTCGGAGTTCAGGAACTCGGTCAACACACTCGAGAGGTCCGTGACCAAGGCATCGGCCGCGTTGGCGCTCTCCCCAAATCCGCCCTGCTCTGTCCACCGGTGTGCCCGTCCAGTGGCCCGGACGTCAGCGGCCAGAAGCTTCTCGATCCGCTCGACCCAGACCCGCTCGGCCTCGCGCTCCCGGCTGAAGGGGTGCGGGCGGAAGATCACGGGGCCGCGCCGGCTGAGCAGGGCTGCTACGATCTCCGGCCCCCGCTGCAGCGAGGAGTACGACGAGGTCTGGTTGTAGCCGGCCCACGTCGGGGCGTAGAGAATCGTCGGCTCGGTGACCGCGCCTATCGGCTGCTGCGCGCGCTGTATGCCCTCGCCCTGAGGTTGCCCCACGACAACGAACTTCTGTGCCGGGATGATCACGCCGTTGCGCTCATAGCGCTCGATAGCGGCCTGCCCAGCGACGAAGATCCGGTCGTACATGGCGTGAGCGGGGTGGCTCGAGAGTGACTTGTCCGACTCGCCGTGGCCGAGGTAGACGTGGGCCAGCTGCCGGTAGGTGACGAAGTCTGCGTTGGCCGCCACGCTGTTGACGTAGAAGGCCGCGCGAAGGCTGGGCACCACGACGTCATCGAGCTCACGCCAAGACTCCCGTGCCACGATGGGCGCATCCGTGACGCTGCGCAGTGGCTCCAGGGCGGCTCGTTTGCGCGTGAGCACCACATACGGACGGCCCAACCGGTCCAGGTAGGGCAACCACATCCGGAGCTGGTACAACCCGCCACGGCGGGCGGTGTAGACGATGAACTCCGGCGCGTAGGCCTCCAGGGAGGTCCGCAGCGCCCGCACCTGGCGTGCACGACCAGCATACGCCCGCAACCCGGCGACGGCCAGGAGACCAGCCACGGCGAGCTGGACCGCAGCCAAGACCAGGAATCCTCGGGAGTCCACGCCCCAAAGAGCGAAAGCGGCGAAGAGAACGAGCAGGGCAGGCGCCACCACCGCAAGAACCCGCCCGAACGAGGCACCGGGCGGTGTTCGCAGGCCAGGCAGCTGAAGGGCCTCGACACGCGGCCCGAGTCGGCGCAGGAGGGGCTCGGCCGCTGTGAGGAGCAGGAGAACACCAGCTCCCATCCAGGCCAGCTGGCGATCGTAGCTCCGGTCGACGTAGGCGACGGTGATGGCCACGATCAGCAGCAACCTGGTCACGACGAACCGGCCGGGTTGCAGCGCACCCTCAGACAGGTCCAGCGTGAACAGCGTGCCGGCGCCAAGGCGGGCGGCACCGAGCATCGAGCGCATGGCCCGCCTCTCAGATGGATTGTCGACGAACGTGGGAAGCATAGCCGGATGCAGCACTGGGAAAACCGGGTCGGTAGGCTTCTCCAAAACCCGGGTCAGCGCGGGGGTAGACATGACGCCACCCCCAAGAAAAGGCAGGATGGGCAACCACACATGCCATCCACCGAGAGGCCTCCAGTGAACCGACATGACTTCCTCGCCGCTTTGCACCGCCAGGTGCGGCCGCGCACGTACCTCGAAACGGGCGTCAACTTCGGGCAGAGTCTGATCTTGTCCCGCGTCCCCAGCATCGGCATCGACCCCGAGTTCAGCGTCGTGACCGAGCTCCAGGCCGATGTCCAGCTGGCCAGGACGACAAGCGACGAGTTCTTCACCCGCAAGGATCCCCTCGCGCACCTGCCTGTCCCGGTGGTGGATCTCGCGTTCATCGACGGCATGCACCTGTCGGAGTACGCGCTACGCGACTACCTGGCCGTGGAACGGTTCACGCTACCGACCAGCGTGCTGGTGTTCGACGACATGCTGCCACGGTCGACCGACGAGGCCGCGCGCCGCCGGCACACCAAGGCTTGGACCGGCGACGTGTACAAGACTGCACAGGCTCTGCGCGACCTGTGCCCTGACGTCGTCGTCATCGAGGTTGACACCGAGCCGACGGGGGTCGTCGTGGTCCTGACACCCAACGCGAAGCGCGGCGGCGTCCTGCCGGGCTACGACGACTGGCTCGACGTGGCGCTGGCGCCCGACCCCCAGGCCGTGCCCGAGGAGGTCCTGAAGCGCTCGCGAGCCCTGAATCCTAAGGTCCTCCTGGCGAGCACTGGATGGGCACAACTGTCGACGCTGCGCCGCAAGGCGTCCCCGAGGACGGCAATGCGGGTGCGGGATGCGTTCTCCGACGTGTTGGTCGCCTGAGCGGCCTCAGGCGTTCAGCCCAGGACACGGCGCGCGAACGTCCGCGCTCCCGCACGCACGGTCGCAGCTCGCTCGGGAGGCAGCACTTCGAGCACCCGGTCGAGCGCCGCGCCACCGACGGCCGCGACCCGGCGGGTCCGCGTGAGCCGGGAGTGCCGGTCCGGCAGTCTGGATGACTTCCCCGTCGCACCCCAAAGCAGCACGAGTGGGCGATCGCCCTGGACGAGCAGCCTCGCGTCGACGCGCTCAGAGCGGTCGGCGCCCGCGGTCTTCAGGACCAGCGACCACGTCCCGTCGGTCAGCCTGCTGCGGGGAGCTCGGGCGACAAGCCGCTGCTCGCCGTCGTGCTCCACAAGCTCGGCGCTGGCCGGTACTGACACCCGGGCCTTACCCAGCGTCAGGCTGAGGCCCTGGTTGCCGTGGGACAGCTCGGGCTTGGCCAGCACGATCTCCACGTCGGCGCCGCGGCGTCTGGCGTAACTGCTGACCAGATCGATGGCGGCGGTGGGCGGCAGCGATGAACCCATGCTGGTCTCCTCTGGGCGTGGGGCGATGTCTCGCCACCCTAGCGCCCGGCGTCTGCCGGACACGACCTCACCCTCGACCGGCCAGATCGCTACTCGGCCGCTGACCCGGGTGCCTCTCGTCGTCGATGTGGACCCGGCTGGTCAGGAAGCCCCGGCCCCATGAGAGGTGCATGGTCGGCAGGATAATCGGGAGCATCGCCCGTTCTCGTGCCGTGAGGTCGCCGGAGAGCGTGAGCCCGCCGATGGCCGTGGCCGCCAGGTATCCGGCCGGCGCGATCCACGCGACTGGCCAGACGAGGCCCAGGACCGCCCCGTTGTCACCGCGAGGAGGACGGCAGGCGGGGTGAGGTATCGGGCGTTGATGGTTCCCCTGTGGGTGCGGGCGACCACGCGTCGCCAGCGGCCATAGTCGCGGCACTGTCTGGCCAGCGCGGCCAGAGTGGGCCGTGGCCGGTAGGAGACCCGCAGGCGCGGAGAGAACCACACGAGGCCGCCGGCCTCCCTGATCCGGTGGTTGAGCTCCCAGTCCTGGACCCGCACGAACCGCGGGTCATAACCGGCGAGCCGGTCAAGCCATTGCCGGCGAAAGACCCCGAGGTAGACGGTGTCGGCATGACCACGCCGGCGGCCGGCCACCCGGCTTCCTGCGCGGGCTCGGGCACCGTGGCCGGTTGCTACGACGGGTTCGCGTCGCTCGGTCGACTCATGATGAAGCCAAGTATCAACCATCGAACGATCCAACCGCGACGGTGTTGCACCCTCACGGTTCACGGCGACGCATCGACCACTGCGGTGCAGGGCTGCGCCCGCAGGGCCGCGCCGTTCAGGAGTTGGGGAGCAGGCTCACAATGTATCGCGCGATCTCCAGAGAGCTCGTCGCCGCAGGTGATGGTGCATTGAGAACGTGCACGATCCGACCCTCGGCCGACCGCTCGATCAGGAAGTCATCGACCAGCGAACCGTCGCGGTTCAACGCTTGGGCGCGCACCCCCGCGACCGCCGGCAAGAGGTCCCCGTCGCGCACAGCCGGCACCAGGCGGCGCAGGCTCTGGCCGAACAGATGCCGCGACGCCGACCGCACCATCTCGAGCGACCCGGCGCGGTAGTTATTGCGGGCCAGTCGCCAGAAACCGGGGAACCCCAGCGTGGCGAACAGCTCGCGCGGCACGATCTCGCCCCAGCCGTAGCCCTCACGGGCGAAGGCAAGTACCGCGTTGGGTCCAGCATGGATGTGCCCGTGCACGCCGCGCGTCAGGTGGACGCCGAGGAACGGGAAGCTCGGGTCCGGCACCGGGTAGATGAGACCCTTGACCAGGTGGGTGCGTTCGGGCTTCAGCTCGAAGTACTCGCCGCGGAAAGGCACAATCTGAGCGCTCGGATGCGCCCCGAGCCGGCGCGCCACCATGTCGCTCTGCAGGCCGGCGCAGTTGACGACGATATCGGCAGGGACTTCGCCCTGGGTGGTTTGCACGACTGTCTGGGTGCCGGAGCGATGGGCACCCAGGACCTCGGCGCCCAGGATGAGCTCGGCCCCCGCAGCACTCAGTCGGCGTACCAGTGCCCGGCAGACCTCGCCATAGTCGATGATGCCTGTGCCCGCAACATGAAGTGCCGCAATGGCATCGACGTGTGGCTCGTACTCGCGCGCTTGCTCGGGAGCCAGCTCCTTGAGCTCGAGGCCGTGGCCCTGGCCGCGCTCGAAGAGCCTGCGCAGGCCAGGAAGCTCGTCCTCGCGGGTTGCCACGACGAGCTTGCCGCAGACCTCGTAGGCGATCCCCTCCTTCTGCGCGAAGGCCATCATCGACGCCGCCCCGGCCTTGCACATGAGGGCCTTCTTGGAGCCGGGCACATAGTAGAGGCCCGAGTGGATAACCCCGCTGTTGCGACCGGTCTGGTGCGCTGCCCAATCCTGCTCCTTCTCAACCACTGCCACGTGGGCGTCCGGGAAGTCCTGGACAAGGCGATCGGCCACCGCCAACCCGATGATCCCACCGCCGATGATGAGGTAACGCGTCGCTGTCGTCATGGCTACACTGTAATCACCCCCCCAGATCAAGGAGAACGATGCCGAACGCCATTGCCCTTGGACAGCCCACCGTTGGTGACGAGGAGCTTGCCGCCGTCGCCAAGGTGTTCGCCAGTGGATGGCTCTCGGGTGCCGGGCCGACGTGCCAGGAGTTCGAGAAGCGGTTCAGCGAGGCATCCGGCGCCGCGCACAACGTCGCGACCACGAACTGCGGTTCATCCCTGCATCTCGCGCTGATAACGCTCGGGGTCAAACCCGGCGACGAGGTCATTGTTGGTGACTACACCTTCCCCGCCACCGGCCACACCGTGATGTGGGCGGGTGCGACGCCGATCTTCGCCGACGTCCGCCCCGACATCTGGAGTGTCGACCCCAAGGCGGTCGAGGCCGCCATCACCGAGCGCACCACCGGCATCATCGCCGTCGACCCGTTCGGCCAGCCGGCCGACTATGACGAGCTGCGCACCATCGCCGACAAGCACGGTCTCTTCCTCATCGAGGACGCCGCCTGCGCCGCCGGGGCAGTCTATCGAGGACGGCCGGCCGGCAGCCTGGCCGACATCGCGTGCTTCAGCTTCCACGGGCGCAAGGGCATCACGGCCGGCGAGGGCGGTGCGTTGAGCACCGACAACGCCGAATGGGCTGCCACAGCACGCAAGCTCCACACCTACGGCATCGCCCCGGCGCTGAGCCGCGAGGGAGCACGGGAGCTCCCGGTTCCCTCCTTCGACGCGCTCGGGTACAACTACCGCATGTCCGACGTGCAGGCGGGAATCATGCTCGCCCAGCTCGATCGGCTGCCGACCCTCGTCGCCAACCGTCGCGCGGTGGCCGACGCCTACCGCGAGCTCCTCGGTGACGTCGAGCAGATCGAGCTCCCCGTCGAGGCTGAGGGCCGCCGGCACCCGTGGCAGAGCTACGTCGTCGCGATCCGTCCCGGCGTCGACCGCGGCAGGGTGGCCTTGGAGCTGCGCTCTCGCGGGATCGGCTGCAACATCGGTACCTATGCCTCGCACCTGCAGCCGATCTACGGCCCCCAGAAGCCGCTGCCGGTCTCGGCGGACCTCTTCGTCCGGCACCTCGCGATCCCCATGCACGCCAACCTGACCCCGGACCAGGTCCAGCGCGTCGCCTCCGAGCTGCGCGAGGTCGTCGCACTACCGTCCGTGCGCGCCTGAACCTTCCCTTCGCACAACCCGCCCCGCCTCAGAGGAGAGTCAACAACCCATGGCCGAAAACAAGACCGTTCTTTTCACCGGCGGCGCCGGCTGGATCGGCATGAAGACCATCCCCCGCCTGCTCGAGCGAGGCTACAAGGTCCGCATCTTCGACAACATGTTCCGCGGTGACCGTGACGCTGTCGCCGACCTAGTCAACGGTGGCGACGTCGAGCTGATCGACCAGGACGTGCGCTACGGCGGTGCTGTGCACCAAGCCATGAAGGGCTGCTCGCACGTCATGCACTACGCGGCGGTGTCGATCAACAAGAGCCAGTCGGACCCGTACGAGTCCATGGACATCAACATGATCGGCAACCACAACGTGTTCGCCGCGGCGGCCGACCACCAGGTCAAGCGCCTCGTGTTCGCCTCCAGCGCCTCGGTCTACGGCGACCCCGAGCAGCTGCCCATGTACGAGGACGACCGACTCAAGCCGCAGACGCCGTACTGCATCAGCAAGCGCGCCGGTGAGGACCTGCTCGGCTTCTACCAGCGCCGCGCGGGCCTCTCGTGGGTGGCACTGCGCTTCTTCAACGTCTACGGCCCGGACCAGAAGACCACCGCCTACTACACCTCGGTGATCAACCACTTCGTCAATCGCCTCAAGAACGGCGAGCCGCCGGTCATCGACGGCAAGGGCGAGCAGTCGATGGACTTCATCCACGTCCAGGACATCGCCCGCGCTGGCGTCCTGGCACTCGAGTCCGACAAGGACGGCATCGCCGTCAACATCGGCACCGGCGTCGACACGACCATCGCCAAGCTGGCCCAGATCCTCATCGACGCGGTCGGCGTCGACGTCAAACCACAGTTCAACCCGCGCGAAGTCCTCGTCGACCGTCGCGCTGCCTCGACCAAGCTGGCCAAGGAGACGATCGGCTTCGAGTCGACCATCGAGGTCACCCAGGGCATGACCGATCTTGTGCGAGAGAGCCTCGCCTGAGATGGGCGACACCAGCGGTGCCGCCTGGCAGGCCGATGCACACGGCATACCAGCCAACCCGTACAACCCGCATGCTTGGATCATCGGTGAACCGCAGATCGGTGAGGGCACGTGGATCGGCCCCTTCACCCTCATGGACGCCTCCGGTGGGCTGACCATCGGCCGCGGCTGCGACATCGCCAACGGCACGCAGATCTACACCCACTCCACCGCCAAACGGTGCCTGAGCGCCCGGGCCTACTCGCAGGTCGACCGCATGTCGGTCACCATCGGCGACTACGTCTTCATAGGGGCGAACGTGACGATCAACATGGGGGTCACTGTAGGAGATCATGCGCTCATCGCCGGCGGTGCGGTCGTGACCAAGGACGTGTCGGCCTACACCGTCGTCTCAGGCGTGCCGGCCCGCCCCATGGCGCGGGTCGTCATCGACGGCGACCAGGTCAGTTACGCCCCCCTCGACGAGCCGTCGCCCGGACCGCACCACACTGACCAGGACTGATCTGCCATGCGCATCGCCGTCGTCAACAACTTCTTCCCGCCGCGCGTTGGCGGCAGCTCTCACCTGTCCGACGCGCTCGCCCGCGGGTATGCCGCACAAGGACACGAGGTGCTCGTGATCACGGCGGCCTACGAGGACGCGCCAGCCGAGGAGGAGCGTGACGGGTTGCGGATCGTCCGGCTTCCGGCCGCGGTGATCCCCAAGAGCCGACTGGCGGTCAGCTTCGACATCGCCTTCACCGTGCGGCGCGGCGCCTACAAGCGGGTGGCTGCGCTGCTCGACGAGTTCAGGCCGGATGTCATCCACCAGCACGGCCAGTTCTTCGACCTCACCTGGCTATCAGGTCTGTGGGCTCGGCGCCGCCGTGTTCCAGCGCTCCTGTCGATCCACACGCGCCTGGAGAACCCCAGCGCCACGTACCACGGTGTCTTCCGCGGCCTCGACGCGGCGATTGTCAAACCCATGATGCGGGTCTACAAGCCACGCCTGGTGGTCATGGATATCCAGATGGACGACTACATCAGGTCCCGCTATGACGGTGCGCACTCCGGCCTCGAGTACATCCCAGTTGGTGTAGACCCCGACTGGGTGGTCGGTGGGGACGGCGCACGGGTGCGGGCGAAACACGACCTCGATGAAGTGCCGCTCATCGTCAGCCTCGGTCACGTCATCCCACTGCGCGATCGCCGAATGCTCGTGGAGGCCATGCCCGAGGTGCTGCGCCGGCACCCGCACGCCAAGCTTCTCGTGGTCGGCCAGGTCTACTACGACGTCTTCCTGAATCGGGCTCGTGAGCTCGGGATCGCCCACGCCGTGCTGGCCATCGGGCCAGTGCCCAAGTCAGAAGTGCCCGACTACCTCGCCGCAGCCGATATCGAGACCCACGACCTGCAGGGCTACGGCCTAGGTACCGCGAGCCTGGAAAGCATGGCTGCAGGCACGCCCATGATCGTTGCGGTGCGTCCGGACAACTTCCCAGGCATCGAGCTCGTAAGCGGCGAGAACGTCGCGCTCGTCCGCGAGGACGACCCCGCGGGCCTGGCCCGCACGATCGCCGATCTGCTCGATGACCCAGCCTGGCGCGAGCGTCTGGGCAAGGCGCAGCAGGAGCTCATCCGCGAGCGCTTCTCCATGGACACCGTGCTGCGTCTACACCTCAAGGCGCTCGCCTCGATGGCCAGCTCAGCGGATTAGCAGAGGTCGTTGACCTGGTAGACGCGCACGGGTCCGTCGCCGTGCACCAGGCGGAGAAAAGGGCTGTGTGCCAGCCCGGACAGCGTGTAGGTCCGCCGCCCGGTGGGCATGTGCTCCGAGCTGACGACGACGAACTGGACGTGGTATCGGTCCTCCAGACACCGCACGCTCGGCGTCAAGGACCCGGTGAGCACCCGCCATACCTTCTCCCGCCGCTCCCAGTCCCGCTGGCCCGACTTGGTGATCGGTACCATGCCCTTGAGCACCGGGACATCCTGATCCACCGCCATCCAGGTGACGAAGTCGCGGTGCAGATCGTCTGCAACAACAGCACCAGGCCGCAGGTGCGCGGTCAGCCAGAGCCCGACCCGCTGGTAAGCAGGGCTGATCGGGGTGCGCCAGGCGAAGACAGCGGGTGAGTCCCGGACCACCGGCTGGAAGGCGATAACCATCGACAGCACGGTAAAGGCGACCACCGGTGCGCCCCGGATGACGTGCTGCCTCTCGGCGCGCGGGCTCGGAGGTCGGTTGGGGCGCCATCGCCGAGCCGCATAGACACCCATCGTCAGCAGGGCGGTCCAGCCCGCGACGCTGAGCACGGCCGGAGCCAGCGCGCTGGACCAGATCACACGTTCCGGGCTGCCGTAGAACAGGCCTCCCACCGCGTCGCGGAACGCTGAGGTGGAGGTGGCGAGGTAGACGGAGAGCACAATCGTGAACACGTGGATGACCGCGAATGGGCGAAGCCAGCGCCATCGGGAGCGCACCGAGATGGCGAGACCCATCAGCCACCCCACAAGGACGAAGGCGCACGCAAGCCGCGCGGACGTCGAGCCCGACCACAGTGCCTCGGTCGCGGCTCGGCGGGGGACGAAGAGACCAACGTATCGCTCCGGTGCCAACCAGATCCCAAGCGCCCTCCCCAACTCACCGGGGAAACGCGCCGGCAACACCCCCCGCTCGCCTTGGGCGCCGAAGAGCCCGCGCCACTGCGGCCCAACGACCAGAACCGTTCCGAGCAGAAGCCCTCCCATGACCGCCGCCAAGCGGCCGAGCGAACGCCAACGGATCGGGAGGGTCAACAACAGTCCTAGCCCAAAGACCACCGCAAACACCACATCATAGGTGTGCGTGAGCATCAGGCCACCCAGTGCGACACCGGTGAGCACCGTCATGGCACGTGCCTTCCGGTGGCGCAGGGCCATGAACACGATCAATGCGACCCCTGGGGACATGGCGGCGCCAAGCTGGACCGTGAGTCGGCCGGAGTTGAGAATCTGCCAAAGTGGGCCTACGAGACCGCATGCAGCCGCCGCGGCGAACGCCATAGAGGTCGCGGCTCCCAGATATCGGGCGATGACGAAGATGCTCACAACCGCAAGACTCGGACCGAGCAACATCACTGTAGCGAGCATGCCGTGAGAGAGCGGTTGCCCCGTGAGCTCAGCCGTCTGCACCCAGAGCACGTGTGGGGACAGTGGGTAGAAGTCACACGCAGGCGCCGATTGCGTCGAACCAGTAACGCACAGAGCTTGGGACTCCACAGCCCCCCGGTCCATCACCATCCGGGCCAAGAAGCCATGGTTCATCGCGTCCCAGCCTGGCGGGACGGCCAGCCGCCCAAGCAGCCACGTCCCGATTCCGAGGACGATGCCCTCAGCACCGGCCAGGGCGAGCAGGTCAGGTCGGCGCCTCGCCCAGTGCGTCGCGACGAGACGCACTGGGTCAAGTCGTGCGACGGTCCGCAGCCGGAGGACCCGAGCCGCCATGGCCGCCACGGCGACCACCACCTCGATCAGCAGGATCGTGAGTGCGGACCAACCCAGTCCGAGTGCCCCCGACCAGCCGAACGCGGCACCGACAACGCCCAAGGTCAGGGCCGGGCTCACGCCCAGCAAGGCATAACGCGCCCGGCTGCCCGGGGCCGTCGCAGCCCAGGCCAAGGCTGCTCCCGGCACGTAGGCCAGCAGCAGTAGAGCCAAACTCGCAAGCACCACAGTTGCGACTCTCACACACCAAGGAGGATGGTTCGGGCCCTCGCCCGACGGGTCAGTCCGTGCGGTCAGGCTTTGGCGTTGTCACGCACCCGCTCGACCACGCGGTGCGCCGGCAGGATGCTTTCGCGCTCCGCCTTGATGTCGCCTGAACCCGTAATGAGCGAGATGAACTGGTCGAGCTGCGCCGCGAGAGGCTCACGGCTCGTGACGAGCTGCGGAATCTCGATGATCGTCTGCTGCTTGTAAGACAAGCCGTCCTGGTCATTGTCATTGAGCACGTGCCGATAGATCGTGACGGCGTTGCGCAGCATGTCGATCTCGATGAGACGCTCGAGCTCGTTGATGACGAAGCCGCGAACCTTGCGCTGGCTCATCCGGCTGGCCGAAAGATTCGCCACGGCACCGCCCTCGAAGCCCAGCAACGTCTCGGCCACGTCCTCGCTGGTCGGCTCGGAATCGGGGTGCAAGAAGCCGAGCGACCCCTCGATACGGGCCGGCTCCTGCCCTCCCATCATCCGGATCACGATGTCGACGTCGTGGATCAGCAGGTCTGAAGCCACGCCGGTGCGAATGCGCGCGACGTATGGGGAGTGACGCTGCGCCGTGATGTGCAGCGGTGCCCCGAGCAGTCTCATCGCAGTGATGATGCCCGGGTTGTAGCGCTCGAGCAGACCGCACATCAACGGGGTGTCGGTGGCAGCGGCCATCTCGACGAGACCCTCAACGTGGGCGAGCGTGTCGGCGAGCGGCTTCTCCATGAGCAGGGGAAGCTGCCGGTCGAGGACACGCTGTCCGATCTCGTAGTGGTGCTGGGTGGCCGCAGCCACCACCACCGCGTCGACGTCCTTGACCTCGTCAAGGTCGGCGACCCACGTTGTCCCGAAGCGCTCGGCTACAGACGCCGCGACTTCCTTGTTGGGGTCGACCACCGCGACGAGTTGGGTGGCCTCGTGGCTGGAGATGACACGCGCGTGAAGCGAGCCCATCGAGCCAGCGCCGACGAGGGCTATGCGCAGTGGAGCAGTCATCGTCAGGCCCCCAAGATCTCGCGCACCGCGGCGATGACGGCGTCGAGGTCGGCCCCGGAGAGCTTGGGATGGACCGGCAGGGACATGGCCTGCCGCACGACGCGTTCGGCGACCGGGGCTGCGCTGGTGCGCACGGCGTCGTTGTCCCGATAGCAGTCGTAGTCAAAGACGAGCTTGGGGTAGTAGATACCGCTCCCGATCTCGCGCTTGCCGAGCTCAGCGACGACAGTGTCACGGTCGACCTTGGCCTCGTCAGTGACGAGGACGGTGTACTGGTGCCAGACGTGGGAACGGCCGGACATCTGGCGGGGAACGGCCAGGCCGGGAACGCCGCCGAGGCCCTTGCTGAGCCGGTCAGCGTTGGCACGGCGCTTGGCCATCATGTCGTCCAGACGGGCAAGCTGGGGAAGCGCGAGCGCGGCCTGCAGGTCAGTGAGGCGGTAATTGTGACCGGCCATCTCATACTGGTAGCGAGCCTTCATGCCCTGGTTGCGCAGCATGCGCAGCCGGTCGGCAACGTCGTCGTCGTCGGTGGTGATCATGCCTCCCTCACCGGTGGTGACGTTCTTGGTGCCGTAGAACGAGAAACACCCGAGACCGAAGCTACCGGCCTTCTTGTCGCCGTAGCCAGCGGCGTGAGCCTGCGCGGCGTCCTCGACGAGCGCGAGCTGGTGTTTCTCGACGATCGGCATGAGCCCGTCCATGTCAGCGCACTGTCCGTACAGATGCACTGGCATGAGCACCTTGGTGCGATCGGTGATCTTGCTCTCGACCGACGCAGGGTCGAGGCAGAAGTCGTCCGCACGGATGTCGGCGAACACGGCAGTTGCGCCGGCCTCGAGGATCGCGTTCAGCGTCGCGACGAATGTGAAGGGGCTGGTGATGACCTCGTCGCCCGGTTTGAGGTCCAGCGCCTCCATCGCGGCGACCAGTGCGGTCGTGCCACTGTTGACCGCCACCGCGTGCTTGACGCCTGTGATAGCAGCAAAAGTGTCCTCGAACTCCTTGACGACCGGGCCCTGCGCGACCATGCCCGACCGGAGGACCTGCAGAACGCGTTCCTCGACAGCGGGACCGAACTCGACACAAGAGATGGGAATCAAGAGGTGCTCCTTGGGATGGGGAAGACTTGGGATGGGGAAGCCAGGTAATGGTACCGTCACGGGCGGCCTTCATCCGCAAAGGCCAATCGCTCAGCCCCCTCCCGTCCTGGAAGTCCAAGCAATCGCACAATAATGAGGCATCATGAACTTTATCCATCCGTCAGCGGTCGTGGGACCGCAGGTCGAACTCGGATCCGGCAACACGATCGGCACCGTCGTCGGTAACGACTCGGTATGACGCGCGCCAGGCTTCCCGATGAGGCGATTGAGTTCGTGTCCTCGGCCTACGCACGCGGGGAGACACCAGTCGAAGGGGTCCCCGAAGCAATTGCCGCGCCATGGAGCTGGCGGCAGACCGAGGTGGCCGCATGCGCCCCGCACTGACCAAAGCGGCCAAGGTCATCCGACCGCTGTTCGCGGTCCTCATCATCGCTGCGGTCGTCTACGCGGTGGTCTCGCAATGGGTCGAAGTGCAGGTCGCGATCAAGACGATCGCGCGCGAAAGCCTCATTGCCTCAATGGTCGCGATCCTGCTCGGCAGTCTCGCTGGCGTGATGTCCTGGCGAGCGCTGCTCGCCGAGGAAGGCTACCCGCTCAGCGCCAAGGACGCGGGGCGCATCTTCCTCGTCGGACAACTTGGCAAGTACCTCCCCGGCAGCGTCTGGTCGGTCGTCGTGCAGATGGAGCTCGCGACGCGCGCGGGCGTGCCGCGTGCGCGCACGTTCACCGCGTCGCTGTGCTGGATAGGACTGTCGCTCTCAAGCGCGCTGACGATCGGGCTGATCGGGCTACCGGTGATCGCATCCGCGGGCTCGCCGATAGCGTGGACCCTTGTCGCGCTGCTGCCGATCGCACTGGCCTGCTCGCATCCCAAGATCCTCACCCGAATCGTCGACCTGCTGCTCAAGCTCATGGGCAAAGAGCCACTCCCGCACCAGTTCACCTGGAAGGGCATCGGCAAGGCCTTCGGGTGGCTGTTGGTCACCTGGGTCCTCTACGGAGCCCACCTGTGGCTGCTAGCGAACGCCCTCGGTGCCCCGGGCTGGGACGGTTTCATCCGCTGTCTCGGCGGGTTCGCACTGGCCATGGGATCCGGGGTCGTGTTCATCGTCGCACCGTCCGGTGCAGGTGTCCGTGAGGCCCTAATCGTCTCGGCGCTGGCCGGGGTCATGAGTGGTGGCGAGGCCCTCGGTATCGCCGTTGTCTCGCGGATGTTGTTCATCCTCGCCGACAT
>Ga0209745_1001209_pt1 | contig 15543 bp, 12 predicted proteins | sample BarGraNGADG00312_FD_184495 | JGI IMG/M metagenome (GOLD analysis project Ga0209745, IMG submission 184495) | Arctic peat soil microbial communities from Barrow, Alaska - Barrow Graham LP Ref core NGADG0004-312 (SPAdes) (version 2) | ecosystem: Environmental > Terrestrial > Soil > Wetlands > Peat... | reverse complement strand
GGGGCAAAAAAACTTTTAAAATCCAAAACTAACTCCTGCATTTAGCGTATTTTTCCGTCCGTAAAAATAACCAGGGCTCCAGTCTTGTCTGCCCCGTATATTGCTGTTGCAGAATGAGAACCAGGTATAGAGGTCATTAATAACCTGGTATGAGGCTTTGATTCCATAAGAGGTATTGTGCCATTCAATTGAAGATAACGGAGGGTTTCCGAGACGATTGACTCCAAGGGCTGTATAATCGGGACCACGAACAGCGTCAATGAAAAAGAGGTTGATACTTAAGGTACTGAGCGGACGATAATCAAATGCCAGATACCACTCTCTCGAATTATCCTTCAGATAATGCCCCAGGTTAAAGCCTGTGTTTTCAAAGGTGAGGGTCGGTACATAATGCTGAAAGGTAAGTGGGTAGGTATAGGTGAACTCGGTTGTAAAGGAAAGGTTTGAAACGGGGAAATCTGTTAACCGGAATCCGGCTTTATAGCTGAAGAAGTTCCACTCATCCTTCATGGTAAACCTGCTTGCCGAAAGCTCATCGATAAACATGGTGCCATAGAGATGAAGTTTTTTGATCTGACGTGAACTGATATCAAAAAACATCTGAGAATTCATATTGTCTATTCCAGAGGTAAGGGAATGATCGACAGATTTGTAAAAAAACAGAGGAACCAGATAAGCAGGATTCACATTCTGATCGTTGTAAACAATACTGTTTCCTGCGGAGACATTCAGGTTTTTAATCGGTGTGATAGTCAGTATGTTGGCAGCAATGAACTTTTTATGATACACCTCCCGGTAATCGCTGCCATAACTGTTTGTTACCCAATAGGAGTTAGTACTATCGACAACCATTGAGTTAAGCCATCCGTGGAAGTAGTTAAAATCGAACCATTTAACAGGAGAGATATGTAGTTTTAACTGCAGAAAAGCAGGGTTGTCTCCTCCGAAAATATTGGCGCCGTTATAATTGTTTCCCCATTGAAGCTTATCTTTTACCAGACCGGCGCTTCCCCATTTCCAGGAATATGTAACACCTCCCTGCATCTCGCTCCAGTCGGTACTTCCTTTTATGTGTCCTCCTTCTCTCTGGGTTAGGTAAGCAGGTTTTCCCAGAAGAGGATTCTCGTGATTATCGCGCAGCGAAGCATAAAATCCCCATTTCTGAATATAACCTTTGGCCTCAGCCCCGTTTCGCCAGTAGGTTGCTTTTCCAGAAGAGTTACTAAAAATCTCCCCACCCAAAATCGGATTCACCGTCAACGAAAACAAATCATCTTTATAATAAAACAAATCCTTACGGCGTGCGTCGTGCGTCGTGCGTCCTTCTTCCTCTTTCCCAAAATCCAACATATAGAACTCAAGCTCTTTCCTTTGCCGGGAGTTTAGCTGTTCTTGTTTTTCCTGCGCTTCTTTCAGCTTTTGGTAGATGAACAGGCGTGAATAGGGCTTTATGGCGGAGTTAATGGAAATAATCTGAATGTTTGCAAGTTCATCGAGGAAGTCATAAATACCTTTATTATTGACAGACTGGGGAGCCTCCTGGCTAAAGATTTCATTATTCAATAATATTATATTGAAAATGAATAATATGAAGAAGAGTTTTTTCATAAAAGCCATTCAACTCATTTAATAAGCAAATATAAAACTATTTGGGAAGCAAATCCATTAACCGCAAAGGGCGCAAAGAAAATACGCAAAGGACGCAAAGGGGAAATATTCAACTCAGTAACTCTTTGTCCCTGACCCCCTTCCCAACCTTCCCCCACGGGGGAAGGAGCATAAAAACCTTTCCAATTCTAAGAGGATAATACAGCAATGCCTTCAGGATGCTGCATTTGTAACGTTCTTTCATCCAGCTTAATGAAGGGAAAATGTCGCCGGCAAGATACCGCACCCGGTATTTTGAAGGTACAGATGCGAAGCTTTTTCTATAGGCAGCTTTCCGGTATTCCTTATTATTACTCTGCTGCGGATCAGTAATAAATTTATCGGGCATTACCACATTGCTGGACTTATCGAGAAGTAAAATATCGGCATATTGTCGGATCTGAACACTGCCTTCCATCGCATGTCTTTTAAAATGTGAAACAAGATGCCTTAGCTGCATTTCTTTGGAGAGGATCCATGCATTTGTGTCGTTCACAAGTATTTCAACAGCATCGTTTACGGGATCATTATTACCTGTTTCCGGGTTATTTTCGTTATCAAAAAGCCTGTGGTGTATCTCAATTGCATAACCGTTTTTATAAAGAGTTGGCAGGTGTTTTCCTATAAAGGGCAGAATTTTTTTATGAAGCGCCGACTTAACAGGACCATGCGAGAAGCCATACCTCTGAAGGAGAGTCCAGGATTTAAGGGCATCTTCAGGTTTCACTAAAATATCATTATCCGTCATCTGCCGGAGACCTCCCGATTCATAAATAGTATGTTCGAGTGCCATCCCTTTAAGAAGAACATGTTTTATTCCGGCATTAACAAGAATAGTATTAACCTCTTTCCAGTGTTCTGTTAGCCAGGTGTTACGTACAACACTTTGCAAATAGCCATTCTCAAGAATTGCCATTGAATCAAAGGGAACCTTTTTTTCGAGACGGGCTTCCTTTATATTATATGCGGCCAGGGCAATTATCCCATGGGCATTTATAAGTTCCACCAGCTTAGGCCAATTCTGTACCTCTCCCAGCAGATCTGAGAGAGTCTCCCTGTTTGATATATCGTAAGGGTAACGGCTGAGAAGTAATAGAAGGTCTTTCATAATGACGGATAAAGTTACTATAAATATGAAAGGGGCGCAAGGGGCTCAAAGGGCGCAAGGCGCAAGGGAACTACTTACTTCTTGCCTTTATTAGCTTGGTAAGCATAGCCGAAATGATGTTGCATTCTTTAATCAGACTATCCCGTGTTTCAATGTCAAAATATCCTATTTCCTGACCAATGATGATTTGAGTTAATAATTCTGCAGTTGAACCTTTTGCAATATAAAAATGCCTGACAGACTGTTTATCAGTCTCCAGATCATCCCCCTCCGCAATATTTGAAGATATGCTAACAGCAGACCTTTGTACTTGATCTTTTAAACCAAAGTCTTTCGAAAACGATGAATTTGAAGTCAGTTTGTAAATTTTGACAGCTAAGTCTTTAGCAAGTTGCCATACCCGAAGTTTTTGAAAATTTCCCATGATGCAGCGATTTTAGATTAGTATTTTCTATCTCACAAAACAATTCCACTTGTTTTGTGTCATCATCAAATTTAATAAATTTTCTTATCTCTCCCAACCCTATTACCCTTGCGCCCTTTGTGCCCCTTGTGCCCCTTGTGCCCTTTGTGCCCCCCCTACGCCCCTTGCGCCCTTTATTTTGTTTTACTATCTTTGCCTATCAATACAACCCCTAAAAAAATGACTGATCAGATAAGTCAGCCTTCCGACGAAAAAATATTAAGTAAGAACAAGAGTTCTGAAGATAATTGGTATGCGGTTTATACCCGTCCACGGGCGGAAAAACTTGTATATGAGAGGCTTGTTGAGGCAGAGATAGAAACATTTCTTCCTCTTCAGAGAACCTACAGGATGTGGAGCGACAGGAAGAAACTGGTTATAAAACCGCTTCTCTCATCTTATATATTTGTAAAAACCATCCCAAAATATTTCCCGGTTGTTTATAAGATTAATGGTGTTGTTAAGTTCGTCTCTTTTGAACGACAGCCTGTTTCCATTCCACAAAACCAGATCGACAACCTCCGGTTGCTGATAAACTCTGATGCTGAGATAGAAGTCTCTTCAGAGCAATTCGACAAAGGCGATAATGTTGAGGTGGTTGCCGGTGTTCTGGTGGGACTAACCGGAGAGCTGATTAAAATCGGTGGCAAAAAAAGGGTGGTAGTAAGGATTGATCGACTTGATCAGAATCTTGTTCTAACCATACCTGTTTCGTTTTTAAAGAAAATTTAGTATTTCTGATAATTATGTTTCTTTCTTTCTTTGTGCGAACAAAGAAAGAAAATATCAGTTGCCAAACATCCCCGTCTCAACCCATTCCATGCTCAGCAGCGACCAAAAATCCATAGCAAGCTTACTCAGCACATAATCGTATGGCATCCAGCCATATCCTTTATCACCCCATGAGGTACCCCATGAATTCCTGATAAGCAGTGCCCCTTTAGTTTCCTTATTGCATTTTGTGTTTGTGATCTTCAATTCGTCATCATATCCAACCGCTACAATGGCATGACCCCATTCGGCCTTTTCGCCCTGACATGGATAGGGGATACCTCCCTTTACATCTGAATCGTTGAAGGAGGGGAATCCATAGAATCCAAACATTGAAGGGATTCCTGCAGCCAGGTATTTTTTTACTGAATCGAGTACTGTCGCAGAAGGAAAATCAGATCCCATAGGGTCGTGACAAAAATATTTCAACGCCTCATAATTATCTGCAATTGAATAGATGAATGCAGGGGGCTCCTTGTCAAAATCGGCAACATTATATGGCCAATACTTTTCAGCGGGAACACCGCAAAGGGCAAGGGCTTTCATTACATCTCTTATTGTTGCACCAGTATCGCCGGTCTGCTGCATCAGGTTCCGTGTCACCTTATACAGGAACAGCCGCGACCCTTCAATGTGTTTGTTGAATGCTCTTCTCTGGTAATATTCCACTATTCCCATACCGGCATTAGCGGTACATGAACCAATATCGAGCTGGTTCTCAATAGCGGAACACCACTTACGGAGATCGACAGAAGTTACAACTTTCTGCTCTCCTTCAACAATCCCCAGTTTACTGTTTAGAAGTGCGATCTCCTGATTATATTCTGTATAATCGCGAAGATCGGGCATTGGTGGCAACCAGCCGGTGCCAACGATCATGGATTCATTTTCGATTAATAGTTTCATTTTATATGGTTTTAGAATTGGTTTAAATTGAAAAAGCAGTTTTGCCCCCTATTTTTTGCCCCCTGCCCCGAGGTTTTAACCCCCTGTCCCGAGATTTTTGCCCCCTGCCCCCTAAAGGGGGTTCTAAGTCGTCGTTGGTTATCAAACCCCCTCTGCCTCTTAGAGGCATCTCCCCCAAGGGGGCGAATAAAGCCAATAAACGGACGTTTTAGCCCCCCTTTAGGGGGGTTGGGGGGTTGATCTTTACCTCCTTCAGCGTCGTCTCCTCTTTCCCAACAATAATCTCAAATAATCTAAAATCAGGCTGATCAATAGATTGCGCCGGAGTGCCCGGCTGACTAAACTGATTAACAGCATAACCGCTTTTTGATAACAAGGCTGCTATGGCATTCATCGATTCAGGAATCTTCGATTCATTCAATATTCCAACGGAACTTAAGGAACCGTTTGTTAATGCAACCTTCAGCTCACTCGATCCGAAACCGGGTTTAATTGCAATGTACCCCGGATTTGCCATATCGGGCAAATAGATTACTGATGTCTTTACACTGTTATCTTTTGTGGCGTTTTGCTCAACCAGCAGATAAGGTTTAACGTTATAATACTTTAATCCGGTCTTCCCGGTCAGGTCAGATCCGGTGTAGAAGTTTACCGAAGCACAACCGCTTAAAAAGCACACAACAAGGGGAAACATAATCAAGGGAATTACTCTTTTCATGTGTATTACAGTTTTTGTTTAACAATGACAAATCACATTCGACAAGTAAATTTAAAAAGAGTTTTTCAAAAGAAAAACAGAAAACGCGAACATTTTATGGGATAATAAAAAAATTCCACAAAAGTGGGTTTTGTAATGCAAGCTAAGGATTGCTTCGTCTCCGCCAGCTGGCGGAGACGAAGCAACCCGTTAATCACTACCGTAAGTACTATTAAAATACAAAAAAGAGCCCTTCCCGGACTCTCCTTTAATAAATCTCGTTCTTCTCCATCACCTCCCCATCATCCGGCTATACGACCTCAGCTTTGGCAACCCATTTTCGCCTGTGTTTATTTTATATGTAAAAGTGAAATTCAGGAAATGGTACAAGTCATTCGATTGGGAATATATTGAAGTATACCCATCTATATTATCCGAAAATGTAAACCTGCCGCTGAGCTCAACACCGAAATTATATTTGCTGTTGTAGAACATATTGACACCAAGACCTACCGGGATAACAGGAGTAAAACCGTTTGCATTGGTAACAAAGGGAGCCAGCTTATCATTCGGTTTAACTTTATATAAAAGACCTCCTACGCCGCCAAAAACATAAAAATCGAGCACCGGGAATATGGATTTAAAGCCGCGTCTGGTTCCCTTAATGTTCAGAAAGCTATTCTCCCCTTTATTTTTTATAAAGTAGTATTCTCCTAAAATTGAGGGTTCAAAAAACGAAGTTACCGACTCAAACCCTCTCGACTCATTTGCCCCTTTCTTATCTGTTGAGTGAAAGCTGCCAACGGCGAGATTAAGACGGACTGAAACATCATTAAGGATCCTGTACTTAAAAGCGCCGGTAAAATTATACCGTGTTTGTCTTAAGCTGAAATCTCTTATTCCCAGTAAATTATCGCCTATCGAATATCCTCCTATATCTCCATAGAACTGAGTTGTTCCCAGGCTGGCTGTAGCTTCATATCTTCTTATCTTCCACAGCTGAGCATCTGCCGCAGCGGAAACAAAGAGTATCGTCAGAAAAACTAACAGTAATTTTCTCATGGCTTCTTCTTTTTATTCAATCATGTATCTGTTTGTATGATTGGCAGATGCAATTTCGGAAAACCTTACAACGAAATTAGTTTATTTTTCTTAACTATCAATTAAGAATACATTAAATTATCAGATTACCAAAGGCTTATTACTTCGTCCCCGCAATGACGGTCAGAAGGTTGGGAAAGGGATATACGGTTTGCTTCGTCTTCCTTCGTCGTCCTGGCAATGACGGTCCCTGCTATCAGGTTATGGTAAATTGGTGAAAAAACGAGTCATTGCGAGGATCCGCCAACTGGCGGAGACGAAGCAACCCGTTAATCCCAACCGTAAGTTCAATAAGCATGCAAAAAAAGAGCCCGCTCCCGGACTCTCATTTAATAAATCTCGTTCTTCCCCTAATCTCTGAGAACTTCAGCTTAACTCTAATTAGTCTTTTGTAAGTATTCAAATAGATTTATTCCAAGAGTCAGCTCATGATTATTCAGCACTCCCATTGCAACATTTGTTGCTATATTAAAATTATATCCGATTTTCAGTCCCTTGCCGATGTTAGCTCCAAGACCAAATCCAAATACTCCCGGATCGCGGAAAACAAGACTGCCCCATACCTTTTTCAGATATAATACCTGCGAGGCAAATTCAAACTGACTCCTGATATATTTTCCTCCCCTTAAAATTACCATCGGCGATACTTCCCAATCTTTATTTATATTATATAAGTATGTAGCATGAAACTGAAAATTGGTCACAGGATTGTACTTCAGTGCTACCTCTTTATAACTGGCATCACCGAAACTTATATTTGAGAACAAAAATCCTGCTTCAACTCCCTTCCATTCCCAGACAGCCGAAAAATCGCTCATGAACTTCAGCTTTGAGTTTATATCCTGACTGACCAATGATGGGTCGATTGTGTATTTCGGGTCATTGTAATAGTCGAGCAGATTCAGCCTGTTCCTGTAAAACCCGGCCGACAATCCAAACATTACTCTATGATATTCATTTATCTTCAGATTGTATGAATAGGAACCCAGAATGTATAACTGACTGAATATCCCTGCCTTATCATAAACTATTTTTCCACCATACCCTGCATTCTGCATATAGGGAAACAAATCATTATAAGAAAGTCTCACTGTCTTCGGTCCGCCATCAATACCTGTCCAGTCGCTTCTGTACCCGGCAAACAGAAACTTTGGATTATAGTTTCCAGCGTAAGATGGCGCCAGACTGTATTTATCCATGAAGTAGCCCTCGGAGAGGGGGGATTGCTGGGAGTAGGCAGTTGCTGCCGTTAAGATGGTTATGAGGAAGAGGAGGAGTTTTTTCATTTCAATCTATGTTTCGGTAATCTATGTTTCGGTGATCGGTAATCGGTGATCGGTAATCGGTAATCGGTGATCGGTAATCAGTAATCAGCAGCCACCGTTTACCGATTACCGAATACCGATTACCTTTTCCTCATCTTACAATATTCACCGTCCCCTTCACCTCGCCTGCATTCTCTGTTTTAATTATAAAATAATAAGCCCCTTCAGGTAACGGATTTCCACCTGACCTTCCATCCCAAAGATTGTTGTAGTTGGAATCAGCTAAGACAAGTTTGCCCCATCTGTTATAAACCTTCACTTCACATTTGCCCCAGGTGGCCAGTTCGGGCAGCTCCCAGTAATCGTTTATGCCATCATTATTAGGGGTGAAGAGGTGCATTATATCTTTGTGTGTTGAATAGATCTCAACTGTGGCAAACACCTCTGCAGCATCATAATTCTGATCGCCCTGATTATAGGCACGTATCTGAACCAACCCTTTTGATACGCCGGTAAGATTATCTCCGGTTATGGTTGCCAGCGATGTATTATTGCTTTCAAACAGAACTGTGAGGCCCGCTGATGATGTTGCTGCCAGAGTATATGTATCACCTACAAGAAGCTTCTCAGGGATACCCGTTATGGTAATCGTTTGCTGTAACTTTGTAATTGTTAAGATTCCTGACACATATATATAGGTATAGTTGTTGTCGTTTCCTCCTGATATTGTTATCGGATAGTTACCTGCCGGAGAATTCTGAACTGCTGTAGTCTGTATTGAGGGTAAAACATCCAGGACAGATTTTGTCTCTCCATTAACAAACCCCATAGTAGTGTATGTCAAGGTCGGATTTGATGCCTGGTATGTTCTTGTTTTGTTATCAGAAGTAAAAGTAAGGTTTGCTTTCCTTATTACCTGAGTTCCTGATGCAGTGCCCTGGTAGTTAATATCGTTGATGGTTGCTATAACAGCATACGATCCTGCATTCACAGGAATAGTGGCCGAGCCATCATAGGTTAAATCGACAGTCAAACCTGTTGGCGTTGTGGTGGCAGTTGCTGCCTGAGACAATCCATTGTATGTTGCCGACAAACCTCCAAGTGTAATTGTTGCTGTTGCTTTGGTGATGGTTAATGTTCCGCTGACATAAGAAAATGAATAGTTATTATCACTCCCCCCCGAAACAGTTATTGGAACTGTCCCTGCATTTGTTGTGGCATTCGCTGTTGTTGAGGCTATCGGTTTAATGTCTATAACAGTTGAATTCTCCCCGTTCACAAAACCGGAATATGAAATAGTGAAAGCAGAATTAGCAGCTCCGTATATTCTGGTTTTGTCATCAGCAGTTGCTGTAAGGGGTGCTTTACTTATTACTTGAGTTCCTGATCTAGTTCCCTGATAGTTAATATCGTTAATGGTCGCAATAACAGCATAGGATCCTGCATTAACAGGAATAGCGGCCGAGCCATCATAAGTGAAACCAACAGTCAAGCCGGATGGAGCAGTGATGGCAGTAGCGGCCTGTGATAATCCATTATATGTTGGCAATAATCCTCCAAATGTAATTGTTGCAGAGGCTTTAGCCACAGTAAGTGTTTGCGGAACACTGGCAGCAGCATTCCAATTTGTGTTCCCCGATTGAGAAGCTGTAATCACAGCGCTTCCCGCTCCAACTATATGAATGGTATTTCCGATTATAGTGGCAACCGCCGGATTATCGCTGGCATACACAACCAGCAACGAGGAACCAGCAACCGCCGTTAGTGTGAAATCCGCATCTCCATAAGTCTTAGCTGGCAAACCACTAAACACAATAGTCTGATCCTCCTTATTGACTGTGAGTGTCTGCGGAACACTCGTAGCAGCATTCCAATTTGCATTCCCTGACTGCGAAGCTGTTATTACAGAAGTTCCCGCTCCAACTACATGAATGGTATTTCCTGTTACAGTAGCAACTGAAGGGTTATCACTAACATACGCAACCAGCAACAAGGAACCAGCAACCGCCGATAGTGTGAAATCCGCATCTCCATATGTCTTAACTGGCAAACTACCAAACGTTATTATCTGATCTCCCTTTGCCACAGTCATAGTTCTGGTATACTTTGCCGGAGCATAAGTTCCGTTTCCTGCCTGACGTGCGGTTATATCTGATGATCCTGTGGAAAGAAATGTTGCAGTGCTGCCACTTATGGTTGTCACAGCAAGGTTTGAACTTGAATAGGTCATCGAACCTCCCGGAGCTGATGAAGTAAGGGTGAATGGGGAATCGCTGAATTTTTTTGACAGTGATTGTGTAAAGGTAATTGTCTGTGAAGTTAGAGTTACAGGCTGATTAGTAAATGAAGCAAGCCATCCCCCCTGTGCTGAGGCAACGGTACCCGCTGTATAAGAGATAAGTACTGTTTCGCCACCTGCCAACGGTGTGTTCAGGGTAGCTATAATTGAATAGTTATCTCCGGGTTTCAGGCTTAAAGAACTGATTGCTGCTGAAGATCCATTGACTGTAGCTGTAAACTCACCCTGTTTACCTGCAGGGTCGGCCATAGGACGATCGAACTGTAATTCTATGGTTGTGCTCTTTGATACATTTGAAAGGTTTGGTATTCCGGGGGGACTAACATTAACTGTTACAAGTGCATCGGGTGTATCGCCCGAATTATCGTGGACTTTATAGCTGAAATTCCCGACGCTATTTCCTGTAAGCCCATTTGCAAGGTATATCACATTCATACCGGCATCTGTAACTGTTGTAGGAACTGTAGAAATCAATGCTCCTTTTATACCGGCATTATACTGGTATAACTGGCCCTGTGCGGAAAGGGTCGTAATTATTGCTGTTTTGGCACTGACATCTCCTCCGGTGTAATTTAGCTTAACGATCTTCTCCTGAGTTTGTTCTACATAGATTGTCTGCGGTACTGCAGCAAGAGGCGGATTAGAGCTTGTTGTGAATTTTTTGATCTCGCACCATGTTGTTCCTGTGGAATTTGTGGCAAAGACTCCCCAGTAATAGGTTTTGGCGAGTGTGAGGCCTGTTACATTATAAGATAGATTTGTGCCGGCAGGATAACTCGTTGCCCCTCCCATATCTGAGAATTGCGATATTAATAAGGTGTATGTTGCAGCATTCCCCGATTCGGACCATGCGAAGTTGTAATCAGAGCCAATAACTGCATCCTGAGGAGGGCTTAATAGTAAGGGTATCCCTGGTTCAGGCTGTGTAATATTGGTTGTTAATACAACTCCATCATATATTTCATTTGAATTAATTGAATAGGAGGGACCGGAAGGTGTAAAGGATATTGCCTGTCCGGTAGTAATTGCAGTTGGATTATGATAGGCATATTGTATTCCGGCAGTTCCGTCGGAGTTTTCAATTCCTATTGTGGCACTTGCTCCATGTGCTCTGGGATCAGTAGCATCAACGAGTATTCTGTACTGAACCTGAATTTTATTGGAAGATTCGTAAAGTATAACAAGATAAGTGCCCATGAAGATTGGAGCCGGGTAAAAACCCATATTTGTTCCCTGAATAATGAGTTTCCGGTTTGGAGCAGCGCCGATAGTTGCATATAGTATTTTCCCGCTGCTGCTTACTGTCAACTGGTCCCAGAGGGGAGCTATGAAGTTATTCGGTAACGCTGCTGAAGGTATCGGAACCTCTGTCCCGTCAATTGATCCTGAACCGAATAAGACTTGTCCGCTCGAATTAACAAAAAACTGACTGTAGGTATTGCCATAAAAAGTAAAGTTGAATCCAATGTTATACGGACCATATGATTCTGCAACAGCGTAGCCGGACTTTATTACACTTCCCGGATAAGTTGTTTCAGAAGCTTGGCCGGTTACAATGAGAGGCAAAGTCAAAAGCAATAATACCGGGAGATATTTTAATTTCATTTTTATATTCGTATTCACTTAACAGCTTTTAATATTAGTCATCAACTCATATAACGAAGATTTTATGCAATAGGTTTCCATTAAGACTCTTTTTTTGACGAATGAGTTGTATTATCAAACAAAAGAGAGCACGCTCACGGATACATGTTGTGCAAAAAAAAGAGCCCTCTCCAGAACTCTCATTTAATAAATATCGTTCTTCCCCATCACCTCTTCCCATACTGATATTGCAGCCAGCGTGAAAAGAAAACATCATAGACGATCCACCTATCATTGCTTTGCACGATCATCTCCTTCTCAGCAAGAGCCTTAATGGAAGTTGAAACTGAGCTTGCGCTGTTAAGATTATGATTATTTATAAATGAACCGGAAGTTGGTTGTGCGATTCCATCTTCTGCGGCAATTGCCTGCAGGAGTTTGAATTGCTGCGCGGGGATAAGATTTCGATAGTTTGAGAACATGGGTTCCTGAGAGGTAAGTACCCGATGAAAAATCTGACTCACAAGGTTGTTATCAATAGTTTTATCGCTGGTTTCAAATATGAGATTACATACATGCTGGACATAGAAAGTATGGCCTCTTGTCCAGTTGAATATTCTTACCATCGCTTCTTTTTCAATTTTTTTGCCGGCAGATTCAAAGTTGGTTAGAATAAACTTGCTGTATTCAGTTTCCGCGATTTTATCAAGATACATAAGCTCAGTGCTTTGATAAAAGGGTCGCCCTGCAGATGTAAACATTGGTTCAAGCATATGTTTACTGCTTCCTGAAAATATAAAAGGAATTGTTGGATAAGATTGAATAATGGTTCTTAACAACTGTTCCATATTTTTTTCCGGATATTGACTTATCTGCTGAAACTCATCAATCATGAATACGAGATTCTGCTTAATTTCCGACATAAAAAGCAAGAGATGTTCTAATCCAAATTGAATATCTGATTGTGACTCCACTTTAAGCTCCACTGTTGGCTGACCTGTAAGGTCGTCAAAAGCTATTTTCGGCCTCAGAGTGGCTAATAATGAGAGCACTTTCTCAATAATGTTCTTCTCATTCCGTCTCGCAGACAATAAAGCTGACGATAAGGAATTAAGCATTCCATTCGCATCCATAGTAGGCATAAGATCGACATAAATTACACCTACCGGTCTTTTATCTTTCGTTATTACACCCGGTTTCTTTTCCAGCAGATACTTAACATGCCTGAGCAAGCCGGTCTTTCCCATTCTTCTTAACGAGATTAATGTTACATTCCTTTTCGAAGAGATGGCTTTTAGCAATATTTCTGTTTCATTCTGTCTGTCACAAAAATAATCAGGACTAACATACCCCCCTGTAACAAATGGATTTGCGATACTGTTTTTCATAATACGTAATTTACGTAACGCAATTTACGTAATGGTTTTGGGTTTTACAAATTTTGACAGAGAAATGTTAGCGGGGAACTTTGGCAATGTAGTTTGCGGATACGATTTAAGGTTGAATACCCTCAATCGGTAAAACCAAATAGGTATATAAAAGTTAAAAACCAATTTGAATTAATAGATTAGAATTACTCAATCAGGAAGACTCAATTCCAAAAAGTCAACCTTATTTAGGCATTGACTCACCGAATACCGATTACCGATTACCGATAACCGATTACCTATTCCCCCCAGTAACCAGCAACTTTTTCTAAAACAAGAAGAGTTCTTCCGCTGTCGCGGAATCTTCGCTTCGCTTCGATCTCCCGAATGCTCGTTGCTCGTTATCTAAAAAATCAGTATATTTGTCTAATATACTAGCTACAAAGATTTAAATATTGTAATAATGATTAATATATTAGCTGATAATAATTTTGTTCTTGATGCATTTAATCCCGCATCCATAGCTTTGGGAATTTCGAAACGTATGCGGGAGCGCAGGCTTGAAATGAACCTCACACAACAAAACCTGGCAAATAGGTCGGGGGTCACTCTGGGTACTCTGAAACGTTTTGAGAGGGATAATGAGATTTCACTTAAGCACCTTTTAATGCTGGCAGTGGTACTGGATGCCACTGAAGAATTCGATTTCCTATTTTCACGCAGGCAATTTGAAAACATCGACGAAGCTCTGAAGGCCTCATCTAAAAAACGGCAGAGGGGGAAACATAATGATTGAAGGTTTAAAATTAATTGAAGTTTATCTTGACTCTGCACAAGTAGGCAGGATTGCTCTTTCCCCCGACCGTCGCTGTTTATTCGAGTATAATGCTGACTGGATCAGAACGGGTTTCTCCATATCCCCTTTTTATCTTCCTCTGAGAAGCGGACTGTTCACTGCCAGGGCTGAACCTTTTGGAGGGCTGTTTGGCGTTTTTGATGACAGTCTGCCTGATGGTTGGGGAAAATTACTGACCGATCGCTGGCTCATTAACAAAGGCATTAAACCTTCAACACTTTCTGTCCTCGACAGACTGAGTCTTGTTGGTGACACTGGTATGGGGGCGCTCATCTATCGTCCCGCGCAAAATGACTCATCTTCCGGAGCTGTTCACCCCATCAGTTTTTATGCTGATGAAGTGCAAAATATACTTAACGATGACTTTACAGGATCGTTAGAGGAGTTGGTCAATAAAGCAGGGTCATCAGGAGGGGCCCGGCCAAAAGTGATGCTCAGCATCGATGGTCAGGAATGGCTCATCAAATTTCGGGCATCTTCAGATCCGGCTGATGTGGGGATAACAGAATATAATTATTCTCTTTTGGCAAAAAAATGTGGTATTGAGATGACCGAAACACACCTATTCGAAGGGAAGTATTTTGGAGTGAGTCGTTTTGATCGTGAGTCGGGTACGCGGATCCACATGCATTCTGCTGCCGGACTCTTATACGCCAGTCATCGGTTTCCATCAATGGACTATACCGACCTGTTAAAAGCCACTCTGACTTTGACCCGCGATATCAGTGAAGCAGAAAAGGTATTCAGACAGATGGTTTTCAACATCCTTATTGGCAACAAGGATGATCACGCCAAAAATTTTGCTTTTATTTATCGGAAAGGACAATGGAAGGTTTCCCCGGCTTACGATCTTTTGCCCTCTGAAGGGTTTAACGGCAATCACACCACAACGATTAATGGAAAGGGCAATCCATCATTAGGTGATTGCTTAGAAGTAGCTAAGCTCGTATCTCTCCCTTTAAAAATAGCAAACAGAATTATTCAGGAGGTAAAAGAGGCTCTGGGGTCATAAAACATGGTGTGGGGTGAAAGGTGGAAGAACATGGTGCATGATGCAGGGTGCAGGGTGGGTCAGGTTCGCCAGTTGTTATCGACGTAGTCTATGTAAGCGTTGATTTTTTTACCAAGTATCGAATATTCTTCTGAAATAGATAGAAATTCTGGCATTTCAGGATATAAAACAGACAACATATCTAATTGACTTAGAGCCTCATCTGCAGAGGCATGCGAATAGACCAGAAACTTAAGATAATCTGCTTTGTATCTTCGTCTGCCAAATCCTTCAGCAATTTGGTCCTTGACACTTTTTGAGGATCGTCTTATCTGGCTCCCTTGTTCATACAATTCAAATTTTGGTAGTTTCAATGATTCACGGTGTATTCTTACAGCAAGTTCAAAAGCAAGCTTATAAATATCTAAATCTCTATAACTGTTCATATTTTTTGGTGCAAGATACATGGTGCAAGTTGCAAGGTAAAA
>Ga0209745_1001206_pt1 | contig 15574 bp, 15 predicted proteins | sample BarGraNGADG00312_FD_184495 | JGI IMG/M metagenome (GOLD analysis project Ga0209745, IMG submission 184495) | Arctic peat soil microbial communities from Barrow, Alaska - Barrow Graham LP Ref core NGADG0004-312 (SPAdes) (version 2) | ecosystem: Environmental > Terrestrial > Soil > Wetlands > Peat... | reverse complement strand
GGATTGTCTCGGGTGACCGCATCGTGTGGGGCGACCGCATCGTCTGGGGCGACCGCATCGTCTGGGGCGACCGCATCGTCTGGGGCGACCGCATCGTCTGGGGCGACCGCATCGTGTGGGGTGACCGCATCGTCTGGGGTGACCGCATCGTGTGGGGTGACCGCATCGTGTGGGGTGACCGCATCGTGTGGGGCGACCGCATCGTGTGGGGTGACCGCATCGTCTGGGGCGATCGCATCGTCTGGGGCGACTAGAAACACGTCGGCCGGAGTTGGAACAGCCTGTCAGACTGAGGTATGTCTGGCAGGCTGTTTTCATGTACGACCATCCCAGAACGCGGCAATTCGGATCAATGGTATTGAATGACTCGGCCCGGTCCTGCCGCTCCGCAATCCCGGCAAAGAGTTTGCTGCGGGCAGGAACCTGCGCCTCAGCATGATTCCCCTCGAACGGCTCAGAACTGCTGCCCTTTGTGGGTGCCCGTCGCCGTAGCCTTCCTCTTGAGTTAGTATTCCGTAGACTTCTGAACTCCCAGCGCCTTTCGTCACGATCCGTGTCGTTCCCGCATCGTCCGCCATTGGAGCGATTCGTGATGGATACCATTCAGGACTTCATCCGGACGGGGCAGTTTCTCAGAGCGCTAACCGAACTTCGGGCGTCGACGGTTGGCGGACCACACGAGCAACCAACTGCGCGGGACACGCTTCTTGCGGAACTGCTCCAGCGAACCGGTGACCCCCGCCGCGCCATGGCCGTTGCGGAGCGAGTTCTCGCTCGCCACGATGTGCCGGCCCTGGAGCGAGCGCGGTGCCATATTGTTGTAGGGAGCATCCTCCGCGACAGAGGTGCGACAGACGAGGCGATCGACCAACTCAGGAAGGCCATCGACATAGCCCAGGCCGTCAAACCAACCGAAGAACAGTGTTGGGCCGAGCTGCGCCTGCTGCTGACGCTCGCTGAAGGCCCTGGCCTCGACACAGCAACTGCCTACCTCCCGACGGTACGCCGCGATGTCACTCGACTCGGTCAACCGCAGATGCTGGCTGCTCTTCATTTGTTCGTGGCCCAGATCGAAGCAATGAGAGGTCTCTTCAGCAACGCGCGGGAGCACATCCGGATCGGACGGTCTCTGTTAAGGAACCACCAGAACAGTTGGCTAGAGGGGACGGCCGCCATTGACTCCTCCTGCATCGCCTTTTCCGTTTCCGACCTTGGTGAGACGCGGGATGAGGCGCGGCGGGCCATGCGGGAGTCGGCGCGGTCGGGACATGCTGCTATCCGGCGGGCCGCGATCACCAATCTCGGGCACGTAGAGCTGGCGCGCGGGCGGTTCGTCCACGCCGAGCGCTTCCTCGAGCGGGCCGCGCGGCTCTCTCCCCCGGCGGGGATGACGCAGGCTGGGATTACGGACGGACTGGCACAATTGAACCTTGCCCGCGGAGACCTTGCCGAGACCGAGCGCATCCTGGCTACGGCCCGCACGTGGACTCCGGAGTCGCCGAAAGGATCCTGGTACTACGGCCTGTGGACCTCGGTGACGCGCGCGAAGCTGCTGCTCATGCAGGACCGACCCGACGAAGCCGTCGCCATGCTCACCACGGCGATCGCCGGCTCGCGGGAGCTGGCCCATCCACTTCTGACCGCCGTCCTCCGACTGCTGCTCGTCGAGGCCGAGGCGCGGCGCGGCCGCACCGCGTCGGCTGCCGGTGTGCTCGCGGAAGCGGCGCCGGCGAACTGGTCCGGGACGATCGGGCTGCTGGCCGAATTCGGCCGCGTCGTGGGAACCGCGCTGTCGGCCGACGAATCGGGCGACGCCGGTCGCTGGTGGTTCGAGCGCGGCGGGCAGGCGCTGGCGAGTGTCGGCAACCACACGGCGCTCGCGAACCTCGTGGACGGCTACGCCGACGCGATTGCCCGGAGGACCGGCGCACCCGCCGCGCGGCACGAGCCGGCGGGGCCGATGGGCTCGCTGCCGCCGCCGCCCCGGCAGGTGGTCCACCGCCTCGACGCGTGCACGCCGCTGGTCGCCGCCTCGGGCAATGACGCCGCGGTATCGCTCGAGCGGGCCGCCTCGATCGTCGATTCCGGAGCCTACCCGGCCGTCGTCGGACGCGAGGTCATGAACGCGCTGCTCGACACCCGCTGCGTGTCCCGGGCGGCGCTGGCCGTGGCGAGAACGGGACATCGGCCCGAGGTGCTCACCTGGTTCGGCTGTTCCTGGTCGCAGGCCCGAGCGCTGGTCGCCCGCCCGCCGCGGCGGATCGATCTCGGGACCTGGCAGGAACGCGAGTACAGCATCTCGGTGGCGACGCCAGCCGAGGTGGGCCGGCTAGTCACGCTGCTCGCGCTCGAGCGGCTCGTAGTCGCGGCGCGTTTCCAGCACAAAGCGCGGACCGAGGAGCGCGAGCGGGTGGCGCTGTGGCCGATCGACCCGAACCCCGAGGCGGAGGACGTCATCTTCTGCAGCAACGAGATGACCACGCTGGTGGCCACGGCGCGGAAGGCGGCCGGGTTGACGATCAACGTGCTGGTCACCGGCGAGACCGGCACGGGCAAGGAAGTGATCGCGCGGTTGATTCACGGCGCGTCGCCGCGCGCCGACCGCCCGTTCGTCCCGTTCAACTGCACCGCCGTCCCGCGCGACCTCGTGGACAGCCAGCTGTTCGGCTATCGCCGCGGGTCGTTCACGGGCGCCACATCCGACCGCCCGGGCATCATCCGCGCGGCGGCAGGCGGCACGCTGTACCTTGACGAAATCGGGGAACTCGGGCTCGACGTTCAGCCGAAGCTCCTGCGCTTTCTCGAGTCCGGCGAGATCCAGCCTCTCGGCGATTCGCGTCCCCAGCACGTCGAGGTTCGCATCATCGCGTCCACGAACCGCAACCTCGAACAGCTCGTGTCCGAAGGCCTGTTCCGCGCGGACCTCTTCTACCGGCTCAACGTGTTTCCGCTGCACCTGCCGCCGCTCCGCGAGCGCCGCGAGGAAGTCCCGCCCCTCGCCGAGCACTTCCTGCGCCGCGCCGCCAGCGACTTCGGCAAGGATCGCCTCCACCTCGCCGAGGAGACGATGGAGTACCTGGTGCTCTACAAGTGGCCGGGCAACGTCAGGCAGCTCGCGAACCAGATGCGCCGCCTCGCCGCGATGGCGGAACCCGGCGCCGTGCTGATGCCCGAGCACCTCGACGCCGCCATCACCGCCGGCCGGAAGACGATCGCGACCGAGCGGCCGAACCTCGCGCCCACCGAGATCGTCGTCCGCCTCGACCAGCCACACGCCGCGCTGATCGAGCACGCCGAGCGGGCGCAGATACGCTACGCGCTGGCTCGATGCGGCGGCGGCATCGAAGAGGCCGCGCAGATGCTCGGCCTCTCGCGAAAAGGGCTCTATCTCAAGCGCCAGAGGCTCGGACTGGAGTAGAGTGATCCTCATGGACGCACGGCTGCGTCGGTGCCTGCGCGAGGTCGGAGTCGCCTGCCTGCTGGCCGTCGCGACCGCGTGCGCCACCACCGGCGGCGCTCCGCGAGGTGGAGCGCCAACCGTCGAGCCCGACACGCCGCCCCTGACGCTCGACGCGCCGCCCAAGCTCGTCGTCGAGGCGATCGTCGTGGACAAGAAGGGCGCGCCCGTCGAGGGGCTGCGCGCACGCGATTTCGCCGTGAGCATCGACGGAAGACGACGTGCCGGGATGGCGATCGCGCGCCTCTACCGCGGGCCGGGCGCCAACCTCCTCGCAGCGTCCAGGACGGCCACGACGCCCGGAGAAGTGCTGCCCATCCCCGAGCCCAGTCGCACGATCGTGGCGATCCTCGACCAGGCCAGTTTCTTCCCCGGCGACGAGAAACGCGCGCACGAGGTCGTGAATAGCTGCCTCGCGCTGCTCGGCCTCTCTGACCGCATCGCCGTCGTGTCGCTCCCGGCACGGCCCGGCGCTGCCGCGATCTCGTTCGATCGCGCGGCCATCAGACAGACGCTGGCGAACCTGCGCGCCCTGGGCGCCCTGGGCGCCGAGGCGCTGAACATCGAGGCGGCCGACGCGCGATCAACAGCCGACGTGCGCGCCGCGGTTGATGACGCGCCGCGGCCGGTCGGTGGAGGAGCCGCCGGCTCCGCACGAGCCGACGCGAACCCGGAGAGGCCGACAGGACCTCCGGGAGCGATCCCCGCGCTGGATGACCCGAGGCCCGCCGGCGGAGCCGGTGGACGCGAGACGGTGTCTCCCGCCGTCTCGAGGGCGCACGCGATCTCGACGCTCTCCGGCCTGCGCCAGATTCTCCAGGTGCTGGGGATGGCGCCCGGGGCCAAGACGGTCCTGTTCATCTCGTCCGGCCTGGTCGCCACCGACGCGGCGTCCCTTGCGCAGGCGGTGGTCGAGGACGCGGCACGGGCGCAGGCGCGGATCTTCGTCCTCCAGGTGCCCTCGTCCTCGCGGTTCGGGGAAGCAGGCGCCCGCGACCTGCACCTGCTCGCGCAGGAGACGGGCGGCCGTCTGGTCCCGCTGACCAGCAAGCCCGAGCAGGCGCTCGAGCGGCTCGCCGGCCAGCTTGCGTTCTCCTACCTGCTGCTGCTCGCGCCGATGCCTGGCGATTCGGATCCGGTCTCCCATGCGCTGCAGGTGACGCTGCCCAGGCGCCCCGACCTCACCGTCCAGGCCGCCAGACGCGTGGCGCCGGGCCGCCTCGCCCCCAACGCGCTCGTCAAAGCGTTGTCCCCGCGCGCGAGCCCGCCGCCGGCCGCGGCCGGCGAACGCCCACAGCCCCCTGCCTCACCGCCGGCGCAACACGATTCATCGCTGGATCTCCTCCTCGACCGCGTCTCGCAGTACGTATGGGACTACGGGCGAGAGCTGTCGTCGGTGGTGTCCGAGGAGACCTACACGCAGGAAGTTCGCGGCGGGTCTGGTACCACAGTGATCCTCAACGGCACGCCTGCGGGCGGGGCGGCGAAGTCGAGGCAGCTCGTGTCGGATTTCCTCCTGGTGAAAATCCCGGGCCTCGACGGATGGCTGCCGTTTCGCGACGTGTTCGAAGTCGATGGCCAGCGCGTCCGCGATCGGCAGGACCGGCTGGTCAAGCTGTTTCTCCAGTCGGCGCCCGACGTCGCGCTGGAGAGCGCAAACGAGATCTTGCGTGAGAGCGCCCGCTACAACATCGGGCCCATCCGGCGAAATCTCAACCTGCCCACGCTGGCGCTCTGGTTCCTCGAACCGAAGAACCGCCATCGCTTCAGCTTCAGGAGGGCCGGCGAGGAGACGCTGGCAGGCCGGCGGGTGTCGGTCCTCGATTACTCGGAAACCAGCCACCCCACGATCATCAAGACGTCCAAGGGCGAGGACGTCCCGGCCTCGGGCAGGCTCTGGGTAGAGCCGGCAAACGGGCGGATCCTCCGGACCGTCCTGAAGGCGTCGGTCGCGACGATCACCGTCACGTACGCGCCTCGCGAGGAACTCCCCGGTCTGTGGCTGCCGGTGATGATGGAAGAAAAGTATGCGGCCGGGAACCTCGCCATCACGGGAACGGCGACCTACGCCAGGTTCCGGCAGTTCCAGGTGTCAACGACGGAGCAGATCGTGCTTCCGAAGAAATAGCGCGCCGCGCAAGGTGTAGTGCGGGGCTTCAGCCCGCAATAAAACAAAGGGGCGACCGGCCGGTCGCCCCTCTTCGTTTCCCGCGTGACTGACCCTGGTCCCTGACCCTGGTCCCCGATCCCTAATCCCTAATCCCTGGTCCCTGGTCCCCGACCCCTGACGCGTCAGTACCTCTCCATGACCGCGCGGTAGGGAATCACCTGTCCCGGCTCGATCGTCACATCCCACGCCATCGAGCGGAAGCCCTCGCGCTGCACCTCGATTCGGTGTTGGCCAGGCCTGAGCGTCAGCGGTTCTGACGTCGCCGCGAAGGTGCCAATCTGGCCCACGTATTCCCCGTCCACGTACAGATCCGCGTCCGCAGGCTGTATGTCGAAGCTCATTCCGCCGTAAATCGGCGCGCCGGGCGTTACGTCATACGAGCCTTCCGGGTAGTAGCCGTACACCCTGGGCCTGTAGTCGCCCAGGTAGGAGTAGGGATACGGCACCGAGTAGCCCAGCCACAGCCCCAGCCCGAGGTCCAGCTGCGACCTGAACGAGTAGTACGGCCGCGAGAAGTAGAACGGTCGATACGGCACGTAGTTGTACGGCCGAGCGTACCGCTGCGAGTAGGAGAAGGCGCGCGGCTGGTACGAGCGATAGCTGTTCCGCGGCGACGCGTACCCTCGAGAGTCGCCGTTACGGTACGAGGGCGACTGGTACGAGGGCCGGGCGTAGGAACGAGGCACCGCGCGCTGCTGATACTGCTGACTCTGCTGGTTCGCGTAGGCGCGAGGCGCCGACTGGGCACCCGAGTACTGACGGCTCCCAGACGAGCGCGGTGCGCTCTGGCCCATCTGCGGCGCCGACTGGGCACCCGAGTACTGACGACTCCCCGACGAGCGCGGTGCGCTCTGGCGCACCTGCGGTGCCGACTGGGCACCCGAGTACTGACGGCTCCCCGACGAGCGCGGTGCGCTCTGGCGCGCCTGAGACGCCCCCTGACGCGGCGCCGGCGAGCTGGCCGTGGCGCGACCGCCGCCACGCTGTTGCCCGTTGCCGCGTTGGTTCTGGGCGCTGGCCGGCACCGACACGAGACTGAGCGCGGCCATGACGACGGCGGAAGTGAACGTCTGTTGGATGTTCATATACCACTCCATTCGCCAGCCCTTCACCGAACCTGGTTCCCTGGATGAGCGACGACCGGAAGGACCGACACCACTTCAGAACGCAACCGCAATGCCAAGATGACTCATGGGCATTTGCTAGCATTTCCCCACCCATTTCCGCTCTGAAGGGTGTAGGAACCGCTCAATCGTCCCCAATCGAGGACACAGGCTCTCGTCACCGCAGCAAGGGCGGAGACAACGTGCCTCTTGTAACAGGTGGCGCCCGTTCCCTCATGTATGCTGTAACAAGGAGATTCGCCATGGTCCTCGCCGTTGCGCTGATCTCACTGGTGGCGCTCTCGACTCAGCCCGAACCCCAGGCGGCCCAGTCGGACAGTACCCTACCGTACACCCTTTCGGGCGTCAGGCGGACCTCGAACGTCAACGCGCGCTCCTCAGCGGAATCGGCCACCGTCCTCCAGATCCATCCCGGCCAACGCCTGGCCGTCGAATCGCAGTCCCTCCCCTGTAGTGGCTGCGACCTCGTGGTCACGTCAGGCCCTTCGTGGGCATCGACCGCACCCCCGACGTGGAACGACCAGTTCCTGGCCATGACCTACCCGGTTCAGGCGACGCCGTTCAACTCGATGGCCGGCAACCGCGACCGGGCGATGGCCGTCGCGACGAGCGTTGGTTTCGCCCTGGCATTCCAGGGCATCACCAAGCTGGTCCAGAAGATCACCGGAAACGTCCGCCAGAACAAGGTGAACAAGGTCCGCTCCGAGATCGACGCTGAATTGGCGGTGCTCGAACAGCTCAACCAGGCTGCGCGCCAGGCGGACCACGGGCCGGTCAAGAAGTAGCGGCCCAGGCGAGGTGGCTCGCCGGGGAAACGGCGAACGGCCACACGTGGATGATGCCTGAGACATCATAGCATTGACATCTCAGCATCATGGACATAGCATCACGTCATGAGGACAACCCTCACGCTCGACGATGACGTGACCGCCAGGCTGAAAGCCGCCGTCCGGAAGCAGCGCCGGCCGTTCAAGGTGCTGGTCAATGAGGCGCTCCGGAGCGGGCTGGACGCGGTGGACCGTCCCGGCCCGGCGCGCAGGCCGTTCCGTACCAAGGGTTTCAACCTGGGGCCGAGCCTGGTGGGCAGCCTCGACAACGTCGAAGAGGTCCTGTCGCGCGTCGAAGGCGAGGATCACCGGTGATCCTGGTCGACGCCAACCTCTTGCTGTACGCCGCCAATCACGCGGCCCCCGAACACCCACGCGCCCGTTCATGGCTGGACGAGCAGTTGAACGGGACGAGCCGGGTGGGTTTGCCGTGGCCGTCCCTGCTGGCGTTCGTGCGGCTGGTCAGCAACCCTGTCGTCGTTCGTCAGGCCGTAACGCCAGTCGGGGCCTGGCGTCAGGTGGAGGAATGGCTGGCCTGCGAAACGGCCTGGATTCCGGCACCCGGTCCTCGTCACGCCGAGGTCCTCGGCGGCCTCATCAGACACGCCTGGATGACGAGCCGGCTCGTGCCAGACGCGCACCTGGCGGCGCTGGCGATCGAGCACGGTCTCACGCTCTGCTCAACCGACGGCGATTTCGCCAACTTCCCCGGCCTCACGTGGAAGAACCCGCTGGCTGCGAACCGCTGAGTACTTCGACTCGCAATGACGGCCACGATCGGTTCTCGGCGCTCGTGGCCAGTTGTGCTCGCTCAGCACTGCGTCCTGAGGGCACAAATACGTCGCCGTATTTGTGCATCGAAGGACTGAGGGGCCGGTCGGTGGTGCACCAGATGGGCGCGCCGTTCGTTCGAGCGTCATCGCACGCATCAACGCCACCCACCGGGCGTGCAATCCCTCGACGAGCGCCAGCGACATGTCGACCGATCCGCTCTTCGCGTCGGGGATTTCCGCCCAGGCCTTCTCGCTGTAAGACTTGATCGTCGGGGCCTCCTCGGCGAGCGCGAGTCGGAAGCGCGCGTAGCAGTGGACAGTCCACTTTTCCGTCAGGCGCGGGGCACTTGGCGCTATGATGGTGCCCGTCCTGATTCCACGGCTTCTGAGTTCTTCAGGAGGTCCGACATGTCGGTCCTGGCTCCTCACCCCTGGACGCGCCGTGAGTTCGTGAAGACCGCGGGAACCGCCGCCGCGGCATCTCTCGTGTCGTCGAGTCCCCTGCTCGCCTCGGTCGCACCCGCAAAACGCCGCTACGCGATGATCGGGACAGGCGATCGCGGCACCAGCATGTGGGGCCAGACCGTGGCGGCACGCTATCCGGATGTGCTCGAGTTCGTCGGCCTCTGCGACATCAACCCGAAGCGCGCCGCCCTCGCGCCGGAACTGATCGGCGTGCCGTGCCCGACCTTCACCAGCTTCGACGAGATGTGCGATCGCGCGAAGCCGGACGTCCTGATGGTGACGACCGTGGACGCCTATCACTCGGACTACATCGTCAAGGCGCTCGGCCGTGGCATCGACGTCCTGACCGAGAAGCCGATGGTGATCGACGAGACGCAGTGCCAGGCCGTCCTCGACGCGGAACGGCGCACGAACCGGAAGATCATCGTCACGTTCAACTACCGGTACGCGCCCAAGCACCAGTTGATCAAGGAAATCCTGCTCTCGGGGGAGATCGGCCGCGTCGTGTCGGTCGACTTCAGCTGGTACCTGGACGTCAGCCACGGCGCCGACTACTTCCGCCGATGGCACCGGCTGAAGTCCAGGAGCGGAAGCCTGTGGGTACACAAGGCCAGCCACCACTTCGACCTCGTCAACTGGTGGCTGGGTGCCGACCCGGTCGAGGTGACGGCGCGCGGCGGCGTCGAGGTGTACGGCAGGAACGGGACGATGCGATCGACCAACTGCCGGGCGTGCGGGAACAAGTCGGCGTGCCGCTTCTACTACGACATCACGAAGAACGAGCGACGGATGAAGCTGTACGTGAACTGCGAGAGCGCCGACCACTACTACCGCGACGGCTGCGTGTTCCGGGAGGATATCGACACCTACGACACGATGCAGGCCCTCGTGAAGTACTCGAATGGAGCGTCGATGGCCTACTCGGTGAATGCATTCCTGCCAATCGAAGGCTACCGGATTGCCTTCAACGGAGAGAAGGGACGCCTCGAGGTCCGCGACTACGAGCGCCAGGCATGGACCCCGGAGACCGAGACGGACATCGCCGTCATCAAGAGCTTCGGCGAGCGCCGGGTCATTCCGCCGCCGAAGGTCGAGGGCGGGCACTACGGGGGCGATGACCGTCTGAAGGATCTCATCTTCCGGCAGGTGAAGATGCCTGACTACATGCAGTTGCCCGACTCGCGGGCCGGCGCCCTCGCCTGCCTGACCGGCATCGCGGCGCGCACGAGCATCGAACAGCAACGCACGGTGAAGATCGCGGACCTGGTCCGGCTCTGAGACGACATCACCAGCAGGGACACGACGGAACCCGTCACGATGAGTCTTTCGTGCAGGGCGTTCACGAATGCGCGGCTGTCCAGTGCTCCCAGCCGCACGGTCACGTCCACGTCGGTCGTCAAGCGCGGCCGCCCCCAGATCAGCGCGGCCTGCGCACCGAACACGTACCACGGGACGCGGAGGCGCACGAGCTCGTGCGCCAGCTCGGCGAGCAGATCAGCGGGACCGGGGGGACACGGCACAGAGGGCCTCCGTCACGCGCAGGTGAACGGCGAGGTCGGCGGCACGCTCGGATTCACTGGGCCAGTCGGGACGCACGGCCCGCACATGCTGGCGGAGCTGTTCGCCGATGGCCAGGATGTCGTCGGGCGTGCGGTGACGTTTGCAGTCTTGCCAGAACTCCGCCTTCGCCTCGGCGACGAGCGACCAGTCGCGGTGAGCGAAGGCGAGAAGATCCTGTCGATTCACTCCGCGATCATAGCACCGACGCCGGCGGCGCCTGCCAAAGGGGCGCCTCAACGACCGGTTGGCCCCGCATGCAGGGGATGGACGACCCGAAGTCCCTGGAAGCTCGAACGCCCGATCCCTCTCGCCTGGACCGAGGTGCACGGTTGCCAGGAACATCGATGGGACGTGCCTCTTCGTGGACTCGTCTCGTAAGCTGTGGAGCACCTGGCGCGCCTCGGCCGTCCTGCCCGCCGTTTTGGACGGACCGTGCGACAGATTAGTTCACGCCGCCGCCAATCGCGCAGAAGCCGCATCAAGATGGCATCCTGTATCACGGCGTGATGGGGAGTGCTGGGGCCGCGGGCCGCGTGGCCCTTCGGTCCTGCTCAGGGCCATCCCGAGCAACGTCGAGGGATGGCGGGCGCTCGTCGTCGGTTTCGGGAAGACCACCGACCCCGGCGAAGCCGGTTCGACCGGCGCCTTGTCCGGCGCCTTATCCCTTGACACGTCGAGGGCAGCGGTCATAATCACGGAGACCCTTCTAGAGTTTCCTCGCCGGCTGAAAATGGAGAACCCATGCTTAGCACTCGTCTGTCTCTCTTACCCGTGGTGTGCTTGGTGCTCGCGGCCTCGACGCCGCAACACGCCCAGAACGTTGCTGTCGCCGAGCTGAAATCCGGGATTATCGTCGAGCAGTCGAATGTGGCGCCGCAGGCTTTGGCCTTGGAGCAGAGCATGGACATCAAGATGACCGGAGTGGGCAAGGCCATCCTCACCCAGGGCTTTTCTTCGCCGAAGCAGGTGGCGACGTACTCGGGCGCGCGGGCCGCAGTTGTTCTCACGGATGCGCAGCCGACCTTCTTGTTCCGCTTCATTCCGGAGAGCAGTTGGGGTGATCCGTTCGCGATGATGGCAGGCCAGGGACTGCCTGTCGGGACCAAGAACCCGAAGGAGTTCGTGCTGGCGCCGATGACCGTCGATGGGGACACGCGCGTGTTCGACACGGGCAAGATTCAGAAGATCAAGTTCAAGGTTCAATCGGTGAAACCAAACGAGTTCCGGGTTTCTCTCGAGAGTGCGCTCGCCCCAGGCGAGTACGCGTTTTTCATGGGCCAGGGCGGCGGCATGCCGCAGATGATCTGGGCGTTTTCCTATCGGGCCGCTGGCCACTGATCACGCGGAGACGCGGAGGTCGTACCGGTGCGTCTGGAAGCCGGCGAACATTTCACCAATCTGGTCGGCGGGTCCGAGATCCGCAAGAGCAGCCCCTCGATCAGGTGGAGCTCGGACTGCCAGATGTTGGTCGAGTAGGCGAAGGCCTTTCCGTCGGGGGTCGTGAACGCCCAGAAGGCCATGAGGCCTTGGGAGGAGTCTAGCTGCTGCGCCCGGCATGCAGCGGATGGACGACTCGAAGCCCCGGCACCCGGACAAACTGCGCGTCGTGCGTCCAGATCTGCGTGGCGCCGTTGTCGAGCGCCGCCAGCGCGATCTGCAGGTCGAAGATTCCGGAACCGGCGACATCGAGGTCGGCGGCGAGCTGGAGCAACCGGGACGAGAACGCCTCCCGTGGCGCCCAGAGCCGGGCGCCAGCGGTCACCAGGGCGTCGAGGAACGCGCCGGCCTCGGCGGCGGTGGACGGGCGGCCCGCCGCGGCCGGGTGCGTCACGACCGCGTAGAACTCGACGAGGCCCGCGTCGACGATGCCCCAGCCGAGACCGCTCTGCCGCGCGCGCTCGATGGCCCGCCGCGCGGCCTTGTGCTCCGGGGTGGCGCTCCGATGCGCGTAGACGAGCAGGTTCGTGTCCAGGGCGATCATCGATTGCGCCGGATCCACTCCCGCATGAGCGCGCGGTCGCGAACGTCCAGGCCCGGAGGCACTCCCCCATTGACGGTGATCCAACGAATGGCGTGGCCGCGGGACCTTTCCTCCGGTGCCTTCGCCAGCTGCCGGCGCAAACCGCGCTCGATCAGCACCTTCAGTGTGAGGCGTTCCTCGGCCGCCTTCTTCTTGGCCGCGATGAGCAGCCCATCCGGGAGGTCGACCGTCGTCTTCATATGGTTACACAGCTTACCATAAATATGGGTCCACTCTCGGTGCCGCCGACTTCGCCAGCCGCCTCGAACCGGCCGTCGGAGTACTCCAGAACCTGCCACGGCCACGCCGCCTGTCGCCCTCTCGCGTCACCGGCACCGTGCCTGTCAGATCCTCCAGCCAGAGCACTACCGATCAGCCGGCGTCGCCGCGAGAAATCCGCCTGTGAGAGAATGGCCGGAGGAGACCGCCGGGCCTGAACACGCCGACGGGGTGAGGCGTGTGGGGAGCGGCGGACAGGAGAAATTCCATGAAGGTGATGATTGATCTCTCGGTCGTCCCGATTGGCGTCGGCGTGTCCGTGTCGGCGTACGTGGCCGCGTGCGAGCGCGTGCTCCAGGAGGCAGGACTGTCGCACACGCTGCACGCGTTCGGCACCAACATCGAGGGCGAATGGGATGACGTGTTTGCGGCCGTCAAGCGCTGCCACGAGGTGGTGCACCAGATGGGCGCGCCGCGCGTGCACAGCAGCCTCCGTGTCGGCACCCGCACCGACAAGGCGCAGTCGCTCGACGACAAGGTGCGCAGCGTCGAGGAGCAGATGGGGGCCCGGGCGACCGCGGCGACGTGATTGGCCAGATCGTCACGGTTGACACCCGGGAGGCGGCGGCGATAGGGTGGGGCCGGAGGACGGTCATGAAGAATGTGGTCTGGCTGATGCTCGTTCCGGCGGCATGTGTGTGGCTGTCGTGCTCGGCGCCCCGGAAGTCGGAACCCGCGGCTTCGCAAGCCGCCCCCACGCCGGCGCCCGCCGCGAAGGCTGACGTGCTGGTGGACCGCATCGGCACGACCGGCTTCATCCAGGTGCAGGCCGAGAGCTTCAAGGCGCTCGATGCGCGCCAGCAGCAGCTCGCCTACTGGCTCACGCAGGCCGCCATTGCCATTGACCCGATCTTCTACGATCAGGCATCCAGGTTCGGCCTGGCGCAGAAGCGGCTGCTCGAGGAGGTCGTCGCGCACCCCGACGGCCTCGACCCGGCGGTGATGACGAAGATCGTCGGGTTCGCCAAGCTGTTCTGGGCGAACCGCGGAAACCACAACGACACGACCGCACAGAAGTTTCTCCCCGGCTTCACGATGGCGGACCTGCGGCAGGCGGCGCTCTCGGCGCAGAAGCACGGTGCGATGAAGACCGCGTATGGGGACCTTCCACCGCTCGAGACCCCGGCAGCCCTCGAACAGGAGCTGGAGCGCCTCGACCGCGCCTTCTTCGATGCCGACTTCGAACCGATGCTCACGGCCAAGAGCCCGCGCGGCGGCCAGGACATCCTGCAGGCCAGCTCGAACACGTATTACCAGGGCGTCACCGTGGCCGACCTGAAGAACGTCCGCGAGAAGTACCCCCTCAACTCGCGCGTCGTGAAAGGCGCTGACGGGCGGCTCCGCGAGGACGTATACCGCGCGGGCACGCCGGATGGTCGTGTCGCACCTGGTCTCTACGCGATGTATCTGAAGAAAGCGATCGAGCACCTCGACAAGGCCAGGACGGTGGCCGAGCCTGCGCAGGCGACGGTGATCGCGGATCTGATCCGGTTCTACCAGACCGGCGAATTCGCCGACCAACTGACGTTTGGCGCCTCCTGGGTGCAGAACAACGCCACGGTCGATTTCGCCAACGGCTTCATCGAGGTATACCGAGACGCGCGCGGCCGCAAGGGAAGCTCGCAGGCCTTCGTCAGCATCACCGACAAGCGGGTCACGGAGGCGATGACGAAGCTGGCGGACAACGCCGCCTACTTCGAGCAGAAGGCGCCCTGGGATGGTAAGTACAAGAAGCAGGACTTCAAGCTGCCGGTTGTGAAGGCCGTCGAGACGCTCATCGAAACCGGCGACTTCGGCGTGACGACGACCGGCGACAACCTGCCGAACGAAAACGAGATCCACGAGAAGTACGGGACGAAGAACTTCCTGTTCACCGGGTCGAGCCGCACACTGAATGCGGCCAGCGGCCAGGCGTCCACGAGGGAGTTCGGGCCGAGCCCGGACGTGATCGCGCGCCTCGAGAAATACGGCGCCGAGGCTGACGACCTCGAAACCGCGCTGCACGAGGTGATTGGCCATGGGTCCGGGAAACTGAGTGCCAGGCTGAAAGGCGGGGCGGAGCCGTACCTGAAGGAGTACGCCTCGACGCTGGAGGAGGCGCGCGCGGACCTGATGGCGCTCTGGAATGCGTGGGACCCGAAGCTGAAGGAACTTGGCCTCGTCACGAACCAGGACGAGGAAGCCAGGGCCATGTACGACATGGCCGCGCTGGCTGTTCTCACGCAGCTCCGGAGTATCCCGAGCGGCGACACGATCGAGGAAGACCACCAGCGCAACCGCGCCCTCATCGCCAACTACATCATGGAGACGACCGGCGCCATCGTGATGACCGACCGCCACGGCAAGACCTACGTTCAGGTGACCGACTATCCGAAGATGCGCGAGGCGGTCGGAAAGCTGCTGGCCGAGCTGATGCGGATCAAGGCCGAGGGCGACTACGCGGCCATCAAGGCACTCGTGGACAAGTACGGCGTGCACTTCAACCCGGCGCTGCGCGATCAGGTGGTGGCCCGCTACCAGAAGCTCGATATCCCCACGTACTGGGCGGGCATCAACGCGGAGCTGGTGGCGGAGACCGACGCGAAGGGCGCGATCACGAAGGTGGGCATCCACTATCCGCGCGATCCGGTGCACCAGTATCTGAGCTACGGCGCGATGTACTGCCCGGGCCTGGCGCCTGCCGCAACGGCGGTTCGCAAGTAGGGAGCCGACCACCCGGTCATCCCTGGGTCCCTTCGTGCTTCGATTCGCAATGACGGCCACGATCCGCTGTCGCCGCACCAGACCGGTTGTGCTCACTCAGCACTAAGTCCTGAGGGCACAAATACGTTGCCGTGCTTGTGAATCGAAGGACTTAGCCGCGAAGTCTTCGACGCGGGGAGTCCAGCGACACCGCCCA
>Ga0209745_1001204_pt1 | contig 15591 bp, 14 predicted proteins | sample BarGraNGADG00312_FD_184495 | JGI IMG/M metagenome (GOLD analysis project Ga0209745, IMG submission 184495) | Arctic peat soil microbial communities from Barrow, Alaska - Barrow Graham LP Ref core NGADG0004-312 (SPAdes) (version 2) | ecosystem: Environmental > Terrestrial > Soil > Wetlands > Peat... | reverse complement strand
TCCAGCGCACCTCGCCAAGCACCGGCCGCCGAGCCGCCCACCACCGGGGAGGCTACCATCGTGGCCAGGGTGGCCAGCCGGGATGGCAGCAGATTCAGCAGATCGTCCGCCCGAGCAGCCACCTTGCCCAGATACTCGTAGCGACCTCGATATCCAACCATGGCGTCCAGGGTGTTGGCCATGCGGTATCCGTAAGCGCCGGGCAGCCCGAACGCGGCGTAGAAGAGAAGGGGAGCCACAACCGAGTCGCTCGCGTTCTCTGCCAGCGACTCCACGGCGGCGGCGGCCACGCCGGCCTCGTCCAGCCGCGATACGTCGCGGCTGACCACCTGTCCCACGGCCGACCGAGCGGCTTCCAGATCGCCTCGCTCCAGCGCCTGTCCTACCCCACCGGTGGCGGAGAAGAGCGCCCTCAGCGCGAAGGCCGGCTTGAGCGCAACGGCCGTGGCCACCGCCCCCAAGATCGAACGGGTGGGGAGCAGTCGTTCCAGCGTTCTCGATGGGATGGTGGCCGCCGCCAGGCAGATCGCCTCCATCAGCCCGCTGTAGAGCAGTTGGCGGAATGCGCCGCTTCTAGGAGCGCGAGACTCAAGCCCTCCCACCAGCCGTCCCATGGCGACGACGGGGTGCCACCTGTTCGGCAGCTCGCCCAGCAGCAGGTCGAGCCCCACCGCCAGCGCTATCACCAGCCCACGATTCATCACATCACTCCGCTCAACGCACCACGCATTTGTTGGGATTCGCCCTATTGGCCGGATCAGAGTGGCGCGGCCACGATCCTCTATCCGCCGATCAGCGCCACGCCGGCAACCAGCACGGTTACCTCTGTCAGTTCGCCAACCGCGCCGCAGATGTCCCCTGTCACGCCGCCGATCCTGGCCATCGCCACCCGGCCGCCCAGCAGCGCCACCGCAATGGACAGTGCGAGGATTACCGGCGCCGCGAAGCCGAGGCAGCCCACTGATACTACTATCGCCACCAGGGTGCCGATTGCCATGTGCCACCAGCGGATGGCGGGCTTGAGTCCGGCCACCAAGCCGCGGTTGGTGGCCGCGGGAAACCCCCACACGGTTGCCGCCATGGTCCAGCGGGAGAGGCAGAGTGCCGCGACCAACGGCTCTGCCCTGTGCTGCAGCGTCAGCGATTGCAGCGCCGAGTACTCCACCATCAGCAGGGCGATGGCTGCCGCAATCCCATAGCTTCCAATCCTGCTGTCTTTCATGATCGCCAGTCGGTCCGCCGGATCCTTCCCCCCGAACAGCCCGTCGAAGCTGTCCATGAGACCGTCAAGGTGGATCGCCCCGGTCGTGGCCAGCAGAGCGGCCAGAAGCAGGGCGGCCACCAACCCGGGCGGGAGCCAGGCACCCAGGGCCAGGTTCAGGATGGCCAGCAGGGCGCCGATGGCGGCTCCGACCACGGGGAAGGCGGCAACAGGCCAGCCCATGGGCCCCATGGCCAGCGAAGCCGGCAGCGGCACCGGCAGGATGGTCAGGAAGCCTATGGCCACCAGAGGGGCGGCCAAGGTGCGCCCGGCGCCCTCTGCTACTCTGCGAAGCATCGATCCTCCATTTCTAAGAGGTGCGGTTGTGGCGGACTGAAGCGTATTGGGCCAAAGCCACCACCCCATTGGAGTTTCCGCCACAACTGCGCCGCTACGGCTTGGCCGAGGTCGCCCCGCTCTTCGGCTTGCCGTTTGGGGACGGCAGGTCAATCGAAGGAAGCGACTCAGCCGACGCGAGCTGCCCGGTCCCCCTGCCGTTCCGGTGCCCACCGGTGTGTGGTAGCAGCACGGCCGGGCCCCCCTCTGGGTGGCTGGTTAGGCAGAGGTCCACCTCAAACACCTCGGCCAGCAGTTCAGCTGTCAGCACCTCCCGTGGCTCGCCCACGGACACCAGCCGCCCCTGGGATAGCACCGCGAGGTGGGTGCAGTAGCAGGCGGCCAGGTTGAGGTCGTGGAAGACCCCCAGGGCTGCCACTCCCTCCCTGGCCAGCTCCGCCACCAGTTCTACCACGGCGATCTGGTGCAGCAGGTCCAGGTGCGCGGTCGGCTCGTCCAGCAACAGCACCCGGGGCTGCTGGGCCAGGGCTCGGGCCATCAACACCCGCTGCCGCTCCCCGCCCGATAGCTCATCTGCCCGCCGGTCGGCCAGCTGCCGGCAGTGAGCCATCTCCATCGCCCGCTCAACGATCTCCGTGTCCGCCGCCCGTTCCCGTCCCAGCAGGTCCATGTAGGGGGTGCGGCCCATCAATACCAGCTCCCAGACGGTGAAGTTGCCGGGCAAGGTGGTGCCCTGGGGTAGCAGCGCCAGCTGCCGCGCCAGCTCTCCTCGGCTCATCCCCTCCAGCGGCCTGCCCATGAGCTTCACCCCGCCCGCGGAGGGCTTCAGCAGGCCCGCGGCTATTCGCAGCAGGGTCGTCTTTCCGGAGCCGTTGGGCCCCACCAGCCCCAGGAAGCCGCCCGCCGGCAACTCCAGGGACACCCCGCGCAGCACCGGTCTGTCATCGAACTTGAAGGTCACATTCTCAATGGAGAGGGCATTATCCATTAGAACACCGACCTCTTCTGCTGTCTCAACAGGTAAATGAAGAAGGGCGCACCACAGAAGGCGGTGATGACTCCCACGGGCACGTCCTGGGATCCCGGGATGGCTCTTGCAAGCGTGTCGGCCGCCACCAGAAAGGCGCCGCCGACCAGGGCGCTCAGCGGCACCAGCGACCGATGGTCGGGTCCCCACAGCATTCGAACGGCATGTGGGACCACTAAGCCCACGAAGCCTATCAGCCCGGCCGCCGAGACGGCGGCCGCGGTGGCGAGGGTGGCGAACAGCACCAGCCCCAGCTTGGCCATTTCGACGTTCACCCCCAGGGATCGGGCCTGGTCCTCGTCCAGCTGAAGGACGTTGGCGCGGCCACCCAGCAGCGACAGCGCTATCACCGCCGCGGCCACGTACGGGGCCACCAGCAGCACCTGCTGCCAGCCGGTGATGTTGAACCCGCCCAGCATCCAGGCGTAGATCACGGTGATCTTGTCACCCTGGGCGAACATGACGAAGGAGGTTGCGGCACTGGCCAGGGAGCCCACGGCGACTCCGGCCAGCAGCAGGGTGGTAACGGGTGTCGTACGTCCCACCCTGGCGAGGGAGTAGACCAGCCCCACGGTGATCAGAGCGCTCAGGAAGGCGGCAACCTGGACGGCGCCGAGGGCGTAGAGCCCCGGGGGCAGCGGGGCGACCATAGCCAGCGCGGCCCCCAGGCCAGCTCCGGCCGCCACCCCCACCAGGTACGGGTCCGCCAGTGGGTTCCGGAACAACCCCTGGTAGGTGGCACCGGCCACTGAGAGCCCGGCTCCAACCAGGGCACCCATAAGCACCCTGGGCAGCCTCACCTCCAGAAGGATCGTCTCGAAACTGGCCGGCCACCAGGGGGTCACGTGGAAGAAGGGGAGTTTTGAGAGCACGATCGCCAGCAGGGTGCCGGGGTCCAGCGCCGCCTTGCCCACCGCAACTCCCACGGCCGAAGCGAGTATAAGCGCCAGCAGTGCAATGCCGTAGCGGCTCCATCCGCGATTGACCTGCCTAGCGCGCCCGATGGCCACCCTATTATCTACCGCGGTCGTCTCCATTTCAGGGCATCCGGTCCGGGTGTAGCTTCTTCGCCACTATCTCCAGCCCATCCACCACCCGCGGCGCCGGCCGGTTGGTCAGGTTCGGGTCGACGGTGAACACCCGGTTAGCTTTGACAGCCGCCACAGTGGACCATCCGGGCCTCGCCATCACCTGCTCCGGGGTGATGCCGGCCTCGTGGTCTGCCAGCAGTACCACTTCTGGATCGGCAAGGAAGAGCGACTCCTGATTCAGTTGGGGCCACTGCTCGGTGGCGGAGGCGGCGATGCTGGCTCCCCCTGCCAGTTTGATCATGTCGTCCACGAAGGTGCCCGGTCCTGCCGTGTGCAGCTGTGGCGAGAGCTCGTAGAAGGTCCGGACAGGGGTTGCTCCCTTTACTCGTGACTCCACCGCGTCGATCCTACTCCTGAGGCTGGTCGCCAGCGTTTGCGCCTCCTGCTGCTTCGCGGTAATCCGCCCCACCATCTCGATGGAGCCGGGGACACCCTTTATATCCTTGGGATTTGTGACCATTGCCGTCAGCTTCCGGCGTTCCAGTTCCGGCAGCACGGTCGGCAGGTGTATGTTCGTCACCAGGATGAGGTCCGGCTCCAGGGCAATGATCTTCTCCAAGTCGGGCTGGACGAAGCTCCCCACCTGCGGCTTCGATTTCGCCGCTTCTGGATAGTCGGAGTACTGGTCCACGCCAACGATCCTGTCCTCCAACCCCAGGGCGTACAGGATCTCGGTGTTGCTGGCCGATATGGAGACTATCCGCTGCGGGGGGCGGGTGAAGGTGAGACTCCGGCCGGCGTCGTCGATGATGGTCAGCGGGAAACCGGACGTGGCGGGCTGGGATGTAGTTGAGGCAGCTGTGGGCTGCGACGTCGCGGAGGTCGCCGGAGAGTTCGCCCCGGCGGGGGCGCAGGCGGATGCAACCAGGGCCAGTGTTGCCAGGACAAGGGTCGTGATCGATCGCAAAGCAAACCTCCTCGGGCATTTTCGCGTGTTGCCGCGGCCTCGGGGGGGTCAAGAGAGCAAAAAACCCCTGTCCCGCAGAGTCGGAGACAAGGGATCGGGTCGTTTCAGCAAACCCTAGCCTGCGCCCTCTCTCTCGGAGGCCTACGGCAGTGTGTGGCGTTGGGTTCCTGGCTTCTGGCAGGGGGGCCAGTTACAGTTGCGGGACAGCGCCGGTATCTCACCGGACTTCCCCCGGGGTCCGATCTCTCGGTCCCCGCGCCACGGTATTAAGTTGTGGGAATATCATAACAGAGGCCGAAAATGGGTGTCAAACGGGGAATCGGGCCCGTCACGTCGCCAGGTTGCGGGTCACGACCAGTCCGAGCAGGATGAAGGAGTGGGACCTCAACCGGAACGCTCCGGCTGAAGCATCCACTCCTCCTTGGTCTCGGTAGGTCTTAGCTGAGCATCTCCTTGATGCGGCTGGCGGCGGTCTCCAGCACCTCCGGGGCCGATGCGATGGAGAAGCGGACGTGGCCCTCGCCTGCCGGGCCGAAGGCCGAGCCGGGGGTACCGGCCACCCGGGCCTTCTCCAGCAGCATGTCGGCGATCTCTATGGAGTTCTTGCCTACGTCGAACTTGGGGAAGACGTAGAAGGCGCCCTCCGGCTTAAAGCAGCTCACCCTGGGCATGTCGTTAAGCATATCCACGAAGAAGTCGCGTCGCCTTCTGTACTCGGCGGTCATCATCGCCACGGGCTCCTGGGTGCCCTCCAGGGCGGCCACGCCGCCGACCTGGACGAAGGAGGGTGCACAGGTGGCCGTCTGCTCCTGGATCTTGCCGATCTCCTTGATCAGCGTCGTCGGACCCGCGACGTAGCCGAGTCGCCAACCGGTCATGGCGAATGCCTTGGAGTGCCCGTTCAGGGTGATGGTGCGCTCCGCCATGCCGGGCAGGCTGGCAGGGCTGATGTGCTTGTGGCCGTCGAAGATGATCTTCTCGTAGATCTCATCCGACAAGACGTACAGGTCGTTCTCCACGGCCGCCCGGGCGATGATCTCCATCTCCTTCCGGTTGAGCACCTTGCCCGTGGGGTTGCAGGGGGAGTTCAGCAGGATCAGCTTGGTCCTGGGGGTTATGAGCGCCTTGAGGGCGCTTTCGGTCAGGCTGAAGCCGCTATCCGCCGTCAGGTTGAGGGGAACCGTCGTGGCCCCGGCCAGTTGGATGATTGGCCGGTAGGAAACCCAGGCCGGCTCTGGCAGGATAACCTCGTCGCCCTCGTTGAGCAGTGCAGTCAGCGCGGCATACAGGGCCAGCTTGCCGCCGGACGTCACGATGATCCCCTTGTCTGGGTCTACCTCAACCCCATTGTCGGCCGCCATCTTCTTGGCGATGGCCTTTCGCAGTTGGGGAATGCCGCTGCTGGCGACATAGTGGGTGAAGCCGGACTTCATCGACTCGATAGCGGCCTTCTGGATGTGCTCCGGGGTATCGAAGTCGGGGTCTCCGCCACCGAGGTCCATGATGTCGACCCCCTGCTGCTTCAGGGTGCGAGCCTTATTCATCACCTGGACCGTAGCGGATCCGGACATGCTGGTGATCTTCATGGATAGCGGCTTTGCCATGCGACGAGACCTCCAAACTTCGTAGTTGAATCGGACTACCCGCGGTCTATCCCCGACGCTGCCGGGGCGCGGATCAATGAGTCTTTGGCAGCCGGGGTTGTCTTCGGGCGGGGAGGCAGGCCAGCATCACCTGCTTCGTGAATATGTTACACCACGCCCTTTGGGCCGGCAACGATGGGGAGCATGAAGGTATAGGTAAAGGTAGGCAACGGAAGTAACCCTCAAGGCAACCCGTCTCACGACCGGGAAGGAGGGGCCCAGGCGCATCTATGGGCATCCGATGGGACGCCATTTGTCGGAGTCGTCTTGCTGAAAAGGCGGCAGTGGTGAAGTGCGCGCGAACCGCACCCGATGCTGGAAGGTAAGTTATACGGTAACGCTGGAGTAGCGCTTGGCCTCATTGATCACCCAGTCGTCCAGGATCTCCTTCTTGAAGCGCCACGAGCTCCCGACCTTGAAGCCAGGGATCTTGCCCTGCGCTGCGTACCGGTAGACTGTGATGGGGTTTAGCTTGAGGTACGACGCTACCTCCTTGACGGTCATCATTCTTTCCATGGAATCTTCCTCCTCTATCATCTGGCACCTCGAAGCTTACAGCCCCTAGCGACCGCTCGCCAGAGCATCATATACTAGGGTTCCCTCTCATGCAAGTACAAGAACCCTTGCATGGATAACTGCCCTCTTGCCGTGACTCTGCTCCTGGCAGACTCACACAGTCAAAATGAGTCAGACCCACCAGGATTGATGCAGACACGCAAAGCTGGACATGACGGTAGTTTTGAGAGGTTTGCCTTGACAAGGCAAAGCGGGGTAACTAAGATGCCGGTAGTTTAGCATTTTGTGGACTGGCTTACAATACCTTGAAGTGTCCTTATTGTGCGCACGACCAGACCAAAGTTGTCGACAAGCGAGATATGACGGCGGGAGCCACCAGGCGCCGCCGTCTTTGCGCTCGCTGCGGTCGCCGCTTCAGCACGTACGAGCAGGCGGAGGTTGCCAGCCTTGCCGTGGTGAAGAAGGACGGGCGGCGGGAGCCCTTTGACAGAAGCAAGCTGCGTTCGGGTCTGCTGAAGGCCTGCGAGAAGCGCCCCATCTCCTCAGAGACTATCGAGTCGCTGTTGGATGAGGTGGAGACTGGTTGCCGTTGTCGAAACGACATGGAGGTGCCCAGCAGCGCCATCGGCGAACTGGTCATGGATAAGTTGAGGGCACTGGACAAGATAGCCTACATTCGCTTCGCCTCCGTTTACCGGGCATTTGCCGACCTACAGTCCTATGAGGAGGAACTCCACAACCTGCTGAAGACCCGTTGATGGCCGTGACCAAGGCCGGGACCAGGGGGACGCGGGCTGCCGCGTGGGTCATGGCTGCCGGCGCAGCCTTCAGCCTGGTTGGTTCCCTGCTCTTCAGCCTTGCCCTTCTTCCGGCGGGTGCCGGGCCGGGCATGCTCTCTCGCTCCGTTCGGGGAGCCCTGATCACTGGGGGAGGTGCCTTGCTGATCTTTGGCGGCCTCGCCTTTTGCCTTGGGCTTGTCCTCTACCTATTCCTACCGCTTGCCAAGGGAGCCGAGGGCGCCAGGCGAGACTACGGCTCTCATAGGATGGTACTGGGCTGCACCACCCTCGCGGCCATCCTGGGCAACCTGCTCGCCGCCCTCTACTTCGTGCTGCTGCCGCTCCTTCCTGGCCCTGTCAGAGGACGCGCGGATGTGTCCGTCCGCGTCCTCTCTCCGGAGGGGATCGTGGTGGCGGCTCTGTCGCTGGACCTGGCATTGCTGGTGGTGGTCTACCTGCGGATTGTGCGGCCCGGGGCCATATCCTTCGAGGATATGGGGCTCACTTTCCACGGTATCTTCGGTCGCTTCCAACTGGGGCTACTTTTCGGTGTGGTGCTGTTTGTTGCCAGCATCCTCGTGGGGTATCTGCTGGAGCTGATGGGGGTGAAGCAGACCCAGCAGGACCTCTTTCAGTCCATAACCAGGGCCAGCCCCATCGAGTTTGGCCTGATTCTGTTCTCAGGGGCCGTGGTCGCTCCCTTTGCCGAGGAGCTGTTCTTCCGGGGCTACGTCTTCCGAGCCTACATGAGGCAGAAGGGGGTGTGCAGGGCGTTTCTGTACAGCTCCCTGCTGTTTGCCATGGTGCACCTCAATTTGCCCGCCATCCTGCCGATCTTCGTCGTGGGCCTCCTCCTTTCCTTCCTATACTACCGTACTGGCAGCGTGGTCCCGGGCATGATCGCCCACGGCCTGAACAACGCCGTGGCTTTCACCCTGCTCTACCTGGCGCTCAACTGACCGCACCATGGCGTAGGGCACAGCGCCCTGCACTGGACTTCCTGCTCCAACAGAACTGCATTGGGCTTTTGCCGGGGCCCGAGGGAGTCAGGTTCGCTCTTGATTTCTTGGGTCAAGTTAGCGATGATGCAACCCCATACCAATCCCACTGCCCGCCGTCATGACCGACATCCGTAGCGGGGGTCGGGCGCCCCGGCCGGTCTTCGCCATCGGTCGCCATGATTGCGGGAAACGGATCCTAATTCAGGCAAGGATGCCTGGTAAACGGACCGGACAGAGAGGAAACGAGATGAGCGATAACGGCTTCCCCAGGTTCCCCATACCGGACGTCGCGCTGGTGCGACGCCATTTTTCCACCGAGCACATCGAGGATGTGGCCGGTGAGGTTCGCAAGGAGTTGGCCAGGGTAGGGCTGGCCGGGCGGGTCAAGCCGGGGCAGAGGATAGCCATGACGGCCGGCAGCCGCGGCGTGGCCAACATCGCCCTGATACTCAAGACCATCGCCGATGAGCTGAAGAAGCTGGACGTGAAGCCGTTCATCGTCCCGGCCATGGGCAGCCACGGCGGGGCCACCGCCGAGGGGCAGCTGGAGCTGATCGCCGAGTACGGTGTCACCGAGGAAGCCGTCGGAGTGCCGATCCTCTCCTCCATGGACACGGTGGTGCTGGGGACGACCAAGTACAACGCGACCATCCACATGGACAAGAACGCCTACAACGCCGACGGCGTCATCGTGGTGGGACGGATCAAGAACCACACGTCCTTCCGCGCGCCCATCGAGAGCGGCCTGTGCAAGATGATGGCGATCGGTTTGGGCAAGCAGAGGGGCGCCGAGTCGATCCACAACAACGGCCTGCCGAGGAACATCCCCGAAGCGGCCAGCATCATGATCGGCACCGGCAAGATCGTCATGGGTCTGGGCACCGTGGAGAACTGCTACCACAAGAGCTGCCGGATCGTCGCGGCACCGCCGGAGAGGATCCACGAGACCGACATTGAGTATCTGAAAATAGCCGCCAAGCTTCTGCCCAGGGTGCCCTTCGAGGCGGCGGACGTGATCGTGGTGGACCGGATCGGCAAGAACATCTCCGGCACCGGCATGGACATGAACGTTGTTGGCATGTGGCGGCGAACCGGCGAGGCCCCCTACCCGCCGATCTTTCAAAGGATTGTGGTTCTGGACGTCTGCCCCGAGTCTCACGGCAACTGCGCCGGCCTCGGTGCGGCAGACTTCACAACTCGCAAGCTTGTGAACCAGTGGGACGCCAAGAAGACCTACTGGAACATGCTCACCGGCAACTTCCCGGAGGGCGCCAAGATCCCCATGACCCTGGAGAGCGACGTTGAGGCCGTGGAGGTTGCCCTGCGCTCCGCCCATCCCGACGGCGGCGAGCTGTCGCTGGTGCGGATCAAGGACACCATGAACCTGGACGAGTTCTACGCCACGGCCAGCCTGGTTGAGCAGCTCAAGGGGGGCACGGAGTACGAGGTGATCAAGCCACTCGGGCCCATGCCAAGGGACGGCGAGTGCAACCTGCTCTGGTAACCAACCGGGAATTGTGCTGAGTGCCGGGTGCTGAATTGGAGCCACCCAGCACCCAGCACTCAGTTGGGGAGGAGGGGCTAGGATGGAGTTCTGGGGGTACCCCCGGCCGGACGGTCGGGTTGGAGTCCGGAATCTCGTCGCGGTGATTCCGTCTGTTTACTGTGCCGAGGTGGTGGCACGGAGGATAGCCCAGCAGCTGCAGGGCGCAGTATCCCTTCATCATAAGGTTGGTTGCAGCCAGGTGGGGCTGGATTTGGAGATCGCCGCCCGCACGCTCAAGAGCTTCGGCAAGCACCCCAACGTGGCTGCCGTTCTTGTGGTGGGGCTGGGCTGCGAGCGACTGAAGGCGACCGAGTTGGCCGAGGGCATCGCGTCCTCAGGGAAGCCGGTGGAGTTGATCACCATCCAGGACAGCGGCGGCACGCTGAAAGCCGTTGAGGCCGGCACGGCCATCGTGCGCAATCTGGTCCAGGATGCCTCTGCCCAGCGGCGAGAGAAGTTTGGGCTGGAGCATCTGGCCGTCGCCACGGAGTGCGGCGGAACCGACGCGTTTTCCGGCATCGTGGCGAACCCGGCGGTGGGCATCGCCGTGGACAGGCTGATAGCCGCGGGCGGCACCGCGATGATTTCGGAGATCACGGAGCTGCTGGGCACCGAGCATCTGCTGGCGGCGCGGGCCGTGAGCCCCGAGGTGGCCGAGCAGATCTATCGGGTGATCGGACTGAGCGAGGCCCAACTGTCCCGGGAGAGCCGGAACGACCGGTCCGGTGTTCGCAGCGCCCTGATATCCCCAGGCAACATCGAGGGGGGTGTGACCACTGTTGTGGAGAAGGCGCTGGGCGGCGCGAAGAAGGCGGGTAGCTCTCCCTTCGTCGGCGTCCTGAAGTACGCTGAGATCTACAGCCGCCCCGGCCTGCATCTGATGGATACCCCCAACCACGACGCCGAGTCCACCTCCGGCATGGTGGCTGGGGGCTGCCAGGTCGTCCTTTTCACCACCGGACGCGGCACTCCCACCGGTCACCCCATCGCCCCGGTGATCAAGATCACCGGCAACTCCCTCAGCTTCCAGAAGATGTTCGACAACATCGACATCAACACCGGTTCGGTAGTGGATGGCTCAAAGACCCTGCGAGAGGCCGGGGAAGACATCTTCCAGGAGTTGCTGGCGGTGGCCAGCGGCAAGCAGACCAAAGCCGAGTCCATGGGCCACGACGAGTTGATGACGGTCTGGCGGCCCACGCCGGAGCACGAGGATGCCTACGGCTGCGGGGAGTGGGGCTGAGTGGACACGGCGACGCCGAAACGTTGCGACTCGGAGAGGCGACGAACCAACAGGTAGACCAGGATAGTACTCAATGCTGCACTGGTATCATATTATTTAAGTAATGAACCTGAGCGTCAGGACTGTGCTTGACTTATAAAGCCAAGTTAGCCATCATGTGAAGCTACCTAAGAAATAGGGGAGTTTCCATGGCAGAGCAGGCGATTGTAATCGATCCCAGGGACAGTGTTGCCGTTGCGGTGATGGAGTTGTCGTCCGGACATCCCTGCACCGTCCGAGTGGGCGAGGAGTCCCGCTCGATAGAACTGAAGGAGCGGATTCCCTTCGGTCACAAGTTCGCGCTCAAGCGGATCCGCATGGGCGAAGGCGTGCTGAAGTATGGCGAGGTGATCGGCGAGGCCACCGTGGATATAGAGCCGGGAGACTGGGTTCACGTGCACAACGTTGTGAGCAAGCGAGGCAGGGGCCAGGGAAGCCAGGAGGCCGCGGCATGAACTTCTGGGGATACCTGCGTCCAAACGGCCAGGTGGGCGTGCGCAACCACGTGGCCATCCTCCCCCCCGTCTTTTGCGCCGCCGGGGTGGCAAAGCGGATCGCGGCCCAGGTTGAGGGCGCCGTGGCTCTGGACCACGTGGTTGGGTGCAGCCAGGTTGGGTTCGACCTGGAGATCACTGCCAGGACCCTCAAGAACCTGGGCCGCCACCCCAACGTGGCCGCTGTTCTGGTGGTTGGGCTGGGTTGCGAGCGGCTGAAGGCGATCGAGCTTGCTGAGGATATCGCCCAAACCGGCAAGCCGGTGGAGATTTGCACCATCCAGGATCTCGGGGGGAGCGTGAAGGCCGTGGAGGCCGGAATCTCCATCGCCCGGAGGCTGGTCCAGCAGTTCTCCACCCAGCGGAGGGAGCAGTTTGGGATAGAGCATCTGGCTATCGCCACCGAGTGCGGCGGAACCGACGCCTTCTCCGGCATAGTGGCAAACCCGGCCGTGGGCATCGCATCGGACCTCGTGGTGGCCAAGGGCGGCACCGTGATGATCTCCGAGGTGACGGAGTTGCTCGGGACGGAGCACCTGCTGGCGAAGCGGGCGGTGAACCAGGGGGTCGCGGACCAGATCTACAAGGTCATCGGCCTTTCCGAGGACATGCTGGGCCGGGCCAGCGCCAACGATTGTTCTCACAAGCGGTTGGCGCTGATCTCGCCGGGCAACGTGGACGGCGGCGTCACGACGGTCGTGGAGAAGTCGCTGGGCGGCGCCAAGAAGGCGGGCAGCTCTCCCTTTGTGGGCGTCCTGAAGTACGCCGAGCGCTACAGCGAGCATGGGCTCTACCTCATGGATACCCCTGGGCAGGACGGAGAGTCCACTACCGGCATGGTGGCCGGCAGCTGCCAGATAGTACTCTTCACCACCGGACGGGGGACGCCCACCGGCCACCCCATCGCCCCGGTGATCAAGGTGACCGGCAGCACCCACAGCTTCCAAAAGATGTTCGACAACATCGACATCAACACCGGTTCGGTAGTGGATGGCTTGAATACGCTGCGAGAGGCCGGGGAGGACATTTTCCAGGAGGTGCTCGCCGTGGCCAGCGGGAAGCGTACCAAGGCCGAGGTGCTGGGCCACGACGAGCTGATGACGGTGTGGCGGCCAACCTCCGAGCACGAGGTTGCCTACGGCTGCGGAGAGTGGGCTTAGCGGAGACGCGGAGACGCGGAGACGCGGAGACACGGGGGTTCAGCGAATCCTCCACTTCTCCGGTTCAGAGATCATGCGAACCAGCTGTCCGAGAATGCTATCGTAGGATGCCTCCAGTTCGGCTGCCTGGGATGGGGAGAGGTAGCCGCAGCGTTGAGCAAAGTCTAACCAGACTCTAGTCTCCTCGGCTTCGCTTTCTGCGTCACCTAGCTTGGCTGCGAAATGGGCAGGGTAGCGTCTCCTCCTCCATGCCTCAGCGATGTTGGCGCACACCGACCGAGACGATCTGCGCATCTGGTCCACCATGGAGTACTTCTCTTCCACCGGAAATGCCTTGGTCACATGGAAGATAGTCATCGCCGCCTCCATGGCAGCCTGGTAGACTCGCAGTTCAGAGTAGCTCCTGATGTTCGCCACCGCGCCCTCTCTTCCGAAAATCCCCGTGTCTCCGTGTCTCCGCGTCTCGTTACGGCTTGACGAGGACCTTGATGGCGTTGTCCTTCCGCTCGCGGAAGGTGGCGAACCCTTGCATGATGTCTTCCAGCTTGAACTCGTGGGTGACCATCCGCTTCATGGGCAGCCTACCCTGCTTCATCATGGACATGCCGCGCTTGCAGGCCGCGTGGCCCTCGCCCCGGGTCGTATAGATGGTGATGTCGCTGCGGATCGCGGTGCTTATGTCGGCGGTAACATCTTCCTTGTAGAAGGCCAGCAGCAGCACCTTGCCGCCCAGTTTGGTCATCTTGATGGCGTCGTCCAGGGTCGACTCGCCGCCGGCGCAGTCGATGGCCAGATCCACGCCGACTCCGCCGGTCAGCTCCCTCACCCGCTTCACGGCCTCGGCGCCCCGCGCCCGCACCAACTGGTCGGCCCCGAACATGGGGCCCAGCTGCATCCGCGACTCGTTAGTGCCGATCAGGATCACCGGGTCCGCACAGAGCACCTTGCAGATGGCGCTGGTGGTGAGGCCGATAGGGCCGGGCCCGATAACGGCGATACTGTCACCGGCGATAAACCCTCCGGCCACGTCCAGGCCGTACAGGGGGGTGCCGGTGGTCGTCACCATCGTTGCCTCCTCGAAGGAGATCTCATCCGGGATCTTGTACACGGCATTGATGTGGTGCACCACGTATTCGGCAAAGCCGCCGGGGACGGTGAAGCCGGAGGTGTGGTGGCCCTTGTCCACCTTGCCGTAGTTGAGACAGGCTGTGTACTCGCCCTTGATGCAGTTCTCGCAGCGCATGCATCCTTTGTGGGCTTCAACAGCGACCCTGTCGCCGATCTTGAACTCGTCCACCGTGTCGCCAACTGCCACCACGGTTCCCACGTACTCGTGGCCCGGGATGAACACGCCGAAGGGCGGCTGGCCGGGGAATGGGTGGGAGGTGATCTTGAGATCGGTGCCGCAGATGGCGCATGCCGCCACCTTGATCAGCACCTGCTGTGGACCGGGCTTGGGCACCGGCCGCTGCATAACCTTGAGGTCGCTGGGACCCACCAGTACCGCGGCCCTCATCGTGTCCGGGATCTGCTGCGTCTGCATCTGGGTACCTCCTGATGTTTCCCTCACCACGTGGGCATGCCCCCTGGCACGCTCACGCCCCTCTCAATGGGAATGCCCACGCGGGGAGGGCGAAGAGCTGGTGCTACTTAGTGTCGGTCTTTACCTGCTTGGCCAGGTTGGTGATCTGAACGTGCTGGTCGGCGACGAACGTGGACATATCCGCGCTGCTCATCGGCTTGGCAAACGCACCAATGGTTTCCAGGTAGTCTGCCCACTCCTGGCTCTTGGCCACCTTCAGGAAGGCAGCCTCCATCTTGTCCATGATCGGTTTGGGAGTCCCCTTGGTCACGGAGATCCCTCTCCACTGCTCCAGGAACAGGTCGTACCCCTGCTCTTTGAATGTGGGGATATCGCTGAACGCCTTGATCCGGTCGTTGCTGGTAACGCCGAGCATGCGGATTGCCTGGCCTTTGTAGGCCGGCAGGATCTCTGCCGGGTGCTGAACGCTGGCATCGATGTGGCCGCCGATCAGGTTGGTCACGGCGAGGCCGGCGCCAAAGGCGATGTGGGTGAAGGGCGCTCCCGTCTTGTCGGCGATGGCCACGGAGGAGAGGTGGGTAAAGCTGCCCAGCCCCGAGTTGCCCACGTTCATCGGCTTGCCGCGGCCCTTTGCATCGGCCACGAAGTCCTTCAGGGTCGTCCAGGGGGAGTCAGCCGCGACGGACAGGGACACCGTCTCCGCCGACACCAGCGCGACGTGGTCAAACGCCTCGTAGCCGAAGTCGATATTCCCCTGGGCTGGTAGGGTAGCCATGGCCGCGGACGCCCACAACAGCTTGTAGCCATCCGGCTTGCCGTTCTTAATCGTTTGGTAGGCGACGGCGCCTCCGGCGCCGGTGACGTTATTAATGGTTATAGGCTGCCCCAGATCCTTCTCCACCAATGCCGCGAGCTTGCGGGCGGCCACGTCGGCCGCGCCACCGGCGGCGAAGGGCACCAGCATCTCCAGGGGCCGGTTCGGGAAGTCGATCTTCGCTGGGGCGGGCGCCTGCGTCGGCGCAGCGGCTGCTGCTGCCACCTGGG
>Ga0209745_1001203_pt1 | contig 15597 bp, 15 predicted proteins | sample BarGraNGADG00312_FD_184495 | JGI IMG/M metagenome (GOLD analysis project Ga0209745, IMG submission 184495) | Arctic peat soil microbial communities from Barrow, Alaska - Barrow Graham LP Ref core NGADG0004-312 (SPAdes) (version 2) | ecosystem: Environmental > Terrestrial > Soil > Wetlands > Peat... | reverse complement strand
AAGAGCGACCTGCCGGTAGTCGCTGAACGGCCGATGTATTTCAACTACGACGGGCGCTGGGACGGCGGCCACGACTCCCTGGGGGCCAACTCCCTTAGCACCGGCTGGTACTTCGCCGAGGGCACCACCCGGGGGGGATTTACCGCATACATCGCCGTACTGAACCCCAACCCCGCGGCCGCCGACATTACCTTCACCTATATGCTCGGTTCGGAATCTCCGGTGGTGCGCACCCACACCATAGAACCTGAAAGCCGTTTCACGCTCAATATCGCGGCCGACGTGGGGCCCGACCAGGACGTATCGACCTTCTTAAAGAGCGACCTGCCGGTGGTCGCCGAGCGCCCGATGTACTTCAGCTTGCCCGATACGAAGAAGCACGTTGTCTGCCTGGATCCCGGCCATTCCGGTCGTACGGGGAACGAGATAGACCCGGCCACTGGCTTGAACGTGGGAGACAATACCGGAGCCAGTGGCGAGCTGGAAGCGAATTGGGACCTAGCATTGAAGACAGGAGCGCAACTGGAGCAGGCGGGTTATGAGGTAAAGCTGACCAAGGAGAGCGTCGATGCTTACGCTTCACTTCGCGAAAGGGCGGATATAGGCAATACATGTGAGGTAACGGTGCGCCTGCACTACGACGATACTGGCTTCACCGGGATTATGCGGCCGCCGCCGAACGCCGCGAGGTGTCCCGTGTCCGACCCCGCCAGGATTACCGTGGTTTCCCCGAGCGTAGCCGCGGGCAGCGATGAACTCGCCGGGAGCCTTGCGCCTTACCTTGGTCTTCCCGTGAGGGACGATACAGGTGGCACCAGCCAGGGGAACAGTACCCCTCCCGGTCATCCGACCTGCCTCATAGGAAGCGTGCTTTCACGCGTTCCAGTAGTCTGCATCGAGAATGAGGTAGAGCTGGCGCGAGACCCCTTAGGAAGAGAGCGGGTCGCCGCGGAGATCGTTCAGGGGATCAACGCATACTTCAAGATGGGGTCAGACCCTTGACTTGAATCAAACCGTTTTCGTCCAAGGGTTCAGACTTCTGATTCAAGTCAAGGGTCTGACCCCATTGTTAGACATTGTTAGATTCCTCCGCGCCTTCGCCCGCCGCCTGCGTCACTTGGCCATGAGGACGTCTTCCCCAACTCGAATATCCTGATGCTGGCCGGGTCCGTGGGACAGGTCTCCTCGCAGGCGCCGCAGCCGGTACACTTTTCGCCCAGCACTACCGGCCGCAGGCCGTCCGCCTTGATCGCGTTGAACCGGCATCGTTCCATGCAGACCAGGCATGGCCTGCCCCTCCAACCCAGGCACGTCTGCTTGTTAACCACCGCATGGCCGATTTTCACATCCTCCGGCTTCAGGCGCTCTATTGCGGTGACGGGACATACCCGCGCGCAAGCCTGATCGCACTGGTCAAAGACGCAGCCGGCGGTCCGCGGGTAGAAGCGCGGGGTCCACAGCTTCTGGAAACCGTCCTCGAGACCCATCGGCTTGATGCAGTGTGCCGGGCAGGCGCGAGTGCACTCGCAGCACCGGTTGCAGGCCGCCAGGAATTCAGACTCATTCTGAGCCCCCGGCATCCTGAGCACCGGCCCGGAGAGCTCCCTCAAGCCAACGCCATACCCCGCCAGCAGTACAGCCCCAAACCCCAGGGAACCCACAAACTCCCTACGCGTGACAGTGAGCCCGCCGTGCCCTGATTCAGCTCTCGCGCTCGAGCTCGTCGCGGCGGCCTCACGCGTTTTTTCTCGCGCCCAGCGCGAACTGTGTAGCTTGCCACCAAAACTCTCCAGCTCCAGGGCACCTGAAGCCGGACACGCCGAGACGCAGTCTCCGCAGGCAGTGCAATCCGCGGAACGCAACTTGCCGCTGTCTCTCTTCACGTACGGCTCGGCGATGCCGAAATCGCAGTTCTTGTAGCACGCGCCGCAATCGATGCAGGCGTCCGAGTCCTTCACCACCGATAGCGGACTGAAGCGCGCGCTCAGTCTCTTTCCGGCCAGCGACACCAGGCTCATCAGCGCCCCCATGGGGCACAGTTCCTCGCACCAGAACCGCGGGCGGTACACAAAAGCGAGCAGCAGAAGCAACAATAGGAACAGTGGGACCTGCGGCAGGAGAACGTAATATATACTGCGGTTCATGACTACCAGGGGGCTCGCGAAGTACAACAGGTTGACGCCGGCGAGTCCCAGCCCCAGTACAACTGCCAGGATCAAGTACTTCAGGCGAATGCGGCGGGGCGCGGCTCCTTTTTCTTCCTGGGCGAGCAGACTCTTCATGTACCGGCCGTGCGGTCTGTAGTACTTGAGCGCCCGGGGCTTCAGCGCGCCCACGGCGTCAAAGCAGGTGCCGAGTGGGCAAAGCCACCCGCAGAAGAACCTGCTGGAGAGCATCGTCAACCCCAGCAGTGCCCAGGCGGGCCAGAACGCTGCGAGCACCTCTGTGCTCCGCGAAGAGATAAGTGAGTAAATGCCCGCCAATGGGTCGAGGCGAAGGAGCGCATTGGCGGGGGGCGTCTGCAGAGGAGGATAGGAGGCCTTGAATGCGAGTACCACAAAGAACGCCAGGAATGCGATCTGCACGGACCTGCGGGCTATCCTGATCCCTCTTGCTTTTCGCCTTCTTGCTCGCTCCTTCAAATCAGACCCTCGCCATATGCAGCTTGTTGTAGTCCACCTCACCGAGCCCCGCCCTGTTTCCTTTGACGATATATGGAACGTCCGAGGCGGTCATGCCGAAAAGCGTACAGGCATAGCTGTCGGCGGCAACCACGTCGCTGCTGGCTATCACCGTTCCGGCGTTGCGCGTCGGTCCGGGGCCGCCGGGGCCGTTGTCCAGAAGGATGATGGAAGCGTCGATGACGGAGAGATTCGGCTTGACGAGGGTGTTGATGTCGGCTATCGCCTGGTGCAGGTCGGAGTTGTGAACGCTCGACATATTGCTCACGACGCCGATGAAGTTCTTCATACCCAGTGAAAGGCCCGCGCTGCCGTGGTGCTTCGCCTTGGGTACCGTAATAACAACATCCGCATTGAGCACCTCCGGGTAGACGCTTGTTTGCTTGAGGGCGATCCCACCTGGTATGGCCGTGTCCACCCCATGGCCACTATCACCGCCGTTGTAGGCTAACACCTCGCCCCCGGCTCCTCGCACCGCGGCGCCGATGCCGTTGCCGGCAAAGCAGACTTCGGGTGATCCCCTCAGGCAGTGGTCCATCACTATCACCCGGGACGCTCCGGCCTCCCGGCACATCTTCACGACCTGGCCGACTACCTCGGGGTGAGTGCTGGTGCCGGCCTCAGGCCCGGCCATGAAACTGGCATTGGGCTTAACCACTACCACGTTCCCCGGCTTAACGAACCTGCCCATTCCCCCGAGGGCGTCAACCGCTTTGCGCGTTATCTCCCCGGGGCTCTGACCCGCGGCCACCGCCAGGTCCGCCGCGCCTGAAGGCGCCGGTGCGGGAGCAGTCGAAGGAGTAGTACTCTTGACGGTCTCTTTGATTGTGGTCTTGCCGCCGCACCCCGCCAGCGCACCGAGGCCGCCTGCCAGAACCAGGCCGCCTGCCCAGTAGCCAGCCTTCTTTAAGAATTCTCTCCGCTCCAACGTCGAAGCAAGCGCCTTGCACGCAGCTTCGATTTCCTGTTCCGAAAAGCTATCCGGTTTATATACGTCTTTCATCACGACCCCTTCCAGGTCGGCCTGCTTTATTGCCTCAAGTTACTCCTGGAGCGGCGGTGAACTCAATGATAATCGACAATCAGGGCGCAAATGGCACACTACGGCAGGTTATCAACCCAGTACGTAGAAAAAAGCAGCAGGATTGGGATTTGAATCCCACCGCAAACTGCCAAAACAAGTGAGTCATGCTGACGAGGAAGGGGATGATGATAGTGGAGATGGAGCAACATGTCTGCCAGTCCTGTGGAATGCCGATGAACCCCGAAGATTACGCGGAGGGAAGCGAGAAGGGCGATTACTGCAGCTTCTGCATCGTGCACGGTGATTTCACGGCCGGTAGGGATGAAGTAAAAGCAAAGGTCGCCGACAAGATCCAGGAGATGAGCGGCAAGTCCCGCCCTGAGGCTGAAGAAGCTGCCGAGGAGACCATGAAAGGTCTGAAGCGCTGGCAGTAATTAGCTAGGGTTCATATTTATTAATCGCTTAACCGCGGTATTCTAAATGGATGGTGGCCAGGCTGCTATTTTGTTGACTTCTCCAACGCCTGCTCACTGTATGTGCATTCCGGGTCCCACAGCAGCCATTGCTTGATCCCGGCCTTCTGGGTCGCGTCGATCTGGGCGCGGACCATGTCGGGCGTGTATGCGACCCTTAAGGTGAAATCCTGCAACCAGGGTCGGAGCCCGGCGGGAGAGCCCGAAATCTTCTTCTTAAAGTCGGCCAGGGACTTGGACACGATCGTGCTCGGGTTATTCTCGGGGCTCTTGATACCGTACTCGCCGGGGTTGTAGTGCGATGGGTACACCATCGGTGACATATAGTCAACGCTATTCGCTACGTCCTCGACGTTTTGGCCTATGTTCATGTCTCCCTGGTCGCTCGCGATGAGACCGAACAGGTCGGCCGACAAAAAGACGTTATAAGCTGCGAGCTTCTCCCTTGCATAAGCCAGGAATCCGTCGATTACCTCATCCGGCTTTCGCGAATCCTGGTGCGGGTAGAGGCAGTAGCTGGTATCGCCGTCGGATGGAAACCTGACGTAGTCGAATTGCACCTCATTAAAACCTGCCTTGGCCGCCGCTATCGCCACGGCCATGTTGTAGTCCCAGACCTCCTTCGAGTATGGGTCGAGCCACTGTGCTTTGCCCCAGACGCCCCCTCGTTTATCCTGGACCGCGAGGTCGGGCCTGGCCTTTCCGAGTTTTGGGTCCTTGAAGGAGACGATCCTACATATGGAATAGATGTTGTGGAACCTCATCCGGTCAACCAGGGCTTCGAGCTGTATATTGTCGCTCGCGCTCCCGACTTTCTTGGCTAAGTCGTTGTCGAGCACGAAGCCTATCTGGCCCCATTCATCTTTGAGGTCGACTTCAAGTGCATTAAGCTCGGTCCGGCCGACCAGGCTGATCATCTTTTCCATGTCCGTGCCGCTTGCCGCGATAGTTATTGAGACGTGAACACCTTTAGCATCGGTCAGCTTCTGGGAAACCAGATAGGTTTGAGTCTCGTTCCCCGCCCTGTCGGCGGCCGTGATTTTGAGACTGCGCGCCCTGGAAGTTATGGCGGACCCCTTAAAGGTACCTTTCGAATCTAGCGGAAGCGGCTCCTTGCCCAGCTTTACGACCGCGTTCTTGTCGGCCTTACCCTTGAATGTGACCTTGACTTCCTTGCTACCCTTTATATCCGTGATGGTCTTGTTAAGGATCGTCAACTTTGGGGGTGAGGTATCGACGAGGAAGTACCAACTCGCGGTCCTCTTTCCCATGAGACCGCCGCCGTCCACCTTCACGGTCGCCTGATGCTTACCGTCCTGTAGTGTGACCTGGCTGGACACCACCTGCTTGCTTATCTTGGCTTTCATGATGGCATCTTTGCCGTCGACCGTGAATGATACCTGAGACGGCTTCACATTTCGGTTGAACGTCGCCTGGACGTTAACCACCGGCGCCCGCACGAAGGCACCTTTAGCTGGACTCAAGCTACCGATCGGTGAAGGCAAAACGAAAAACAAAAAGTAAATCAGGAAAGCAACGATACCGATGCCGGCGAACGCCAGTGCCACATGCAACCCGGTGAGCCTGAAACCCCTCGATTGGGATCTCCGTGGAGTCGTTGATTGGCGCCTTTTTCTTTCCGGCCCGCGCAGCGGCGCCTTTCGGGGCCCTTTGCGCTGCTCTACCTCGTCGAAGGACGGCGCCGGGCGCCTCGCGCTGAGGAATGCGTCCCGACCCCGCTTATTGTCGAATATCCGTTTTCTTGCCATCTATCTACTCCGGCCTGTCAGAGGCGGTGCTTTTAATAACCAAGGAAAGTTGTCCCGGCGGGAGGTTTGTCCCCAAGCAGCCGGTTCTCCATGTAGGCGGGTGCGCAGATTGTACTGCTGTCACCATCACTGATGAACCTGAGCTCAGGGTGTTGGTCAAAGTACTTGAACCAGTAGCCCGAACCATCCGCTCCCGCGCCGCTCTGCGTGTTGTAGTCCATAACCTGGATGCGTGGCACGAGTTTACCCGGGTTCTTGTAGTGGTAAGAAGGATAGAACGGGTTCGACCCGACCAGTAGCGCCCAATTGTTGTGGTACTTGGTGCCCTCGTAGGAGCCGTCAAACATTAGCGTCTGGTTCTGAGGCAACGAACCGTTCGGGAGGCAAAGGACGTCGACTTTAACGTTCGGATTGATGCTTTTCATATTCTTGATTGGGACCGCTATCTCTTTTTGAACTTCCTCATCGCTCAGCTTTGCCAGCAGGGGATGGGTGATCGTATGGTTGCCCAATTCGAAACCGTTATTGTAGAGATAATCGACTTTCTGTTTCTTGTAGTCGGGCTGATCGAACAGCGCGGGCAGGTAGTTAAACATCCCTGTGTATCCGAAGTCCTTGTGTTGCTTGTAAAAAGCCTCCAGCATGCCCAGTGCGCACTGGGGGTCTATGACCGTCTTGCCGCCTTGCTTGATGTATCTGAACTGGCTCTCGGTGGAGTCGTCAAAGCTAAATACCACGGGCGTCGTCCCCGCCGGGACGCCGATCTTTCCTACCATCAGGTCGTGGAATGTAATCAACCGGTACCCTTTCTGGTACATAGTCTCTAAGTCCTTCTTGAAGTTCTCGATGCTCCGCGTGTAGTTGCCCTCCGTTTCGTTGATACGGTGATACTCAAGAACCATCACCATACCCATCTCGTTTGGCTTGATTCCCTTTTTGAGCGCCGCTTCCAAATTCTCTTGCGCGGAGACCGTCTTGCCGTCGCCACCGCACCCGGCGACCGTCAAACACGCGATAATAATGACGGTGAAGAGGGCGCAAACTATTCTTCTTGCTCTAGCGATGAAAACCATAATATTCAATGTTGCAGATGATCTTTACTGCAGCGCGTTCCTGACCTGACATGGACAACTATTATCCCTTCTTGGGAGCTTATTGGCAATCCGTCCTGGCAATAATTGGCATACTAACTCCCGGTAATAATACCATTTTCAGACGGTTGCAGTTTCAAGATGGTTCTAATCTGATATTCTGCTATGTATCAAAGTAGAGTCGCACGTGATATTTCGAGTTTTGGAGACGGTGATGGCGGAAAGCGTCGAGGCGAAAAGAGAGCGGATCCTGAAGACTGCGGTGCAGCTCTTTGGCAAAGAAGGTTATTACGGCACCCGGATGTCTGAGGTAGCCAGCAAGGCGAGGGTTTCACCCAAGACCCTCTATAAGTTCTTCAAGGGCAAGAGGGAACTTTTCATATCTGCGCGAGGGTACGCTACCAACAAGCTTGTCGTCGATAGTATGTCACGCGTGCCCCGTGACCCCGGCTTGGACTCGCTAACCTTCGTCAAGAACGTCTTTAAATCTTACAGTGACTTTATCCGCCATAATCGTGGCCTCGCCCGCATACTGGCCGAGGCAGTGGCGGTGGCCGACCCGGAGATACGGCGCGATGAGCAGCAGGGGTTTGTTGAGGCGGCGGCCTATATTACGAAGTTTTTTAGCGAGGATGTGGAACAGGGAAAGCTGTTGTTTACCGCAGACCCCGAACAGATAGCCTGGCTCTTCCTGTCTTTCGCGTACCTTATTGCCTACGCGGTCCTGCTGGATCTGGACAAAGAGTCGGTCGGTGGGTTCAACCCGGAGTACGCGCTCGAGCTTTTTTTTGGCGCTATCGCAGGACCGGTCTAGACCGACTCGGGCTCGATGTAATCCACCAGACGGTTCAGGAAAAGCAGTGCTTCCTCCCCGGACATCTGCTTCGGCGGGTCCATGAGGGTCACGTATCCCACCGAATACAGGGCCATGGTATAGGTCCAGGCGAACTGGTCGAGGTCCACGTCATCCTTGACCAGCCCGACCTTCTGTCCCTCGGTCAGGATGTTCTTGAACAGCTCTCGCAGTTGGAGGAAGAACTCCTGTGTGCTCTTCTTGATGTCAGCGTCGTCGATTGCCGTTATAGACTGGATGCTGACACGTGCCCTGTCGCGGTACTCGCTGACCTCTCTGAGGAATTCCCGGCCGAACGCCCTCAGTATCATCGGGGCGCCGCCACCCAGCGGGAGCCGTGGCAGCATGTCCCGCAACATGTTTCTGTGTATATACTCTCTGACGGCTAAGTACAGAGTCTTCTTGTCACCAAATAGATCAAATATTGTCTTTTCGCTCACGCCGGCCTCGAGGGCTATTTCGGCGGTGGTGGCACCGAGGAAGCTTTTCTCGCTGAACTGCCTCATCGCCGCCGACAGCACCTGCTTGCGCGTCCCCTGACTGTGTCCCCGTCCTCTCATGCTGGATCAACCTCCTGGAAGTTTGGACTATATTGTATTTGCGCGGCCGGTTCTCCGCCAGCCCCCAACTTGCAATTCAAGACGTGACCCCAATGTGTGACCCCAATGTGATATTCTTTTGACGGCCGGAAAGTACAGTTAGCTGGGGAGGACAAATGATAGAGATACGGAAGGCTACGCTGGCTGACGAAGAGGATGTCGCTGTTCTTGTTAGAGAGCTGGGTCAGGCAGTCGGGGTGACCGGCGGCGACGTCAACCCCGTATCCTGGTATAGCACGTTGAGAAAGATGTTAGCTTCTCCCGAGTGGACGTTCCTGCTCGCGGAAGAAGGACCAAAGAACCACGGATTGTTGATTCTGCTTATTCTCCCTTCTCTTTATCACGGCGGCAACTACGCCGCGATCACGGAGCTGATCGTTACACAGGAAGCCCAAGGCAAAGGCATCGGTCAGATGCTTGTCGAGGAAGCGAAGCGGCTGGCTGTGACCATGGGTTGCGAAGAGCTCGACGTCAGCGTCGAAGTCGACAACGAGCAGGCGAAAGGTTTTTACGAGAAGCTCGGATTCAAGAAAAAGCACGCCGACTACGGCATGGCGCTTTAGACCCGCGTAGTGCGATCACCAACGTCAAGTCGAGTCCTTCAAACGTGGCTTATTCCCTGATCGCCTGTTCGGCCCAGTGGACCTCGTCAAATTCCGCTAGCTGGATGAGGACCCCGAAGGCGTCCTTGGGGCTGATATAGGCTTCTTTCCAATGCGGATCGTCCGTGTTCACGTCCACTACCCGCACGCCCTTTGATTGCAGGAAGTCGACGGCCTCGAGCAGGTTCTCGACCTGCAACGTCACATGGTGAAGTCCTTCGCCCCGTTTGTCGATGAATTTGTTCACGAAGTTCTCGGGGTCGGACGAGCTGATTAGCTCGAGCATCCCTTGCCCGCCCAACAGAAAATAAGCCCAGTTGAACTCCTGCCCCCCGTAGACCCAGGATTCATCGATTATCTTTTGGGCGCCGAGGATCTCTTGCAGAAAGCGCTGGGCGTATTCCTTATCGCGGACCGCGATACCAACGTGGTCGATCTTCTTTACCCTCAAGAGAGCTCCTTTCGTAATCACATTCGTGACGTTTCTACGGGAGGAGTCGGGAACATCCTTCCCGCGCATATCGATGTTAGTACCTGTATACTGGATTGTCGACGCCTTTCATTGACTTCGCTTGGCAAGCTCACGCTCAAGAATCTTTGAGGGCGCTCGTACCTCCATTAGTGCACTCATATAATTACATTTACGTTAGATGGTTGTCATGAAGGATAATTTGTGAGCGGGTGGAACCTTAAGAGAGGCGCTAAGAGCCGATAACCGAGGAGGTTGGTTAGGCTGTGCTGAGACTTGTCTGGTACTGGATTCGGTACCGTCGTCTGATCTGGTAGCGCAGCAAAGAGGAGAGATTAACAATCGGACCGCCATGGTCCGGTTTTTTCTATATGACCCCTTGAGGGGTCTTTTTGCTAGAATCGAACGAGCGTTCGGCGGGTGCAGTTCATATCACGTGAGGAGGGCACCGGGAAGATGACAAGATTATTTGAGGATGTAACTCGGACCATCGGCAACACGCCTCTTGTCCGCCTGCGGAAAGTGACCGCGGGGGCTGTGGCTGACGTCTACGGCAAGCTGGAGTCCTTCAATCCGCTGGCCTGTGTCAAAGACAGGGTCGCTGTTGGCATGCTGGAGGACGCTGAGCGCGATGGAAAGGTTGATAAGGACACTACCGTTGTCGAGCCCACAAGTGGGAACATGGGCATAGGACTTGCCATGGTATGCGCATCTCGCGGATACAAGTTGATTTTGACGATGCCGGAAACAATGAGTGTCGAGCGAAGGCAGCTGATTGCCGTCCTGGGGGCTGAAGTCGTCCTTACCCCCGGCAGCGAGGGGATGAGCGGCGCCGTGAAGCGCGCAGAAGAGCTGGCGTCGAAAACTCCTAACAGCTTCATGCCCCAGCAGTTTAAGAACCCGTCCAACCCTCGCATACATAGAGAGACCACGGCGAAGGAGATATGGGAAGACACCGGTGGTGCGGTGGACGTTGTAGTCTGTGGAGTAGGCACCGGTGGAACGCTCACCGGGGTGGGAGAGGTCCTCAAGAATCTCAAGCCGGAGGTCCGAATGGTGGCGGTGGAACCCGCCGGCTCACCGATGCTTTCGCGCGGTGAGTCCGGGTCTCACAAGATTCAGGGTATCGGTGCGGGCTTTGTCCCTGAAGTGCTTCGCGCCGACCTGATCGATGAGGTCGTCACGGTTACGGACGACGACGCGGCTGCCACCACCAGGGCGCTGGCGAGGCTCGAGGGGATACTGGCGGGAATATCCTCAGGAGCGGCAACTTGGGCCGCGGTGGAGATAGCCAAAAGACCTGAGAACAACGGCAAGATGGTTGTGGTGGTATTGCCCGATACAGGCGAGCGCTACCTGTCTACCTGGATCTTCGCGGACGCCTACGAAGGCATTGGCCGATGATTATGCACTGCTCAGATTAACAGCAGCGCCCCGTTGTTACTTGGTGCGTCGATCGGACGTCTTTGCAGCGCCTGCAACTTTCCTTGCGGAGCGGCCCACGCCGGCGGTGGTGTTCGCCGTCGCCTCGGTTCCTTTGCCTTTGGCCTTCGGACTGCTCCTCGGCGTGTCCTCGGTGGCCAGGGCGTGGCGAACCAGTTGCTCGGTTTCTGCTGTTTTTTCCTCTACCGGCATCTTGTCACCGCTGAGACCACCTATCTCGCTGACCCTTTCTACCAGTCCCATAACGGCGTAAGCCGCGAGGCTGGGGTTGATCTCCCTTACTACCCCCTCGTCGATGCCGCGCTCGATGGCATGCCTCGTCCCGGAGTGGACCACCTGGTAGATGTTCCTGTACTTCTCCCGGATGGTGTGGTCGGTCGAGCCGATTTCCAGGAAATACATCAGGTAGATGGGCCCGTGCTTATCCAGCAGGCGCAGAGCGGGCTCGACGCAGCGGAGTATCGCCTCTAATCCGTTGGGAGCCGCTTGCAGAATACCCCCGAAAGTCTCCCGGATCTCAATGGATATGTCGTCCAGTATGGAGACCATAATCGACCGCTTGTTATTGAAGTACCAGTATATGGTTCCCTTCGCGATGCCGGCAGCGGCGGCTATGTCCGATATGGTCGTGGCGTAGTAACCCTTCTCCGCAAAAACCTTCGAGGCCACAGCCATGATGTGTTTGCGTCGGTCCAACGCCCTTTTGGTGCCCGAGGAAACGTCGCCCGCCCCATCTAATTCGCCCGCTGCAATGCCGCCTGTCCAGTGGAATTCTCCGCGGTCCAGAAGCTCCTTTATCTCCAGGAGGGACAGCCCTTTTTCGCGCTGCAGGATCTTTATGGAGTTGACCATGTCGACATAGCTGGGATCGTAATAGGCCATGTTCGGAGCGGTTTTCAGGGGTGGGGGCAAGAGACCTTCGCGAATGTAGTAGTTGATGGCGGAGGTGGAGATGCCGGTACGCCTCGAGAGCTCGCCGACACGTAATAGCTTCTGCATCCCTGTGTTAACCATGTTTATCCACCCCGTCCAGAGTATAAAGTTGACGGCCTTGAAGGTCAAACCGTTAGCAATTGATTTTGAGCGGCAAGACGGGCGAAAAGATATTATATATATGGGCGGCGAGGTGTTAGGGTGCCCGTGAACGTCACGGGTTCGAAGGTTTGTGTGAAGTTCGCCAGAAGTTTGAAAGGAAGGTCGACAATCAGCATTACGATTGCCGTTGTTGTTATCGGCATATAAGCAAAGAGAGGAGGCGGCGTGGTGCCCGCCCAGATTTTCCGGCTGAGTAACGTGCTCATACTGGTGATCGTAGTTCTGGTCCTGGGAGGCTGCGCCCTTGCATACCTCTTAACTCGGTTAAGGCGCCTCAGCCAGAGCCTTGAGGGCAAGGTGGAAAAGCGCACCCGTGAGCTCCAGGAGGCGAATGAGCAGCTCAAGATCCTGGATGAACTGAAGAGTGATTTTGTGGTAATGGCCTCGCACGAGCTGCGTTCGCCCCTTTCTTCGATGAAGATGGGGGTATCAACCGTAGTCAGAGAGATGGTTGGCCCACTGAACGAAGAGCAGAAGCTGATGCTAACAATAGCGGAGCGGAACATAGATCGGTTGGCGAAGCTCACCACGGACCTGCTGGACCTCACCAAGATAGAGGCGGGCCAGCTTGACCTCCTCTTGGAGGAGGAGGACCTGTCGAAGATCGCAGGCGAGGTCGTTGAGGCTGATGAGCCTCAGGCCAAGGAACAGGAGGTGCGCCTCGAGGTAATCTCGCCGGACGGCGACGTGATCGCCAGGTGCGACCGGGACAGGATATACCAGGTGTTGCAGAACCTTATCGACAACGCGCTCAGGTTCACCGAGGAGGGAGGGGTAACGGTCTCGCTTGACCGCAAGTATGATCAGGTGGAGGTCTGCGTCACAGATACGGGCACGGGCATTGAAGCCGGCGCCCTGGATACCATATTTGAGAAATGGTCCCTGGCCCACGCCAACACTCGTTCGGAGAAAAGGGGCGCGGGGTTGGGTCTGGCTATATGCAAAGGTATAGTAGAAGCACACGGTGGCAGGATCACCGTCCAGAGCGAACAGGGAAAAGGCACGACGATTAGCTTCTTGGTTCCGGCGCGAGGTCCAGATGAAGGCGAAGCGCAAGATACTGATAGTTGATGACAACGCCGACGTCATTACGACCTACCAGGTAGTCCTTGAGCGCATGGGCTACACGGTGGCGACGGCGCGCGACGGTAACGAGTGTCTCCAGAAAATCGAACAGGACAAGCCCGATATGGTTCTCTTGGACGTGCTGCTGCCCGGCCTCTCGGGGAGCGAGGTTTGCAAGCTCATCAAAGAGACCGCCCGTACCAGAGATACCCCCGTTGTGGCCATAACCGCGAGCCTGGCCGCAAACACCCGGCAGAGAATGGCGGATGTGGGAGCAGATGAATTTCTACTGAAGCCCATCGATGTCTCCAACCTCAACCGTGTGATCAAGAGGTTCCTGGGGTCGGACCCCTGGCTTGAATCAAACGGCACTTGAGTCATAAGTCTGACCGTTTGACTAGAATTCGATCCAAGTCAAGGGCCTCATAGGACCCGACAGGCGTTGAAAGGAGTCTCACAATGGATGAGCAGCCGCAACCCCCGATGACCGAAGAGCAAGAGCTCAGGGCTCGTGCCGAGAAACGGGTCGGCGAAAGGGCGCACCTTCTCCAACACATCGGAACCTACATCAAGAACGAATAGCTTTCGGTCCCGTTAGTTGCGCCACGATGTCCTGTTGGGGTTTGACCCCAATACAGAAGAGGGAGCCGTTTGATGCCAAAGTCATACGAGATAGAGACGCGCTGGTGGGGGTGGGGGGACGTTAATAAAACGTACCCGATCGAAGAGCGCCCTACTTATGTGCCGTTTATCGAGAAGAAGCTTGATATCAAGGTCGACAAGATACGCCATCCCGACCCGGACCTCGACGACCTCGAACTACGGGAATCGCGGCTGAAGCCGAAGGTGCTTGCCGCCATCGAGGGTATAGCCGGCGAGGGCAACGTTTCAACAACCCGCAGAGACCGGGTTATGCACGCCATCGGCAGAAGCTACCGTGACTGCCTCCTCGCCCGAATGGGACAGATAAATCACCCGCCGGACGCCGTCGTCTTCCCGGGGTCGGAGGCCGAGATAGTCGAGCTCCTGAGGCTTGCCGAGGCCGAGTCACTTGCCATAACCCCTTTCTGCGGCGGCTCCAGTGTAGTGGGCGGGGTGGAGCCGCTGGACGCCGATGGCTTCAGCGGAACTGTTTCGGTGGACCTGCGCCGTATGAACACGGTCATATCCGTGGACCCGGAGAAGCGAACCGCGCGTATCGAGGCCGGTATCTGGGGCCCGGAGCTCGAGGATGAACTATCGAGGTACGGTCTTTACCTGGGGCACGCTCCCGAGTCTTTCCTATTTAGTGGGCTAGGTGGCTGGATAGCGAGCCGCGGCGCGGGACGGCAGTCCACGAGCTTCGGCAAGATAGAGGAGATGATCCAGGCGGTTCGCATGGTAACGCCCCGCGGCGTTATTGACACCACGGATGTGCCGGCCGAGGCAACGGGTCCCGACCTGGACAGGATAATCTGCGGGTCGGAAGGTACCCTGGGCATCATAACCGAGGCCACCATGAAGGTCCGCCCGCTTCCGCGGGTCTACGACTATCGCGGCCTCCTTTTCAAGGAGTTCGAGGGGGGCGTGCAAGCGGTGCGCGAGATGCTCCAGAGCGGTCATTTTCCGGAGGCCGTTCGAATATCCGACGACGAGGAAAGCGCGTTTGCAATGCAGGTCCGCAGGCCCTCGAGCAACCCCAACAAGGAGAAGGCGGTACAGGCCGCCCTGAAGGGACTCGAGAGGTTTGGTTACTCGTTCTACACCGGCGCTTTTGCCATCGTGGGCTGCGAGGGAAAAGGGGTCGAGGTCTCCGGTCGCATGAAGCGCATCCAGGCAATCTGCCGCAAGAACGGCGCGGTGCCGGTTGGGAAAGGCGCGGGCATGGAGTGGTATAACGGGCGCTACGACCACCCGTACCTGCGCGACATAATGTTCGGCTGGGGTGTCATGACGGACACCTTGGAGACCGCCACCACATGGGACAACATCATCCCACTTTACCACGCGGTTAAGAAAGCCATCCGTGAGGCGCTGGCCGACTACGACTCAAAGGCTATAGTCGCCTGCCACCTCTCGCACTCCTATGTAACCGGCTCCAGCCTGTATTTTATTTTTCTGGGAAAGATAGCCGAGGGTCGAGAGGTCGAGCAGTGGGAGCACCTCAAGAGAAAAGCGGGTGATGCCATTCTAGCCAACGGGGGCACTATCACGCATCACCACGGGGTCGGTTACGAGCACGCACCCTGGTTCGAAAAGGAGTACGGGCCGCAGGGCATGGAGCTACTGCGCGGTATAAAGAAAGCGCTCGATCCGTCGGGCATAATGAACCCCGGAAAGCTGGGCCTATAAAATGCAAAATTCATCGAAATGGGGTCAGGTCTTAAATTTTGCATTTTCCTTAACGCACTAAAGGGCAGACGCGAAAAAACGCAAAATTTAAGACCTGACCCC
>Ga0209745_1001202_pt1 | contig 15598 bp, 10 predicted proteins | sample BarGraNGADG00312_FD_184495 | JGI IMG/M metagenome (GOLD analysis project Ga0209745, IMG submission 184495) | Arctic peat soil microbial communities from Barrow, Alaska - Barrow Graham LP Ref core NGADG0004-312 (SPAdes) (version 2) | ecosystem: Environmental > Terrestrial > Soil > Wetlands > Peat... | reverse complement strand
ATGAAGTTCGGCCAGGCGATGTCGATCTTCGAGGCAGCCATGCCCGAGGATCTTGCCGGGCCATACCGCGCGACGCTGACCAAGCTGCAGGATGCCGCCCCTCCCATGCCGGCTTCGATCGTCCACGCCGTGCTCGTGGCAGAGCTCGGGCCGCGCTGGAGGCAGAAGTTCCTTTCGTTCGAGGACCAACCTGCGGCCGCGGCGTCGATCGGCCAGGTGCACCGTGCCGTCTGGAAGGACGGCCGCGACGTCGCCGTCAAGCTGCAGTATCCGGGTGCAGGTCAAGCGCTCATGGGGGATCTCAACCAGGTGTCACGGGTGGCTCGCCTGGCCTCCAGCTGGATCCCGGGACTGGACATCAAACCGATCCTTGAGGAGCTGAAGGGCCGGGTGGCCGAGGAGCTGGACTACGTGCTGGAGGCCAAGTCCCAGCGGGCTTTCGCCTCGGCGTTCGCGGGTGACCCTGAGTTCGCCATCCCCGACGTCGTCCACCACAAGGGCAACGTCATCGTCAGCGAATGGCTCGACGGAACCCCGCTGTCGACGATCATCGCAACTGGTTCCCAGCAGGCCCGCGACGCCGCGGCCTCGCGTTACCTGGAGTTCCTGTTGGTGGGGCCCCAACGGGCCGGGTTGCTGCATGCCGACCCACATCCCGGCAACTTCCGGATGTTGCCCGACGGCCGGCTCGGGATCCTCGACTTCGGCGCGGTCAACAGGTTGCCTGATGGCCTCCCGGTCGAGATGGGTCAGCTGCTCACGTTGGCGTTGATGGGAGACGCCGAGGGCTCACTGGCGGGCTTGCGCCGCCAAGGGTTCGTCAAGGACTCGATCGACATCGACGCGGACGCGTTGCTGGCCTTCCTTGGGCCATTCATGGAGCCGCTGCGGACCGACACCTTCACCCTCTCACGAGCCTGGTTGCGCTCAATGACGTTGCACCTCAACGATCCCCGCCGCCCCAACTTCATGCTGGGCCTCAAGCTGAACCTGCCACCCGCGTACCTGTTGATCCACCGTGTGTGGCTCGGCGGCATCGGCGTGCTCTGCCAGATCCAGGGCAAAGTGCCCGGCCGTGCCATCCTGGACCGCTGGCTGCCCGGTGCTGACCTCCCCCCCTTCGACCTCCTCCTCTCGCAAACCTAGGGACGGTGCGGCCAGTTGGTCCACAAACCAAGGGACGGTGCTGGCCGTTCGTGGCCAAACCTAGGGACCTGGGCACACCTCACGTCACCACCAGTCGGAGTCGAGCTTGCCCTCGATGCTACGTAGGTGCTCTCGACTGCAGCGGTCACAGGTCCAGACCTGCCGCCCCTTCTCCACCCCGAGCGCCCAGGCGAGGCGAGCAGCGGACTCGTCCTCCGCTATGCGTCCACACATCACGCAGACCGGCCGCGCTTGCTCCTCGTTCATCCACCCAGTCTCCACCGCCGACCCGCAACTTGCCTTCGCACCGTCGCTAGGTTTGGCGTGAAATCCCGACACCGTCGCTAGGTTTGGTCGGGATCTGGCAGCAGGTAGATGAACCCGGGGCCCTCGTCACGAAACGGTATGTCGAGGCGCTCGAGGGCGGGCCGCCACGAGCCGGTCACAGTGGGGTCCGATCCCTCGAAACCATGGTCGGCGGTGAGCAGGAACGTCACCTGGTCGGTGATCCCGAGCCCGTCCAGATGCTCCAGGAACGACATCAGACGCGAGTCGGAGTCACGCAGCGAGTCACGCGCGATGGCGCTGCGCGGACCGCCGGCGTGATGTCCCGCGTCACTGACGACACTGGCCCACCACGTCAGGGTGGGGGCCAACTCCAGGCTCCCCCACAGCTGCCGCATCTGCGCCAGCCCGAGATCGTCGACCTGGGTGCCCCAAGAGAAATAGGAGTCCCCGAGGTGGGCCGTGTCATGCAGGTGGACAGAGGCGTGCGCATCCGGCAGCTGGTCATCCAGGCCAGCCGCCCCTGATGAGCTGCCGCTGTCACGGATCATCGCCATTGTGGAGTAGTCAGCGCCACGATCGACGGCCTCGTTGACGCAAGCCGTCCGCGGTGAGTCTGCGTGCGGTGAATCTCCTTGTGGGACAAGGCTGTTGACCATCTCGAACACCGTCCGGACAGCCGGTCGCAACCATTCGGCGCTGCGATGCCAGGCCGCGGAGTTGTTGGGCACGACCCGCTCACCGGTTCCCCGGTCATAGAAGACGTTGCCCAGGACCCCGTGGCGCCCCGGCCCGAGGCCGGTCAGGATCGAGGTGTGGTTCGTCAAGGTGACGCTCGGGAAATGCGCCACCGCTCCGCCGCGCAATGCCATGCCGTTGGCGAGAAGCCGGGCGATGCCGGGCAGCTCGCCGGACTCGGCCAGCTGCAACAGATCCCCGCAGTGTGCGCCGTCCCACAGGATGCCGATCACCTTGGGCTTCACCAACTGCTCACCGTCGAGGTATGCCGTGAGCACGCGCCCGTCGAGTGGGTCACCTCCGGCGTCGCGCAGGTCGGCGTCGGGGACGCCGGCCAGTACGGCCAGAGTGGGGCAGACATCAACCAGCCTGGCGTGTGCGTCCACGATGCCTCGCGTCGCAATTCCCTTGCCGGACAACAACAATGGAGCCCTGGACTGGATCACGTCGAGCGAGCCGTGTTCGCCCACATGGCCACCCTGCTCCGGGAAGAAGTGGCGGGGTGTGTGCATCACCGCGACGTCAGGACTGCGGGTCGGGTCAGCGAACAGCGAGAGAATCCGCGACGCGGCATACGGATAGGAGTTCTCCCTGGAGGTGCGCGGTCCCGGGCTGGCGCACTCGCGGTCATAGGGCAGGAAGGCCATGGGGTCCTCGCTGGCGATGGGATCTAGCCCCTCAAGGACCTGATGACGTCCGTCAAGGTGTAGCCAGGCCCGCCCAATATGGCTGGCAGCCATCGCCACGGGTCCATCGACGGACGGATCGACCTCGACCCAGACAACGAGGTCGACGATAGAGGCGAGGTCGGGCGAAGTCAGCGCCGCCACGAAGGACTCGCGTCGCGCTGACACCTGCGCCCGGGAAAGAGTGCTCACGACAACCGACCTTAACCACCGCCGCCCTGGTCGGCCGGTTGTCGCGAGCATCCCGACCTCAGCCGGCCCGACTCTCGCGCCGCGCCAGCCGGGCGTCGAGCTTGATCCGCAGCGCGCTGCGACTCCTGGCTGGTGACTTGCGAGTGCCCGATGGCTCACAAGGACGTGTGATCTCATCCATTCGAGCTCGGACGAGGATCATGCTCTGCAGTAGATACATGGTGGAACTCCTTGCAATCAACGGCTTTTGGCAAACATTGGCTTTGGGGGGAATCGGCAGGACCCGTGGTGTAGCACCACGCCAAGAGGGGCCAAAGTGACCCCTGGGCTCTCGACATCAGGCGGCAACCGGATTCTTGCGCGGACGCCCGCGGGCGCGCTTGAGTGCGACGATCGCTCCCTGGACGAGAAGCTCCCCACCCCGGACGCCCCATGGCTCCTCGCGGCTCAGTGCGCCGGCAAGGCACTCGGTCCGAACCGGGCATGCCCCACACAGGGCCTTGGCAAACTCGACGTCGGCAGGACTCTGCTCGAACCACAGCTCGGCGTCGGACTCCTGACACGGGATGTCAGAATCGGGGTGTTCGCGGCGCCCGTTCAGGTCGACGAACGCGGTGAGCTGCATCTGGTGTCACCTCTAGGTGTCTTCATCCCCCGGCCCGGGGGTGTCTTCAAGATCTGGGGCGTAGACGTCGGGACAACGCAAAAGCCGCGGATCCCGGATGTCGGGTTCCGCGGCCTGGAGGTGACCTGATCTCAAGAAAGCTAGACCGGTGATCTCCAGGAGCGGAAGCGCGCGATATCAAGTGCCATGGGTTTCGATGCGTAGGAACCGACACGAACGCCGACGGTGAGGCTTCGGTCAGCAATCTGCGGGAACGGAAAGCCGACGCGCGTGATCCGCGTCACACTCGCACAAGCAACGCACCTAATTCAGATCGTCCGAATCAGGGTACTGACGACAGACCATCTGTCGCCAAATCCGTTACAGCAGGAGGCTTTTCAGGGATCACGAGGAGGTCTGCCCCGCTCAGGATCGCCAGGACATCGGCGCCGTAGCGGTCAAGCTTGCGGGCACCGACCCCCGAGATCATGGCCAGCTCGCCCGAGTTCGCGGGACGCTTCTCGGCGATCGCGGTCAACGTCGCGTCGGTGAACACCACGTATGCCGGGACCTTGGCCTCGCCCGCGACCGCGAGCCGCCAGCCGCGCAGCGCCTCGAAGGTCGCCTCGTCATAGGTCGGCGGGCAGTCCTGGCAGCGCCCCACCTTTCGGGTCGCCCCGGTGACCAGGTCCTTGCCACACCCTCGACACTTGGAGGGCTTTGCGGCCTTGCCTGCCTTCCCCGACTTGCCCGCCCTGTCTCCGCTGCCCCCCGTGCCCTTCACCCGGGCCGATGACCGCGCACCGTCGCCCAGGATGCTGGCCGCTTCATCAAGGAAGCGCGACGGTCGCCTGCCGGCCCGGCCGCCGGGGTTGCGGGACCCGGCCCAGGACAGCCGCAACTCACGCCTGGCGCGGGTCAGTCCGACATACATCAGCCGGCGTTCCTCCTGGATGGCCTCAGGTCCTTCAGCCATGCTGATCGGGATCAGACCGTCGCTGCAGCCGACCATGAACACGCAATCCCACTCGAGGCCCTTGGCGGCGTGCAGTGAGGCCAGCGTGACGCCCTCGACCGTCGGGGCATGCTGGGCCGTCGCGCGTTCGTCGAGCTCGCACACCACGTCGGTCAGCCGCGCCGACGGCTGAGCAGCGACGACGTTGTCAGCCAGCCCGGCCAGAGCCTGGAGGGACTCCCAGCGATCACGCACCGCCCCACCGGAGGTCGGCGCCCGCTGCGTCCAGCCGGCTCCGGCGATGACATCGCGGACCAGCTCGCCGAGCGGTTTGCTGCCGTCGTCGGCTCGGGCCGCGCCGCGCATCAACAGGATCGCCCCGCGGACCTCCTTGCGGGCGAAGAACCGCTCCCCGCCACGGACGAGGTAGGCGACCTCAGCGTCCGCGAGCGCGGACTCATAAGCCTCGGACTGGGCATTGGTGCGAAAGAGCACGGCAATCTGACTCGCCGGGGTGCCACGGGTGACCAGCGCCTTGATCGCTGTGGCCACACCGGTCGCCTCAGCGGGGTCGTCGGGGTATGCCGTGAGGCTGGGGGCGGGGCCGTCCTGCCCCTGCGAGCGCAACTGGAGCAGCTCGGCTCTCGGGGTGCCGGCAGGCTTGCCACCCTGCAAATGACCGCCCCGCACCAGGATGTTGGCCAGGGCGACGATCTGAGGCGTCGACCGGTAGTTGCGGACCAGCTGGACCACCTGCGAGTGCGGGTAGCGGCGCGGAAACTCCAGCAGGTGTCTGGGCGTCGCGCCGGTGAAGGAGTAGATCGTCTGGGCCGCGTCCCCGACCACGCACACGTCATCGCGCTCACCCACCCACAGGTCCAGCAGCCGTTGCTGGAGGGCGTTGACGTCCTGGTACTCATCAACCACGAAATGGCGGTACTGCGAGCGCACGGCCCGGGCGATGTCCTCGCGATCCGCAAGGATGCCCACGGTCAGCAGCAACACATCCTCGAAGTCGATGACCCCTCGCTCGGCCTTGACCTCCTCGTAGGTCTGCAGCACCCGGGCCATCGCCGTGGCGTCCAGACCGGCAGGGTCGCGGCCTGCCCGACGTGCGGCGGCTGCATACGTCTCGGGCGTGAGCATGCTGACCTTTGCCCACTCAACTTCGGCGGCAAGGTCACGCACCGCAACGCGGTCGAGCTGCAGGCGCAGTCGTGAGCCGGCCTCGGCGACCACGGATGCCTTGTGTGGCAACACTTCTGGGGCCGCACCACCGATCGCCTGGGGCCAGAAGTAGTGAAGCTGCCGCAGGGCCGCTGCGTGAAACGTCCGGGTCTGGACGCCCGGAACACCGAGCTCGCGCAGCCGGGTGCGCATCTCACCTGCAGCCCTTGCCGTGAAGGTGACAGCCAGCACTCGCTGGGGCTGGTAGGCGCCACTGAGCACCCCATAGGCGATGCGGTGGGTGATGGCCCGGGTCTTGCCGGTCCCAGCACCGGCAAGGACGCACATGGGCCCGCTCGGCGACGCCGCCACCTGACGCTGCTCGGGGTCAAGGGCGTCGAGAACATCGTCAGCGGTCGGGGTGCCGCCGGATTGGTCGAGTGGGAGAGACATCGCCTCAGATCCTCTCAGACGCTGGTGTCAGGTCCATGCCAACAAGATTGAATTCTCTCCCGAAAAGGCCGAATCGTCCCTCTCTGGAACGCTGAGTTGTCCCTCCGGGGAAGGTTTTGCGGGTGGTTGCGGTTGATGGGGTCACGCCCCACCAGCCATTTGAGGAGATCCCGTATGTCCACGGCCCCCGCCCTGCCCGCCGCCGGCACCATCACCATGTTCAGCACGCCTTGGTGTGGCTACTGCCGCGGGCTCAGGACTGCGCTGGACCGCGAGGGGATCGGATACACCGAGGTCGACATCGAGCGGTATCAAGGCGGAGCCGACTACGTCATGAGCGTCAACGGTGGCAACCAGACCGTGCCGACCGTGGTGTTCCCGGACGGCACTGCAGCCACCAACCCGTCATTGGCCGAGGTTCGACTCCGACTGGCCTGATCGCGCGCCCGGCGTGCAGCGGTCTGGTTTACGCCGTGTTGGCGTACTGCTGTCTGGCCAGGCCGTAGACGTGCTCGACGCGTAGCCTGGCGACCAACCGTCGGTCGGCCACCATGGCTGCGCGGTACTCGTCCCAGTTGGGATGGTCCTCCCCCCGGATGACACGAAAGATTTCGACGAGCTCCTCAGCGGTTTCGTCATCCGAAACCAACGCCACCGGTGACAGCTCGACCGTTCCTTCAAGAACCGCATACGTCCAGCCGTCGGGGCTGCCGACAAAGATCGAGGCGCGCGGATCGCGGCGCAGGTTCTGCACTTTGACCCGACCGTCGATCACGGAGATCCGGGCCATCGATGTAGCCGGGTCGAGCGTGTAGTTGACCGTGGAGAGCTGGGGTCGGCCGTCACGCTTGATAGTGGCCAGCGCGCCGATGTTGCGCGCGGAGGTCAGCGTGAGAAGGTTCGGATCCAGTGCCATTGCGCGCTCCCTTCCGCTGGTGTGTGCAGAGATACTGCAGGACTTGCCATCGACTTGATAAGTTTCTCAACAAATTACTTAATGATTTCTCAAACACATCACCATACCATCGACGGCCAAGGTGCAGCTGATCTTTGGAGCCAGATCACGTTGTGACGATCAGCCCGCCGTACCAGCGCTCGATCATGCGCCGGGCAATCGACACGGTGGGCGAGATACCGAAACGCCCGGCCAGCACCATCTCGCGCAGCTCCTCACGACTGGCCCACACCGCCTCAGCGATCTCTTCCTGGTCCAGGTGAAGGGTCGGGTCGATGGCGCGAGCGGTGAAGCCCACCATCAACGAGGACGGGAAGGGCCATGGCTGATTGCCCAGATAGCGCACCTGCTCGACGACCACACCGACCTCTTCGAAGACCTCCCGCGCCACGGCCGCCTCGAGGGACTCCCCTGGCTCCACGAAGCCGGCCAGCACCGATAGCCGGCCCTGGGGCCAGTTCGGGTTACGGGCCAGCAACAACCGGTCGGCCGCGTCAGTCACCGCCATGATCACTGCGGGGTCGGTGCGCGGGTAGTGCTCAGTGCCGTCCTGCGTACAACGGCGGATCCAGCCGGCCTGATCGGGCTCTGTCGGCGCGCCACATGAGGGGCAGTGGGTGTGCGAGGCGTGCCAGTTGGCCAGTCCCTGCAACGTGGCGAACATGCCTGCGTCCCTGTCCGAGAGCAGGACGCCAACCTCCCGCAGAGTCCGCCACGGCGCGGTCCCAGACGGGTCCTGGGCGTCACCGATCGCTCCAACCAACCCTACGTATGCCGTGCCGTGGCCGTCCTGCCCCAGGAACACCGTCAGCCGGAAGGCATCCTGCTCTTCGGGCGAACGCAGCAACAGAGCGCAGTCGCGATCGGACTCGATGACCTGTGCCCGACCACCAACCAGCTCCACGATCCGCGTCGAGGGATCCTTGAGCAACAAACGCAACAGGTCGGGGTCCCTACGCCGCAGGCCGGCGCGGTCCAAGGTGCCACGAGCGAGGGACAGATCACGCAAAGTTTCCAAAGACTCACTCACGCCTTCCAGCCTATGGGGCGCACTCGACATACGGTGTAAGAGTGACTCGGACTCCCCTCACCCTGGCCGCCCTCGCCAGCGCCGCAGTGCCGGGACTCGACCCCGCGACCGTCAAGGGCGTCGTACAGCTTCCCGGACATCAGTTCGAGGTTGCCTTCATCGAAGACACGCAGCATCGTCGTTGGGTTGTCCGGGCGCCGATGTCCGCCGCTGCCGGGGCGCAGATGGACGTCTCGGTGTCTCTGCTGGGGCTGTTGTCGCGTCGGCTGCCCTTCGCGGTGCCGGCGCCCAAAGGTTTCGTGGCCCTGCCCGAAGGCGGCCGAGCAGTGGTCTACCCCTACATCGCCGGACGCCCACTGGATTTCGCGCATCTGCCGGGCGGGCCGGGGATTGCCGCCGAGCTGGGCCGGGCACTGGCGGCACTGCACAATGTCGACCTGGCACTGTGCGAAGAGGCCGGGCTCACGTCCTACGACCCGGACACCTATCGCACCCGCCGGCTGTCAGACCTCGACCGGGCAGCTGCGACAGGGCACGTGCCGGCCGGGCTGCTTTCCAGGTGGGAACAGTCGCTCGAGGAGGTCTCGCTGTGGCGGTTCGCGCCGACTCCGACCCACGGCGACCTGACCGGCGATGAGGTTCTCGCGGTCTTCGACGACAACGACGATGCCACGACCGGCCGCGTCCGCGGGCTGACCGGTTGGGAGAACGCCAAGGTAGCGGACCCCGCAGACGATTTCGCGACGCTGGTCACCCAGGCGTCTCCGTCGGCTTTCGACTCCGTGCTCGAGGCGTACGCACATGCCCGGATGGACCGGCCTGACAAGTACCTGGAACGCCGGGCCAGGCTGGCTGGTGAGCTCAAGCTGGTGTCCGAGCTACTGACCGCGGTCGGTGCCAAGAACCAGAGTGGCATCAAGGCGTGCGCGGACAGGTTGCGGAAGCTGGATGCCGACACCTTCGATGACAGGGAGGACGAGCCCGTGGTTCCGACCACTCCCACCGCGCAACCCGTCCCCATCACCCCCATCGTCACCGAGCTCACGAACGCTCCTGAGGTCACTGAGAATCCTGAGGTCAATGAGCAGCCTGACGCTACTGAGAATCCTGACGTGTCACCGCGCTTTGAGCAGGCCGAGCTGAACGGCCAAGGGCGCGCCGCGGTCGACACCGACGACCCAACGGTGACGCCCCGCGTCTAGACGCCCTCATCGACCGGCCGCTAGGTCGGGATCAACCCCAACAAGATCGCGAGTCGTTCGTCCTCAGCCAGATCCGGAAACACCGTCTCACCCGTGCCTGCGTAGTAGAACGCCGCATCGACCTGGTCCAGAGACAGTCCACGGAGCCGGGCGAAAGCCAGGCGATACGCCTCCAGCTGCAGTGCACGAATCCTGGCCTTGTCGCCTGAGGGTCTGGCGCCGGTCTTCCAGTCCACGACGGTGAACCCACCCCCCGGGCGGGGGAAGACGGCATCGATACGACCCCGTATTGCCATCTCCGCCACGGTCGTCTCGATCGCGATCTCGATGGCTTCCGGGGTGCGGTGGGCCCATTCGCCGGCCAGGAACAGCTCCTTCATCCGCGGCAGCTCCGCGTCGTCTGCAGGGTCGTCGTCGGCGCTGCCCGGCAGGTCGAGCAGGTCGACAATTGCGGCCCGCGCGAAATGCTGCTCGACCCACGCGTGAAAGGCCGTACCGCGACGGGCCGCGAGCGCCGGAGCAGCGGGCATCGGCCTGCGAAGATCACGAGCGAACGCCAGCGGGTCACCGGCAAGCGAGACAACCGCGGACGCGGACAGGTGACGTGGGACTCTGACCTCGATATCACGAGGACGGGCCGCGGAGTCGCGTTCGGCCAGCAGGATCGCGAGCTCGCGTTCGCGGCCAACCACCCCTGGCCCCTCGGTCGAGCCCTCCACAGGCGCGCCCTCAGCGTCGAGGTCCGCCATGGCGCCCAGCACATCCTGCACGGCGCTTCTGAGCTGTGCGCGCCGGGCGGCCATCGGATCCGCCGGCCAGATCGCGCTCACCGGCTCGCTCTGGCGCGGGTTCGCGGGCTTGGTGTCACCATCCGGCTCGGGCAAGGGCTCCCATGTCAGGGGTTGCAGACCGAGGTCGGGGTGATCAACCAGCTCGGTCAGGAACCGCGAGGTGATCCGCGGCGTCGTGGGGTCGGCCCACACCGGCGCAGTCAAGAGCAGCTCCCGGCGAGCACGGGTGAATGCCACGTAGGCCAGCCGGCGCTCCTCGTCGATGCCGTGCTCACCCCCGGCGCTGATGAAGTCGCTGACCTCGTTCTCCAGAGCCAAGAGGTCAGGGGCCGACTTCCAGCGCAGCACCGGCAGACCGTCGCAGTCCCCTCGCAGGTCGTAGGGGACACCGGACAAGCCCCCGATCCAGCCCTTGTCAGCGGGCGGGCTCAACCTCCACCGACCGTCCTTGAACGACGTGGTCGAGCTCGAGCGTGCCGGAAATGAGCCCTCGACCAGTCCGGGAACAGCCACCACGTCCCACTCCAGTCCCTTGGCGGCGTGCACGGTGAGCACCTGGACGGCATCGGTGGACACCTCGATGTACCCCTTGTCCAGTCCGCGCTCCTGCGCCTGGGCGGCATCCAGCCAGGACAGGAAACCACCCAGCGTGGGCCGATCGGCGGAGCCGGAGAAGCTGGCCGCCACCTCTGCGAACGCATCGAGATGAGCACGGGCCGTCGTCGGCGTGTGCTCTGGCCGGGACAGCACCTCGACGTCCAGGCCGAGGGCGCGCTCTGCCTCGCCGGCAAGGTCCGCGAGAGGCATGCCCGTCATCGAACGTAGCGCCCGGATCGCGTCACGCAGTCTGCACAGGCGCTGCAATGCCACCGCCGAGATGCGGGAGCCGCCCGAACCGACCCAGCCCGCGGACGGCAGCTCGTCGAGCGCCTCGACGATGCTGAGGCGGTCAGCGCTGTCGGGAGCCTGGTCAGTGACCTGGGGCGGAGCCTTCTGGGAGCGCACGCCATCGGACCGCGCCTCATCGGACCGCGCCTCATGTGAACGAGCCGCGTGGTGGCGCTGCAGGACCCGGGACCAGACCGCCAGCCCCTCGAGGTCCGCGGCCCCCAGCCGGCACCACGGCCCGGTCAGCAACCGCATCAGCAGGTCGCCGCGGGTGGGATCCTGAACCACCCAGAGCAGGGCCACGACGTCCGACACCTCAGGTGTGCTGAGCAGCCCGCCAAGCCCCACCACCTCCACAGGCAGGCCAACCCGCTCGAGGGCTTCGATCACGGCACCGAACTGAGAACGCTTGCGACACAACACCGCCGCCGAGACCCCGGTGGGGCGGGCCTGCGCATCCAGCCAGCGGTGCGCGATCCACCCAGCCAGGTGAGCGGCCTCGGCCTCGGTGGTCAGCAGTCGGGCCGCGAACAACCGCCCGGTGCCGGCATCGGCGCGAGGATGCAGCACCTCCACGTCAACCGTCGACTTGGCCCGCAGCGGACCCGAGGTGATATTGGCCGCCGACAATATGGCGTTGTCGTTGCGCCAGCTCGTGGATAGGGGCAGCACATCCGCATCCCCGAAGCCGTCGGCGAACTCGCGTGGAAAGCGGGTCAACGTCGTGGCACTCGCCCCGCGCCACCCGTAGATGGACTGGTTGGGGTCACCCACCGCGGTGACCGGCACGAGCTCACCGTCTGCGACGAACAGGTGCTTCAACAGCACCAGCTGCGCCTCACTGGTGTCCTGGAACTCGTCGAGCAGAACGGCCCGAAACCGTTGCCGTTCCATCGAACCGATGTCGGGGAAACGCTGCGACAAGGTGGCCGCCAGGGCCATCTGGTCCGCGAAGTCGAGCGCATCCCGGCTGCGCTTGAGCTTGACGTACGCATCGACGAGCGGCAGCACCTGCCGACGGGCCTTGAGCGCAGTCATCGCATCGGCCACCACCTTGGGCAGAGCTCGCGCACGGCTGGCCCCCTTGGGTAGCCCGCCGACCCTGGCCTCGAACCGGTCGATCAACGCCTGCAGGTCCGCGGGCACCAGCAGGTGCTCGGCCATCTCTCCGGCCAGGTCGACAACGGCATGGACGATGGTTGACGCCGCAAACGGAACATCATCCATCGGTCCGTCATGGCGCTCGACCACCTCGGCCGCGAACTGCCAGGCGGCAGCCTCGGTCAGCAGACGCGACTCGGGTTCCACCCCCAGGCGCAACGCATGCTCACGAACCAGCCGACCGGCATACGAGTGGTAGGTCGAGACCGTCGGTGTTCCACCCAGCACCTCGGCGTCGTTCTGCTCCGGTGCAGGGGTCCACATGCCAACGTGACGTAGCCGGCGCAGGCGCCGCCCGATGCGCCCGGCAAGCTCGGTAGCTGCCTTGCGGGTGAAGGTCAGCCCCAGGACCTGGTCGGGCTCGACGTAACCGTTGGCTACCAGCCAGACGACCCGCGAGGCCATGGTCTCGGTCTTGCCCGAGCCGGCGCCGGCGACGACCAGCAGCGGACGCATCGGCGCCTGGATGACGGCGCGCTGCTGCGCGGTCGGCGCCGGGTTGCCCAGGGCGTCGGCGATCGACTGAGCCGAATGCCGCATGGCCGAGTGCTGCACTGGAGCCGGCACTCAGATCACCCTGCCCTCTGGTTGGACAGGGCAGCTTGAGCTGACCGCACAAAAAGTGCACACCGGGCCGATGGTGGCCCGGAACTCGCTGCCGGCCATGCCCTCGGCGGTGTCTGTCACCAGGAGTTCCGCCCACTTCGGATCGTCATCGGCAGTCAGCCGCGCCTGCTGCTGCAGCGTGGTCTTGACGCCGGCAGCCTTGCCGACCTGCAGCAGCGCCGCCCCGGCCGAGACACTGCCATGATCCGCGAACGCCCCGTGCTCGACCGCGACCTGGTAGGCGCCGAGCTGGGCATTGCGAAGCAGCTCGCCACGGGAGGGCTTGCCGGAGCCGGTCTTGAGATCGACCACTCGCAGACCACCGTCGCTATGGCGCTCCAGGCGGTCGACCCGGCCCCTCAGCACGGCGCGTCCGAGCTCGACCTGCAGGTCGAGCTCCGCGCCAATCCGCTCCCAGCCGCCGGCCGCGGACTCCTCGAAGTAGCGGGCCAGCCGGGCCACCATCGTCTGTGCCTCGGACTGCTGCCGGCGCGACAACCAGCCGGGCGGCAACCCCAAACGGCCCCACCGGAGGTCGACCTCCGCCCTCATGGTTGCCTCGTCAGCGTCACCTAGATCAGCGGCGATGTCGTGGATCAGGGTGCCGATGCTGGCGGCACCGACACTCGGGCCGTCCCCCCCGCAGGAGGACAACAACCATCGCAGGCTGCAGTCGCCGTAGCTCTCGATTCGTGACGGCGACACCGCGACGCTCTCGCCCTCGGCTCGCAAGGGCCGGTCATCGGTCAAGGGCGTCAGTGCCCACCACGAGGAAGGGTCGGCGCCGGCGACCCGGGCAGCCGCCAGTCGTGCCAGCTGCTCCGCGGCAGTATGCCGGTCGCTCGCCGTCGCGCCCACGACCACCTCGCGGCGTAGCTCGGCAACCAGCCCCGTCAGCGTCATCGAACGGGGCACTTCACTGAAAGACCTGAGCTCCTCCCCGTCATCTGACTCGTCCGGCGGGTCGAAGATGTCGAGATACACCGATGGCTGCTCGTCGTCACTTCGCACTGCGGTGACCAGGAGCCGCTCGGACGCGCGGCTGACGGCGACCAGGAAGAGCCGGGTCTCGTCATACCTGACCGCTGCCTGGGCCGCACGCAACGACTGCCCGCGGCCGGTGATGACATCGACCAACCGCTCTGAACCCAGGAGGGACCCGCGTAAGCGTAGGTCAGGCCAGACACCCTCCTGGACGCCTGCGACCACGACAAAGCGCCACTGACGCCCCGCCGCGCCTGCAGGGGTGAGCAGAGAGACGGTGTCATGACTGGGGGCGCGGGCCACGAGAGTGTCGCCCGCGACGTCCTGCCCTCGAATGTGTTCGAGGAACCCGCGCGGCCCCATCTGGGGCAAGCGGTCGACATACTTTGCCGCGACGTCGAACAAGGCCACAACAGCATCGAGGTGACGATCGGCCCGGGCACCCGAGAGGCCACCACCGAGCGCCACCCGGCGCCAGCTCTCCGCGAGCCCGGTCGCCTCCCACACAGCCCACAGCACGCTCTCGGCGGTCACCCCCGGCGCAAAACGCGAGCTGCCGGCGCCACCGGTGCCATTGACCGTGCGCGCCGCCTTCACCCCCGCGGCGATCGCCGTGGCGACCCGGCGAGCCGGCGCACCCTCAGAACCCAGCATTCCCAACGTATCTGGCGCCACGAGGCCCGCAGCGAGCAGCTCGTCGCTGCTGCGCCCCCCGCCGCTCTCGAGCTCGTCGCGGCGCAGCGCTCGCCGCAGTCGCCGCAGTCCCACGGCGTCGGCTCCACCGATCGGGGAGAGCACCGCATCGACCGCGGTCTGGGCATCGATCGGGTCCGGTTGCCCTGTCGCCACGTTGAGGGCCACCTCGAGCAGCCCGAGCAGGGGACGCACCGCCACCTCGTCCCGGACCGGGACCTCGGTGGATGGCACCGCCACGGGCACACCGGCAGCCATGAGAACCCGGCGCAGCGTGCTCGTGCGTGCCTGCCCCCGAACGATCACGGCCATCTCGGACCACGGCATGTCGCCCAACAGGCGCGCCGCCCGCAGCTCTGCGGCGATCAACGCAGCCTCTTGCGACGTCGCCCGCAGGAGACGCACATCAGCGCGTCCCCCATCCGGGACGTGGCCGAGCTCGCGGTGGGCTCCTCCGGCGAGCGCACCGATACGCCGGGACACCCGCAGGCTCACCTCACGTAGCACCTGCGGTTGCCGGTATGACGTGGCGAGCGTGATCGTGGGACCGTCTCCAAATCGGGCGTGATCAGCACCCAGGATGGCTGGGTCGGCGCCCCGGAAGGTCTGGACGGCAACGTCCGGGTCACCGAGGAGGACGAGGTCGATGTGCGGGTGTCGGACGACCCGCAGGAGCCGGGCCGCGGCGGGTGTGAGCTCCTGGGCGTCGTCGACCACGATCAGGCGTAACCCCGCGGCCAGTCGCTCGCCCATCTCGGGGTCCGCCTCGAGCAGGTCGGCGGCCGCGCCCAGGATCGACGCCGGGTCGTAGGAACCCGGACGCGAGAGGGCCGTGACCTCGTCGTACTCGGCCAGAACCTGTGCAGCCGCAACCCAGTCGGGTCGATCGTGGGCACGTCCAAGAGCCGCCAGACCGCCGGCGTCAAGACCACGCTCGACCGCTCGCATGAGCAGATCCCGCAGTTCGGTGCGGAACCCTCTGGTCGCAAGTGCGGCGTGCATATGGGCGGGCCAGTCCGGAGTCTTGCCCTCCCCGCAGGCATGACCGGCGAGGAGCTCTCG
>Ga0209745_1001201_pt1 | contig 15600 bp, 15 predicted proteins | sample BarGraNGADG00312_FD_184495 | JGI IMG/M metagenome (GOLD analysis project Ga0209745, IMG submission 184495) | Arctic peat soil microbial communities from Barrow, Alaska - Barrow Graham LP Ref core NGADG0004-312 (SPAdes) (version 2) | ecosystem: Environmental > Terrestrial > Soil > Wetlands > Peat... | reverse complement strand
ACCGCCCTGCTCAACCTCACCCTGCTCTGCGCCTACCACCACACACACGTCCACCAGCGCGACCTCACCGCCACCGTCACCGCCACCGACGTCACCTGGCAGACCTGACCGCCCCGGTTCCACATCGCGGCAAAGTCCCCTCAATAACCGATGTGAAGGTGCTGTAAGCCCGCCGCCGGGAGCCAGCATGCCTACAGCCTTCGCGCCCACGTCGTATAGCCAATCTTGCGCTCCCTTGGTCCCGGTGGCTGCGCGGTGGGAGGGTTCTCAGACGATGGTGACGGATCCCTTGTCGTGACTCACAATTTCAGGTTAACGTAATTGATATGAACTTGGGGCCTACCCGGCAGTACCGCATGGCGGCTCGGGCGCAGTCCACCGCCGCGACGGGCGAGCGGGTCCTGGACGCGGCCGTCGAGCTGTTCTGGAAGCGACCTACCGACCAGATTGCGTTGGAAGAAGTCGCGGCGCGTGCGGGGGTCACGGTGCAGACCGTGATCCGACGCTTCGGCGGCAAGGACGCTCTGATCGCGGCTGCTGTCGAACGCGAGTCCGCGCGGGTTGCCCAACAGCGTGATCGGGCGCCGGTCGGGGACGTGGTCCGTGCAGTTGAGGTACTCCTGGAGCACTACGAGATCACAGGTGACCGGGTCTTGAGGTTGCTCGCCGAGGAGGAACGCATTCCGGGGCTGCGCGAGATCGTCGACCGTGGCCGGGCGCTGCACCGGGCCTGGTGCGCTCGCGTGTTCGCACCGGCGCTCGAAGGCCGGGTCGGGGTCGAGCGGCGGCGGCGTATGGCTCAGCTCGTCGCCGTGTGCGACGTCTACACCTGGAAGCTTCTGCGCCGCGACGCCCACCTCAGTCGCCGACAGACGACGCTCGCGATGGTCGAACTGCTCACCCCTTTGATGGAGGAACACTGATGGCCCGGATTCTTGCCTACACCTCTCCCGCTGCCGGGCACCTGTTCCCACTGACCCCGATCCTGGATGAGCTCAGCCGCCGCGGCCATCAGATCGCGCTGCGCACCCTCGCCTCGCAGGTCCCATTGATGAAGAGCCGCGGCTTCGACACCGCGCCGATCAGCGAGCAGATAGAAGCTATCGGGCACGACGACTGGCGCGCCTCCAACGCGCGTGCCGGGCTGGTGCGCGCGGTGCGGACGTTCTGTGAACGGGCAGCATTCGACGCCCCAGACCTTCGCAAGGCCATCGCCGAGGAGCGACCAGACGCGTTGCTGGTGGACATCAACAGCTGGGGCGGCCTCGCCGTCGCCGAAGCCTGGGGCGGTCCCTGGGCGAGCTTCTGCCCCTACCCGCTCGCCCTGCGTTCGCGCGACCTGCCGCCGTTCGGTCTGGCGTGGAAGCCTGCGTCCGGGCCCCTCGGGCGCGTCCGGGACCGCTTGGCGCGTCCTCCCGTCCTAGCTTCCTACAACAAGGCGATGCTGCCTTCACTTAACGGGGTCCGCGCCAACCTGGGTCTGACCCGACTTCAAGTCGCCGACGACATCTACCGCCGGCCGCCATTGCTTCTCTACCTGACCGCTGAGCCGTTCGAGTACCCGCGTAGCGACTGGCCTGCCAACGTCGTCATGGTCGGTCCCTGTGACTGGGATCCCCCGTTCGACCCGCCACCTTGGCTCGAGCAGGTCACCGGACCCATCGTTCTGGTCACCACCTCATCGGAGTTCCAGGACGACGGCCGGCTCGTCAGAGCGGCGCTCGCCGGGCTCGCCGACGAGCCGGTGACCGTCGTCGCGACCCTGCCGGCAGGCAACGCAGCCGACTTCAAGATACCCAGCAATGCCCGCCTGGAGCGCTTCATCCCACACAGCCTGCTCCTCGACCGCGCCGTCTGCGCGGTGACACACGGTGGCATGGGGGCCACGCAGAAGGCACTCGCCCGCGGCGTGCCAGTCTGCGCCGTTCCCTTCGGACGGGACCAGTTCGAAGTCGCCCGGCGGGTGCAGGTTTCTGGCGCCGGCACCAGCCTGCCCGCAAGCCGCCTGCGCCCCGAGCGCCTACGGGCCAAGGTTCACGAGGCCATGAACCGCGCCGCGGAGGCCAAACGCCTGGCCGCAGCTCTCGCAGCGTCCGGTGGGCCAACCGCTGCGGCTGACGCCTTCGAACGCCGACTGCTCACAACAAGCAACGGCGACTAAGTCGACCCCACCACCCTCTCCCTCGCTCCGCTGGGGCTACCCCACCTGGGTCCACCAACACGACCTCACCGCCACCGTCACCGCCTTCGATGTCACTTGGCAAACCTGCCCCCCCACACACGACAGGTCATCTGTCAGCCGGCGACCCGTATGCGTCCGCATGCGAACATGGGCCCATGGATCTTGACCTGTTGGACCGCGTCTACATCGTCAGCGGCGCCTCGCGCGGCCTGGGCTTCGCAACCGCGGCAGAGCTGGTCGCCGACGGTGCTCGGGTGGTCATCGTCTCCCGGTCGCAGGAGAGCATCGACGCCGCAGCGCTCACGTTGGGCGCACCCGATCGGGTCATCGCCATCTCGGCCGACCTGGCCGAAACCGATGCCGCGGACCGACTTGTCGCCGCGGCACTGAGCAGCTTCGGCCAGCTCGACGGCGCGGTGATCAGCGTGGGAGGCCCACCTCCCGGGACGGCAGCCGACGTCGACGACGACGCCTGGCGAGCCGCCTTCGACTCCGTCTTCCTCGGTCCGCTGCGCCTGGCCAAGGCCGCCCTAGCCGCCACGGAGTCCCCGGTCAGCGTCACCATCGTGCTCTCGACGTCGGTCCGCAGTCCCATCGCCGGGCTCGCGATCTCCAACGGCCTGCGTCCAGGCTTGGCCATGGCTGCCAAGACCCTGGCCGACGAGTACGGCCCCCGGGGATCAAGGGTGAACGTCCTGCTTCCGGGCCGGATCGCCACCGACCGGATGGAGCAGCTCGACGACGCGTCCGGAGACGCTCAGGAGTCACGCCGGCGCAACAGCGCCGGCATCCCTCTCGGTCGTTACGGCAAACCCGAGGAGTTCGGGCGGGTCGCGGCGTTCGTGACGGCGCCGGCCGCGTCATACATGTCCGGTTCGGTGATCACCGTCGACGGCGGAGCCACTCGCAGTCTTTGACGTTGCGCAGCTCAGACGACGCTTCCCTGTTCGGCGAACTGGGTGTTGTACAGATCCGCATAGAGGCCGCCCTGGGCCAGCAGCTCGTGGTGCTTGCCGCGTTCCACGATCCGGCCATCAGCCACGACGAGGATCTGGTCCGCTCCGCGCACGGTTGACAGCCGGTGCGCGATCACCAGCGCCGTACGACCCGACAATGCCGTGTCCAGCGCCCGCTGGACGGCCAGCTCGGACTCGCTGTCGAGATGCGCCGTGGCCTCGTCGAGGACCACCAGACCGGGTCCCTTGAGCAGCAGTCTGGCGATGGCCAGCCGCTGCTTCTCCCCACCGGAAAGGCGATGTCCACGATCGCCAACGACGGTGTCCAGCCCCTCAGGAAGACTTGAGACCAGGTCCCACACCTGAGCCGACTTCAGGACGGAGACCATCTCGTCCTGGGTCGCGCCAGGCTTGGCGTAGACCAGGTTGGCTCGGATGGTGTCGTGGAACAGGTGGGCTTCCTGGGTCACCACGCCGACGACGTCATGCAGCGATTCCAGAGTTGCCTCGCGCAGGTCGGTCCCGCCCAGACGCACCTGGCCGACCGTAGGGTCGTACAGTCTGGCGACCAGGCTGGTGATGGTGGTCTTGCCCGCGCCGCTCGGACCCACCAGGGCGACCAGCTGGCCGGGTTGGACCGAGAAGGTCACGTCGTGCAGCACCGACTCCCCGGCTCGCCGGTCACCAGAGGCCACCGTCTCGAGCGATGCCAATGAGACGTCATCCGCCGACGGATAGCGGAACCCGACGCCGTCGAACTCCACGGAGAGCGGACGCTGTTGCAGGACAACGGGACTAGCGGCCTCCTGGACAAGCGGCTCGAGATCCAGCACCTCGAACACCCTCTCGAAGGAGACCAGCGCCGTCATGACGTCAACGCGCACGTTGGACAGTGCCGTCAGCGGCCCGTAGAGCCGTCCGAGCAGCGCCGCCAGCGCCAGCAGCGCACCCACGGTCAGAGTGTTGTTGACCGCCATGACGCCGCCAGCACCGTAGATGAGGGCCGTGGCCAGCGAGGCGACCAGTGACAGCGCGACGAAGAAGACCGTGCGACTGAGGGCGATCTTGACCCCGATGTCACGCACCCGCCCGGCTCGCTCGGAGTACTGCTCGTCCTCTATCCGGGGCTGGCCGAAAAGCTTGACGAGCAACGCCCCTGCAACGTTGAACCGCTCCGTCATCCGGGTACCGAGCTCGGCGTTCAGACCCATGGCTTCGTGACTGAGCCCGGCGAGGCGCCGACCCATGACTCGCGCGGGAATCAAGAAGAACGGCAGGAGCGCCAACGCCGCCAGGGTCAACGTCCACGACTTCGCAGCCATGGCTGTGACGATGAACACCAGCGACACGACATTGCTGACGACGCCGGAAAGCGTTGAGGTGAAAGCCTGCTGGGCCCCGATGACGTCGTTGTTGAGTCGGCTGACCAGGGCCCCGGTCTGGGCCCTCGTGAAGAAGGCGATCGGCTGTCGTAGGACGTGCGTGAACACCTGCGTGCGCAGGTCGAAGATGAGCCCCTCGCCGATCCGCGAGGAGTACCACCGTTGAGCAAGAGTCAGGACCCCATCCAGGATCGCGAGGCCGGCGATGACAAGGGAGAGCCGGACCACGACATCGGAGTGCTTGGGAATGACGCCCTTGTCCACGATCTCTCCGAGCAGGAGCGGAACGGCAACCACGAGAGCCGAGTCGAGGATCACCAGGGCGAGGAACACGCCGATCTGGGACTTGTACGGGCGCGCATAGGCCATGACCCGTCTGGCCGTCCCGGGAGCCAGCTTGCGCTGTGCGACCGAAGAGTCACGAGTAAGGGAGCGCACCATGCCCCAACCGCCTGGCATGGACATGCTGCCTCCGTTCCGCGCCCCTCTCCCCCGCGTCTAGCGGGCAGGTGCGCCTCTCATCATCGTCGTCGCCGGGTCTGACAACACCACGGTGCGGTGCTTACTTCCCCGAAGCCTGCACCATGGCCGTGAGCAGCCGCGCCTGTGCCTCGCGTTCCGCCCGGAGCTGGTCCGCGGGGGAAGCGTCGATCGCGTTGCGCAGCAACGGCTTCAGCTCTCGCAGAGCTGCCTGCGGCGCTTGCAGTATGGCGTCCGCGAGGTCGCGCGCGGCGACGTCGAGGTCGTCACGTGGCACAGCCACGGACGCAAGACCGATCGCCACCGCCTCCTGTGCCCCCACGAACCGGCCCGTCGCGCAGATCTCGAGCGCCCGCCAATACCCGACGGAACGCACCAGGGGCGAGGTGCCCGCGAGGTCGGGCACGAGACCGAGGCTGGTCTCACGCATGGCGAAGGCGACGTCGTCGGCGACCACGCGCAGGTCACAGGCAAGCGCCAGCTGAAATCCGGCACCGATCGCGTGGCCCTGCACCGCCGCGATGGTGATCGCGGGCACCTCGGCCCAGATCGCGAAGCCGTGCTGGAACTGGGCGATGGCGTCCTCCAGCGCGGCCCCGGCACCGGCAGCCAGGGTGAGGACCGAAGGCTCCCCCGGCACGCCTTGCGGGGTCAGCATCGCGCGGTCCAAACCTGCGGAGAACGACGGACCTTCGGCACGGACCAGAACGACGCGCGTCGACGCGTCCAAACCGGCGCCGACCTCCGCCAGCGCGGACCACAGGCTCGGCACCTGGGAGTTACGGCTCTCGGGGCGGTTCAGGGTGATCGTCACCACGGGGCCCGACCGCTCGACGCGCAGCATCGGATGAGGTTGGGACTGCTCGGGGTTCGACACGCCTGCGACTCTAGCGATCCTTGGAGGCTACGCGAGTGCCACGATGTCCAGATAGTCCGGGCCCCAGAGGTCCTCGACACCATCGGGCAGGAGCAGGACCCGCTCGGGCTCGAGGGCGGCGACCGCGCCCTCATCGTGGCTGACCAGGACGACGGCACCCTTGTAGGTACGCAGGGCGCCCAGAATCTCCTCGCGGGAGGCCGGATCGAGGTTGTTGGTCGGTTCATCGAGGAGCAGGACGTTGGCCGACGACACGACAAGCAGGGCCAGGGACAGCCGGGTCTTCTCGCCGCCGGAGAGCACGCCGGCCGGCTTGTGCACGTCGTCGCCGCTGAACAGGAAGGAGCCAAGGGTCCTGCGGGTGTCGGCGTCGCCAAGATCGGGTGCCGCCGACTTCATGTTCTCCAGGACGGTCCGCGAGACATCGAGGTTCTCGTGCTCCTGGGCGTAGTAGCCGATCTTGAGCCCGTGTCCCGGCTCGACCTCGCCCGTGTCAGGTTGGTCCACACCGGCGAGGATCCGCAGCAGGGTGGTCTTGCCGGCGCCGTTGAGGCCCAGGACCACGACTCGCGAGCCGCGGTCGATGGCCAGGTCGACGTCGGTGAAGATCTCCAGCGAGCCGTATGACCGTGAGAGACCAGAGGCGCTCAGTGGCGTCTTGCCACAGGGCGCCGGGTCCGGGAAACGCAGCTTGGCCACCTTGTCAGTGACACGCTCGCCCTCGATTCCCGCCAGCAGCCGCTGGGCGCGCTTGGCCATGTTCTGGGCGGCCACTGCCTTGGTCGCCTTGGCCCGCATCTTGTCGGCCTGCGCCATCAACGTGCTGGCCTTCTTCTCGGCGTTGAGGCGCTCCCGCTTGCGGCGACGCTCGTCGGTCTCGCGCTGCAGCAGGTAGGGCTTCCAGCCGATGTTGTACATGTCCATCTCGGCCCGGTTGGCGTCGAGGTGAAAGACGCGGTTGACCACCGTGTCGAGCATCGCGACGTCGTGGCTGATGATGATCAGCCCGCCCTTGTAGGCCCGCAGGTAGTCCCGCAGCCACACGATGGAGTCGGCGTCGAGATGGTTGGTCGGCTCGTCCAGGAGCAAGGTCGAGGCGCCGGAGAACAGGATCCGGGAGAGCTCGACCCGGCGGCGCTGTCCACCGCTGAGGGTCTGCAGAGGCTGCCCGAGGATGCGTTCCTCCAGCGACAGCGCCGAAGCGATCGCGGCTGCCTCGGACTCGGCCGCGTAGCCACCCCGCGCAGTGAACTGCTCCTCGAGCCTGGAGTAGCGTCTCATCGCCTTGTCGCGCGTCTCGTCGTCCGCGCTGGCCATCGCACCCTCGGTGTCGCGCATGTCACGAATGATGGTGTCCAGGCCCCGCGCGGACAGGATCCGGTCGCGAGCCAGCATCCGAAGGTCACCGGTGCGCGGATCCTGGGGCAGGTAGCCGACCGCGCCGGACGAGGTCACGTGACCCGCGGTTGGGGTGCCCACGCCGGCAAGGACCTTGGTCAGCGTCGTCTTGCCCGCACCGTTGCGCCCGACCAGGCCCACCCGGTCGCCGGGGGCGATCCGAAACGTGGCTCCCTCCAGCAGCAGGCGGTGGCCTCCCCGCAGCTCGATACCGGTGGCGGAGATCAAGGCGGACTCCTGTCGAAGGTGAGTGGTGGGCGGACGGTCAGAAAACGGCATACGGGCAGACGCCGGTATGGCGGACGCGCCGTGCGGGGTTCCGCCCCAGTCTAAGTGGAGATGTGAGGGGCGACGACGACCCGCTGCGGACGACCCGTTGTTATGGTGCGAACGTGACTGCCCTCCTGACTGTCGGCTTCGACCTCGACCTCACCCTGGTGGACTCCCACGAGCGCATCATCAACGCCTATATCCGCGCTCTTGGAGACCTCGGCGCCCAGGTGAGCAGCGAGGAGCTCGCACCGCATCTCGGGATCCCCCTGACACACACCGCCGCCGCCGTCGCTCCGGCAGTCGATGCCGACGCGCTGGTGCTGCGATACCGCCACTACTACGACGAACCTGATGCCCCCCGGACACTGGCGATGCCCGGAGCTGCTGGGGCGCTGCGTTGTGTGCGGGCCGCAGGTGGCCGCACGGTCGTGGTTTCGGCGAAGTTCACCCCTGCGGTGCACAACGCCTTGGCCGAGGCTGGCCTGACAGGGCTGGTGGACGTCGTCTACGGAGAGCTGTTCGCGCAGGACAAAGCCACCGCCCTCATCGCCGAGGGTGCCTCGATCTACGTCGGCGACCACCCTGGCGACATGGGCGCCGCCCGCACCGCCAACGCGTATGCCGTCGGCGTCACCACCGGCGCCAACGACGCGGCCGCACTCCTCGCCGCGGGTGCCGACTTCGCCCTGCCCGACCTCGACACGTTCGTCGACTGGCTGCTCGGCCACCTCTCAGGCAACGAGGGGTCAGCTCAGTAGGCCACCGTCACGGTGCGGTTGACGCCGTCAACCGTGATCGCACCGCCGTGGGGGATCACGATCTGAGGGTCTGTGTGGCCGAAGTCCAGGCCGAAGACCGTTGGTACGCCAGGGTTGTACTCATCGAGGGCACGAGCGATGGCTGACCGCTGATCCGCGGCGAACCGAATCCGCTGGGCCACCGACTGGCCCACCTCCCGGTCCCATGCCTTCGGCGTCGCCACCACCACTGCGGCGAACTGCTCGAGCATGCCGCGTTCCCCCATGCCCACGAGCACCCGGTGGACGTATTCCGCGCCAGGCATCTCCTCAGACGTCTCCAGCAGCAGGACGCAGCCGGCATACGCCTCTGGAACCAGGAGGTAACGACCCGCTCGTAGCTGAAAGTCCAGGATCTCCAGGCACCCACCCCAGCTGGGGCCGGTGACGACACGCTGCTCCCCCGCCCAGGTCCAGCCCGACCCCGGACGCATCGGCAGTTCGACATCCAACGCCGCGGGGTCCTCCCAGCTCACGTTCTCGTCGGTCATCTCGATGGCGGGCGCGAGCCGGACCTCTCCGGGCTCGAACAGGGCCCTGCGCATCGACTCCAACGTCGTCGGATGGAGGCGTCCCGGCCGCGCAAGGTGCACCATCGTCGACCCGCCGTGGAAGCTGATGATCCCGAGGTTCCACAGGTAGACGAGCAGGTTGGTGTTGTCGCTGTAACCGAAGAAGGCCTTCGGATTGGCTTGCAGGACTGCGGGATCCAGCCAGCGGAGCACCTTGATCTGGTCGTCCCCACCGATGCTCGCCATGATCGCTGTGATCTCGGGGTCGGCGAAGGCCGCGTGGATGTCGGCGGCACGCTCCTGCGGCGACGCGCCGATCTTGCGGGTTGTGGGGTACTCCACCGGCTCAAGCTGCAGGTGCTTGCGCAACCGCTCCAGGCCCAGGTCATGCACGTGCGGAAACGCCCCTGGCCCGGCCCACGACGGCGACAGGATGGCCACCTTGTCACCCGGCTGCACGACCGGCGGACGAACGAGAGAGGGACGCACGGACATGCGCGTCACACTAGCCAGCGAGATGGTCCTTACTCCGCCGAGATGTACGTCTGAACGCCATGGGCCTGACGCCATGTCAGCCAGCTAGTCGACGCCGTCCGCGTCAGGTTCGGAGAGCGTGATGCGCACGGCTCGGCCGCGGCGCAGTGCTTGGCGGAGAACGACCAGTTTGGGGTCGGGCAGGTCAAAGAGCTCACGGCGTGGAAGCTCGGCTATTCGGGCCAGCCGCCTGTCGGCCAGGACGTCACGAATGAGGGTCTTGTCCCCGCCGACCACGAGAGCGTCGCTGGGCGAGGCCAGCACGATTCGTTGGGTGTGCTCGATGACGGAGCCCACCAGCGCGTCGGCCTGGTTGTCGCGGCGGCGCGCGAAACGGTGCTGGGACCAGCCGCCGGCGGCGGTGCGGGACTGAACGTAGCGCGTGCCGACCTTGTGGGCGATGAGCTCAGCCGCCCGGCCCAGGCCCACCGCATAACCCCCGCGCCGGACCAGGATCAGCGCCAGACGAGTCGGCGGCTCCGCCCAGCCGACCAGTCCGTCAACCGCTCCGGGTCCGTTCGAGGCACCGGGCACGAACGGTTCCAGGACCGCGGTGGCGCCGTCAGCTGCCGACAAAGCGACCGACCTCTCGGTCGATGACCACGTCAGCGCGCCGTGCCGTTCCGCAAAACCGTTGACCCACGGCACGATCCGCTGCGGGTCCACCTCAATACGCCGGACTGGCGCCGTTCGACTCACCCGTTGAAGCCGAGAGTCGCCATCCGACACCATTCCGCCTTTGACCTGCACAACCGTGGGATTGAAGATTTCTTTCGGTAAGCCTCGTGCGATCCCCGTGCGATTCCGTAAGAACAACCGCACGCGCGGGTCGGATCGCTCTTGGTCGCCAGCGACGAGCCTACCGGTGACCGGGGATGGCGGACGCCACCAAAACTGACGCCATATAGTCGAAAGCATGGAACAACGCAGATTGGGCAGAACGGGACGGTCCGTCTCCACCGTGGGTCTGGGCACCTGGCAGCTGGGCGCGGACTGGGGCGATGTGGACCCGGCGGTGGCCAACGCCATCCTGGCCGCGGCCGTGGAGTCCGGGGTGACCTTTTTCGACACCGCGGACGTCTATGGCGACGGGCGGAGCGAACAGACCATCGGCGCCTTTCTGGCAGCCAACCCCGGCCAGGACATCACCGTCGCCACCAAGATGGGGCGCCGGGTGGAGCAGACCCCGGAGAACTACACACTGGCCAACTTCAGGCAGTGGGTGGACCGCTCCCGCCGGAACCTGAAGACCGACACCTTGGACCTGGTCCAGCTGCACTGCCCTCCCACATCCGTGTACAGCAACGAGGAGGTCTACGACGCCCTGGACACCCTGGTCGGTGAAGGCGCCATCCGGAGCTACGGGGTCAGCGTGGAGCGGACCGATGAAGCCCTGGCCGCCATCGAACGCGGCAATACCGCGACCGTCCAGATCATCCTCAACGCTTTCCGGCTGAAGCCACTGGACGCCGTGCTGCCGGCGGCTAGAGCGGCCGGCGTCGGCATCATTGCCCGCGTGCCGCTGGCCTCCGGCCTGCTGTCCGGTAAGTATTCGAAGGACACCAAGTTTGCGGAAAACGACCACCGGAACTACAACCGGACCGGCGCCGCCTTCGACGTCGGCGAGACGTTCTCCGGGGTGGACTTTGACCGTGGCCTGACCGCGGTGAAGGAGTTCGAGGAGCTGGTCCCGGACGAGGTAACCACCGCCCAGGCTGCGATCGCGTGGATCATCGCGCAGGAGGGCGTCAGCACCGTCATACCGGGAGCGCGCACTGTGGAGCAGGCACTCGCCAACGCTTCCGCCGCATCAACCGGGACCCTGGGGACCGACTTGGACGCCGGAGTGCGGGAGATCTATGGCCGGTACTTCCGCGAGGCCATCCATCCCCGCTGGTAGCGGAAAGCCCTCATCAGCCCAGCGGCACCGCCGCAGATACCCCAGCGCTCCCCCGATCTCACCCCTGCAGAGGATGTCCCATGACGTCACATCCCGTTCAGTCCCCCACAGCTTTCGCCGCAGCTGTCTCCCGCGTACGCGCCGGTAACGCCGCCCGGGCCGAGGCCAGCTCCCTGTATGCGCGGCTGACCGCGCAGGAGCGCCTCGACCTGCTCGACGGCGACACCCCCTTCTGGCCCGGCATGGCCGAGATGCTGCTCGAGGGTTGGCGATAGGGTAATTTGTTGCCCCACACAACGGAGTGCCTGGTCTTCGAACCGACGCTCCGCAACGAGGCGGAGACCCCGGATCTGGAGTGCCGACGCCGCGCTCAGTGAGGGCACGCCCGACCGAGTTTCGGGCTGATCGCGACGGTGTCTCGGGCGCTCTACCTGCTCCAACAAACAAACTAGCCTTCCCCACGCCGAAGCCCAAACGATCGAGATACCGGCCAACCGTCAGACCAATCGACCAGACCGTATGTGGTACGAGCGGCGGCGCACCGTTCGTCCCCCCTTCCCTGGCATCGATCCCTCGGAGCGACCGGCGACTATCTCCGACGACGCATGCGTAGGCGCACGAGCCTGTCGCCGGGACGACACTGCCCACGGATCTAGCTCGTTCTCAGAGAGGCGCATGGTCCGCCGTGTCCGCGAGACCTACCCCCCAGACGTGCTGAAGGCGCAGCAGGTGGCTGAGCTTCCGCAAGGCGTCGGTGTGAAGGTCGACCGTGAGCGAGCCATGATCACAGGGATCGATTCGAAAGTGCGCGTGCACATAGGGAAACTCAGGAGGCCCGTCGAAGGAGACCCTTACGAGAAAGGCATCTCCTGGCAGGCTGCTGCTGTGTTCGTCATCGCTGCCGGACGACACTTCCACTCCTTGCAGACCGAGGAGTGATGCACGGATCGCTTGCGAGCCTTCGCGTTCGCGGAGGCCGCCGTTCAGTTCGGCTAGCTGCGCCATTTCAACAGTATGTGTCGTGCTGGGTAGCTGATAATGGTGCCGCATGCTCGATCCTCGGTGTTCACGAATGCTTCAGATCTCATTTCAGACCTGTCCTGGTGCTTGGCGTAGGGCCGGAAGTCCCGCCAGTGCCCAAATGGTCGCCCTCATCAGCCGTGCGTTGGCCCCGTAAGCGGACCTCCGTACGCTAGCAAGCACGTTATCTCTGCCCGGACGGTTCGACGCGGTCGGCTCCTTCGACATTCGAACCGAAAGGACGGGCTGAGCCTGGATCCAGCGGTGAACTTTGTCCCGGTTGCGGGTCGTAACACGCGAACACCCTTCTGAACCGGGAGAGTACCGCCTATCGAGAGTCGTGTTCGTCCGCGCAGAAGGGCATCCCAGGTCACGGCGCTACTCAGCCGGTCAGCGCGAGTCCAGGCACCTCAAACGCTCACACGTTGAAGCCGAGAGCCCGAAGCTGCTCGCGGCCGTCGTCGGTGATCTTGTCCGGACCCCACGGCGGCATCCAGACCCAGTTGATCCGGTGGCTGGCCACCAGGCCCTCGAGAGCCTGAGAAACCTGGTCCTCGATGACGTCGGTGAGCGGGCATGCGGCACTGGTCAACGTCATGTCGATGATGACGTGGGAGTGCTGGTCGACAGTGATGCCGTAGATCAGGCCCAGGTCGACGACGTTGATCCCCAGCTCGGGATCGACGACATCGCGCAGGGCCTCTTCGACGTCGGCTACGTTCGGCGGCGTGGGGCCTGCGGCTGCGGTGGGGTGATCGGCGGTGCTGGTCTGATCAGTGGTCGTTTCGGTCATGAGATCTCCATGGTGTCGCTCGCGAGGGTGGTGCTCGTGGTGGTGGCACTGATGTCGATGCCCGCCTGGGCCAGCGCATCTTTGAAGGCGGCCCAGCCCAGCAGAGCGCACTTGACGCGGGCCGGGTACTTCGAGACGCCGGCGAATGCGACCCCGTCGCCGATCTCCTCTTCGTCGCCGGTGTCGGCGCCCTTGCTCGTCAGCATTCTGCGCATGGCTTCGAACGAGGTCAGTGCTTCCTCGACGCTGTGCCCGATGACCTCATCGGCCAGGACCGAGGCCGAGGCCGTCGAGATGGCGCAGCCGATCGCGTCGTAGGAGAGGTCGGCCACCACTGCCGACCTGCCCTCGCCACGCAGCTGGACCCGCAAGGTGCACTCGTCGCCACAGGTCGGGTTGATATGGCGCACCTGAGCGTTGAACGGCTCACGCAGGCCCGCATGATGCGGCCGTTTGGAGTGCTCCAGGATGATCTCCTGATACAGGTCCATCAGATCGCCACCCCGAACACCGCTGGCACCCGATCGAGAGCGCTCAGCAACGCGTCGACCTCAGCAAGAGTGTTGTATGCCGCGAAGCTGGCTCGCGTCGTGGCCGTCACGTTCATCCGCCGGTGCAACGGCGAGGCGCAGTGGTGACCGACGCGAACGGCGATCCCGGCGTCGTCGAGGATCTGGCCGACATCATGCGGGTGAACCCCGTCGACGACGAATGCGACCGCGCCAGAACGATTCTGGCCGTCGACAGGTCCGATCACACGGACCCAGGGACGTTGTGCGAGACCGGCGAGCAGGGCCTCGGTAAGGGCGTGCTCATGGGCCGTCACCCGCGGCATACCGAGGGCGGTCAGGTAGTCGCAGGCTGCGGCCAGGCCCACGGCTTGGGCCGCCATGGGGACACCTGCCTCGAAGCGCTGCGGCGGCGCGGCGTAGGTCGTGCCCTCCAGGCGGACATCCTCGATCATCGACCCCCCGGTGAGGAAGGGAGGCATGGCCGCAAGGAGGTCATAGCGGCCCCACAGGACGCCCACCCCCATAGGGCCCAGCATCTTGTGGCCGCTGAAGGCCAGGAAGTCAACTCCGAGATCGACCACGTCAACGGCTAGGTGCGGCACCGACTGGCAAGCGTCCAGGACCGTCAGCGCGCCGACCGCCCGAGCCCGATCCACAATCGCAGCAACGGGATTGATCGTGCCCAACACATTGGAGACATGGGTGAACGCGACGATCTTGGTGCGGTCCGTGATGACCGTGTCCAGGTCGCCCAGGTCAAGGCGGCCTTCGTCGGTGAGCCCGATCCAGCGCAGAGTGGCGCCGCTGCGCCGAGCAAGCTCCTGCCACGGCACCAGATTGGCGTGATGCTCCATCTCGGTGATGACGATCTCGTCGCCCACGCCGAGCGCGAACCTGGCGGCGAGCGCCGGGTCGACGCCGTCCATGGCACCGGCAGCCGCCGCATTGCTGAAGGCATAGGCCACGAGGTTCAGGGCTTCGGTGGCGTTCTTGGTGAACACCACCTCCCGGGTCGGTGCGCCGATGAATCGGGCAATCGTCTCGCGCGCGGACTCGAAGGCGTCGGTGGCTTCTTCGGCCAGCTGGTGAGCGCCGCGGTGAACCGCGGAGTTGTGCTGTTCGTAGAAGGCTCGCTCGGCATCGAGCACCTGTCGCGGCTTGTGCGACGTGGCACCGGAATCGAGATACACCAACGGTTTCCCGCCACGAACGGAGCGTGACAGGATGGCGAAGTCGCCGCGGATAGCGGCCGACTCCTGCGTGGTGAATGCCCCTGCCAGGGTGACTTCGGTCATGGTGGTCAGTCCCCGAGCCTCAGGCCTCGACCTTGACGAACCGGTCGTAGCCCTCGTTCTCCAGGCGGTCGGCGAGCTCACGCCCACCCTCCTCGACGATCTTGCCATCGATGAAGACGTGGACGAAGTCGGCCTGGATGTAGCGCAGTATCCGGGTGTAGTGCGTGATCAACAGGACACCGACGTCACCGCCGGCCGCAACGCGGTTGACGCCTTCGGAGACCACCTTGAGCGCGTCGACGTCGAGCCCGGAGTCGGTCTCGTCCAAGATGGCCAGCTTCGGGTGCAACAGCTCCATCTGGAGGATCTCGTGAGCCTTCTTCTCGCCACCGGAGAAACCCTCGTTGACGTTGCGCTCGGCAAATGCCGGGTCCATCCGCAGCTCGGTCATGGCCGCCTTCATGTCCTTGACCCAGGTGCGCAGCTTGGGAGCCTGGCCGTCGATCGCGGTCTTGGCGGTACGCAGGAAGTTGGACACCGTGACGCCCGGCACCTCGATGGGGTACTGCATGGCCAGGAACAGGCCGGCGCGGGCGCGCTCGTCAACCCTCATGGCCAGGACGTCCTCGCCGTCCAGGGTCACGGTGCCACCGGTGACGGTGTACTTCGGGTGGCCGGCGATGCTGTAGGCCAGGGTCGACTTGCCGGAGCCGTTGGGCCCCATGATGGCGTGGGTCTCCCCCGCCTTC
>Ga0209745_1001200_pt1 | contig 15607 bp, 12 predicted proteins | sample BarGraNGADG00312_FD_184495 | JGI IMG/M metagenome (GOLD analysis project Ga0209745, IMG submission 184495) | Arctic peat soil microbial communities from Barrow, Alaska - Barrow Graham LP Ref core NGADG0004-312 (SPAdes) (version 2) | ecosystem: Environmental > Terrestrial > Soil > Wetlands > Peat... | reverse complement strand
CAACCACCACCCGGGTCACCAGCTGCGCCACCACCGACAACGGCTTACGGCGGACCCACCGGCGAGAGTCTCGACCTCGGCTGGGTCACCTTCCACGAAGCCCGAGCACCCGCGTACCGCTGACGCCACGCCCCGGACCTCACGGACGGTTTGTGGACCACCCGATCGCACGGTCGCTAGGTTCGTGGATCGGGTGGGGGCTCCCCCGGCGTGGGGTCGTGAACATCGTTGGCCACGTTGTTCAGGATGGCCACGAGCGGAACGGCGATGAACGCGCCGAAGATCCCACCCAGGATGGTGCCCGCGGTGACCCCCATGAGGATGCCGAGCGGATGGATCTGGACGGCCTTGCCCAGGATGAACGGATTGAGCAGGTTGCCCTCGAGCTGCACCGTGAGAAAGAGTGCGAGCGCCATGACCAGGGCCATCACCAGGCTCTTGGTCACCAACGCCACGAGGACGACCACCAGACCGGTCACGAGCATGCCGATCAGCGGGATCATCGAGCCCAGGAACAACAGCACGCCCAGGGGAACCACCAACGGCATGCCGGCGAAGAGCATGATCACGACCATGGTGAGGGCGTTGATCAGCGCGAGCAGGACGGTGCTGCGCATGTAGGCGATCAGCGTCCGCCAGGCCACGTTGCCGGCGTGGGCCACCTTGGCCCGGGCCTCGGCCGGGAAGAGCCGCACGACCCACCGCCAGATGCCCCCGTCGTCGGTCATCAGGAACAGGGTCGCGAACAGGCAGAAGACCGCGCCACCGACGACGCCGAGCGCGCTGTTGGCGGTGGAGAACACCCCCTGAGCCACTCCGGCGCGGTTGTCCGAAATGGACTTCGTCAGGTCGTTGACCATCTGGGTGACCTGGGTCTCGGACATCCGGGGCGGACCCGTGACCAGCCAGTTTCGGATCGTCGACACGGCGTCCGTCAGCTGGCCACCCAGCTCGGAGGCGTTCGCCGAGATCTGCAGGACCACGAACCACGTAGCGGCGACCAGTGCCGTCGCGCCGAGCAGGAACACGAGGATCGCCGCCGGGATGCGGGGCACCCCGTGGCCCGTCAGCAGCCCGACCGCCGGCTGCAGGAGCGCGCTGATCATGATCGCGACGATCACGGTGATGGTGACCAGGCTGACCGCGTTGAGCATGTTGAGCAGCACGAACAGGGCCGCCATGACGAGCAGGAAGCGCAGCGCCCACGCGGCGGCAACCTGAAGGCCCCAGCTGACGGTGTCGGTCGCATGTTCGTGAAGCGGGCTCATGAGGCCAATCTATCCACGTCGCGACCGGACAACGGTGCTACTCGGCGGAAGGCGCGGTGGGCGTCGCCGCGGAAGCGGCCGCCGACGTGAGCGCGTCGAGCTCGTCGCGCAGGTAGCCCGCCATGACGTCGAGGTCCGGCACCAGCTCGCGACAGGCGACCAGCCCGAAATACAGGTTGCCGCGATAGCTCATCACCGTGATGTTGAGCCCCTGCCCGTCGACCAGGGCCGACACCGGGTAGTACGCCAACAGCTCGGCGCCGGCGAAGTAGAGCGGCACGCTTGGACCAGGAACGTTGGAGACAATGAGGTTGAAGGGGTTCACGTGCTCGAACAGCCGCAGCCGGGCGGACAGTCGCCAGGCCTGGTTGGCCAGTGCGGGCATGGCGAACTGGCTGACGTCGGCGAGCAGGCCGGCCGGGATGGCGCCGTGCTGGTCCTTGGCTGCCCTCATGGCCTCGTGCATGGCGTCGAGCCGATCACCCGGATCGGACAGGTTGGTCGGCAGGGCGGCCAGCATCATCGACACGTGGTTGCCGTAGGTGCCTTTCTGGTCCCGGGTGCGCACGGAGACCGGAACGGCTGCGACCAGCGGGGCATCCGGCAACGCCTCGTGCAGCTGGAGCCACCGGCGCAAGGCCCCTGCACACACCGCCATGACGACGTCGTTGACGGTCAGCCCCGCTCTGTCGTGGCTTTTCCGCAGCTTCTTGACCTTGGCCAGCGGCAGGTCGGCAAAGGCCCACCTCCGGTGCGGAGACAGCGGTGCGTTGAACGGTGTGACCGGGGCACGCAGTCCTGTCTGGGACAGCAGATCCCCGTTGTCCCTGCCCGCCAGGCGATGTGCGAGCGGGGGGCCAATAGCGTTGGCCAGCAACGGAATCGTGCGTGCCAGGTCGGTGGCCACGCGGACCGCCTGCCTCGGCTGACGGGCCAGGGAGACCGCGCTTCGGGCCAGCAACCAGATGGGATCCGGTGGCGCCTCACCCTCGAAGACCTCGACCGCCGGCAGCTCACGACCCTGCGGGGACACGTCGAGCACAGCAGTGAGGATGTCGCCTCCGGAGACACCGTCGATCGCCGCGTGATGGATCTTGGAGTAGATCGCCGCCCTCCCGCCGCTCAGCCCGGAGATGAGGTAGAGCTCCCACAACGGACGGCTGTGGTCCAGCGGCCGGGCATGCAACCGGGCCACCTGATCGGAGAGCTGCTTGTCATTCCCGGGGGCAGGCAGCGCCAGCTCCCGGACGTGGAACTCGATGTCGAAGTCCAGGTCCTCGATCCAGTAGGGATGGTCGAGCCCGAACGGCACCGTGACCAGCCGGCGGCGAAGGAGCGGGACCAACGGCAGCCGGGACCCTATGACCTGCGTGAGGTGCTCAAGGGTCAGCCCGGACTCGACACCTTGGGCGACGGTGGCGTCGACGACGCAGACGCTGCCGACGTGCCCGAACACCGTGCGGGTCTCCATCGCGAGGAACGCGCCATCCAGTCCGCTCAGCTGTTCCACGGGTCACTCCCTCGTCGGCGCGGCGGCACCGCTGCCAGCTGTCGCCAGCCAGTCAAGGATGTGGCCGGCGGTCCACTCCGGCACCTCGAGCTGCGGGACGTGACCGACGTCGGGGGCCACCTCGAAGCGCCATGACGGGTTGGCCGCGGCGACCGCCCGGGAGACGCCGATGGGCACGAGCCGGTCCAGCTCTCCGTGCAGCAGCAGCACCGGCACCCGGATCGAGCTCATGGTGGCCAGATAGGAGCGACGCCGGGCCAGCACACCCATCAGCGAACGGGCGGCGTTGACGAACTGTTCGTCGATGTCGGGGTAGGCACGACGCGCCCGTGCCACCTCCATGTGCTGCTCGAGCACGTCCGCGGGCACCCGCGTCGGGTCCACACAGCACAGGCGCAGGACGTCCATCGCGATCTGCTCGGGCGAACGCACCCGGCGGCGGGCCTTGAGCATGGCGCGCCCGAGGTGGGGCACGGCATACATCCCGAAGCCGGCAGCCACGAGCGGGTCGCGGCGCGAACCCCGCCGGCCCGGAAGGGCGGGGTCCACCAGAACCAGTCCTGTGACCGTCTCGGGGTGCCGCGCCGCCTGGAGGATCGCGATGAGGCCGCCCATCGAGTTGCCGACCAGGATCACGGGGTTGCCGACCACCTCGCTCAGGAACCGTTGCAGCATATGCGCATTGGCGGTAACCGAGGTCGAGTGTGTGCCGGCCTTGGTGTGGCCGAAGCCGACCAGGTCGAGCGCCAGGACGCGGCACGTGTCGGTCAGCAGCGGAGCCAGCGCGGCCCAGTTGACCAGTGACCCGCCCAGCCCGTGCACCATCACCAGCACCGGCCCATCTGCCGGCCCGCCGTGGTCGACGTAGTGGACGGGCACGCCCAGATCCGCCCACCGCGAGGTCGCAGCGGTATGCCGTCCGGCCGCTTCGCTGCTCATCCTCCGAGGGTAACGGTCGACCTGCTCACTCCTAGGTCGGTTGCGCAGGTCCGTGCGCCGGGCTCGCGCGTGGCGATGGTGTTGCCGTTGATGACGCTGACATCGTCATAGGCGGGCCGCCCCTGGATCAGGTTGCGGTAGGTGTAGCGGGTCAGCGACGCCAGGTCGCAGCTCTGGGTGAATACCGCTATGTCGAAGGCATAGGGCTGGCCCTCCAGCTCGCCGGCCTGGTCGCCCCCGTTCCCGAGGCCCTGCTTGTCGACCAGAAAATGGCTCACTGTGCCACCGCCGGTGAACGTGCCGACGCCGATGCGGTTGCCCTCCAGCTCGTCCTTGTGCAGGTGGCCGTTGACCAGCAGGGTGGCGGACTTGACCAGCTTGGCCGCGCCGGGCTCGTGGGAGACGACGATGTCCGGACGGGACCGGTCGGCATACGCCCGGTTGAACGCATCGGCCGCGGGCTCCTGCTTCTGGTTGTTGTCCACGTTGGTGTCGCCGAAGAACCGCGGGTCGTTGAAGCCCGCCACGGACACGCCGTTGACGCTCACCTCGGTGTAGGACTGTGTCGTCGGCTCGAGCAGCACGACGTTCTTGATCTTGGCCAACCGCTCCAGCAGTCCCTGGTCGGTGAGGCTGCTCGCGTCGTGGTTGCCGCGCACGAAGATGTAGGGCACGCCGAGCTTCGCGATCGAGGTGAAGATCCCGGCCAGCTCGGCCTCGGTGACGCTGCCGAAGTTGAGCAGGTCGCCCGAGTCGATGACCGCCGTGATCTGCTCGTCGTTGATGATCCTCTTCATGATCGGGTACTGGTTGGCGCCGTGGATGTCAGAGACCAGCAGGAACCGGGCGGCCGTCGGCTTGGTGATGTCCTGGGGGACGAACTTCTCCTGCAACGCCTGCGAGAGCGCCAGCAGGTTCTTCACGTATGGCGTGACCTGCTCCGCGCGAGCCTCCACGTCGGCCAGCAACCCGGCGTTGCTGCGAAGCGTGCCGAGCAGGCCGGTCGTCGTGAAGCTCGAGAGCTTGCCCGGCTGGTAGGTCCCCCAGACCCCGACACCGGTGCCGACGATGGCCAGCAGGCTCGCGACGCCGGTGGACACGAGCTGCCGAGAGGTGGGGCGACGTCGTCGGGCGTAGGCGATCAGGGCGATCGCGCCGCCCCCCATGACCAGGACGCCGCCGGAGAACTTCAGCCCCAGCTCGGTGACCCCGGAGCCGAGGGCGTCGCTGATCTCCTGGCCCGAGGGCTGGAGGCTCTCGATCGACACGCGCCGCTCGTCGAACAGCTCGGTGATCGTGTCGCGGACCTGGACCGTCGCGTCCACCCCGGGCGCCGGGAACGGGCTGGTGAACTTGAGGTCGAGATCGCCGACGGAGGTTGGGCTGTGGATCGTCGAGGTGAGCGTCGGCAGGGCAGACAGCCGCACCTCGGCGCTGTAGTGCCTGGTCTGCACCGTGGTCGGGAACAGGCTGGTGGCGGCCACTCCGCCGAGATTGACCGCAAGGATCAGCGCCAGCAGCTCCACGCCGCGGGTGATCCACAGCAGCCAGCTCCACGATCTCGGGCCGGTGCGGCCAGCGCGGCCGGTCCCTTGAGGCGCTGCGGTGGGTCCCGACATGGTTCAACCATGCTAGGGCTAGGCGGAACTGGGCGGGCCGAGCCGGAAGATCTCCTGAACGTCATGACGAGCCCGCCCGTTCGGCCCCTGGCCGAGGTATGAGGCGATCAGCGCGACTTCGCGCGCCTGCCAGGGCGGACCGGCATACGGGTCCAGCACCCGCAGCCAGCGGGTGACGTCCGCGGGCCGTCCCAACCGGGCGAGCGTCAGGTGCGCGTGAAATCGTGCCCCGTCCACCCTGATCCCGGACTTCGCGGCGGCGGACCGGACCCCGCCCGCCAACCTCATCAGCTCTTCCCCGTCGTGCTCGAGACCCGCCCACAGAACTTTCGCGTGACCGGCGTGAGGGAAGGCGCCCGCGCCAGCCACTCGCAGTACCAACGGTTTTCGTCGCTTCGCGGCGCGCTCGAGGCGCTCGAGCAGCTCATCGGTATGCCGGTCGGCCACCTCCGGGAGAAAGGCGAGGGTGAGGTGCCACTGCTCGGGCGCCGTCCAACGCCAGTCTGGCCCCGCTTCCTGGCGGGGTTCGAGGAACTCGGCCAGGTCCTCCTTGACCGCTTCGGGCAGCGGCAGCGCGACAAACATCCGCATGGGTCCACATGGTGACACGTGAATGCACCGTCGTGGCGGGCCGGAACCGCGTAGATTGGCCAAACGTCAACAGGGGTACAGGCGCCAGTGCCTGTGCCGGTGCCTGTTGGCGCGGCGTTCGCAGAGACTAAGGACACTGATGACAGAGCTTGGCCCGTCGAGTCAGTCAGCCAGCCAGCCACTCCAGCCGCCCGCGGCAGCCGAGCCGCTCCTGACGCTCGTGGCGCCGGCACCGGTCCAGGCCGTGGCCATCACTGCCGCACCGAGGCTGGCACCGGCGGTGGACGCTGCAGCGCTGCCGGGCCTGGACGCCAAGGTCGAGGGCTACCTCGCGGCGTTGATGGCGGCTGCGCCCCGCTCGCCCGAGTTCGCGGCCAAGTCGACGGACGTGCGCACCATGGGCGACGGGGACATCCGCCGCGCGGCCGAGAGCTCCAACCGGCTGCTCAAGTCACCCGTCAAGGCGCTGCAGGAGGGCGGGCTGGCCGAGGGCTCCCAGGTCGGCTCGACCCTGCTCGAGCTGCGCCGTACGGTGGAGGATCTCGATCCCAAGGAAGCCAGCGGCGCCAAGAAGTTCCTGGGCATGATCCCGTTCGGCGACAAGCTGACCGACTACTTCCACAAGTACCAGAGCGCCGAGGGTCATCTCGACGCGATCCTGCATGCGCTGCGCGACGGCCAGGACGAGCTCGGCAAGGACAATGCCGCGCTCAACCTCGAGAAGCAGCAGCTGTGGGAGGCGATGGGCCGGCTCAACCAGTACGTCTACGTTGCGGAGCGGCTCGACGCGCGCCTGGCCGCAGGGATCGCCGACATCGAGGCCATCAACCCCGAGAAGGCCAAGGCCCTGCGGGACGACGTGTTGTTCTACGTCCGCCAGAAGCACCAGGACCTGCTGACCCAGCTGGCCGTCTCGATCCAGAACTACCTGGCGATCGACATCGTCATCAAGAACAACATCGAGCTGATCAAGGGCGTCGACCGCGCTTCCACGACAACGATCTCCGCGTTGCGCACCGCCGTCATGGTGGCCCAGGCGCTCGGCAACCAGAAGCTCGTGCTCACGCAGATCACGGCGCTGAACACCACGACGTCCAACCTCATCGAGCGGACATCGGAGATGCTGCGCGACAACTCGGTGGCCATCCAGGAGCAGGCCGCGGCGGCCACGATCGGGCTCCCGCAGCTGCAGGCGGCCTTCGAGAACATCTACGCCACCATGGACGCGATCGACTCCTTCAAGGTGCAGGCGCTGGACAACATGGCCGCCACGATCGGCACCCTGGAGACCGTGGTCGGCAAGTCCCGCGACTACCTCGACCGGGTCGAGCACCAGGACCAGCGGGTCACTCGCGGCTCGCTCGATCTCGGCGGCGCCTCCGGCTCTGGTCGCTGACACGGGTTTCGGGGGAAGATCGACACCATGGCCCTGAGTGAGCTCTTCGCACGGATGACGGGTCGCCGCCGCGAGCCCGAACGTCCCGTGCTGCCCAGGGTGCCCACCAGTGACGACCTGCTGGCCGCCCTTGACGGTGTCGCGGCGATGGTGGCCGGGGGTGCGGTCCCCGCGCCGGTGGCCTCACGGGTCTCCCGGGTCTCCCGGACCGTGCGCGACACCATCCCGCGGTTGTCGAACCTGGGCGCCGGCAGCCAGCAGGCCTACAACGTCATGGCCACCGCAACCGACTACCTGCCCGAGGCCGTCGGCGGCTACCTGCGCCTGCCGCGGCAGTGGGCCGACAGCCGCCCCATCGACCGCGGCAAGACCTCGCTGATGATCCTGATCGACCAGCTCGACCTGCTGGCCGCCACGATGGACAAGGTCTTTGACGCCGTATGCCGTGCCGATGCGGTCGCGCTGATCGCCCACGGCCGGTTCCTGGCCGAGAAGTTCGGCACCGCCTCCACCGGCGGTGCGCTCTCGCTGGGTCCGGGCGTGACCATCGCGCCTGACGTGACGACTGAGCCGGATGGGTTGGACCGCCTGCAGCCGCCGACCGGGACGGGTGCGCCATGACGATCCACCCGAAGTCGCGCACGCTGACGCTGGACCAGGCCCTGGATGCCCTCGTCGAGGTGGCAGAGTCCGCGGGCGTGCCGGCCGGGACCGCCCGGTCCGAAGGTTGTGCTCTGGCCGCGGCCGTGGCCGAGTCGGCACCGGGGGCTGCCGCGAGCTGGGGCTTGGCCGTCGGCGGCGGGACCACCCAGGACTTCTTCGACGCCGCGACGCGTGGTCGGCGCTGGCGGGCGGCCCCCACGGCGACACTGGGCGGCCTGGTGGCGCAAGGGTCCTCGCACAGCGCGCCCTATGCCGAGGCACTGGCTGAGGTGGTCTCGGCGGCGTGCGGTCTCGGCGAGCCCACAATGCGCGTGATCGGGAACGCGTCGGTGGCGGCAGCTGCCCAGCTGACCGCGGCCGGGGCGCGGGCCAACCTGTCAGAACCTGGCGCTCTGTTGATGCGGCCCGCCCATGAGACCTCAGGCGAGCCGGCCCGACCTGAGCCCACGAAGGAGCCGGCTCCGCCGGAGCCGAAGAAGCAGAGAAGCGTCGAGGACCTGCTGGCGGAGCTCGACACCCTCATCGGTCTGGAGCGCGTCAAGCGCGAGGTCCACCGCCAGGTCGCGATCCTGCGGGTGGAGCGGCTGCGCGCCGACGCGGGGCTGAAGAGCGCCACGATCACGCGGCACCTCGTGTTCACCGGCAACCCGGGCACCGGCAAGACGACGGTGGCGCGGCTGGTCAGCGGGATCTACACGGCGCTCGGGCTGTTGTCGCAGGGCCAGCTGATCGAGGTCGACCGCTCGGAGCTCGTGGCAGGCTACCTCGGCCAGACCGCGGTCAAGACCGCCGAGGTCGTCGCCAAGGCGGTCGGGGGCGTGCTGTTCATCGACGAGGCCTACAGCCTGACGGGCGACCAGTACGGCACCGAGGCCGTGGACACGCTCGTCAAGGAGATGGAGGACCGGCGCGACGATCTCGTGGTCATCGTCGCCGGCTACCCCGCGCCGATGGAGGCGTTCGTGGCAGCCAACCCCGGCCTGGCCAGCCGCTTTCGGACCACCATCGAGTTCGACGACTACACCGACGACGAGCTGGTCGCGATCTTGACGCTGCTGGCCGAGGGCTCCGACTTCGAGCTCACCGCTGAGGCGCTCGCACACTTCCGCGAGCTGTTGGCCGTGACGGCCCGCGGCAGCACCTTCGGCAACGGTCGCTTCTCGCGCAACACGCTCGAGGCCGCCATCGGTGCTCACGCGTGGCGGTTGCGCGATGTCGAGCTGCCCAGCACCGACCAGCTGCGTGAGCTGCTGCCGCAGGACCTCGACGAGGACGAGCAGGGAGACCCCGCGTGAGCCAGCCAACCAGCGTGAGCCAGACAACCGGCGTGAGCCAGCCAACCAGCGTGAGCCAGCCAACCAGCGCCGGCGCCGGTCAGAGCGCCGGCGTGCCCACCGTTGCGGGCCGGTTGGGTGAGGCCACGGCCTTTGTCCGCAAGGCCATGTCGGGGACCCCGGGGCGGCTGCGGCTCCTGGCCCTGCTTGGCGTCGTCATGTCCCTGGTCTTCGCCGTGTCGGCCTTCTCGACCTTCGGGTCCACCGATGACGCGCTGCGCCGAGGTGAGGCCAACACCACCCAGCTGGTCCGGATCCAGGCGATCCACACCAACCTGGTCCGCGCGGATGCCGACGCCACCAATGCGTTCCTGGTCGGCGGGCTCGAGCCTGCCGCCCAGCGGGCCGACTACACGTCGTCGCTGGCGCAGGCCTCGCGGCTGATCGCCGAGGCGGCCAGGGCCCAACCGGCTGACGGACCGGCGCTGGGCGCCCTCAACAGCTCGGTGCTCACCTACTCCAGCCTGATCGAGCAGGCCCGGGCCACGAACCGCCAGGCCCTGCCCGTGGGTGCGCAGTACCTTCGCCTGGCCAGCTCCGGTCTGCGCAGCGACTCCCTGCCCATCCTGGACGCCTTGGTCAAGGCCAACCAAGCCCGGGTGAGCGCCGAGTTCGAAGGCGCCACAGCGGGATCGGCCGCTCTCGTCACCACCGGGGTGCTCGCCCTGCTCGTTCTGATCGGCGGCATGGTCTGGCTGTCGCTGCGCACCCACCGCTACGTCAACCCCCCGCTCGCCGCGGCAACCGCGGCAGTACTGGTGACGCTCGTGGTCGGGTCGATCTCCCTGGCAGCCATCGGTTCGCGGGTGAGTCAGGTGCGCGACGGTTCGTATGCCGCGACGCTGGCCACGGCGACCGCGCGCATCTCCGCGTTCGACGCCAAGTCGAACGAGAGCCTCACGCTCATCGCCCGCGGTTCCGGGTCGGCCTTCGAGAAGGCCTGGGTCAGCTCGTCGAAAGTCGTGACTGCCCAGAGCGCAGCGGCGGCCAAGCTGAGCAGCGATGCAACGAAGATGGGTGGGCTGTGGACGGGATACGTCACGACCCACACCGCGATCCGCAAGTCCGACGATGGCGGCCAGTGGGAGGCGGCGGTCGCGCAGGCGACCGGGAGCGGTGCCACATCGGCCAACGCCACCTTCGACGCCTTCGACGCCAGCTCCGGAGCCGCACTGACCTCCAGCAGCCGGGCGGCTTCCGACAGCCTTGGCGCACCGCGCACCTGGCTGCCGTTCGCGGCCTGGCTGGCGCTGCTCGTGGGGGTCGCGGCCGCCGTGTCCGCCTGGTGGGGCGTCTCGCTGCGGTTGGAGGAGTACCGATGAACATCATCGGCCGAGGCGCTTTCGGGTCAACCTTCGCCGCGCTCGCCATCCTCGTGACCGCCGGTTGCTCAGGGAGTGGGGTCTACGCAACGACCCAGGTGCCGACCGCCACTGCGGCCCCCTCGAGCGCACCCAGCCCGAGCGCCACGTCCACTGCGCCACCACCGGCCTGTGGCAACCTGCTGGCGTCCTTCGCACCCGACGGGCCCAACCCCGCGCCCGGTTCCGCCATGCCGTCGGGCAGCTACATGGCCAAGATCAAGGACCGGGGCCGGCTGATCGCGGGGGTCTCCTCGGACACCTTGCTGCTGGGGTCACGCAGCCCGCTCAGCGGCCAGATCCAGGGCTTCGACATCGAGATGCTCAAGGCGGTCTCCAAGGCGATCTTCGGTGACCCCAACAAGATCGAGTTCAGGGTCATCACCACGGCGCAGCGCATCCCCGTCCTGATCGACGGCAGCGTCGACATCGTCGCGCGCGCGATGAGCATCACCTGCCCCAGGTGGCAGCAGATCGACTTCTCCACCCAGTACTACCAGGCCGGCCAGAAGGTCCTGGTCGCCAAGGGATCGCCGGTCACCAGGATGGAGGACCTCAAGGGCAAGAAGGTGTGTGCCCCCAACGGGTCCACCAGCATGGACAAGCTGCGCACGTTCACCGGGCTCATCCCGGTGGGGTCCGACACCCATACCGGCTGCCTGGTGCTCTTCCAGCAGGGCAAGGTCGACGCCATCACGGGCGACGACACCATCCTGGCCGGGTTGGCCGCCCAGGACCCCTACGCGTTCGTCGTCAAGGCGCCGGCGTTCACCTCGGAGCCCTACGGTCTGGGCATCTCCAAGAAGTACCCCGAGTTCGTCAAGTTCGTCAACGGCGTGCTCGCGCAGATGCGCTCCGACGGGCAGTGGACGGCGGCATACAACACCTGGCTCAAGGACGCCCTGGGCCCGGCGCCGGCACCGCCTGACGCCGTCTACGGACGGCAGCAACCGTGATCGCCCACGCCGAGACGGCGATCACCCCCGAGCCGCCGGGCAGGATCGGCACCGCGATCTCGCCCGAGGACGCGTTGCACTATCTCGAGGCACTGGGCGCCTGGCGTGACCAGCGCCGGGGCGAGCTCGACCGGCTCGACGAGGCTGCCCTGGCCGCACCCGACGCCGACTCCATGACCGGCGACGTCATGTTGTCGATGGCCCTGTGGAAGGCGGTCGCGGATCGGCACGACCTGCTCGTGGCGACCTGGGACTCCGGCCGGGTCGGGCAGGCCGAGCGCGAGCGCCTGTCAACCCTGATCTGGGGCCGCCTGGACGCGACCCTGGACCCGCGCCTGGCGCAGCGACCCGACGTGCCGAGCTCGAGCGGCGCGCTGGCCGTGTCCCTGCCCGAGGCGATGCGGCTGTCCGACGCGCTGGCGGCATCGCTTCGGGTCCGGCTGTCCCTGGACCCCTCCGACGCCGATCTGACCAGTCGTCTGCGCCAGCTGCGGGCCCAGCTGGAACGGGTGCGGGACCTCGTGGCCGCCGAGCCGCAGGACACCCGAGAGCGCTTCTCCCACAAGCTGGTCAAGCTCGACGTGCGGCTTGGCGAGATGGTCGAGAAGGCCAAGCGGGGCGCCGATGTCGGCGGTCTGGTGGGACCGCTCGAGGCCGACGCGGCCCGCATCGAACGTGACCTCATCGTCGGTTCGGCCACGCGAGCGGAGGCCATCCGTGACGCGACGCGAGCCCGCGCGCTGCGCGCCGAGCTCGAAGCGCGAGGGGCAGCGATCCGCGACCTCGCCGCCCGTTGTGTGGCCGCAGTGACCCCGGCTCCCAGGCTCGCGGTCCCGGACGTTGCGGCTCTGGGGCCGGTGCCGCAGGCATCCGCCGAGGTAGGCGTGTACCTGGTGCGGCTCGCAACGGTCAGCCGCGCCCTGAACTTCGCGCACGCGGCATACGCCACGGCTCTGGACGAACGCGATGAGCTGAGTGCCCGGCTGGAGGCCTACGCCATCAAGGCGACCCGAGCCCCCGGCCACCACACGACGTCCGGCACCTCCACGGCCGACGCCGACGGCGACCTCGGCGAGCTGTTCCGCCGGGCCCAGGACGTCCTGCGCGCCCAGCCCGCCGATATGGCCCGCGCACGCGCGCTGGTGGCAGCCCATCAGGCCTACCTCGCCTCGCGGTCGACGCCACCAGGCATGACGAGAGGGACGACATGACCACCATCGCCTGCGCCGAACCCGGGTGCAGCGGAGCGATCCTGGACGGCTACTGCGACGTGTGTGGCACTCCCGGCGGATCTGCCCCGTCCCCAGGCAGCACCGCCTCAGGGAGCCCAGTCTCGGGCAGCCCAGTCTCGAGCAGCACAGTCTCAAGCAGCACGGTGGCAAGCACCCCCCCATCGAGCACCAGAGCGCCGGTTGCTGCCGACAGGTCCGTGGCGACCCAGCCGGCGGGGGTCGCGAGCACGGCGTCGACGGTGTCGCGCGCGTCGAACCGGCTGGCCTCCACGGCACTGGGGTCCGCGCGCGCCCTCTCGGGTTCCAAGGTGACCCGGCGGCTCGGGACCTCCTCGAAGCGGCTCAGGGGCGCCCGGCTCGGCGCCGGGCTGACGACGATCCCGCCGATCCCTGCGGTGGATGCGGCCGCGGCGATCATGAAGGACCCGGTCGTTCCCGAGGAGAAGCGAAGCTGTCCCTCGTGCGGGTCGCCCGTGGGCCGGTCGCGTGACGGTCAGCCCGGGCGCACCGAGGGCTTCTGCGCCAAGTGCCGCAACCCCTTCTCCTTCACTCCCAAGCTCGGGGCCGGTGATCTGGTCGGCGGTCAGTACGAGGTCGCCGGGTGTCTGGCTCACGGTGGCCTCGGCTGGGTCTATGCCGCGCGCGACCGCAACGTCTCCAACCGTTGGGTCGTCCTCAAGGGCCTGCTCAACTCCGGTGACGCCGACGCCCTGGCTGCTGCAATCGCCGAGCAACAGTTCCTGGCACAGGTCGAGCACCCGCTGATCGTCGAGATCTACAACTTCGTCACCCATGAGGACGCCGGCTACATCGTCATGGAGTACATCGGCGGCACCTCGCTGAAGTCGCTGCTCAAGTTGCGGATGCAGGCAGCCGGAGGCCGTTATGACGCGCTGCCGGTCGACCAGGCCATCGCCTTCATCGTCGAGATCCTGCCGGCCTTCCAGTACCTGCACGATCTCGGACTGGTCTACTGCGACTTCAAGCCGGACAACATCATCCAGGTGGGAGATGGCGTCAAGCTCATCGACCTCGGCGGGGTGCGCCGGCTCGATGACCTGGACTCGGCGATCTACGGAACCATGGGCTACCAGGCGCCGGAGGTGTCCGAGGTGGGCACCTCGGTGGCGTCCGACATCTTCACCATCGGGCGCACGCTGTTGGTGCTCGCGATGGAGTTCCGCGGCTACCAGTCGACCTATCTGGCCTCCCTGCCGCCGGTCGCCGAGACGCCGCTGTTCCAGGGGTGCGACTCGCTCTACCGGTTGCTGGCCAAGGCGTGCGCGCCGGATCCGGCCGACCGTTTCGCCTCTGCCGACGAGATGCGGGTGCAGCTTCTGGGGGTCCTTCGCGAGGTCGTGTCGGACCGGCCGGGCGCCGGGGCGGCGGTCCACTCGACGTCATCGCTCCTCTTCGAGGTCCCCGCCGTCGCTGAGGAGACCCTGCACTGGCAGGACCTGCCCGCGCTGCGGGTCGATGAGAGCGACCCGATGACCGCTTGGCTCCAGACGGTCAGCATCGAGGACCCGGCGGCCAGGCTCGACGCGCTCATGGCCGCCCCGGAGCCGTCCCCCGAAGTGCTCCTGGCCGCCGCGCGGGCGGCACTGCACGGTGGCCGGCTCGACGTGGTCGACACCGTCGTCACGGAGATGCTCACCGCCGACCCGTGGGAGTGGCGGGCGGTCTGGATGTCGGGGCTGGCCGCGCTGGCCCGCAGTGACGCACCGGCCGCCCAGTCCGCGTTCAACGCCGTCTACGGCCAGGTGCCTGGTGAGCTGGCCGCGAAGCTGGCCCTGGCCCTGGCCTGCGAGACCAGCGGTGAGCTCGATGTGTCCGAGTCCCTCTACACGACCTGCGCCCGCACCGATGCCAACTACATCGCCCCCTCGGCGTTCGGCCTGGCCCGCATCCGCTCCCGTCGGGGGGACCTGGACGGCGCCATTCGGGCGCTCGACCTCATCCCGGCGACGAGCCGTGCGTTCACCCAGGCGCGCCGCGAGCGCGCCGGTCAGCTGGCCGCCTCAGGGCGCGGGCTGCCGGCCCTGTCCGAGGCCATGAACAGCATCGAGTCCGTGACCATCGACGCCCAGGACCGGGCCACGCTGTCGGCCAGCGTGCTGGATGCCGCGCTGGACGAGGTTCGCGCCAAGGGCTCGCGACCCGACATCCTCATCGCCGGACTACCCGCTGCGGAGCCGTCGCTGCGCCAGGGGCTCGAGGCGGTGTACCGCGAGCTGGCCGGCTATGCCAGGACCCGCGACGACAGGGTGCGTCTGGTCGATCGGGCCAACTCGGTGCGTGGATGGACGAGGCAATGACTGCGTGCCCGACCTGCCAGGAGGCGGTGGGGGCCTCCGAGCAGTTCTGCGAGGCTTGCGGGGCCGGGCTCAGTCCAACTGCTGTCGCACCTGAGCCGCCCGCCGAGCAGTCCACGTTGGAGACACCGGTGCCGGGCGACCTGGGCGGGACCGCGCCCACCTGCCAGGCCTGCGGCGGTGAGGTCTCCAGCGATGGGTACTGCGGCACATGTGGTGCGCGCGCCCCCAGACTTCGGGATCACTTCACCGAGCAACCCGCACCGTGGGTTGGCGCGGTCTCTGACCGCGGCATACGGCATACGCGCAACGAGGACGCTGTGGCCCTTGCGGCGGACCCCGGGCCCGGGTCGCGCGCGGTGCTCGTCGTCTGCGACGGGGTGTCGAGCTCCGTCGACTCGGACGTCGCCAGCCTAGCGGCGG